>ODAK010000117.1_pt1 | contig 86111 bp, 62 predicted proteins | sample 1539591 | NCBI WGS metagenome assembly ODAK01 (sample SAMEA3539303, study PRJEB22396) | soil metagenome | biome: tundra; feature: field; material: soil | place: USA | collected 2010-05 | depth 0.15 m | reverse complement strand
GGGGCTAGGCTTAGGATCTAGCCAACGCAGATTGCGTAGACAGTAACGGGACCGCTTGCTTGCCCACTGAGAGTGACTGCCCACGCATTACCTAGTGGGTAGCTCGACACAACGGAAACCCCAGTGCCATCCGCCAGCACTCCGCCCGCGACGACATAGCTTCCTGACGAGCAGGCCTGTGAGCCAACGGAGGCTCCGTCAGGGTATGTGGTGCTCTGAAAGTGAACGGCAGAGAGGCTGTGACTCGCCCCGGTACCCGCGGGGGGCGTAAGTGACGGTGTAGGTGTTGGGGTCATCGACGGCGCGGGCGTTGAAGTAGCTGAAGGTGTGGGCGTTGGCGTTGGGCCCCTGAACGGCGTAGGGGTGGGCGTGGGCGTGTCTGTTGGCGTGGGTGTTGCTGTTGCCGGGGCTGTTGCCGGGGCTGTGGATGATACGGTCGCTGTTGCTGATGGTGTTGCTGATGGTGTTGCTGTTGGTGATGCTGGCCCCGACTGCGCAGCAAGCGCGGCTGTGACAGCAATCCCGGACACCCCCAAGCCTGCGGCCAAGGCTGTGGCAACGATGAACTTACGCATGCTTACCTCCGTTGTATACTTGTTCTAACCCTGAAAGTGTATCCCTCTTTAGTTTGCGTGTCAACTAGCAACACGGAAGCACGATCACCCGCCCAACCCTGCGAGGTAACCCTGATGGCTTTCCTAATGTACGACTCAGTAACCGTTTCCCAGCTCCCCGTTGGGGCTTATGCCTACGCAGGGTATGGGGATGGACGCTTTAACAACATCGCAGAACTGCGCGCCAAGTTCCCCCACGCTCATATCCTGGAAATCACTGTTACAGGAAACCCTAACGCGGACGCACACAGGGTTACCGCTGTGGACGTAGAGCAATATGACGCTTCTAATGCCACTGCGCTGGCATTTGTCAGGGCAAAACTGGCGCAGGGAACTTACCGGCCCGTGGTTTATACCTCGGCTAGCAACGCTAGTACACTGATTGCCGTTCTCCGCGCAGGCGGGATCGGCCGCAACTCCTACCGTCTTTGGACTGCACACTACACAGACAACATTCATTACTGTGCTCTGCACACTTGCGGGTACGGGGACTCGACTCTCGCTGACGCCACCCAGTTCGCTGACGCTGGCCAACTCTACGCGCACGGGCGAAACGTTGATGTCACGGTCTTGGCTATTGACTTCTTTTTGCCAGTCCCCGTTGTACCTGCGCGGCCAGTTGTTAAGCCGGTTGTGGTAGGCCAAGCATTTGAGGGACCCAATACAGTGATTCTGCCTGGTTATTACTGGTGGAAGGCGTCAAACTCAGTCGAGTCTCTTGACAAGTTCGCTGCCAAGCGGAACACCACGTCTGCGGCTATCCTGGCTCACAGCAGGACTGCCCCATATGCCCCGGTCAACCGGGCGAAGCTGGAAGCCTATGCTAAGGACACTTCCAAGCTTATGCCTGCCGGACTCGTATTCTACACAAGTAACGGAGCTTAACATGTCTTTCAAGTCGATCGGTTCCCAGGTTGTTCTGTACCTCCGCGAGAATCCTGGTAGCGTTTCCTTGCTTGCCTCCGGTGCTGTTCTGGCTGGCTCTAAGCTTGGCCTGCACCTTACGGTCAATGAAGTGCTCGATGGGGGCGCTGTTCTAGTGCCAGCGCTGGTGGCGTATTTCAAGGTCGCTAACACCGCGCACAACGTGGCTGTAGCTAACGCTCCGTTCGCCGCTGACGCTGCTACAGCAGGGGACTTCGGCCCGGTTGCCGTGCCTGCGCCAGTCGTGGTGGACGTTCCCCCGCTGGTGGTTCCTACCCTCGCCCCCGTGGCCGCTCCTGAGCCTCCCCCACTGGGCCCTGGACAGTCCGCATGATCCGCCAGACCCCTAAGCCTGGTGACGTGATCGCAGTCCGTAACACAGGCTTTGCCTCGGCAGCCATCAGGCTGGGCGCTGCGCTCCGCGGCCTACCTAACCTGGCTAATCACATAGCTGTCGTCCACCACACGGACGCTAAGGGAACTCTTTGGGTATTGGAGGGTAGGCCGGGAGGCGTTGGCTGGCAGGATGCTAGTCGCTATCTAAACTCTCCGTGGAGTGAGTCCAACGTCTTGCAGTCTAAGACGGACGCGCAGCGTACGGCAGTGACCAAGGGCGCGCTAGCTTTGATCGGTACCCCGTACGACTGGGCGGGTATCGTCGCGGACGGAGCCGCTGACCTTGACCTGTCTAGGCTCTGGCATCCTGCCTTCGCTAAGGGGCCACTCCCAGGGCACGTCGTGTGCTCGTCACTCGCGGCTTACCTGTACGATCAGGCAGGCCTTGACTGCCCGAAGGACGGCAGGGAGTGTCAGCCCGGGGACTGGACAGAATTTATTGAAACGCACGGGTACAACGCTTAATATCGGGCTAGCTAGTACCCCCGGGACATCCCCCACATAAGACTGTGAGACACAAACAGACAGGACCGGTACCCTCGGGTGATGGTACCGGTCCTGAAGTCTCTGAGTGTTATACGGGGACGGGGAGGGCCCGGCACCCTCGGGGGGGGAGGCGCCGGGCCCTGGGAGCCATCTAGGCGAAGATTTCAGCCCCTGCCGGAACACGCCGCACGTGTGCGAAACCCACGGCGGACAGGACCAGCAGGACGAAACCTCCAGAGAAAGCCACAACCGCTGCAATTCCTGCAAGGGTGGCCACTGTACCGAATGCGTAGGCGTTCAACAGCAGGCCGCGAAGGGTCGTACCCTTGAACACGGTCGCGACCTGCCCCGCGAGCTTAACGTTTGTGGGCTGGGCCATGGCTTTGGCGGAAAGCTGTGAGTATGTCAGGCCGCCGCTTATCTCATTAAGATGGTTGGCGATGAAATGATCCGCGTACACTTCCGCTTGAGCGCCGGTAGTTAGCTGCTGCCCGCCATACTGGCGCATAGCTGCAAATTCTGGCGCCTTGACGGATGGGCTGTTGCTCGCGGGGAACACGATTTTCTGTGAGGCTAGCTGACTATGCACTTCGTTGCTGATGTAATTGTGGCCCCACAGCGCCAGTCCTCCGGCGACCAGCAGGACTACCGCAAGGGCCAGTCCTACTGCGCTCGTCAGAATATCGAAGGTCTTTCTTGTCATTTCGAACACCTTCCGGGTTGTGCCCTATGAGGGGGGCACGGTAGCACGTCCTAGCTGGACGCGAGTATGTTAAAGATCACGAACCATTCTAGCTGTCGCCTGCTCTTGCTGGTAGGCTTGGCTAGCCTCTGTGGCTGCCTCCTTGGCGGCCTTGGCGGGGACGATAGGGTTGATTGACATCTCGTAAGCGATCTGGGAAAGCGTCCCTGGCCGCTGCCGGTTTCCGGGAAGCATCTGTGCCCAATCCCCTGCGCTTGTGTAACTCATCGGTAGTAACCGGCCGGCCGCATAACGTTTGCGTCCCGGTAGATCGGCGGGCGGTTGGCCTGGTACCAGGCGGTAAGCGTGGTGTAGGCCGCGACTGTCTGGGCCTCCGCGAGCCTGCCGTCTGACTTGAATGTGTAGGTGGTCATCATGTTTCGTCACTTTCCTGGGTTACGCGGTGACCAGGCAGAATCACCGCTGAACTTGCGGACACGGCGAATAAGTAGCCACCTAACCAAGCGCTCAAGCACAATTCACCTTCAAGCAGTGCGAGTTGTTCCGTGTACCAGGCAAGCGAACGCTCCGTAGAATGCTGGGTGCGGTTCAGATACTGGGTGACGGACTCTGGCGGGTAGTACGTTGGCTGGTTCATCTGATGCCCCCTGACTGCTGCTGGTTGACAGGCCGAACAGCGGAACACATTTCTGCGTCGTCAAGCCACCACACGTCTTGGGTCATGTCGTAGTGCATGCCCCTGATGTGACCTGCCGCGCTGGCCAGGTCACACTGCAAAACATGTGAGACGAATTGCCTTGAGTCGTGCGTGACATGCTTGGCTGTACAGATGTAAGGCATTGTCTACCCCTGTTTCTTTGCTGCTAGTTGACAGTTCGGTGACAAGATCTTGTGCGTAACTCCGCGAAATACCTAGCCGTGCCTCAAGCGTCTTGGCTTTGAAACCTGACGCGATGATCCGCCTTGCGGCTAGCCTTAGCTCGGTTGGCGTGAGCCTAACCCTGCGTTGACCAGTCGCAGCGATATCGATAGCGATTTCGTCTATGATCCCGTCATCGGGGATCTGCCATCCCGGTACGCTGCGGTCCGTGCCATCCTCCGTGTACGTGCCACGCAACCAGCGCGCCGCGTCCTTAGCGCACAGACCATGCGCTTTCTTGATGCGCTTACAGGTCGGTCGCCTGCACTGTCGCGGGTCACCATCGGGGACTGTGGCTGTGCTGACAGGGTGAACCATCGCGCCAGACTCGTAGTAACCCGCTTGGCGGGCCGATTTCGCGGCGCGTTGCTCGGGCGTGAGGTTTGACCAGTCACGCCGTGCCACCTTGTGCGCGACCTGGCACGTGTCACAACGCAGAGCTGTTGCCCGCTTGTGCGTGATGTCTGCGGGGCAGTTGATGCATGTGCGTGGCTCGAAGCAGGCGGTCACGGGGAGAGCCCTACGCGCGGGTTAGGCAGGTTCTCCAGCACGGTCGCCAGACTGCGCCGGACCAGATCGGCCTGTGTCTCGTCATGGGTGAGGGACAGATCCGCGAGCGCGGCCCAGGCGTCATCCTCTATATATGTGTGACCCCACTTGTGATCCATGACTACCCCCAGTTGCTTGTGTTGCCGATGAGGTAGATGCTCTCACACACACGGGGGGTCTGTCAACTAGCAACATAATCCTTACTGCGCAGTAAGGTGACGGTGTGGCAGACTGGGGGGGGCTTTTCGATGTCTACGCATCGGCTGGGCTAGGCTGAAGATGCGACCACAGGCAAGAGCGACCCCTACCGGGGACCTTAGGCGGAAGCCGGTAGGGGTCTTTTCTGTGTGGCTTGACATGGTGTGATGCGTTGCTATACGGTTTTTGTGCGTGCCCGAACCTTATCCAGACTGGGGACACGCGCAAAAAGACGGACCTCGCGTCACGCTACCTGCCTCTCAATCCAGCCCTGCACATCACGTTCACGAAACTTTAGCTTCTGGCCAACCCGGTACCCCTTCAAACCCCAAGTGCGCCAGTTCCTATACAGGGTTTGCACAGGCACGTCTAGCAAGTCCGCGGTTGCTGTGGCGCCAAGTAGTTTGTTTGAACCACCAAGGTTAGCCATCACATGCCGCCTGCTCTGGCATGAACACAGCCTTGCCTTCAGTCACAATAACCCTTTCAACAGTGACCCGTTCAACAACCCTATGAGGCATACCCGAATACGCTTCCCTAGTTTTCGCGTCCTGTGCCAGCACTTTTTCCGTGTCGGCCTGGTATGACTGAATCTCCCACCATTCATCAACTCCGGCCTCATACCGTTCAAGCCTGATTTCACGCAAAAGGATTGTTTGCCCAATCCAGCGGACATCAATAGTGTTGTGATATATGGCTGACGCTAGTTCCGTGCGTGGCATTTAAGCAGCCTGCTGACTGTTGCTAGTTGACTCTAGGTACTCAGGAATGCGCGCAGCATACTTCTCGTACCATCCGAGACTTGTATTGCATCGGTTGCAGAGCAGGCCACGAACAGTCCCATTACTATGGTCGTGATCCACGGCTAGGCGTCTACCTGTTGTGGCTCGTCGGCAAAACCAGCAAAGACCATCCTGACTAGCTAGCAGTGATGCATAATCTTCTGGCCGCAATCCATAGTTAGCCCAGATCATGCGCCGATGATTTGCGTAACTGGTCTGCTCGGATGTCAGGCTTGCACGAAAGTCACGCATGCGCTGCTTGGCACACGACTTGCACCTACGGCCACACTTCCAGTCGTAGTATTCAGTGCCATTGCACTTACTGCACTGATACATTTTTAGCTTCTTCTAGACTGCACTCCAGGCCACACGCGCTGTACCCTGCTGCATCAACCCAGCTATCACGTTTCGCCGGATTCCATGCAAGACGACTGACCTTCAGGATCATCATGAATACTGCCACGTGGTAACTTTGCAACGGCTTACCATTAACCTCAAACCCGAACGCGCTAGCCATGTTCGCTGTGCGGATAAAATCCTGTGTTGGTGGACCGTACTGGCTGTTACGGTCACCCGTGATCAGTGCTTTGGCTTCGTCTAGCACCGCGCCCCGGGGGGAGTTGTCCGCGGTCGGTACTTCCACGGGAACGAAAGCCCAATCGAATCCATCATCTATAGCAAGCCAGAACTCTTTACCCGTGGCTCTGGCGCAAGCAACCTCAATCTTTGCGCCTTCGCTGTCATGCCAGCCAGGGAGCAGAATCACACAATCAGAGCGGAGTACGTTCTCCAAATCAACCTGCATGTACTCTTCAGTCGCCCTGGTTGTGTCTCCACCAAAGTTCCGCGCGGGGTTCAGGATCTCGTATCCACCATCACGAAGGGCCTGCTTTCCTAGTGCAGTCTCAACCGATAGAAACGCAGGGTAGTTGTGATGTGCAACGCCACGCATAGGGCCTGAAAGATAGTAGGTTCTCATCCGAGCCTCATTCCAACAGCCGCGGGCTTCTCATGCAGAACCTTGTCGCGTTCTTCACGGCACTTCTCAAGCAGGAAAGCTGCGGCCTGCTTGAACATGTCATCAGTCGGCAGGACAGCACTAATAGGAATAGATGTCCCAATATCGTTCTGGCCTAGCAGTGGGTTCCGCAGGGTTACGAGCACAGTCCAGCCAGGTCCGATAGTTTGTTCCTTGGTTTCAGGGTTAACCCCGAACACCAAACCCATTACCGCGGTGTAACCAACATCGTCACCTAGTGAAATAGTTTTCAGGTGGGCTTTGATCACGCCAAGTACGCGCGAGCTGTGCTCAATCATGCCAGTTCTCCCATTCCTCTTCAGCATCCTCGCCTGTGAAATACGCTAGGCCATGTCCGTGTTCGTAAGCGATGATGCAAACAACATTCCCGCAGGCGTCACGGCATACAGCGCGGTAACGTTCTTGCTCAATGTCGCGAAGCTTCAACGCTGTACCTCAAGTCCGTCTAGCAGTTCCTTGGGGCAGTGCAGGCTGTGATGGCTTACGCGCAGCCCTGGCTTTAGCCATCTTCGCTTTCACAGCTTCACCATCCGTGTAACCCCAACGAGAGTCAGTGTCTTGCACCAAGCCAACCGCCCGCGGTTCAAGACACGTCACAACGCCGTCAAGTGCTGCCATGTAATCCACAACCTGGTGTGCGTCGAACGCTTTCACGCCTGTGAACACTTCACTACACTTCGCACACTTGCTAGTCGCCAATGTGATACCTGTTCATCGATATACGGTAAGAGACGCTTTCCGCGACAATCCATACGGCGAGCGTGACGATCAAGCCAAGCGGTATGAGGATGAACCAGCCGCTAGCCACGGTAACGCCAAGTGTGGCCGAACCAGTGCAAAGTCAGATTGCCGACTGTCAGCCCATAAAAGATTGCGATAGCGTACGCTGACGGAATGGGGATAGCGACAGTCCACCACGACCAGTGAACCGTGTGCAAGACATGCAGTACGATAATCACGGCTGTTGCCACCACTGCGGGGGGAAGCAAATTAATTTTCATGTCACGTCCCTCACTTCGTAACCACGCATAGCGAACTCTGGTTCATGGCTCCGGAAATGGTGCCCACAAAAAAACAGTGAATCAGCCAGGATGTGAACAGACTTCACAGCCCGAGCGCCACACCGATCACACCTCTCAGGCACAACAGGTTCAGCGGTAACCCGCGTCCGGGGTTCGTTCACTGGGGACCTCCGTCTCATCCTTGACCACATCCTTCTTAGCATTAGTCAACTCCGTATTCAGGTATGACACTGTTCTATGCTGACAATCGCAACGCCCAGTACACATAGAGTGAATGGCTTTAATGTCCTCTACTGGTCCGCCCGCGGAGAGGATCTGTCCTGCATATGCACAACGCCTACATATCATGGGCTATGCCATCCGCAGAAAATTCCGTGCTGAAAACGCCAACCTGGTTCGTCGCAATAAATGCACAACCGCGGGTCACGTTGCAACACCTTCACAGCCAGTCGTTCCGCTGCTACTTCCGTGAGATACTCCGGTGTCTGCAGCGTCATCCGCCTCATGCGGTCCATAGGGTGTTGTCTGTCTATGCAGCGTGGACACGTGCAACCCCAATCCTTTGTGCATTCAATCGCTGGTGTCGTCATCTGGCACATTCCACAACCAAGGCGGTTCCCTCCCCGTGTGGTTGCTCCCGAAATTTGCTGCACTCTTCACCAGCAGGCTGCACCAGGAACAGTCCTGCATAGGGCTCAGGCCGTTCCTAGAGTGTTCCCTATGGTCTGCGTACCCTAGCAGTTCGGAAGGCATTAGATTGCAACCTGTGTGATCGTTGTGCCAAAATCACGCTTAGTGGAACGAGACCAGGCACCACAAGGCGTGCAACGCCAGCGCTGAAACGCAGACACAGCCGTATAAGCCGTACCCTGCTTAGTGAGCTGGTCACTCCCACAAGACGGGCACACATGCTGGCCTGTCTCCGCGGCGTGCGACGGATGGCTTGGCACCCAAGGCTGCAACAGCGCGTACAGCTCTTCAAGCAGCACAACATCCTGCTTGTTGTACTTCTCCATAAGCAACCAGGCTTTAGGGTCACCAGCGAGGCAATCAATCCAGAGTTGATGCCCAGTGTGAGGCACCTTCCCTCTAAGCCCAAGTGCTTTCGACACGTAAGCCAGCGAGTTCGACGGGAACTTAAACCTGCGTTTCACCACTTCCATAAGGTCAATCTGCTTAAACGGCGCAGGCGGCTTTAGGCCAAGCTGCAAGAACTCACGGTTAAGGTGAGGTACGTCAAACCTTCGGCCGTTATAATGCATGACTACATCAGCTTCGTCCAGCAGACCCCAAGCCTTCCCAACCATCACAGTCTTACCGTGTGCATAAGTCGAGTAAAACTCAGGCTTGCCTTTAACCCCAAGCCACTTAGCGGCGAAACACAGCATTTCAGTGGACTCAAGAAGCTGCGACGTGGCCCCAATGTTTTGCTGCCATAGACCCCAAACGTGCGCAAGGTTAGGTGACGTTTCAATATCAATGCTCAAGACCTTCATGCAGCACTCTTAGCTGTGTCGTCTACCGTGTACTTGAATACCTGTTTGGACGCACTGTGATAGACGCACACACCTTCAGGGTTAAGGAAACCTGGCGCAGCCAGCGAACCATCAGTGTTCAGCACGTTGAGCGCGTATACAACGTCGTCCGTACTGAACGGGCCTTGATACAGGGTTGGCACAACGCCTAGGCCGTCAACCGCTGTCAAATCTACGTCATACCAACGGTGCGTATTGAACAGCGAGAAACGCTTCTCAGTGAGGCCGTATCCTCGCTGGATACCTTGCCCCCACCACTCGCCGTAGTGCAGACCTTTGCCCAGCGTGTCAACCAAGATAGGTGCGTGATCTTCTACCCACTGTGCGAAACCGAAGTTGTCAGCATCGGGCGTGATGATACGGTTGCGCGACTGCGCGTAGACCGCGTAGAGATCACCAGACGTGCCAGGTATAACCGTCAGGTCGTTTCGCGGCTCCTTATCGGCTGTCCAGAGCTGAACTCCAACCGCGGCATTGGTGCCGTCAATCTTCTCAGTGATCACAATGTCACGGAACAACCGAGGGATCTTACCAAACGACCTGAACTCAATCTCATTCATGCCGCATCCTTACTATCGAACAACTCCGCATATGCTTCCCGAATCAACCGTGCCGCTTCCCTGTCAGACTTATGAGGAATCATTTGAACAGCTCCATTAGCGGAAGGATGATACTGGTTTTTCCAATCAGTCACGGAGTCTCGTTGACACAAGCCCACGCGGTTTCATACACGGTGCGCGCGACGATATCAATTCCCGTACTGGCCGGGCCTGCCAGCTCAATCGCTTCCTCCTCGCTGGTGCATTCCAAAATAGTGCCAGGAACGAGAACGATCCCGTACTCCATGTATGACTCTTGGACTGCCATGTTGTTAATTTTGATAGACATTACGCTACTCTCCTAATTGATAGATCTTCCGACCATTGCTCTGCCATCGCCTGAGCGATACCGGGCAGTGTCCTGCTCCGTTCCCGCCAGCGTTCGGGGCCAGGTGCCATGTGGTGAACGCGTGGAGTCCTTCCTCTAACAACATCGGTAGGCAGTAGGGGGGGCAGATTCTTTAGCCAAAGCCCTGTTTTTTTGGTCTCGCCGTGCCCAAACATCCAAGGCTGTATGTACTGGTCTGGTTTACGAATCTTGGTGGAGATCAGCGACACAGGATTCTCTATCGCTATCCGCGGTACATCTGCGCTCATGAGACGCCACACAAAGTCAAGAGCCTCGGTCTGCTCGGCTTGCTTGTCTTTCCACCAGCGAGCACCACTGATAGCCAAGTGTGTGCATGGCGGGTGAGCAATCATGAGATCCCATCCTTCCCATGAATATCTGGGATGGTTGATCATGTCAAACACGTCACCCTGGTAGTGCGGCCCTGGTCGCTCTGTCGGTAGCAGGTCGCAGCTCAGGGCGTCATGTCCCCGCGCAATGAAGGCGTCACGGACAATGCCGGAAAACTCGCACGCGACCAAGACTCTCACGCTGCCTCCGTGTTGCTAGTTGACACTTTTACCTGCCTGGCTTGCCTGTAATTGCGTACAAAAATAACCGTGTAAGCGAGAGAAAACACCAGGAAACCATACTGTTTCTGTTGCCATCCGTAAATGAAATACCCGACCTGCTGAACAATCCCAGCTACCCAGCCCCACGGATGATGAAGCGCGGCGTAGAAAGCGACCAGGCCGATAGCGGGAAGTAGCCAGCTCAACATCTGGCCCATCACGCATCTTCCGTGTTGCTAGTTGACAGAGAACGAAAAGTTACAGATAGATTGAGATACGCAAGTTCCGCCAGCAATCCGCCGGAGACAAGGGTGTCAATGATAGCGATGGTCCCAGTGTTGTGCCCGTGGCAGAGAGGGCCGCGACGACACTTGTCGCACGAATGGCGTGGCTGTGGGCAGATCGCATGGTTGTGATCGATGTGCGCCGCGGGCTTGAGGCACCCTTCGATCGCACACCCTTGTGTCAGGAAGGCGTCATAGTCAGATCTGGACATGCCGTGTCTGGCGGCAAGGTAGCCGAGGTTACGCTCAGGGTTAGCTGTTTGCCATGCGGCGACACTGGAGCGGTGACGCATTACTGCATCATCTCTTAGGTGCCGTCCGGGATGCCCGTCTTTTCGTCCGCACACCCCACCACCGCGTATCATTTGATGGCTCATGAGATGCCAGCCCTTGAAAGAAGCGTCTTGGTTTCGCCTGCCACAATCATGCTAGAAGCATCCTGCCCAGGGTCACATCGAACTACCCGCGCTCTCCAACCAACATCCCCAGCGATCTGCTTGGCAAGATTTAGCCCTGGCTCGTCGCCGTCGGCAAATATCAAAACGGCCTCAAAATCTTTGAGCGCTAGTTTCCAATAGGCACCAGACTTAGACCACTGGGATGCACCAGGCACGCCGAGTGTGGGTATGTTTATGTGCTCTGTGAGAGTAATCGCGTCAACCTCTCCTTCGCAGATGCCCACGATGTCTCCCTCGGTGAAGTAAGCTGCGGTGTTAAAGAGTCGTTGCCTCTGACCGGTAGGTTGAGCATACTTGGCGTGAGACAGGTCGTTACATGCATGATCTAGGACACAACGGTACTTCATGGACCTGACCCCTGCTTGCGTCAGGTACGGGATAGCAAGCATGCCGCGGAACTGCTCGTCACCTAGCAGGGGCTCAGACACGTACCCAAGCCTGTACTTGTCAATGATGTCCGTCCTGGCCAGCGCATGACCCCTCAGATAATCAATCAACGAATGAGGGCTTGTAACGAGCCTTAGTTGCTGGCTGTACGTCTCCGCTGACAGCTCCAAGTGCTCGTCTAGCCCAGTCACAAGCACCCCTAAAATCTAGTGTTTCAACTTTCATAATCAGCGACCAAGCATCCCCGCTCACATCGCATGTGTGGCACTTAAACCCGTTCAATGCGAGGTTCACGCTACCTGAAGCATGCGAGTCATCATGGAACGGACACTTAACCGGGCACCAACCGTGTTCACGGACACGTGACAGGTCTGCATCGTAATGTTCCAAGACTTGCGTGATGGTGATTTCAGGTTTAGTGGTCACCAATATCCCCACACAAAGCATTGATCGCATCCCAACCACTTTTACCGAACACCACACACACCGCGGCATCATGCGTGTTGTAACCGATCAGGAACTGTAGAGCTGACTCCAATTCATCTCTGTCCATGGTGTCGATCATGTCGGTAATCTGATCCTTGGTCATCTATGCAGTCTCCTCACCTGAGTAGTCAACGTCCAGCACTGCGCGGGCCGGGGGGGACTGCAAGTAGTCTGCGCATCGTGCAAAGAACGCCGCATCGTCCCTAGCGTGACCTAGGAAGCGATTGCAACCAAGGCATAGCAGCCCTCTCACGCTAGCCCTCACGCCTAGAACCTTCTCTACCTTGTGATCGTGGTCGCAGCTCAAACGCTTCGTTGCCCCAGTAGCGCGTTGGCAGATAAAGCAAACCCCGCCCTGAACTGCGTGTATCTTCCAGTATTCGGCTTCGGTAATCCCGTAGCGTCGTTTCATCTCGTACCCGTGCTTGCTCTTTGCCTCGTTCTTTCTCTGATTACGCAAAGCCGTTGCGCTAGCATGCCAGCCGGAATGACCCGCAGATCGCGCACATGGGACCCTTGTTGGTTTTCCGTTTGTGGTTTTCAGCCTTTCACCACACCGCGGCTCTTCGGGTCTCTTCGCTTTAGTCATTTGTCAGGAATTCCAAGACGAAAACTTAAGCTCTGCGTTCGGGAACTTGGCGAAAAACTCGTCAACGCCATAGATTGGTCCGCCGTTACGGACTGGCTGAAACAGAGGCTCACCATGCACGGCCGATGCATGCACCAGGTAATGCCCGTAATCATGACTGGCCCACACGTCACCCGCATACACATCGGGGAGTGGTGGGGGGATGACTTCAACTACCTTGTCTGGCCATATGAAGTGAACAGTGCCAGGGTTACCGGTGTTGTCTCGCACTGCGATAAAACCGAAGTCAAGGGGATTCTCATCATCCTCTTCTAGGTCAAGATAAAACCGCACGGCGTCAAGATCTTCAACGACACCTTCAAAAGACACTTTGACGCGTGTACCAGGCCGTATTTCAGACATTGGTTGCCTCCGTGCTGCTAGTTGACAGAGAATGGAAAGTTACAGATAGGTTAAGGTACTCAAGTTCCGCCTGATATCCGCCCGTGAGCAGCTTGTCAATGGCTGCAATGTGCCTGGCGTTGTGGCCTGTACACAGAGGGCCGCGTCGGCATTTGATGCAAGAGTGCTTGTTCTTTGAACAGATGGTGTGATCGTGATCGATTTGCGTTGCGGGATTAACACAACCTTCGATCGCGCATCCTTGCGCCAGGTAAGCCTCGTAGTCTGGTCGAGTCATGCCGTGGCGCTTCTCGGCGCGGCGCTGGCTGCGGCGCGCCCGCTCCCGGGCAGGGTTTTCGGCTCTCCAAGCGCGACCAACTTCAGGGTTTTCGGCTCTCCAAGCGGCGTTGTTTGCGCGCTTGCATTCGTAACTTCCGCTACAAATACCTATCTTGTTGTGTCCGCGTATCGGCCCTTGACACACCGTGCAGGCTGAAGCCTCCATTACGCGCTCATCACTGGCTGTGAATACAGCTCGGTCACCCGCAACGAAGGGGCAACGCCAAAACCGATCACGTCACGAGCCTGGGGAGATTGCGGACCATTCGTGTTCTTCACACACGCCAAACCGAGAGACCTGCCTTCAGCTCCGAGTGTCAAAATGAGCCGTGGAATTTGATTAACTTTTCCTTGTATGGCGTATGAGGGCGGAGGCTTCCCAGGATTGTTCATGGACCAGCCCTCAGACGCATGATGCAACACGCACACATGCGACCGGGCTTCACGTGCGAGCACATCCAAGTCACGGAGCAACCTGATCATGCCACCCCAATCGGTTGGGTCATCAACAGCATTAATCAGGTTGTCAACGAAAACCACGTCAGGGAAAGCCCCATACATGGATTCGAACGCCCTCATGTGTGTGTCAATGCTGTCTATGTTCATTGGGGTGAACACGAACCGTGCCGGGTCAAGATGCCTAAGCACACCCGCATATTTGGCACGGTCGTTTGCCATCGTTTTCTCAACTTGGTCGGTTGATTCCCCTGTCAGCATGGATGCCATGCGTTTCGCTACAGTGAACTCGTCAGAGTCCGCGGAACAGTACAGTTGGGTGATGCCGTGTCCTGCCCAGAGGGCAAGCATGTTCAATGCGAACACAGATTTGTAACTGCCTGGTGCGCCAGCGATCATGCTTGTCCCCCCCCTTCTGAACAGGATTCGTGCTTGGTTGAGTGATTTGAATGTGTCGGGTAGTGGTATCCCTGTGTTGCTTGTGCGCCTGGTTATGCGGCTTAGAGAATGCACACGGCATCAGGGAATTTGGCGAAGAAACTGTCATGCCCGAGAATGGTTCCATTAGTGCTTTTGAAACCTACGCCTGATCCGAGGTAGTAACAGAACCAGCGGCCAGAAGATGCGTGGTCATGTACGACCTGCCACACTTCGCCGGGGTGACCTGTCTTAACAGGCTTGATAGGTGTGACCTTGAAAGCCTCATCCTCCGTGTCAACATAGAAATGCGTAGATGCCGTGTCGTGGTTTCTGTTCTTGACCTTCACTACAAGCCAGCGGCCGTTATCGCTCTCGATCTCACCATCGAACTCGACATGAACACGCACGGGGTCAGCCTTCCTATGGAACTCGTTAGTGCAGTAACCTTCATCGCATACGCTGTCATTCCATGGGCATTCGAGCGCTTCTATGTTCACGTCACCTGCCCTCCTGCATGCTTCCCACTGGGCATCTGAAAGCCACTGAAATTCATACCCGCCTGTGCCTCTAACTCCGCTCACGCCCACTGGGAAAATTCACACTTACTTTTCCAGTCCTGCCCAGCACCCTTAGAACAGCGGTACGCCTTCCACGTACCACCAGCTTTCTTAGCGCCAACCACGAATGCCGCAGGATTCCCACACAGGCATGTGGGTGCGTTAGGGGGGTTCATCTGCCACGTCTGGTTACCGTTAGGGGTTGTGACCGTCACGGTGCCACTAGGTGCTGTGAACGGTGCCGCAGTGGTTGTGTCCGCGGGGAAACCGTTAGACGGAGATGGCGAGGTAGCCCAAGGGTCGGCAGGCTCAGGGGCAACACTGGGAACAGCCCCCACACTCGGCTGTGAACTGGTCGCAGTAGGGAAAGCGTCAGCGACCACCACCAGGGCTTGACCAGTCTCAGCCTTACCAACCTGTGACTTGACCTGTGCGACCAGCCAGTCAGCGTTACCGCCAAGCTGCAAATACGCGGTAATGAACTCTTCAACGCTGGGGGCTGTCACATCGAACCTGACTGCGCCATCCGATGTAACGGGAAAGCTAAGGGTGTAACTCACTATGCTGCCTCACTCTTTGTCTCGATCTTTGGGGCCCACTTCAAAACATGCTCAGCCGTGTTCACATCAAAATCAAACACAGTTTTAAGCCCAAGAAACGTCTCAAAACACTGGTCAATCCGCTCAACAGGAATCAGCGAGGCCGACCGCGGCCTAACATGGGCAACCGCGAACCTCTCATACTTGGGGATAGGTGTTTCTGTCCCATCATCGGCCAGAATAAAATCAGCGTTAGCGATAGCAGCCAACTGCATCCCAACCTCCGGGTAAGCTTTCTTCCCCGTTTTCGTGTCAGCCAGCACCAGCGCACCACCTATGCGAGCTGCCCAGTCACCTGTGCCCGCGTAGCCATGCTTGTCTGACCACACAGTGAACTCTGACGCGATGAACTCAGGCTTGTACTTCTGGACTAGCCCCTGCCACTGTCGCCACATCTGCTTAGCGCTTGGTGGCCAGGTGGTCATGTCAGGTACCCAACGGCAATCAGCCTTAATCCACTGGTCAATCGCGTCATGCACAATCGACCCAACCTTAGCCGCAGTATCAGAAGTCCGCCACGGAGAAGTCCGCACCAGGTCAATAACACCATCACGGGTAAGAGTGTTCAGTGTCGTGAGGTTGTCAGCCGCGAACTCACCACACTGCCTAGCGGCCCAATACGGGATAGCTTTCTTGTCTTTCTTGCCAATGATGTTTGTGATACTGGGGTTTGCGGACGGTGAACCAGGTTTGCTCCCAGCCCTGCGAGGGTGCGCGTAGAAGCGTCCGTTAGGGGTTGGGATGCTCAATGCTGGGTTCGTCATGCCGTGATCTCTTCAAGCTGCGAAACCCTAGCGTTGAGCCATGCGTTGATTTTCTTGGTGTCGGAGGCGTTGGCGGCGGCTTTGGCGGCGTTGGCGGCGGCTTTGGCGGCGTTGGCGGCGGCGTAGGCGGAGTTGGCGGCGGCTTTGGCGGCGTTGGCGGCGGCGTAGGCGGAGTTGGCGGCGGCGGCGGCGGCGGCGGTATAGGCGGAATAGGCGGCGGAGGCGGTATAGGCGGCGGCGGAGGTATAGGCGGCGGAGGTATAGGCGGCGTAGGCGGAGTTGGCGTAGGCGGAATAGGCGGCGGCGTTCGGATCTGCCAAGTACGCCTTAGCTGACTCAATCGCCTTACGCGGGCGATCGTCACCGGGACGCGCCGACTCAAAATTGTCAATCACCAGCTCCGCGACATACACGGCCAAAGCAACACTGTCTAGCTTCGTCCAGCGGTACGCCTTCACAATCCGCATAGACTGGTGTGCTGACTTATCGTCACGCTCGTCACTCTCACCTTTGACTTCGACACGCGCCAGCACATCACCCTGCACATATCCGAGTGCTTCCGTGATTCGCTTGGATGCATGCAGCCCGTTACCGCATGCACGGATTGTTCCCTGAACGTGACGCCACTCACCAACAACCCAAGTGAACGACTGGTTGTAGTTTGATGCGATCGTTCCGTCAACGTTGTTGAGGAACTTCCATCGAAGTTTGTTGGTCATCGTGTGATGCCCTTCGTGTGTGGTGTCAACTAGCAACACTCTACACACGGCATGCACAGGCGTAACCTTCGATAGAGAGCTATATAGAGCACTCATAGCGCCATCATGGCTTTTACCAACGGTGCAAACAGTGAGGTTACGGTCATGAACTAAGGTTTGATAGACTTAGAAAAAGCAGTTAAAACTTAATCAAGTGAGTTTGAGTAAGGCGCTTTAGCGCCGCACGAAAACGAACCTGGTCGCCGTAGGCGACATGTATATAGCTTAATTAAGTTAACGCGTGCGCGTGAGCGCGCGACCCTTGCCGGGTAGAGCAGTTTGGTAGCTCGTCAGCCTCATAAGCTGAAAGTCGTTGGTTCGAATCCAACCCTGGCAACGAAGTTCCCTGATGAGTCGCAGCGCGGCCTTGTAACCGCGGGATGGTATAACTCCGTTTCGACGGGCATAAAGCCCTGGTCGGCGTGTACACGCCTAAGCAAGAGAGCGACTAGACGGACCATCTCAGGGAACTTTTTACTTGCTGTTGAGCGTGACCCACCAGTCAAGGCGGGCTTTCAGCCCGCACACGGTGAGGCAGTCTCCAGCATTACCGGCGTTCACAGGTATTGGCCGGAATCACAACCCAACCTGTCTTAGCTTCCCTCCGGTGAGGATGGCTTCACAGCCCTCTCGGTGCGGCGCGGAGGTTGCGGTCTCGCGGACGATCCCGCTAAGGCCGCAGGTAACCGGAGGGAAATACCATGGACTCAATCATCATCAGACTAGCTGTGCTCGTGCTGGTTGTGCTAGCTATCCTCTGGATACTTGGTGTTATCCACCCATGATCATAACTTTGATAGCGGTGTACGGCGTTGTACGTCATCCTGTGGCCACCGTTAAAGCGTGGTGGGAGTCGCTACATACACAAAACTTCGCCCCGCCCGAACAAGACTGCGAATAACCATGCCCCAGCGTAGACAGCTAGTGCAGTTGGACATTGAACCACGCATAGGCTGCACGGCCGATGAGGCCAGTGATGAGGGTTCGATACGGCGGTATTTTGCACGCATGAACGTAACCCTGCCTGACGACATTGACCTAGACATCTGTGAATACACTGATGGTGGGTTTCTGGTCACGGTGTGGGAACAACCGAACCTGACTGCTTGATGGCTAGTAGCTCAGTTGGCAGAGCGCGCGGCTGTTAACCGCGATGTCACAGGTTCGAACCCTGTTTAGCCAGCACATACTGTAAGTCTTTCTGCGGTGCGGGGTCAATCCACTCCGCAGCGAGTAGAACACCTTCGCGGCGCAGTTTCGCAGGCACCGTAACCTCGTTTACCCGGACTCGTATGGCATCTGCGATTATGTGGCGTGCATCTGCCAACTTGCGCACGTAATCAGCACGGTTGAAATCTGCCGTTTTTTGTGCTTGCTCAGCGTTGGCCCGATCTACCTTGCGGTTCATGTCGAGCGTGAGCATGTGCTCATCCCAGCTAACAAAACCTGATCCAGCACCGGTCAGAAGCTGGCGCAGGGACTCTCCTAGGAACTCTTCAGCCTGAAGCTCGCAACCACCGTCCCGCATGGCTAGCTGGATACGGCCAAGCTTATAGGCCAGTGACGTCCATGTCGCGGCTTCGCTGTTTGCGTTCATGTCTTGAGTATCGCACGACCCACTACCTGTGTCAACTAGCATCACGGAAGGATTTTGAGTGACCGTTCCAACCATCGGTATCTCTGACCCAACTTTCGTTAGCCTTTCATCCGCTGCCCAGGTGTCCCGCCTGGCGGCGTATTCGGGTCTAGGTGCCAATGTTGGCTATATCCGCATCGATGCATCGTGGGATCAGTACGAGGGCGCAGGTAGCGGGACCTATCATTGGAACCTGCTAGACATTGCCATTAATAACATCGCCACACAATCCACTCTGCAAACACTACTGATCATGAACGGCCAGTGCCCTTCCTGGTCTAGCTACGGTGGCAGCCGCACTACAGGGGACACATATCCCAGTGGTTCCACCGGGCAGTCCCAGTTTGCGGCGTACTGCGCGACGGCAGCTAATCGATACAAGAATGTCTCATTCTTTGAGATATGGAACGAGCCTAACGGCACACAGTTCTGGGGCTCACCAAGCGCGGCCAACTACACGGCTACCCTGAAGGCTGCCGCGAATGCTATTCGCGCGAGTAATTCCAAAGCGGCCATTATCTCTGCCGGGCTCTCCCCCGAGGATGGCACGGGCGGATCAATCACACCTGTCAACTTCCTGTCAGGGATGTATACGGCCGGAGCCAAGGGGTATATGGACGCGGTAGGAATGCATCCTTACTGCTACCCTAACCTCCCTAACGCCTACGCTCTGTGGTCGGGCTGGTCTCAGATGAACGCAACCCCCACTTCGCTCAGGAGTGTGATGCTAAACGCAGGAGACTCCGCGACACCACTATGGGTCACGGAGTTTGGCGGCCCGACCGCCACTCCGGTAGGGGTTGGCTACACAACTACCCAGCAGGCTACAGCGTTCACTCAGGCCATTGCGGATGCCAAAGCGGCATCTTACATCACAGGCTTTTTTGTGTATGAGTGGATCGACGCAAGGTCAGGGGACAGTAATACTGAGGATAATTTCGGGCTAGTTCTGAGCAGCGGAGATAACAAGCCAGCATTCACAGCGGTCAAAAACGCTATCGCGTGATGAGCACATGAAGATCCGAACCTACCGGAGTAGGTTGAGTGACATATAATCACGTTACTGTAATTGCCCGATACCAGAATGAAACTGGTGCCGGGCAGTCTGGCGTTGTACAGTGGGCACCAACCGGCCCGATCGTTGACTCGACACTGCACGTTACGATCACACCGGACACGGATAACATCACGCTGGACAGTACAGGCACGGCTACAGCGTCACTACTGGCTATGGATGACACGGGCCTGAGCACTGGGTGGGTCTGGGCGTTCAAGCCTACCGTCTCGGGTGTCCCTAACGCGATTCAGTATGTCGCGGTCGATTTCGCTAACGGTGCTACGCAGTACATAGACCAGCTTACAACGGTTGTGCCTACTGCTGGTATGGCCGCGTACGCTACCGTGGCTATGCTGACCGCTGAAATCTCCCGCGCCCAGGCCTCCGAACTAACCCTGACCCCTAAGCCAAACGTTCTGGAAACGACAGTTTTCGTTAGTAAGTCTGGCAATGACAGCTATGATGGATTGACTCTCGGGTCCGCGAAACTGACGATAGGCGCCGCGATAACCGCACTTGGGACTACGGGATCAGGGGCCACTCTCTGCAATAAGCCTGGCATTATCCAATTGGGCGCTGGTTCTTGGAATGACACAGTTACACATACTTTCCAAGGCGTGGCCGGGTTTGAGATTCGCGGGCTTAGCAGGGAGTTGACTACAGTAGGAGGCCCAGACGGCGCGGCGTGGATTTTGGCTATCAACTGTCAGCGTTTTTTCCTGAGAAACCTCACTTACACCGGTTCGCCTACAGGTACTGGCTGGGGTTTTGAATCAAGGGCTTACTGGAATGGGACCGCGTGGGTTGGGAACACCCATGGTTCTACGCAAAACGGTGCAGAGAACGTAACATTCGGCCGTGGAAGCGCACCCTCCGCTGCGTATGGTGTCCGTTTCACTGTCAACGACGTGGCATCCGATGGTAACAACGATGAGGGACTGTTCGAAAACTGCCGGTTTTCTTACTGTGTGCAGCCCGTTTCAATCGAGCATTCAAACTCGCTACAGCACATATTCGACCATTGCCGGTTTGAGAACTGTGGCAGCGGATTCGTATTCCACGGCGGGTCAGCTAACATCCTGTTTCCCGTAGTTAGTAACAGTAACACAACCCCTATGGGTGGGGGTTCCGGATGGTTCATTGACCTTCAGCCCGCCTACGGTAACTTTAATGGCGCGAACCTGCCGGGAGTGCCAGACTATTACCATGGTATCGACGTTGTGGGGATACAGGGGGAATCCACTCTGGGATGGGTTCGCAGTAGTGCTACGGCTAGCCTCAATGACGGTTCGCTGATGTGCAGGTTTACGGGGGGAGGCCTCGACGGTGGAGGCGAGCAGACGAGCTTTGCTTATGTGAGCTGGGCCCAGACGGCTGTAAGCTTCCTATCGTTTACCGGAATGTTTCTTGGCAGTACCTATGAATCAGCGGACAACATTAACGGAAGTTCTGCGAACGCCGTCCTGTCATTGGATAACTGTAATATCCAGATTCCGATTATCAACTGGGCTGGTAGTATAGCTGGACTGGATACGTGCCAGACGGTACCTGGTGGAACTACGTTGTCCATCACCGGTGGCGCGACAGTTCTGGTAGATCCTGCACTCACCACGGAAACCACGCGGGCAGAGACGGCCGAAGGTCTCAAGCTAGCTAAGGCTAGCAACCTGTCTGACTTGGCTAGCGCAGCAACCGCCAGGACAAACCTGGGCTTGGGGACTGCCGCAACTACAGCTTCCACGGCTTACGATGCTTCGGGTGTGGCGTCAGGTCTGATCAGCACAGAGGTCACGGCCCGTAATACCGCTATCGGTGTGGAGACCACTAGGGCTACAGTTGCCGAAGCCCTGCTAGCCCCGCTAGCCTCCCCCTCGCTCACGGGGACCCCTACAGCTCCTACAGCGTCAGCACTGGACAACTCTACTAAGCTAGCCACAACCGCCTATACGGATGCCGTAGGGGCGCTCTCTACATCAGCTCTCGCCGCAGTTGCTTACAGTGACGCGCAGAGCGATGGGTATGCGGCATGGACATTCAACCCTAACTGGGGGGCAGTGACCACAGCCAGCGCCAGCCTTGTACTAGCATGGCCTGCTGGCGCTGTCAACGTGACCAAACTTGTACTGCCCGTAGCGCTAACCAGTATCAACGGGTATCTGTCGTGGGTGTGGCGCGCTGGCACAGGTACTGCAATGGCAAACTGTTACATAGGCTTTTTCGGTCCCACAGGTATACAGCTCGCTAATAGTGGCAATCAAGCTGCGCTTGGTTCTAGTCTCCAGAGGACACCGCTAGGCGTGACTAGTCTCGCCGCAGGTACATACTGGGTGACCACGGTCGTAGGTACGCAAGGTGGTACCACAAATGGTGGTCCAACTATGGCCGCGGGGGAGATCCAGGCTGGCGGGTATGCTCCACGCTCAGGTTACTCCGGGGCGGTTCGTGGATCACGCCTAGCAGGCTCAGCGGTAGCAACGCCTGCATCACTGACGATCAGTGGTGGTGCGATTACCGGCTACTCCGCCTCTTTGTATTCAAACGGATGGTTTGCTCTCGACTAACAGCAGCCATATTCCAGCTTAGACGCTAAATCGAAACCAAGGAACTAACCCCATGACTGCACTAAGCGTACCAGGCTATGAAATTTATGTGGACGATTTCTCTGGTGATGATGATGCCAAGATGGATCAGGCATTTTCTGCGCTTATGAGCACTCAGGGCGGAACAGCCATCCTAGCGGCTAGAGACTATCATTTTGGTAATCTGTGGGAAACGGGCTATGACAGTAACGTTACGGCCGCTATCAAGATTAAGGGCCAGGGCGGTATAGCAAAGGATTCGTCATCTGTCCCGAAGGGTGCGACGACTTGCTATATGTCCTACTCTGGCGCAATGGCTGCCAGGATGGATTTTCAGCATAATGGCTCTATCGAGATTACCGGCATTCTGTTTGCTGATCAAGGCGCCTCACCTGTTCCTTTCCTGCAGACTACAAACGCAGTCCCTAACATTCATCACAACGCTTTCCGTGGTTCGGCCACGGGTACCGCATGTTTTCAGGACGCAATTGTTCTAGGCGGTGTGCCAGGAACCACGTCACCCAGGGGCGACAACGCCCAGTACAATGGTTATGCTGGGGCCATATCCGAGAATGCTTTTTACGGTATTCGCCGCATCGCACTACTCAACCCTGCCGCTAATGGTGTGCAAATTTATGGCAACACGGTTTCGTTTACTTGTGGTTCAAACCTGCCAATGGGCGCATGTATTGAGATGGCTGGTGGAACCACTCCATACTTTATTTACGGCGTCAACATTTACGGCAACTGCATTGAAGAAACAGGCTATCCTGTCGGCATTAAAGGCGTCAACGTCTTTTACTCCACAATTGGCCCTAACGGTTTCTTTGACGCTGCACCAGGTGTTACACAGTTTCATCACACCCTAGATGCTGGTTCGTCGTTCAATACCGTCATTATGGGTGCATCGGGCGTTGGTGGACCAGTGCAGGCACTGCTTGACGGTTCGATGGCAAATGACGTAGTGTGGCCCGCCTCTGTGGGTTATGTGTCATCTGTCATGAAAACTCAGAAAGTGTTTCTAGACGCTTCGGGTTCACCACACGGTCCCACAATTATGGCGAACGGCATACCTGTACTTGTCTCAGACGTTTATGGCGAATATTCTGGCTGGAAAACAGTAGTCAACACAGGCATTTACCCAATGACGCAGGCGTACACAATCGCCTCCACAAATGTTACAGACGGCTCCATTATTACAGGCTCCAATATAGTTACGTCGCTTACTGCGGCTTGGACTGTTCTAGATGTAGGCGTGTACATCCGAGCCACGGGAATTACTAACGCATCTGTAATTCAGCAAGTTTACTCCGCCGCCACGGCTGTTCCGTGGGCCGCTTCATTTGACTATGTGGCTGGGCAGGTTGCACGGCCTACCGCGGCTAACGCGCACTTGTACCAATGCACTGTCGCGGGCACGTCATCGGGGATAGCGCCAACTTGGCCAACAAGCGGAGGAACCGTTACGGATGGTGGCGTTACCTGGAAAGATCTAGGTGCCTCCACAGCCGCGCTATTTTCCACGAACGCCACAGCCACTAACACGGGCGTTGCGGTTTACTTTGGCCGAAAAAGCACAGCCCTGTCAATGACAGGCTTCACCAAACATCACATTGTGTCGTCAGGCTCTGCGCCGACCGGAGCAGTGCAGACCGGAGCAGGAGCAGGCGCTACTGTCAGTTACGCTGGAAACGACCTGGCACATACGGTCACTCTAACCACTGCTGGTACACCAGCGCCAGGAGCCTTGCTCATCACTACATTCAACGTGGTGTATGACGCTATTCCTAAGATTCAGCTCACGCCTAAGAATGCTAACGCCGCAGCACTGCTGGCGGGGGGTTGGTACGCTACCACAGCAGTAGGGACGTGGACACTGACCGCCGTTGGTACTCCGCCTACAGGGGCATGCATATTTGACGTCGTAACGATACAGTAATGGTTGCTAGTAGTTGTCGTGTATGTGGCTGTGTAGTTAAGAACGATACTATATGCGCTACGCACAAGCAGCAATACACTGCTAGACAGTCAGCATATCGTGAACTGACTAGGCCAACTAGAAACAATCGTGGCTACGATAAGTTGTACTATCGTAATCGTCAGGTTGTTATCAACAGTGTTGTGTATGGAGTTACGGTGTGCGTGCTGTGTGATAGACTTATTGATAGTAAGAGTGACCTATCAGTGGAGCACGTGGTTGCACTGCGCAATGGTGGCACTAGTGACCTAGCCAACCTGGCGCCAGCACATAAGCGCTGCAACTATGGATGGTCGGGCTAAGATGTTTCGCCTAGGTGTTTCAGATGCGAGTTGGTACAGCCAGCATGTTTCATAGGCTCTGATGTTCTTAGTGTCTTGTTCTATCCCTTTCTTCTTTGTTCGAAGTATTGATTAGTGTCCTGTTCTTTCTTTCTTTGTTTGCGATGAATCTCTAGCAGATATGCCTAGGATTATTGAAATCCACCCCTAGGGGGGGTCAGAACTTCGCAGATCAGGACGTTAGGACCCACATATCTCGGCATGCGTGCATCTGCATGAAAATCGAGGCCATTTTTCACGGATTCCTGAAGATCATTAACCAGGTGCATGCTTTAGCTAGCTTTCTTGATCTTTTCGGGGGTATTTCAGGTGGCACGTGGAAGGGGTAAGCCATGGCTCAGCCTGTAATGACACCCGTTCAGATGACAGCAGCCATACGGACAATACAGGCGCAGCTAGGGTTGCTAAAGACACAGCTAAGGAACGCAGCATTTCTGAGTACTCTTTCCCCCCAGGATATACGTGGCGGGACGTTCACTGAGTCCAACACAGACCTTTGGAACCAGGTTACTTACATGATTGGCGCGCTGCACGACTCAGGCCTGAGCACAAGGTAAGTTAGTTATGGCACGAGGCAGGCCACCAAAGCCCATAGAGCGCCACAGGGCGACCGCTAGGGACGCCACACATAAGGCTGACGGTAGAGCACTCGTTGCCCCTGGTGCTGGAGCACAGGTCGCCGTGCGCGCAGTCCTACCCATACCGGCCGATGAACTAGGCGACCGCGGGCTGTCTGAGTGGGAAAAAATCTGGACGGCAGGCTACTGGCTGAAAGACGACCAGGATTACGCCTGGGTGCTGATGATCTCACATGCCTATGATGACATTGAAGCCTTCAGGGCTCAGGTCAAGCTTGAAGGGCTTATACAGACTGGCTCTATGGGCCAGGTGATCGCTCACCCGCTGATAGCGGAGATCCGCCGCGCTGAAGCGGTGGTCATGAAGGCTCTTAGCACACTGGGTTTCTCGCCTACAGACAGGGCGAGGCTTGGTCTGGCTGAAGCTAAGGCGCAAAGTGCTTTGAAGGATCTTATAGACCGGACTCGCAAGTAACCAACGAGGAATTTCCCGCTATGCTTTCGCCTATTGCTGTGACACGGCCATGAGCCTTAACGTTTTGGGTTGGGTTGTCGTTCCGATGTTTGTGTTTCTGGTTGGTTCGGCTGGTTCTGGCATTGTTGCCTTGGTTAAGTTTGTGGGCTATATGGCTCGTTCTCAGACCGCGCAGGAGTCTACGGCGGAAACGAATAAGGATATGCGTGACAAGCTGAATACCTATATTGACCGGGCTGATGCTAGGTTTGGGCGTATTGAGCTTGACGTGGCGGTTTTGAAGGACCGGCTACCGCCCCTGAACGGACGACATTAATGGTGGTTGCGTTGCATTTGGTTCGCGGAATAGTAAACTCGCCTGCGGCAGTTGTCGCTGTCGGGACTATTGTTGTGATCGCGTTTGTTCTCGCCTTGACGCTCACTATTGGCGGTAACTACTTGCTAACCGTTCACTATGTGAATGCGGAGAACGCAAGGCAGATGAGGGCGCTTGTTCCGCTTTGCAAGGCACTTCGAGACCTTGATCTAACTTCGGTCGGCGCACACTGGCCTAAGGGTAACACGTATGCGCCTAAGATGGTTCAGGCTATTCACAATGTGTACCTGAACACGCATTGCCCTTCGGTGCTTAAGTGAATACGGACATACCCCTTGTCGAACATTTGGCTGCCCTGAGAGTCGCGGATCAGAAGTTCAGCGATGAGAGGGACCGCCGCTACTCCGAGGTTAAGCTAGCCGAGGAAAAGGCGCTCGCAATCAAGTCCACGTCTGACGACAAAGCGCTGTTGCTGGCTCGCGACATTCAGGACCTGAAAGATGAGAAAGCCAACAACTTGCGCGAGCAGATTAACAGTGAGCGTGGCCAGTACGCCACGAAAGATGATCTGGCTAACGCGGCTCGTGAAGTGGCAGCGACGATCACGCCGATAAAGGATTTTGTTTCAGGCGCCGCAGGCCGGGCTGGTGCGGCGGCAGAAACCAGGTTGGATAAGACGCAGCATCTTACCACTATGCAGGTAGCGATAATGGCACTGGCGCTAATGGTGTCTGTTATCACCGTTACACTGCTCGTGTTGCACGGCTAGTCATCTGTTTGGTTGTGCATCTGGTCTGTGATCCTTCGCAGTCGGTGTTTCACGCGCAGTTCCCGTAGCCAGCCTGTGACGAGAAATGCCGCGAACGCGAGAATGAATAGGGCAATGAAGCCACCAGGCAGATAGATTAGAACCTTTACAGGGCCTGAGTACGTTATGGTGTCACGGCCTGGCCAGCGTTTATGGCCCGCAGGTCCTGCAGGTACTGACTGTGCTCTGATGGTGTCATTTGCACGGCGTGGCCGTGAACCGGTGCGTTGTTCGCTGAGGCGCAGAGTGCGTAAGCACCGAACGTGAGCGCGAGCACAGCGACAACTGTTCCGAGGTTTGTAAAAACCTTGTAGAGCATCCCATGGTTCATTTTATCCCCCGTGTTGCTAGTTGATACTCCAAGGATACCCGAATGAGGCAGCTTGTCAACCGCACCGCTGATCATGACGCCTGTGTCCGCTGTGGACGCAAAACGCGGTGACGGCCGTCTGGTTGGCGAGTTTGTGCAGGGCTACTGCCGTGTTACGAAAGATGGCATAGCGGCACAATCGGGTGAATTGCTCAATCTTCGCCCGTGGCAAAGCTCCCTGACAAGCGCTGTGTACGCGCGCAGGACTGACGGTCGCTTCAAGCACAGGCAAGCCTTGATAGGTCTCCCCCGTAAAAACGGGAAGTCAGCTCTCGGTTCATCGTTCGGGCTTCATGGCCTGGTCATGGCTGGCCAAGGCTCGGAAGTTTACTCCGCGGCGTGCGACAAGGAACAAGCACGGATTGTGTTCGGTGTCGCCAAGCGCATGGTTGAGATGGACGATGAACTCTCTTCCATGATCACGGTTTACCGTGACGCGCTGGAAGTCAAAGAAACCGGCTCTATTTACAAGGTGCTTAGCTCGGAAGCCTTCACTAAGGAAGGTCTCAACCCGAACGTCATCATCTATGACGAACTACATGCGGCACCGACTGATGAACTGTACAACGTCTTGTCTTTGGCGTCAGGTACGCGGCGTGACCCGCTCCTGATAGCGATTACGACTGCTGGCGTCAAGTCAGACCAGACGGGTGAGGATTCGATCTGTTACCGGCTCTATCAGTACGGTAGCAAGATCGCTTCTGGCGAGATTGATGACCCGTCGTTTTTTATGGCCTGGTGGGGCGCATCTGAAGGTGCTGATCACACAGACCCGAAGGTGTGGGCCGCGGCAAACCCCGGTTATGACGACCTGCTAGATCCCGAGGATTTCAAATCGGTTCTGGGCAGGATTCATGAGAACGAGTTCCGCACTAAGAGGCTGAACCAGTGGGTTAACCAGGCTAAGGCGTGGCTTCCTGCGGGTAGCTGGGGGAAGTGCCGTAGCGAACGTGCTTTTGTTCCCGGTCCTGCCGGTGTTGTGCTTGGGTTTGATGGTAGTCGCACTGGTGACACAACGGCTCTCGTTGCCACGACCATTGACATTGAACCAGTTGTGCGAGTGCTGGGCTTGTGGGAGAAACCATCGGACGACGTTGACGGTTCATGGCGCGTACCGAGAGGCGAAGTCAAAGACGTAATCCGGCAAGCGTGCCGTGATTACCTGGTACGAGAAATAGCGTGGGACGAATTTCTTTGGCTTGACGCTGCCGAGGAACTCGAGGATGAGGGTTTGCCGGTAGTTGTGTTTCCTCAGACGCTTCAGCGTATGGGACCAGCTACGCAGCGGTTTTACGAGATGGTGACGAACCGCAAGCTTGAGCATGATGGTGACCAGCGGCTTACCCGGCACCTTGGTAACGCGCAATTGAAAACGGATTCCCGCGGGTCACGGTTGGCTAAGGATGCCCGTAACTCACCACGAAAAATTGACCTGGCTGTCGCCATGGTGATGGCTGTTGACCGTGCAGGTTATTGGCTAACGGCTCCCACTACTAGTGATTTTCGTTGGAAAGATCAGGCTGGCACGGAACACAAGATGCCTATGGAATCTGTGGGGTTCGTGTGGTGACGATCCTAAGCCAAGTTCTTTCAATCGGTTTCCTGGTAGGCGTGATCGGAAACCTCACAGCATCCTTTGTGCTCGTGTTCCCCGCGCTAATTCATTTGGACAAACTGGCTAAACGTCGTCATGAGCAACATGTCAAGCTAGCGAAGATGCATCACGAGCAGCATATGAGCCTCCAGCACGGTAAACACTGGCGTACCAAACTAGATGAGCTAGGGAAACGCAATGAAGGCAGTTGAACTGGCCAGGAAGGTGCCCAGAGCTGCTGTTCTATTGTCTGTGCAGGTCGCGGGGTTCGTAACCGTGCTTGTGGGCGTAGCGTCGTTCTCGGTGCCTGTAGCTCTTATTCTGGGTGGCGTTGGTGTCGTTGCAGCGGTTGAGCGGCAGTAATGACCCTATTCAACTCGCGGCGTGAACAGCGCGACGCATTCGGTTCATCAACTTACAACCCGTTTAACAATCCCTCCGTCCCATTGTCCTCTGTCGGCCTGGATAGCGCGTTCGGGGCTTTGAGTCACACAGACAGCGGCGAATCGGTCACGGTTGACACTTCCCTAGCTCTGCCGATTGTCTGGCGCTGTATCGGCCTGCTTAGCACTGTCATCGCTGGTTGCCCGATCAGGACCTACAAGCTGCCGGGGCGTACCGAGATTTTCCCGAAGATCTTTGACCGCGGTAATGCTGCAATGCAGTACTCACAGTTTGAGCTGTGGGAGCTTGTCGTTGTTCACCTGTGCCTCTGGGGTAATGCTTACGTGCGCAAGGTGCGCGCCGCAGGCGGCAAGGGGCCCATTGTTGACCTGGTACCGATCAATCCCGCGCTAGTGAAGGTCAAGCAGGTTGACGGCAACAAGGTGTTTCTTGTTCACAGGACTGCACCTGACGGCGCTATAGACCTAAACGCTAAGCCTGAAGTTCTGACCACTTTTGAGGTCATGCACATTCCGGGGCTGGGTTATGACGGACTGGTTGGACTGTCACCTATTCAGATGGCTAAGCGCACTATCGGGACGGGCATTGCCGGAGACAAACTGGCAGCGAAATTCTTTGCCAAGGGTTCGGCTCTATCTGGAATTATCAATGTCAAGGCACCCCTGGCCAGCCAGGAGCAGGCAGAGAAGATCAGGCAGCGTTGGATTCAGAAGTCAGGCGGCACAGAACATGCTGGGGAAGTTGCGGTGCTCGACGCTGAGACTACCTTTCAGCCTCTCACGATCCCGCCGGACTCATTGCAGTTTCTAGAGTCTAGGCGTTGGGAGACCTGCGAAATTGCGCGATGGTTCGGCATTCCACCGCATCTGGTTGGCGACGTGGAAAAGTCAACGTCCTGGGGCGCGGGAATTGAACAGCAAAACGTTGGCTTTGTGTCTTACACGGTTTCGGGTTGGACTAACCGTATCGAGCAGCGTGCGACCAGGGAAGTAATCTCCACCAATAAGCAGTATAGCGAGTTTGATCTTGACCGTCTGCTCCGCGGAGACATGTCTGAGCGGTACGCGGCTTACGCGGTTGGCATTCAGTGGGGCTGGCTGACGCGTAATGAAGCACGCAACAAGGAAAACATGAACTCGATTGACGGACTAGATGAGCCGTTGACTCCGCTAAACATGGCGGCAGGCCCAGCTATGCCAGTTCCGGGTGAGCCTAACGCGGTGCCAATGGGCCCGGCAGGTGGCGCACTTCCCGGTAAGGGCACATCCGACCCTAACGAAGGCGCGGCATAAGCAATGGCTACAGAACGACACATGGAACGGCGCTTTGTTACCAAGGATGCGGCGCCTACTGTTGAGGGCCGCCACCTGTCTGGCCAGTTTGCGCCTTTCAACTCCGTTACCACAATTGGCTCAGCACCGTGGGGTTTTCGCGAGAAGATTGCCCCAGGCGCTTTTAAGAAGTCAATTAATGACGGTGATGTCGTGTTGCTAGACAATCACGATACGTCTAGGCCTCTCGCGCGCAAGTCCGCGGGCACCCTCAGGGTTGCTGAAGGCAACAACGGCGGGTCATATGATGCTGAGCCCGCTAACACGACATATGCGAATGACGCTATCGAGAATATCCGTACTGGCAACTATGGCGGATGCTCGTTTGGCTTTGAGGTTATCCGGGATTCCTGGGAAGCTGGTGCGGATGGCGAGTTGGATATCCGCACCTTGCATGAAGTTAAGCTCCATGAAATTTCTGTTGTTACCTTCCCCGCATACAGCGACACAAATTCTAGTGTTCGTAATGCCGTTTCTACGGCTATGGAAGCCCGTAAAGCATACTTCGCTAAACGGGGGGTTGACGTGGATAAGCAGGAAGAGCCCCCGACCCCTGAATTGCGCGAGGTTACCGGGTACATTATTGACGGTAAAATTTACGCCCCCGAAGATGTCACCGTGGTTAGGTCCGCTGACATCGCCCCCAATACTTCCGAGGTTGAAACCCCGGAAACTCCCGCGCCGTCAGAGGCAGACACCCGGGAAAATGACATCAGGATGAACGCACTTTACGCCGCGCGTATGCGCATGCTGAGCCGCGACTAATCCCGACTCGTCGTTTTATCCGAGTCTAATAGGAAGCTGCCTGAGATGGCTAAAGACTTCAAGCGTGAGCTTGAAATTAAGACGGAGCGTGCAGAGATTTTCTCTGGCATGTCCGCAATTATGGATAAGGTCAATACGGAGAATCGCGCCCTGACTGTTGAAGAGCGCACCGAGTTTGACACCCGTGAGGCTAAGCTCACTGAGCTTGACTCTGATCTTGACCGTGTTGTTAAGTACAACCGGCGCGAGGAAGAGCGCGAGAGTTACGGCGCATCGAAGAACGTTTCCCGCGATGAGCTTGAGTCTGACACGGATGCTTACACCCGTGCCTATACTAGCTGGTTTAAGCGCGGAGACCGTGGGCTTACCGAGGCTGACCGGGACGTGCTGGAGAATCGTACCACTGCTGCGACCCCCTTGGCCACGACTGCTGGTACCGCTGGTGGCGATGCTGGTTATATGGTCCCTCAGGGCTTCTGGCATAACCTGCAGATCGCACTGAAAGCATACGGTGGCATTCTGTCTCTGTGCAAGGTTGTGCCTACGGACACCGGAAACCCGATGCCTTGGCCGACTGTGGACCCGACCGCCATTGTGGGTTCTTACATCACGGAGAATACCCCGCTTGACAACCAGAACTTCAGTTTTGGCCAGGGAATGCTGAATGCGTGGACAATTACGTCCAACGTTATTCTGGCTTCGCTTCAGATCATCAACGACTCTGCATTTGACGTGGATTCGTTTGTGTCTGACCGGATTGGTGAGAGCATTGGCCGCAAGGTCGCTGCCGAGCTGATCTCTGGGACTGGTTCTTCTGCGCTTCTGGGTGTTCAGACCGCACTGGCAGCGGTTGTGGGCTCTGGGGTTGGTCTTGGTGGCATTTACGCCGCGCCGACCGAGAGTGTTCGCTTCCTAGGTGATGGTGGTTCAGCTAGCACGAAGCTAGCGCAGGCCGTTCCGTCTTTCGCGGATGTTCTGGCTATGGTTGAGTATGTTGACCCGGCATACCGCGCTATGGGCAACTGTAAGTTCGTGTTCAGTTCAGCTACTCTGTCTAACCTGCGGAAGCTCACAGACGCTTACGGGCATCCTCTGTGGAATCCGAATGTGCAGGTTGGTGGGGCTGACGACCTGTACGGTTACAAGTACCAGATTGACCAGAACGTTGGGGGTGTTTCTACCTCCGCTTCCACTGTGGGCGGTGTTCTCTTCGGAGACTTCTCGCGCGCGATGGTTGTGCGTCAGGTCAACAACGCTGGCACGATGCGGCTGACTGAGCGTTACGCAGATTATCTGCAGGTCGGTTACCTGGGCTACGTCCGTATGGACGCGCGCTCTAACGACCTGCGCGCAGCGGTGGTTTACAAGTCACCTGCCGCGTAAGCAGTCAACTAGCAACACTGGCAGTTCCGTTCAAACACTCCCAGGTGGGCCGCCTCACCTGCCTGGGAGGTTGCCACGAGGCATAGTCGGGAAGCGGGGGTAGGACACATGAGCATTGTTCTTCTGAGCGATGTTTGGGCCTACCTTCGCTACCCCTCAACCCCCCCCGCTGGTGATCAAGTCATTATGCAGCAAATGATTGACGCTGCCGCGGAGGTTATCCGCATGGAATGCGGGGACGTTTTCCCGACTGAATACGATGAGTACCATGACGGGGGAGACCTTAGCGTCTGGGCTTACCATTCTCCTATTCTCAGCATACAGAATGTTGAAGAGGGCTGGGGATGGATCAACCATGAACTTGACTTTGTTGAGGTTAATTCTAATCCCGCTGGAAGCTTGTTCGCGTATTCGCTTGACTCTGCCGAAGTGGGGATGATTACGAGGCGTTCAGCGGGGAACGTGGCTATCCCCTTTATGCGGGGTGAAGATAACATCCGTGTGACGTACACCGCAGGCCGGGCCGTTACCCCACCGGTTATCTATCTAGCAGTTCTTGAACTGATTAACCATTGGTGGCAAAACTCGCAACAGAGAAACATTGGCGTGAATGGCGGTCAGTATGACTCTGTTGGTGAGACGGAATTTACTCGCGCTACCGGACTAACGTCCATAAACCAAGGTGTGCCTTATCGCATCCTTGAGCTAATTAAGCCCTACCGCCGTTTCCCCGTTATAGGTTAAGGATAAAAACAATGACTGATACTCTGGTTTGGAAGATCACCACTCTGCCAAACGCCCCGGTCGGCGAGGCTTACGTTGCTGGCCTGCCTGTGACTGGGAACACTGTGGCTGTGACTTGGACTAAGGCCTCTGGCACTCTGCCTACAGGCATTACCCTGACTGGCTCTGGACTTAACGGCGTTCTGGCTGGTACGCCCACCGTTGCGGGCACCTACAGCTTTACCCTGACAGCAACGTCTAACGGTGGGGCCGCTAACCAGGCTTTCAAGCTGACTGTGGGCGCTGACTTCAGTTCGGTTGACGACTTCCATAACGGGAATCGTGACCTTTCCGCGCAGCTCTCGCGTACGGGTCTTGGTGGCACCGAATAATGGCTATGGGAACCACGGGCAACGACCCTAACCCCGGTGAAGCAAGGCCGTCCGTGGCGCCAGTAGACGACCCAGAGGTCCCAATGTCTGACCTGACCGAAGAGGACCGTCAGATTCGACTTGAGCGCGTGAGAGCGCGTATGGCGTTCCGAGTGGAAACTAGGTAAGAGGCAACCATGGCTAGCTCTATCCCCGCGGCGCTTACGAATCTTATCCAGATTCTGACAGCGGCACTACCGGCCACCACTCAGGTAAACGTGGGGCCAGAGCTTCCCAGGTATGTCGCCCCGCAAACGCTTGAGATTCTTGGCGTGACCGGTGACCAGGCTTGGGCGGAGATGTCAGGGCCTAATTATAAGCGTGAAGAGACTTTCGCGATTCAGTGCAAGCTCACTTCATGGGCTGGGGACCAGGATTGGGAGTCACGTTTTCAAGAGGCTCTTGTCTTGTTCGATGTTGTGTCTGTGGCTGTGGGCACGAATATGACGTTGAATGGCGCTGTCAGACTCTGTGAAGTCGGTTCACTAGACCTTACTCCGATGCTTACAAGGGAAGGCTCAGCCGCGGGGTTCCTTTTTTCCGTCCATGCTTCACAGCGTATTCAGTCACTCAGCTAAGGGATGCTGTAATGATACTCAGATGCAAGCGACCTATTAGCCAGTTCAAAGCCGGAGATCTAATCGAGGTTGAAGGCAACGACCGTGCCTTTGATCACAATGATTTCGAGCTAGTCCCTGATGGGACAGATGTCAGCACTCCAGTGCTTCTACCTGAACTAACCCCGGAAGGCGAATAACAATGGCTGTTGGATCGGGTATTGCATCCCAACTCGTGTACCTGCCGGAGACCACTTATGGTCTCGCCCCGCAGACTACGCCCCCCACGCTGAACGCTAACTCAACTCTTGAGTTTAATAGCGAAACGCTGGAGCTTAAGAAAACCACCATTCAGGGGCAGGGGCTTCATGCTGGCGGGCAGTATGATCGCGCCGGCAGACGAGTCCTGACTAACTATCAGGTCTCTGGTGGAATCAATATGGACCTGCAAACGCGAAAGATCGGCAACCTGCTTCAGCATATGGTGGGGTCTTTTGGTAACTCGCCTGCGACTCCAGCAATGACTAACGCTACCGGATATACATCGATTCACGCTCCAGCGCTGGGCGGATTCACCGGGCATTCCCTTTGTTTCCAGAAGGGCGCTCCGTCCGCTGACGGGACAGTTGAGCCGTTCACTTATGTTGGCTGTAAGATCATTGACTGGGAGATTAGTTGCGCCACTGGTGCGCTAGCAAAGTTGGCACTAACCGTTGATGGACGGAACGAGCTGAACGCATCTGGTAACATTACGCTGGAAACTGGCGCATTCTCCGGTAACTCCACAGCTCCTAGCCTGGTTACCTATGCTGGCCTACCGCCGGATACATCCGTATTTCACTTCCGTGAGGCTTCGCTAGTTTCGGGAGCATGTACCACTTCGGGAACATTGGGCAGTACCGCTGTTACCACGCTTGGCGGCAGCCCAACGCCTATCGCAAACGTTACCGCGGCGTCTATCAAGCAGACGCTTGCCCTTGCAAACAACCGGTTCTTCTTTGGTAACAACGGATTCAAGTCTGAGCCTATTGAGAATGCTTTCCGTAAGCTGACCGGCTCTATGACTGCTGAATTCCTGCTTGCGGAAACGATGTATGCCGCATTTGCTAACGACAATAAGATTTCTTTGCAGCTCCAGTTTGTTGGTCCTGTAGCAATTTCGGGCTCGACACCTGTTCCTATGTACCCGACACTGACCATTCTGATTCCGGCTATCTATCTTGACGGCGAAGCCCCAAAGGTTCAGGGCCCGGGCCTGGTCACTATCACTACCCCATTCACAGGTCTTGACGACACTGTAAACAATCCGATTCAAATCACTTATGTTACCGCTGATAGCACACTGTTCTAATGTGTGTGTCAACTAGCAACGTGGGGAGTGGTCACGATGCCCGCCCCTAAGAGGTTCACCCACAAGGCCGCTGTCCGTAAGGCACAGAAACAAGTCTTGGTGACGAGACTTGGCGGGGGCGGGGGAAATCTCCCGATCGACGCGGCAGCAAAAGTCATCGCTGACCTAGCCAGGGCATATGCAAGCTTCTCCACAAAGATCCCGCAGGGAATCTATGTAAAGCCGTTCACAGAGTTTTTCTGTGAAGTGATCGCACAGGGCGGGGAAGCCAGGGCCTTTGAGTACGGCGAACGGCATCCATTGTTCGGTAACCGTAACTACTGGTATCCGACAGAGCATAAGCCGTTTATGGAAACTGCCATGGCAGACGGGTTGCCGGGAGCACTTAAAGCCTGGTCTGATCCGACCATAGACAAGATGCTAGCCGCGAAGGGCTGGCGCTAAGAATGAGGCAACCATGAAGATCGCTTACGACGGTACCGACTATGAGTTTGATCTTGACGACATTACGAACAAGCAGGCTCAGGTTATCTACGTCACGTTTGAGCGCATGACTTTGCTTGATCTGGAGTCGGGGCTTGCCGCAGGAAACCCTAACGCTCTTACCGCTATCTTTTGGTTGATGCTCACACAGAATGGCGTTAAGGTCGCACCGGCTGACGTTGATTTCAAGATTGTTAAGTTTGGCAACGCCGTGCAGGAAGCTTACAACGCTGAACTGAAAGCTAAGGCTGAAGCGGAGAAGGCAGAGAAGCGCCCAAAAGGATCGCGCGCAGTCTCCCAGACGTAACGCAGAAGCGTCTACTCGGCGGGAATCCATGTGAATTGAGGGATGAATACTTGTTTGAATTCTCCTATCATTTGCATATAGATCCCGTTAGGGTGGACGCTTTGCGTTTTCTGGATTTCTGCAATCTCATTCTAGGTATCGATCATATCCGCGAGCATAACAGGCAGGAAGGGTAACGGGCATGGCGGGGAAGTCTGTGATCCTGAAAATTCTTGGCAATCCCGAAGGTGCCCAGGAGGCTCTTGACGCAGTTGAGGAACGAATCAAGGTCGTTTCCAAGGGTGCGGTTATCCCTGTCACTGCTGACGCCAAGCAGGCTAACACTGACCTAGATGACGTTGATTTCAAGATCAAGCAGATTCGCGGCAAGTCAGTCCTGATCAATGTTGAGGCCGAGGCCGCGCAAGCGAACGCTAAGCTTGACGAGGTAGCGAAGCGGATTGTTGCGGTCAACAAAGACAAGGCTGTAATCACGATTGCGGCCGATGGTGTGGAAGCCAACGTAGAGCTTGACAAGCTAGAGTTGAAGGTCAAAGCCCTTACCGACAAGCCTGTTGTGATCACGCCGGTAGTTGACTCCGGCCCGGCCACCGCTGAAGCCTCCAAAATGGGCAAGGCTATGAACTATGCCGCCCTGGGCATAGCAGCTGCCGCGGCAGGTTCAATTAAGTTGGGCATGGACTTCCAGACTATGACTACCCAGCTTGTGACTGGGGCTGGGCAGAGCGAGGCGGGGCTAGCCGCAGTCAAGCAGGGGTTGCTGCAAATATCTTCCGACACGGGCACGAGTATTAAGACCGTCGTTGAAGGTATGTACATGATTGAATCTGCAGGATTCAAGGGTGCGGCAGGCCTTAAGATTCTTGGTGCGGCAGCGGAGGGCGCAAAGGTTGGTAACGCTGATTTGGGCACGGTCGCTGATGGTGTTACGTCCGTCCTGAAGGCGTATCATCTTACGGCCGGGTCTGCTGTCAGCGTCACTAATCAGCTTGTTACAACGGTCGCGTCGGGCAAGATGCATATGGCTGACCTGGTTGGAATATTGGGGACGGTTGTACCTTCGGCGGCAGCTGCTGGTATCTCGTTCGCGCAGGTTGCCGGATCAATCGCCACGATGACCGCACAGGGTATGCCTGCCGACCGCGCAGCTACATCCTTGCGCTTCCTTATCGCTAGCATGGTAAAGCCTACCTCCGCTGCCGCTGCTGAAATGCAGAATTATGGCCTTAGCGCGCAGGATCTTGGTCAGCACTTGGGGGAGCGTGGCATATCGGGCACCCTTAACCTGATGACGGAAGCAATTCTTAAGAGTACTAAGGGCGGCGTGACCCTCGCCGCAACCTTCGCGGATATGGCCCCGAAAACGAAGGCTCTCGCGGAGGGAATGCTAGCTGGGAAGCTGTCAGCCTCAGATCTTTCTAAGGCTTCCGGTGATCTGAGCGTGCAGCAAAAGGGGCTGCTTACCAGGTTTGAATCTACCGCTGCTGGCGCCCAAGGCATGTCTAGGACGTATGTCGGCGCTCTGGCTGGCATGGTTGGTGGCGCGCGTGGACTGTCCGCTGCACTCACCCTAACTTCCGGTAACGCCGCCACAGAAGAAGCCAACGTTAAGGCCATTGCGTTCGCCGCGGATCATGCTGGTAACAGCGTGCAGGGCTGGGCGACGATCCAAAAGGATGCCAATTTCCAGCTGGACAAGACTAAGCAGTCCGCGCAGAATGTAGCGATAGAGCTTGGTGACGCTATGCTTCCCACAGTCACCAGCATTATCAAGCCCATAGCCACGTTCGCGGGATGGCTGGTCAAGTTCCCAGCACTAGCTAAGGGGCTTGGACTTCTGGCTGCTGGATTCATGGGAGTCTGGGTCGCACTCAAGCTTGGTAGTGTAATTTCTGGAGTTTATGGCGCTATCTCCGGAGGCATTGGTAAGCTAATCACAATGCTAGGGTTTCAGAAGGTCGCTACAGTGGAAGCGACCGTGGCCCAAGGCGAAATGGATGTGGCCATGGATGCCAACCCCATAGGCGTCGTCATCATAGTCATAGCCGCATTGTGTGTCGGTATCTATGAACTAGTGAAGCACTGGAAATTCGTTAAGTCTGTCATGCTTGACCTTTGGTCTTGGATTAAGGGTGCTTGGAACTCAATCTATGCTGACATGATCGCACCGTTTGTCAATGCAGACAAAGCCATAGTCGGCGCTATCTCCAACATGGTGACATCTGTTGGCAAGGGGCTTGCCTCTGTTGTGCGGTGGTTCGGTAACCTTCCCGCCCAGATACTTAGCAGTATCGCAAACCTTGGTAATTGGATGTATAATGCTGGGTGGAATATCGTTGTGGGCTTGTGGAACGGAATGATGTCAGCGGCCCAGCCGTTTATTAACTGGGTTGTAAGCCTTGCCAACTGGATTACCAATGCTTTGCATGGGCACTTCAACTTCGGTTCACCGTCTAAAAAGACTAGGGAAATGGGTTTGTGGATCGGGCAGGGGCTAGCTGAAGGCATGAAGGACTCGGTTCCTCATATCACTGACGCCGTTAATACCATGATGGGCGCGGCTACTCCCAAGTTCAGCGCAGTCCATGGCCAGTCCTCTTCCTCTTCCGCTTCTACGTCTGCGGCTAATGGTGGGACTACAGTAAACTTGGCTGTGACGGTTTCTCCGCTCGCTAATCCTGATGAGACCGCTAAGAAAATTCAGACCATGCTTCTTAACCTCAAGCAGCACAGAGGCAAAGCGAATTTGGGGCTAGCATAATGAGCGTGACTTGGGCTGTGACATCAGGTACCAATGCAATATTGTCCGTTGATCCTACTGTGAGTTTTGGCAACGTTGGCGCCACAAAGGCTGCAAACAAGGTCACCTGCACAACCACGGGCACTGTCACCGTAGTCTCCTCACACGTCCCTGTCCGCCCCCCTAAGGGCATGGCCTTTGAAGTTGAGGTTATGTCCACAGCGGCTATCATGGTGGTGGCCACTGGTAATACCTACGATGCTAGCAACGTGCATACTAACACGTCGGGGGGGCGGACTCCCCTACTCCCTGTTAGCGTTTGGGGCCCTGCTAGCTGGAACTGTAGCACCAACTCTGCGCTTGGCGGGGGATCAACTACTTACTGCACCGTAACGATCACCGCGGCCATGACTGCTGGGCAAATTTTCTGGTTTGACAATGTGCATATCCTGGCCAGTGAAGTGCAGGTCATGATTGACTGGCTAAACCCGTCATTTGGCGGTACCGCCGCCGCTGGTGGTAACGATTTTTCCGATGTGACCTGGGCGGTACGGAAAGACATTGGCGTGTCTATGTCCCACGGACGCCAGGATGCCGTGTCCAATGTTCAGGCCGGATCGGCAGCGTTTACCCTACAGAATGAGGGAGCATATGCGGGATGGTTCACCGCACAGTGCGCTAACTCGCCCTGGTATCCGAACGTTGCACTACAGCGCAGGGTACAGATCAACGTCACTGACCAGACCGGGGCTTGGCATACCAGGTTTGATGGGAACGTTGCACAGCTTGATTACTCACTTGATGTCACAGGGAACACGAACGATACTCTAGTCACTGCGACAGACGTTCTAGCGTATCTGAACCGTGAAGTATCTTTGTCGTGTCTTACCAAGGAAATAATCCTCGGGAATCCCTCTTTGCAGTATCACTGGACTCTTGACGATCAGGGGACTGTTCTGTCGTGTGGTGAGTCTAGCGGTCATGGTGGGCCGCCTTTGCTTGGGCGCGCTTATGGCGCATCGTATGGCACTGCGAAAAGTACCCTGACGCTTAGTAGTGGTAGTTGTGGTGTCGAGACACAAGCTGATTCCCTGATTTTCGTCGCGCAAGGTCATCCCACTTCGTACCCGCCTGGGCCTTTCACTTCGCCGATAAGCGTGCCTTCGTGGGTTGCACAGCTAGCGGACCAGACATCCGCCGGAACCTATGTGGGCAACACTGGGTATGGCCTGACTGCGAAGATTGCCGCTATACCTACAGCTACACAGAGTTTTACGGCCGAGTGCTGGATACAGCCTAGTATATATATGCCGATCGATACGCCGCCTTACGGCACTGACCCTGTATGTGGGCCGTTCATTTGCCTAAGTCTCGGAAACTCTTATGACCAGTCGTGCCTAAATATTGGTATCTGGCAGAGCACTCTAACTGGGGTGTTGACGGGTACGGGTGTTAACTATTGGAAGGTACGCGCGGTTCAATACGCCGCCCCGCCCGGGCAGACTGTCTCTTCGGGCTATGGATTGCCTTCCGAAGTTGCCTTCATTGATGGGCCGAACGGGCTTAATAACTACCAGATTCCGTTGAATACCACGGATATAGCGAACCATCATTTCGTAGCCTCCGTCGTTGCCTCAACTGGTGGGGCTACCCTCACCTTGTATGATAACAATGTCGCGCTTGGTACAATGGTTCTACCCGCAGGCCAGGTGTATGACACAGTAATGGTCGGTTCGTCTTACGGTGGGTACGGCTGTTTCTATGGTTCAATTGGTCTCGTGTCGATTTACAACGCGGCATTCTCAAGCATTGATGTGAACACTAATTTTGCCGTAGGCACAGTCGGTTACCAGGGGACGCCAACCGATAGCGCTGTGGGTGCGCTGGCCACACTCGCCAAGGTTCCCTCGTATTGGGATAACACTTCTAAGCCTGTAATTGTTGACGAAACTGACGGGTCTGTTGTGTTTAGCGGTTGGTATGCTGGCGGTGGTAACGGTAACCCGTATGGTGGTAGCACGCAGTACATCGCGGCGGCAGGTGCCACGTGTACTTTCACTTTTACTGGCACACGTGTTGCGATTGTTGGCCCAGTCCGTAACGATCACGGGGCTGCGAGTGTGGTAATAGATGGTGGCTCACCTGTTACGGTTAGCTTCTTTTCCAACTCTGCGCTTGACCAGCAAATTATAGCTACCTTTGGGGGTCTCACAAACACTTCACACACTATGGTGATAACCGCTTTGGCTACGGGGCCGTTTGTGGAAATTGATGCTTTCATTGTCAACTATGGTGCTGGCCTGTCTCTTGTTGACTATTTTTCCACGGATGGGATCACCCCCCTGGCTTGTATGCAGTCTGTGGAGGGAGCAGAGGCGGGGCTACTTTTCGCCGACGTGACTGGACGCCTCACATTCCATACTCGCGATTGGCGCATGGGGTACCGCGCACCCGCGCAGGTATTCCCCGCAACTTCGGCTAACGTTTCCCTAGGGTACAAACTAGATGACCAGTTTGTAACCAACGACTATACGGTTAGCGATTCTGCTGGTGCGTTCAATATCGAAATAACTAACCTTCAATCCACTAGCCCGCATGGTGACTATTCCAGGTCGGGCCAGTGGCCTATCAATATTCTGTCTAGCGGGTATGCGCTGTTTGGGCTTAACGATAATGCACTATGGCCCGATGATCTGGTTACCCTAGCCCATTGGTATACGCAAGCCGATAGTGGAAGTGCCCTCCGCCCGGCGTCAGTTGCGATTGATTTGCTATCTCCGGATACTGCAACACCTTCCATCTCCGCCGTATACGCAATTGATATTGACAGCATGATTTCACTGACCGGCATGCCTGCTAGCATGTCGCTCGACTCCGCTGCGCTAGAGTATTTTGTTGAAGGCATACAGGAAACCATCAGCTTGACAAAACGAGAGGTACTGTTCTACACATCAGGGGCTTCAACCTCACGCGCGTGGATTCCAGGTGATGCCACGTATGGCGTGCTGGGCACCACGGCAACCGTGGGAGTATCGCAGTACGAAACGCATGCCGTACCGGCTTACGGCAAGCAGGTCCCGAGCGAACCAGGGCCACCGTACTGGCCTACCGCGGTCTCCACCACAATGAATAACCCCGCATTGAACGGGCATGGTTTTGTGGGAGAGCGGGATATCAAGGGAATCACGGAGCCACTGCGCACCGTGCTTAGTCCACCGCTGTTTGTTGCCTCTGTCCGTGCTCACGTGATGGCTTACACTTCGCTACAGCCATCCGCTCCAGTTGGTCAGCTACTGTATGACACTGTATTCGTTGACAATACGGAAGGGATGGGCGCGGTACCTAACTGGCCTTCATGGTATCTGGTGACAGTGCCTGGGTATTATGACATTGATGCAAGCGTTGTGTTTGCCTCCGCGGTCAGCGGGCTAGCTTGGATGGTTGTGGAAAACGCTGAAGTTCAAGCTATCAGATATGGCCTGGGTAACCCTACCAACTCAACTGCTACCTGTTGGAGTGTAACGGGAGCGAGCGGCTATAACACGGTTCAGTCGCTCTCTACGCGTCTCTACCTAGGCTTGGGGGACATGGTAACTGTAGGCGTATGGCAGGCTAGTACTGTTGGTCTAGCGCTCGCTAACGGTGGTTCTATGATGTCTCTCCGCTGGACTGGGCTTTCAACGATGGGAGATAGATTCGGATGACCGGCCCCCCTCCTAAAGTCCCCGTTATTTCGGCGGGCCAGGTTGCTACCGCGACGTTGCTTAATCAGTGCTCTGCCGTGGCAACGTTCCTGATTAATAAGCCGTCCGTATATGTGCAGGCTAACGCTGCACAGGCACTGACCACCGCGGGGACGCCTGTCTCGTTCGCTACTGACGTGCATGATACGGACTCTACGGCTATGTGGGTTGTGGGCAGTCCTACCAAGCTGACTGTCAACACCCCTGGATACTGGCGCGTTGCATATGGCGTTCCCGGGACAACAGCGAGCACTACGTGCTGGGTTCGGGTCACAACAGGTTCCAATAATCCTCTGGGCTCGGGCAATACGTTCGCATGCTGGAGCGGTGCGAGTACTGCGAATGGGGGCGCCGTGTTCTGCGTTAAGGCCGCGGGGGTCATTCCTTATTTTTTGTACCAGCTTGATTATGTTGAGCTGATTGCTCAACCTAGCTCTAACATCAGCACAGATACGTCTGTGCTGTACGCTTCCATGTCTCTGGAGTTTGTGAGCGCTGGTTACTGATGACTACTATCCCTTCCCCTCCCACGTTCGCTGGTAACGATTCATCGCTAGCGAATTTGCAGGCACTTGCTGCGTGTAGTCGTTTCCTAGTCGAGACCGGTCCTGCGTGGCACTTCTGTAACGATGTTGCAACGTCTATCCCTGCCGGAACCCCCACAATGATGCCCATGCGCGCCATTACAGATAATGATGGCTTGTACACATCCCCCGGTTTTGCCACTATACAGACTCGGGGGTACTACAAATGTGACCTCTCTCTGCCTGTTGGTGGAAGTTATACGGTTCGCGCGTACCTACTGCTTACCACCGCGCCAACGGGAAACCCGAGAGGCGCGGGTGTTACCACACCGTTCGCTATGCAAGCGAGTTACGCGTCATCGGTTGCCCTGACCCTGAACGGTAGCGACATGACTCCGTACTGTTGTTACCCGGGGGATACAATTAAGCTCTACTGCTGGTCTGCTGGGGCTAATGCGCAAGTGGTTAACTCTGCGGGATATGGTACTGCCACGCGCGCGGCATCGGGCACTCTTTACGCGTCGTTCACTGGCAGGTATCTGTCTTACGGCACATAAGCCAAAACCCCCGACCTGTGAAAGCATCGGGGGCTAGGCTTAGGATCTAGCCAACGCAGATTGCGTAGACAGTAACGGGACCGCTTGCTTGCCCACTGAGAGTGACTGCCCACGCATTACCTAGTGGGTAGCTCGACACAACGGAAACCCCAGTGCCATCCGCCAGCACTCCGCCCGCGACGACATAGCTTCCTGACGAGCAGGCCTGTGAGCCAACGGAGGCTCCGTCAGGGTATGTGGTGCTCTGAAAGTGAACGGCAGAGAGGCTGTGACTCGCCCCGGTACCCGCGGGGGGCGTAAGTGACGGTGTAGGTGTTGGGGTCATCGACGGCGCGGGCGTTGAAGTAGCTGAAGGTGTGGGCGTTGGCGTTGGGCCCCTGAACGGCGTAGGGGTGGGCGTGGGCGTGTCTGTTGGCGTGGGTGTTGCTGTTGCCGGGGCTGTTGCCGGGGCTGTGGATGATACGGTCGCTGTTGCTGATGGTGTTGCTGATGGTGTTGCTGTTGGTGATGCTGGCCCCGACTGCGCAGCAAGCGCGGCTGTGACAGCAATCCCGGACACCCCCAAGCCTGCGGCCAAGGCTGTGGCAACGATGAACTTACGCATGCTTACCTCCGTTGTATACTTGTTCTAACCCTGAAAGTGTATCCCTCTTTAGTTTGCGTGTCAACTAGCAACACGGAAGCACGATCACCCGCCCAACCCTGCGAGGTAACCCTGATGGCTTTCCTAATGTACGACTCAGTAACCGTTTCCCAGCTCCCCGTTGGGGCTTATGCCTACGCAGGGTATGGGGATGGACGCTTTAACAACATCGCAGAACTGCGCGCCAAGTTCCCCCACGCTCATATCCTGGAAATCACTGTTACAGGAAACCCTAACGCGGACGCACACAGGGTTACCGCTGTGGACGTAGAGCAATATGACGCTTCTAATGCCACTGCGCTGGCATTTGTCAGGGCAAAACTGGCGCAGGGAACTTACCGGCCCGTGGTTTATACCTCGGCTAGCAACGCTAGTACACTGATTGCCGTTCTCCGCGCAGGCGGGATCGGCCGCAACTCCTACCGTCTTTGGACTGCACACTACACAGACAACATTCATTACTGTGCTCTGCACACTTGCGGGTACGGGGACTCGACTCTCGCTGACGCCACCCAGTTCGCTGACGCTGGCCAACTCTACGCGCACGGGCGAAACGTTGATGTCACGGTCTTGGCTATTGACTTCTTTTTGCCAGTCCCCGTTGTACCTGCGCGGCCAGTTGTTAAGCCGGTTGTGGTAGGCCAAGCATTTGAGGGACCCAATACAGTGATTCTGCCTGGTTATTACTGGTGGAAGGCGTCAAACTCAGTCGAGTCTCTTGACAAGTTCGCTGCCAAGCGGAACACCACGTCTGCGGCTATCCTGGCTCACAGCAGGACTGCCCCATATGCCCCGGTCAACCGGGCGAAGCTGGAAGCCTATGCTAAGGACACTTCCAAGCTTATGCCTGCCGGACTCGTATTCTACACAAGTAACGGAGCTTAACATGTCTTTCAAGTCGATCGGTTCCCAGGTTGTTCTGTACCTCCGCGAGAATCCTGGTAGCGTTTCCTTGCTTGCCTCCGGTGCTGTTCTGGCTGGCTCTAAGCTTGGCCTGCACCTTACGGTCAATGAAGTGCTCGATGGGGGCGCTGTTCTAGTGCCAGCGCTGGTGGCGTATTTCAAGGTCGCTAACACCGCGCACAACGTGGCTGTAGCTAACGCTCCGTTCGCCGCTGACGCTGCTACAGCAGGGGACTTCGGCCCGGTTGCCGTGCCTGCGCCAGTCGTGGTGGACGTTCCCCCGCTGGTGGTTCCTACCCTCGCCCCCGTGGCCGCTCCTGAGCCTCCCCCACTGGGCCCTGGACAGTCCGCATGATCCGCCAGACCCCTAAGCCTGGTGACGTGATCGCAGTCCGTAACACAGGCTTTGCCTCGGCAGCCATCAGGCTGGGCGCTGCGCTCCGCGGCCTACCTAACCTGGCTAATCACATAGCTGTCGTCCACCACACGGACGCTAAGGGAACTCTTTGGGTATTGGAGGGTAGGCCGGGAGGCGTTGGCTGGCAGGATGCTAGTCGCTATCTAAACTCTCCGTGGAGTGAGTCCAACGTCTTGCAGTCTAAGACGGACGCGCAGCGTACGGCAGTGACCAAGGGCGCGCTAGCTTTGATCGGTACCCCGTACGACTGGGCGGGTATCGTCGCGGACGGAGCCGCTGACCTTGACCTGTCTAGGCTCTGGCATCCTGCCTTCGCTAAGGGGCCACTCCCAGGGCACGTCGTGTGCTCGTCACTCGCGGCTTACCTGTACGATCAGGCAGGCCTTGACTGCCCGAAGGACGGCAGGGAGTGTCAGCCCGGGGACTGGACAGAATTTATTGAAACGCACGGGTACAACGCTTAATATCGGGCTAGCTAGTACCCCCGGGACATCCCCCACATAAGACTGTGAGACACAAACAGACAGGACCGGTACCCTCGGGTGATGGTACCGGTCCTGAAGTCTCTGAGTGTTATACGGGGACGGGGAGGGCCCGGCACCCTCGGGGGGGGAGGCGCCGGGCCCTGGGAGCCATCTAGGCGAAGATTTCAGCCCCTGCCGGAACACGCCGCACGTGTGCGAAACCCACGGCGGACAGGACCAGCAGGACGAAACCTCCAGAGAAAGCCACAACCGCTGCAATTCCTGCAAGGGTGGCCACTGTACCGAATGCGTAGGCGTTCAACAGCAGGCCGCGAAGGGTCGTACCCTTGAACACGGTCGCGACCTGCCCCGCGAGCTTAACGTTTGTGGGCTGGGCCATGGCTTTGGCGGAAAGCTGTGAGTATGTCAGGCCGCCGCTTATCTCATTAAGATGGTTGGCGATGAAATGATCCGCGTACACTTCCGCTTGAGCGCCGGTAGTTAGCTGCTGCCCGCCATACTGGCGCATAGCTGCAAATTCTGGCGCCTTGACGGATGGGCTGTTGCTCGCGGGGAACACGATTTTCTGTGAGGCTAGCTGACTATGCACTTCGTTGCTGATGTAATTGTGGCCCCACAGCGCCAGTCCTCCGGCGACCAGCAGGACTACCGCAAGGGCCAGTCCTACTGCGCTCGTCAGAATATCGAAGGTCTTTCTTGTCATTTCGAACACCTTCCGGGTTGTGCCCTATGAGGGGGGCACGGTAGCACGTCCTAGCTGGACGCGAGTATGTTAAAGATCACGAACCATTCTAGCTGTCGCCTGCTCTTGCTGGTAGGCTTGGCTAGCCTCTGTGGCTGCCTCCTTGGCGGCCTTGGCGGGGACGATAGGGTTGATTGACATCTCGTAAGCGATCTGGGAAAGCGTCCCTGGCCGCTGCCGGTTTCCGGGAAGCATCTGTGCCCAATCCCCTGCGCTTGTGTAACTCATCGGTAGTAACCGGCCGGCCGCATAACGTTTGCGTCCCGGTAGATCGGCGGGCGGTTGGCCTGGTACCAGGCGGTAAGCGTGGTGTAGGCCGCGACTGTCTGGGCCTCCGCGAGCCTGCCGTCTGACTTGAATGTGTAGGTGGTCATCATGTTTCGTCACTTTCCTGGGTTACGCGGTGACCAGGCAGAATCACCGCTGAACTTGCGGACACGGCGAATAAGTAGCCACCTAACCAAGCGCTCAAGCACAATTCACCTTCAAGCAGTGCGAGTTGTTCCGTGTACCAGGCAAGCGAACGCTCCGTAGAATGCTGGGTGCGGTTCAGATACTGGGTGACGGACTCTGGCGGGTAGTACGTTGGCTGGTTCATCTGATGCCCCCTGACTGCTGCTGGTTGACAGGCCGAACAGCGGAACACATTTCTGCGTCGTCAAGCCACCACACGTCTTGGGTCATGTCGTAGTGCATGCCCCTGATGTGACCTGCCGCGCTGGCCAGGTCACACTGCAAAACATGTGAGACGAATTGCCTTGAGTCGTGCGTGACATGCTTGGCTGTACAGATGTAAGGCATTGTCTACCCCTGTTTCTTTGCTGCTAGTTGACAGTTCGGTGACAAGATCTTGTGCGTAACTCCGCGAAATACCTAGCCGTGCCTCAAGCGTCTTGGCTTTGAAACCTGACGCGATGATCCGCCTTGCGGCTAGCCTTAGCTCGGTTGGCGTGAGCCTAACCCTGCGTTGACCAGTCGCAGCGATATCGATAGCGATTTCGTCTATGATCCCGTCATCGGGGATCTGCCATCCCGGTACGCTGCGGTCCGTGCCATCCTCCGTGTACGTGCCACGCAACCAGCGCGCCGCGTCCTTAGCGCACAGACCATGCGCTTTCTTGATGCGCTTACAGGTCGGTCGCCTGCACTGTCGCGGGTCACCATCGGGGACTGTGGCTGTGCTGACAGGGTGAACCATCGCGCCAGACTCGTAGTAACCCGCTTGGCGGGCCGATTTCGCGGCGCGTTGCTCGGGCGTGAGGTTTGACCAGTCACGCCGTGCCACCTTGTGCGCGACCTGGCACGTGTCACAACGCAGAGCTGTTGCCCGCTTGTGCGTGATGTCTGCGGGGCAGTTGATGCATGTGCGTGGCTCGAAGCAGGCGGTCACGGGGAGAGCCCTACGCGCGGGTTAGGCAGGTTCTCCAGCACGGTCGCCAGACTGCGCCGGACCAGATCGGCCTGTGTCTCGTCATGGGTGAGGGACAGATCCGCGAGCGCGGCCCAGGCGTCATCCTCTATATATGTGTGACCCCACTTGTGATCCATGACTACCCCCAGTTGCTTGTGTTGCCGATGAGGTAGATGCTCTCACACACACGGGGGGTCTGTCAACTAGCAACATAATCCTTACTGCGCAGTAAGGTGACGGTGTGGCAGACTGGGGGGGGCTTTTCGATGTCTACGCATCGGCTGGGCTAGGCTGAAGATGCGACCACAGGCAAGAGCGACCCCTACCGGGGACCTTAGGCGGAAGCCGGTAGGGGTCTTTTCTGTGTGGCTTGACATGGTGTGATGCGTTGCTATACGGTTTTTGTGCGTGCCCGAACCTTATCCAGACTGGGGACACGCGCAAAAAGACGGACCTCGCGTCACGCTACCTGCCTCTCAATCCAGCCCTGCACATCACGTTCACGAAACTTTAGCTTCTGGCCAACCCGGTACCCCTTCAAACCCCAAGTGCGCCAGTTCCTATACAGGGTTTGCACAGGCACGTCTAGCAAGTCCGCGGTTGCTGTGGCGCCAAGTAGTTTGTTTGAACCACCAAGGTTAGCCATCACATGCCGCCTGCTCTGGCATGAACACAGCCTTGCCTTCAGTCACAATAACCCTTTCAACAGTGACCCGTTCAACAACCCTATGAGGCATACCCGAATACGCTTCCCTAGTTTTCGCGTCCTGTGCCAGCACTTTTTCCGTGTCGGCCTGGTATGACTGAATCTCCCACCATTCATCAACTCCGGCCTCATACCGTTCAAGCCTGATTTCACGCAAAAGGATTGTTTGCCCAATCCAGCGGACATCAATAGTGTTGTGATATATGGCTGACGCTAGTTCCGTGCGTGGCATTTAAGCAGCCTGCTGACTGTTGCTAGTTGACTCTAGGTACTCAGGAATGCGCGCAGCATACTTCTCGTACCATCCGAGACTTGTATTGCATCGGTTGCAGAGCAGGCCACGAACAGTCCCATTACTATGGTCGTGATCCACGGCTAGGCGTCTACCTGTTGTGGCTCGTCGGCAAAACCAGCAAAGACCATCCTGACTAGCTAGCAGTGATGCATAATCTTCTGGCCGCAATCCATAGTTAGCCCAGATCATGCGCCGATGATTTGCGTAACTGGTCTGCTCGGATGTCAGGCTTGCACGAAAGTCACGCATGCGCTGCTTGGCACACGACTTGCACCTACGGCCACACTTCCAGTCGTAGTATTCAGTGCCATTGCACTTACTGCACTGATACATTTTTAGCTTCTTCTAGACTGCACTCCAGGCCACACGCGCTGTACCCTGCTGCATCAACCCAGCTATCACGTTTCGCCGGATTCCATGCAAGACGACTGACCTTCAGGATCATCATGAATACTGCCACGTGGTAACTTTGCAACGGCTTACCATTAACCTCAAACCCGAACGCGCTAGCCATGTTCGCTGTGCGGATAAAATCCTGTGTTGGTGGACCGTACTGGCTGTTACGGTCACCCGTGATCAGTGCTTTGGCTTCGTCTAGCACCGCGCCCCGGGGGGAGTTGTCCGCGGTCGGTACTTCCACGGGAACGAAAGCCCAATCGAATCCATCATCTATAGCAAGCCAGAACTCTTTACCCGTGGCTCTGGCGCAAGCAACCTCAATCTTTGCGCCTTCGCTGTCATGCCAGCCAGGGAGCAGAATCACACAATCAGAGCGGAGTACGTTCTCCAAATCAACCTGCATGTACTCTTCAGTCGCCCTGGTTGTGTCTCCACCAAAGTTCCGCGCGGGGTTCAGGATCTCGTATCCACCATCACGAAGGGCCTGCTTTCCTAGTGCAGTCTCAACCGATAGAAACGCAGGGTAGTTGTGATGTGCAACGCCACGCATAGGGCCTGAAAGATAGTAGGTTCTCATCCGAGCCTCATTCCAACAGCCGCGGGCTTCTCATGCAGAACCTTGTCGCGTTCTTCACGGCACTTCTCAAGCAGGAAAGCTGCGGCCTGCTTGAACATGTCATCAGTCGGCAGGACAGCACTAATAGGAATAGATGTCCCAATATCGTTCTGGCCTAGCAGTGGGTTCCGCAGGGTTACGAGCACAGTCCAGCCAGGTCCGATAGTTTGTTCCTTGGTTTCAGGGTTAACCCCGAACACCAAACCCATTACCGCGGTGTAACCAACATCGTCACCTAGTGAAATAGTTTTCAGGTGGGCTTTGATCACGCCAAGTACGCGCGAGCTGTGCTCAATCATGCCAGTTCTCCCATTCCTCTTCAGCATCCTCGCCTGTGAAATACGCTAGGCCATGTCCGTGTTCGTAAGCGATGATGCAAACAACATTCCCGCAGGCGTCACGGCATACAGCGCGGTAACGTTCTTGCTCAATGTCGCGAAGCTTCAACGCTGTACCTCAAGTCCGTCTAGCAGTTCCTTGGGGCAGTGCAGGCTGTGATGGCTTACGCGCAGCCCTGGCTTTAGCCATCTTCGCTTTCACAGCTTCACCATCCGTGTAACCCCAACGAGAGTCAGTGTCTTGCACCAAGCCAACCGCCCGCGGTTCAAGACACGTCACAACGCCGTCAAGTGCTGCCATGTAATCCACAACCTGGTGTGCGTCGAACGCTTTCACGCCTGTGAACACTTCACTACACTTCGCACACTTGCTAGTCGCCAATGTGATACCTGTTCATCGATATACGGTAAGAGACGCTTTCCGCGACAATCCATACGGCGAGCGTGACGATCAAGCCAAGCGGTATGAGGATGAACCAGCCGCTAGCCACGGTAACGCCAAGTGTGGCCGAACCAGTGCAAAGTCAGATTGCCGACTGTCAGCCCATAAAAGATTGCGATAGCGTACGCTGACGGAATGGGGATAGCGACAGTCCACCACGACCAGTGAACCGTGTGCAAGACATGCAGTACGATAATCACGGCTGTTGCCACCACTGCGGGGGGAAGCAAATTAATTTTCATGTCACGTCCCTCACTTCGTAACCACGCATAGCGAACTCTGGTTCATGGCTCCGGAAATGGTGCCCACAAAAAAACAGTGAATCAGCCAGGATGTGAACAGACTTCACAGCCCGAGCGCCACACCGATCACACCTCTCAGGCACAACAGGTTCAGCGGTAACCCGCGTCCGGGGTTCGTTCACTGGGGACCTCCGTCTCATCCTTGACCACATCCTTCTTAGCATTAGTCAACTCCGTATTCAGGTATGACACTGTTCTATGCTGACAATCGCAACGCCCAGTACACATAGAGTGAATGGCTTTAATGTCCTCTACTGGTCCGCCCGCGGAGAGGATCTGTCCTGCATATGCACAACGCCTACATATCATGGGCTATGCCATCCGCAGAAAATTCCGTGCTGAAAACGCCAACCTGGTTCGTCGCAATAAATGCACAACCGCGGGTCACGTTGCAACACCTTCACAGCCAGTCGTTCCGCTGCTACTTCCGTGAGATACTCCGGTGTCTGCAGCGTCATCCGCCTCATGCGGTCCATAGGGTGTTGTCTGTCTATGCAGCGTGGACACGTGCAACCCCAATCCTTTGTGCATTCAATCGCTGGTGTCGTCATCTGGCACATTCCACAACCAAGGCGGTTCCCTCCCCGTGTGGTTGCTCCCGAAATTTGCTGCACTCTTCACCAGCAGGCTGCACCAGGAACAGTCCTGCATAGGGCTCAGGCCGTTCCTAGAGTGTTCCCTATGGTCTGCGTACCCTAGCAGTTCGGAAGGCATTAGATTGCAACCTGTGTGATCGTTGTGCCAAAATCACGCTTAGTGGAACGAGACCAGGCACCACAAGGCGTGCAACGCCAGCGCTGAAACGCAGACACAGCCGTATAAGCCGTACCCTGCTTAGTGAGCTGGTCACTCCCACAAGACGGGCACACATGCTGGCCTGTCTCCGCGGCGTGCGACGGATGGCTTGGCACCCAAGGCTGCAACAGCGCGTACAGCTCTTCAAGCAGCACAACATCCTGCTTGTTGTACTTCTCCATAAGCAACCAGGCTTTAGGGTCACCAGCGAGGCAATCAATCCAGAGTTGATGCCCAGTGTGAGGCACCTTCCCTCTAAGCCCAAGTGCTTTCGACACGTAAGCCAGCGAGTTCGACGGGAACTTAAACCTGCGTTTCACCACTTCCATAAGGTCAATCTGCTTAAACGGCGCAGGCGGCTTTAGGCCAAGCTGCAAGAACTCACGGTTAAGGTGAGGTACGTCAAACCTTCGGCCGTTATAATGCATGACTACATCAGCTTCGTCCAGCAGACCCCAAGCCTTCCCAACCATCACAGTCTTACCGTGTGCATAAGTCGAGTAAAACTCAGGCTTGCCTTTAACCCCAAGCCACTTAGCGGCGAAACACAGCATTTCAGTGGACTCAAGAAGCTGCGACGTGGCCCCAATGTTTTGCTGCCATAGACCCCAAACGTGCGCAAGGTTAGGTGACGTTTCAATATCAATGCTCAAGACCTTCATGCAGCACTCTTAGCTGTGTCGTCTACCGTGTACTTGAATACCTGTTTGGACGCACTGTGATAGACGCACACACCTTCAGGGTTAAGGAAACCTGGCGCAGCCAGCGAACCATCAGTGTTCAGCACGTTGAGCGCGTATACAACGTCGTCCGTACTGAACGGGCCTTGATACAGGGTTGGCACAACGCCTAGGCCGTCAACCGCTGTCAAATCTACGTCATACCAACGGTGCGTATTGAACAGCGAGAAACGCTTCTCAGTGAGGCCGTATCCTCGCTGGATACCTTGCCCCCACCACTCGCCGTAGTGCAGACCTTTGCCCAGCGTGTCAACCAAGATAGGTGCGTGATCTTCTACCCACTGTGCGAAACCGAAGTTGTCAGCATCGGGCGTGATGATACGGTTGCGCGACTGCGCGTAGACCGCGTAGAGATCACCAGACGTGCCAGGTATAACCGTCAGGTCGTTTCGCGGCTCCTTATCGGCTGTCCAGAGCTGAACTCCAACCGCGGCATTGGTGCCGTCAATCTTCTCAGTGATCACAATGTCACGGAACAACCGAGGGATCTTACCAAACGACCTGAACTCAATCTCATTCATGCCGCATCCTTACTATCGAACAACTCCGCATATGCTTCCCGAATCAACCGTGCCGCTTCCCTGTCAGACTTATGAGGAATCATTTGAACAGCTCCATTAGCGGAAGGATGATACTGGTTTTTCCAATCAGTCACGGAGTCTCGTTGACACAAGCCCACGCGGTTTCATACACGGTGCGCGCGACGATATCAATTCCCGTACTGGCCGGGCCTGCCAGCTCAATCGCTTCCTCCTCGCTGGTGCATTCCAAAATAGTGCCAGGAACGAGAACGATCCCGTACTCCATGTATGACTCTTGGACTGCCATGTTGTTAATTTTGATAGACATTACGCTACTCTCCTAATTGATAGATCTTCCGACCATTGCTCTGCCATCGCCTGAGCGATACCGGGCAGTGTCCTGCTCCGTTCCCGCCAGCGTTCGGGGCCAGGTGCCATGTGGTGAACGCGTGGAGTCCTTCCTCTAACAACATCGGTAGGCAGTAGGGGGGGCAGATTCTTTAGCCAAAGCCCTGTTTTTTTGGTCTCGCCGTGCCCAAACATCCAAGGCTGTATGTACTGGTCTGGTTTACGAATCTTGGTGGAGATCAGCGACACAGGATTCTCTATCGCTATCCGCGGTACATCTGCGCTCATGAGACGCCACACAAAGTCAAGAGCCTCGGTCTGCTCGGCTTGCTTGTCTTTCCACCAGCGAGCACCACTGATAGCCAAGTGTGTGCATGGCGGGTGAGCAATCATGAGATCCCATCCTTCCCATGAATATCTGGGATGGTTGATCATGTCAAACACGTCACCCTGGTAGTGCGGCCCTGGTCGCTCTGTCGGTAGCAGGTCGCAGCTCAGGGCGTCATGTCCCCGCGCAATGAAGGCGTCACGGACAATGCCGGAAAACTCGCACGCGACCAAGACTCTCACGCTGCCTCCGTGTTGCTAGTTGACACTTTTACCTGCCTGGCTTGCCTGTAATTGCGTACAAAAATAACCGTGTAAGCGAGAGAAAACACCAGGAAACCATACTGTTTCTGTTGCCATCCGTAAATGAAATACCCGACCTGCTGAACAATCCCAGCTACCCAGCCCCACGGATGATGAAGCGCGGCGTAGAAAGCGACCAGGCCGATAGCGGGAAGTAGCCAGCTCAACATCTGGCCCATCACGCATCTTCCGTGTTGCTAGTTGACAGAGAACGAAAAGTTACAGATAGATTGAGATACGCAAGTTCCGCCAGCAATCCGCCGGAGACAAGGGTGTCAATGATAGCGATGGTCCCAGTGTTGTGCCCGTGGCAGAGAGGGCCGCGACGACACTTGTCGCACGAATGGCGTGGCTGTGGGCAGATCGCATGGTTGTGATCGATGTGCGCCGCGGGCTTGAGGCACCCTTCGATCGCACACCCTTGTGTCAGGAAGGCGTCATAGTCAGATCTGGACATGCCGTGTCTGGCGGCAAGGTAGCCGAGGTTACGCTCAGGGTTAGCTGTTTGCCATGCGGCGACACTGGAGCGGTGACGCATTACTGCATCATCTCTTAGGTGCCGTCCGGGATGCCCGTCTTTTCGTCCGCACACCCCACCACCGCGTATCATTTGATGGCTCATGAGATGCCAGCCCTTGAAAGAAGCGTCTTGGTTTCGCCTGCCACAATCATGCTAGAAGCATCCTGCCCAGGGTCACATCGAACTACCCGCGCTCTCCAACCAACATCCCCAGCGATCTGCTTGGCAAGATTTAGCCCTGGCTCGTCGCCGTCGGCAAATATCAAAACGGCCTCAAAATCTTTGAGCGCTAGTTTCCAATAGGCACCAGACTTAGACCACTGGGATGCACCAGGCACGCCGAGTGTGGGTATGTTTATGTGCTCTGTGAGAGTAATCGCGTCAACCTCTCCTTCGCAGATGCCCACGATGTCTCCCTCGGTGAAGTAAGCTGCGGTGTTAAAGAGTCGTTGCCTCTGACCGGTAGGTTGAGCATACTTGGCGTGAGACAGGTCGTTACATGCATGATCTAGGACACAACGGTACTTCATGGACCTGACCCCTGCTTGCGTCAGGTACGGGATAGCAAGCATGCCGCGGAACTGCTCGTCACCTAGCAGGGGCTCAGACACGTACCCAAGCCTGTACTTGTCAATGATGTCCGTCCTGGCCAGCGCATGACCCCTCAGATAATCAATCAACGAATGAGGGCTTGTAACGAGCCTTAGTTGCTGGCTGTACGTCTCCGCTGACAGCTCCAAGTGCTCGTCTAGCCCAGTCACAAGCACCCCTAAAATCTAGTGTTTCAACTTTCATAATCAGCGACCAAGCATCCCCGCTCACATCGCATGTGTGGCACTTAAACCCGTTCAATGCGAGGTTCACGCTACCTGAAGCATGCGAGTCATCATGGAACGGACACTTAACCGGGCACCAACCGTGTTCACGGACACGTGACAGGTCTGCATCGTAATGTTCCAAGACTTGCGTGATGGTGATTTCAGGTTTAGTGGTCACCAATATCCCCACACAAAGCATTGATCGCATCCCAACCACTTTTACCGAACACCACACACACCGCGGCATCATGCGTGTTGTAACCGATCAGGAACTGTAGAGCTGACTCCAATTCATCTCTGTCCATGGTGTCGATCATGTCGGTAATCTGATCCTTGGTCATCTATGCAGTCTCCTCACCTGAGTAGTCAACGTCCAGCACTGCGCGGGCCGGGGGGGACTGCAAGTAGTCTGCGCATCGTGCAAAGAACGCCGCATCGTCCCTAGCGTGACCTAGGAAGCGATTGCAACCAAGGCATAGCAGCCCTCTCACGCTAGCCCTCACGCCTAGAACCTTCTCTACCTTGTGATCGTGGTCGCAGCTCAAACGCTTCGTTGCCCCAGTAGCGCGTTGGCAGATAAAGCAAACCCCGCCCTGAACTGCGTGTATCTTCCAGTATTCGGCTTCGGTAATCCCGTAGCGTCGTTTCATCTCGTACCCGTGCTTGCTCTTTGCCTCGTTCTTTCTCTGATTACGCAAAGCCGTTGCGCTAGCATGCCAGCCGGAATGACCCGCAGATCGCGCACATGGGACCCTTGTTGGTTTTCCGTTTGTGGTTTTCAGCCTTTCACCACACCGCGGCTCTTCGGGTCTCTTCGCTTTAGTCATTTGTCAGGAATTCCAAGACGAAAACTTAAGCTCTGCGTTCGGGAACTTGGCGAAAAACTCGTCAACGCCATAGATTGGTCCGCCGTTACGGACTGGCTGAAACAGAGGCTCACCATGCACGGCCGATGCATGCACCAGGTAATGCCCGTAATCATGACTGGCCCACACGTCACCCGCATACACATCGGGGAGTGGTGGGGGGATGACTTCAACTACCTTGTCTGGCCATATGAAGTGAACAGTGCCAGGGTTACCGGTGTTGTCTCGCACTGCGATAAAACCGAAGTCAAGGGGATTCTCATCATCCTCTTCTAGGTCAAGATAAAACCGCACGGCGTCAAGATCTTCAACGACACCTTCAAAAGACACTTTGACGCGTGTACCAGGCCGTATTTCAGACATTGGTTGCCTCCGTGCTGCTAGTTGACAGAGAATGGAAAGTTACAGATAGGTTAAGGTACTCAAGTTCCGCCTGATATCCGCCCGTGAGCAGCTTGTCAATGGCTGCAATGTGCCTGGCGTTGTGGCCTGTACACAGAGGGCCGCGTCGGCATTTGATGCAAGAGTGCTTGTTCTTTGAACAGATGGTGTGATCGTGATCGATTTGCGTTGCGGGATTAACACAACCTTCGATCGCGCATCCTTGCGCCAGGTAAGCCTCGTAGTCTGGTCGAGTCATGCCGTGGCGCTTCTCGGCGCGGCGCTGGCTGCGGCGCGCCCGCTCCCGGGCAGGGTTTTCGGCTCTCCAAGCGCGACCAACTTCAGGGTTTTCGGCTCTCCAAGCGGCGTTGTTTGCGCGCTTGCATTCGTAACTTCCGCTACAAATACCTATCTTGTTGTGTCCGCGTATCGGCCCTTGACACACCGTGCAGGCTGAAGCCTCCATTACGCGCTCATCACTGGCTGTGAATACAGCTCGGTCACCCGCAACGAAGGGGCAACGCCAAAACCGATCACGTCACGAGCCTGGGGAGATTGCGGACCATTCGTGTTCTTCACACACGCCAAACCGAGAGACCTGCCTTCAGCTCCGAGTGTCAAAATGAGCCGTGGAATTTGATTAACTTTTCCTTGTATGGCGTATGAGGGCGGAGGCTTCCCAGGATTGTTCATGGACCAGCCCTCAGACGCATGATGCAACACGCACACATGCGACCGGGCTTCACGTGCGAGCACATCCAAGTCACGGAGCAACCTGATCATGCCACCCCAATCGGTTGGGTCATCAACAGCATTAATCAGGTTGTCAACGAAAACCACGTCAGGGAAAGCCCCATACATGGATTCGAACGCCCTCATGTGTGTGTCAATGCTGTCTATGTTCATTGGGGTGAACACGAACCGTGCCGGGTCAAGATGCCTAAGCACACCCGCATATTTGGCACGGTCGTTTGCCATCGTTTTCTCAACTTGGTCGGTTGATTCCCCTGTCAGCATGGATGCCATGCGTTTCGCTACAGTGAACTCGTCAGAGTCCGCGGAACAGTACAGTTGGGTGATGCCGTGTCCTGCCCAGAGGGCAAGCATGTTCAATGCGAACACAGATTTGTAACTGCCTGGTGCGCCAGCGATCATGCTTGTCCCCCCCCTTCTGAACAGGATTCGTGCTTGGTTGAGTGATTTGAATGTGTCGGGTAGTGGTATCCCTGTGTTGCTTGTGCGCCTGGTTATGCGGCTTAGAGAATGCACACGGCATCAGGGAATTTGGCGAAGAAACTGTCATGCCCGAGAATGGTTCCATTAGTGCTTTTGAAACCTACGCCTGATCCGAGGTAGTAACAGAACCAGCGGCCAGAAGATGCGTGGTCATGTACGACCTGCCACACTTCGCCGGGGTGACCTGTCTTAACAGGCTTGATAGGTGTGACCTTGAAAGCCTCATCCTCCGTGTCAACATAGAAATGCGTAGATGCCGTGTCGTGGTTTCTGTTCTTGACCTTCACTACAAGCCAGCGGCCGTTATCGCTCTCGATCTCACCATCGAACTCGACATGAACACGCACGGGGTCAGCCTTCCTATGGAACTCGTTAGTGCAGTAACCTTCATCGCATACGCTGTCATTCCATGGGCATTCGAGCGCTTCTATGTTCACGTCACCTGCCCTCCTGCATGCTTCCCACTGGGCATCTGAAAGCCACTGAAATTCATACCCGCCTGTGCCTCTAACTCCGCTCACGCCCACTGGGAAAATTCACACTTACTTTTCCAGTCCTGCCCAGCACCCTTAGAACAGCGGTACGCCTTCCACGTACCACCAGCTTTCTTAGCGCCAACCACGAATGCCGCAGGATTCCCACACAGGCATGTGGGTGCGTTAGGGGGGTTCATCTGCCACGTCTGGTTACCGTTAGGGGTTGTGACCGTCACGGTGCCACTAGGTGCTGTGAACGGTGCCGCAGTGGTTGTGTCCGCGGGGAAACCGTTAGACGGAGATGGCGAGGTAGCCCAAGGGTCGGCAGGCTCAGGGGCAACACTGGGAACAGCCCCCACACTCGGCTGTGAACTGGTCGCAGTAGGGAAAGCGTCAGCGACCACCACCAGGGCTTGACCAGTCTCAGCCTTACCAACCTGTGACTTGACCTGTGCGACCAGCCAGTCAGCGTTACCGCCAAGCTGCAAATACGCGGTAATGAACTCTTCAACGCTGGGGGCTGTCACATCGAACCTGACTGCGCCATCCGATGTAACGGGAAAGCTAAGGGTGTAACTCACTATGCTGCCTCACTCTTTGTCTCGATCTTTGGGGCCCACTTCAAAACATGCTCAGCCGTGTTCACATCAAAATCAAACACAGTTTTAAGCCCAAGAAACGTCTCAAAACACTGGTCAATCCGCTCAACAGGAATCAGCGAGGCCGACCGCGGCCTAACATGGGCAACCGCGAACCTCTCATACTTGGGGATAGGTGTTTCTGTCCCATCATCGGCCAGAATAAAATCAGCGTTAGCGATAGCAGCCAACTGCATCCCAACCTCCGGGTAAGCTTTCTTCCCCGTTTTCGTGTCAGCCAGCACCAGCGCACCACCTATGCGAGCTGCCCAGTCACCTGTGCCCGCGTAGCCATGCTTGTCTGACCACACAGTGAACTCTGACGCGATGAACTCAGGCTTGTACTTCTGGACTAGCCCCTGCCACTGTCGCCACATCTGCTTAGCGCTTGGTGGCCAGGTGGTCATGTCAGGTACCCAACGGCAATCAGCCTTAATCCACTGGTCAATCGCGTCATGCACAATCGACCCAACCTTAGCCGCAGTATCAGAAGTCCGCCACGGAGAAGTCCGCACCAGGTCAATAACACCATCACGGGTAAGAGTGTTCAGTGTCGTGAGGTTGTCAGCCGCGAACTCACCACACTGCCTAGCGGCCCAATACGGGATAGCTTTCTTGTCTTTCTTGCCAATGATGTTTGTGATACTGGGGTTTGCGGACGGTGAACCAGGTTTGCTCCCAGCCCTGCGAGGGTGCGCGTAGAAGCGTCCGTTAGGGGTTGGGATGCTCAATGCTGGGTTCGTCATGCCGTGATCTCTTCAAGCTGCGAAACCCTAGCGTTGAGCCATGCGTTGATTTTCTTGGTGTCGGAGGCGTTGGCGGCGGCTTTGGCGGCGTTGGCGGCGGCTTTGGCGGCGTTGGCGGCGGCGTAGGCGGAGTTGGCGGCGGCTTTGGCGGCGTTGGCGGCGGCGTAGGCGGAGTTGGCGGCGGCGGCGGCGGCGGCGGTATAGGCGGAATAGGCGGCGGAGGCGGTATAGGCGGCGGCGGAGGTATAGGCGGCGGAGGTATAGGCGGCGTAGGCGGAGTTGGCGTAGGCGGAATAGGCGGCGGCGTTCGGATCTGCCAAGTACGCCTTAGCTGACTCAATCGCCTTACGCGGGCGATCGTCACCGGGACGCGCCGACTCAAAATTGTCAATCACCAGCTCCGCGACATACACGGCCAAAGCAACACTGTCTAGCTTCGTCCAGCGGTACGCCTTCACAATCCGCATAGACTGGTGTGCTGACTTATCGTCACGCTCGTCACTCTCACCTTTGACTTCGACACGCGCCAGCACATCACCCTGCACATATCCGAGTGCTTCCGTGATTCGCTTGGATGCATGCAGCCCGTTACCGCATGCACGGATTGTTCCCTGAACGTGACGCCACTCACCAACAACCCAAGTGAACGACTGGTTGTAGTTTGATGCGATCGTTCCGTCAACGTTGTTGAGGAACTTCCATCGAAGTTTGTTGGTCATCGTGTGATGCCCTTCGTGTGTGGTGTCAACTAGCAACACTCTACACACGGCATGCACAGGCGTAACCTTCGATAGAGAGCTATATAGAGCACTCATAGCGCCATCATGGCTTTTACCAACGGTGCAAACAGTGAGGTTACGGTCATGAACTAAGGTTTGATAGACTTAGAAAAAGCAGTTAAAACTTAATCAAGTGAGTTTGAGTAAGGCGCTTTAGCGCCGCACGAAAACGAACCTGGTCGCCGTAGGCGACATGTATATAGCTTAATTAAGTTAACGCGTGCGCGTGAGCGCGCGACCCTTGCCGGGTAGAGCAGTTTGGTAGCTCGTCAGCCTCATAAGCTGAAAGTCGTTGGTTCGAATCCAACCCTGGCAACGAAGTTCCCTGATGAGTCGCAGCGCGGCCTTGTAACCGCGGGATGGTATAACTCCGTTTCGACGGGCATAAAGCCCTGGTCGGCGTGTACACGCCTAAGCAAGAGAGCGACTAGACGGACCATCTCAGGGAACTTTTTACTTGCTGTTGAGCGTGACCCACCAGTCAAGGCGGGCTTTCAGCCCGCACACGGTGAGGCAGTCTCCAGCATTACCGGCGTTCACAGGTATTGGCCGGAATCACAACCCAACCTGTCTTAGCTTCCCTCCGGTGAGGATGGCTTCACAGCCCTCTCGGTGCGGCGCGGAGGTTGCGGTCTCGCGGACGATCCCGCTAAGGCCGCAGGTAACCGGAGGGAAATACCATGGACTCAATCATCATCAGACTAGCTGTGCTCGTGCTGGTTGTGCTAGCTATCCTCTGGATACTTGGTGTTATCCACCCATGATCATAACTTTGATAGCGGTGTACGGCGTTGTACGTCATCCTGTGGCCACCGTTAAAGCGTGGTGGGAGTCGCTACATACACAAAACTTCGCCCCGCCCGAACAAGACTGCGAATAACCATGCCCCAGCGTAGACAGCTAGTGCAGTTGGACATTGAACCACGCATAGGCTGCACGGCCGATGAGGCCAGTGATGAGGGTTCGATACGGCGGTATTTTGCACGCATGAACGTAACCCTGCCTGACGACATTGACCTAGACATCTGTGAATACACTGATGGTGGGTTTCTGGTCACGGTGTGGGAACAACCGAACCTGACTGCTTGATGGCTAGTAGCTCAGTTGGCAGAGCGCGCGGCTGTTAACCGCGATGTCACAGGTTCGAACCCTGTTTAGCCAGCACATACTGTAAGTCTTTCTGCGGTGCGGGGTCAATCCACTCCGCAGCGAGTAGAACACCTTCGCGGCGCAGTTTCGCAGGCACCGTAACCTCGTTTACCCGGACTCGTATGGCATCTGCGATTATGTGGCGTGCATCTGCCAACTTGCGCACGTAATCAGCACGGTTGAAATCTGCCGTTTTTTGTGCTTGCTCAGCGTTGGCCCGATCTACCTTGCGGTTCATGTCGAGCGTGAGCATGTGCTCATCCCAGCTAACAAAACCTGATCCAGCACCGGTCAGAAGCTGGCGCAGGGACTCTCCTAGGAACTCTTCAGCCTGAAGCTCGCAACCACCGTCCCGCATGGCTAGCTGGATACGGCCAAGCTTATAGGCCAGTGACGTCCATGTCGCGGCTTCGCTGTTTGCGTTCATGTCTTGAGTATCGCACGACCCACTACCTGTGTCAACTAGCATCACGGAAGGATTTTGAGTGACCGTTCCAACCATCGGTATCTCTGACCCAACTTTCGTTAGCCTTTCATCCGCTGCCCAGGTGTCCCGCCTGGCGGCGTATTCGGGTCTAGGTGCCAATGTTGGCTATATCCGCATCGATGCATCGTGGGATCAGTACGAGGGCGCAGGTAGCGGGACCTATCATTGGAACCTGCTAGACATTGCCATTAATAACATCGCCACACAATCCACTCTGCAAACACTACTGATCATGAACGGCCAGTGCCCTTCCTGGTCTAGCTACGGTGGCAGCCGCACTACAGGGGACACATATCCCAGTGGTTCCACCGGGCAGTCCCAGTTTGCGGCGTACTGCGCGACGGCAGCTAATCGATACAAGAATGTCTCATTCTTTGAGATATGGAACGAGCCTAACGGCACACAGTTCTGGGGCTCACCAAGCGCGGCCAACTACACGGCTACCCTGAAGGCTGCCGCGAATGCTATTCGCGCGAGTAATTCCAAAGCGGCCATTATCTCTGCCGGGCTCTCCCCCGAGGATGGCACGGGCGGATCAATCACACCTGTCAACTTCCTGTCAGGGATGTATACGGCCGGAGCCAAGGGGTATATGGACGCGGTAGGAATGCATCCTTACTGCTACCCTAACCTCCCTAACGCCTACGCTCTGTGGTCGGGCTGGTCTCAGATGAACGCAACCCCCACTTCGCTCAGGAGTGTGATGCTAAACGCAGGAGACTCCGCGACACCACTATGGGTCACGGAGTTTGGCGGCCCGACCGCCACTCCGGTAGGGGTTGGCTACACAACTACCCAGCAGGCTACAGCGTTCACTCAGGCCATTGCGGATGCCAAAGCGGCATCTTACATCACAGGCTTTTTTGTGTATGAGTGGATCGACGCAAGGTCAGGGGACAGTAATACTGAGGATAATTTCGGGCTAGTTCTGAGCAGCGGAGATAACAAGCCAGCATTCACAGCGGTCAAAAACGCTATCGCGTGATGAGCACATGAAGATCCGAACCTACCGGAGTAGGTTGAGTGACATATAATCACGTTACTGTAATTGCCCGATACCAGAATGAAACTGGTGCCGGGCAGTCTGGCGTTGTACAGTGGGCACCAACCGGCCCGATCGTTGACTCGACACTGCACGTTACGATCACACCGGACACGGATAACATCACGCTGGACAGTACAGGCACGGCTACAGCGTCACTACTGGCTATGGATGACACGGGCCTGAGCACTGGGTGGGTCTGGGCGTTCAAGCCTACCGTCTCGGGTGTCCCTAACGCGATTCAGTATGTCGCGGTCGATTTCGCTAACGGTGCTACGCAGTACATAGACCAGCTTACAACGGTTGTGCCTACTGCTGGTATGGCCGCGTACGCTACCGTGGCTATGCTGACCGCTGAAATCTCCCGCGCCCAGGCCTCCGAACTAACCCTGACCCCTAAGCCAAACGTTCTGGAAACGACAGTTTTCGTTAGTAAGTCTGGCAATGACAGCTATGATGGATTGACTCTCGGGTCCGCGAAACTGACGATAGGCGCCGCGATAACCGCACTTGGGACTACGGGATCAGGGGCCACTCTCTGCAATAAGCCTGGCATTATCCAATTGGGCGCTGGTTCTTGGAATGACACAGTTACACATACTTTCCAAGGCGTGGCCGGGTTTGAGATTCGCGGGCTTAGCAGGGAGTTGACTACAGTAGGAGGCCCAGACGGCGCGGCGTGGATTTTGGCTATCAACTGTCAGCGTTTTTTCCTGAGAAACCTCACTTACACCGGTTCGCCTACAGGTACTGGCTGGGGTTTTGAATCAAGGGCTTACTGGAATGGGACCGCGTGGGTTGGGAACACCCATGGTTCTACGCAAAACGGTGCAGAGAACGTAACATTCGGCCGTGGAAGCGCACCCTCCGCTGCGTATGGTGTCCGTTTCACTGTCAACGACGTGGCATCCGATGGTAACAACGATGAGGGACTGTTCGAAAACTGCCGGTTTTCTTACTGTGTGCAGCCCGTTTCAATCGAGCATTCAAACTCGCTACAGCACATATTCGACCATTGCCGGTTTGAGAACTGTGGCAGCGGATTCGTATTCCACGGCGGGTCAGCTAACATCCTGTTTCCCGTAGTTAGTAACAGTAACACAACCCCTATGGGTGGGGGTTCCGGATGGTTCATTGACCTTCAGCCCGCCTACGGTAACTTTAATGGCGCGAACCTGCCGGGAGTGCCAGACTATTACCATGGTATCGACGTTGTGGGGATACAGGGGGAATCCACTCTGGGATGGGTTCGCAGTAGTGCTACGGCTAGCCTCAATGACGGTTCGCTGATGTGCAGGTTTACGGGGGGAGGCCTCGACGGTGGAGGCGAGCAGACGAGCTTTGCTTATGTGAGCTGGGCCCAGACGGCTGTAAGCTTCCTATCGTTTACCGGAATGTTTCTTGGCAGTACCTATGAATCAGCGGACAACATTAACGGAAGTTCTGCGAACGCCGTCCTGTCATTGGATAACTGTAATATCCAGATTCCGATTATCAACTGGGCTGGTAGTATAGCTGGACTGGATACGTGCCAGACGGTACCTGGTGGAACTACGTTGTCCATCACCGGTGGCGCGACAGTTCTGGTAGATCCTGCACTCACCACGGAAACCACGCGGGCAGAGACGGCCGAAGGTCTCAAGCTAGCTAAGGCTAGCAACCTGTCTGACTTGGCTAGCGCAGCAACCGCCAGGACAAACCTGGGCTTGGGGACTGCCGCAACTACAGCTTCCACGGCTTACGATGCTTCGGGTGTGGCGTCAGGTCTGATCAGCACAGAGGTCACGGCCCGTAATACCGCTATCGGTGTGGAGACCACTAGGGCTACAGTTGCCGAAGCCCTGCTAGCCCCGCTAGCCTCCCCCTCGCTCACGGGGACCCCTACAGCTCCTACAGCGTCAGCACTGGACAACTCTACTAAGCTAGCCACAACCGCCTATACGGATGCCGTAGGGGCGCTCTCTACATCAGCTCTCGCCGCAGTTGCTTACAGTGACGCGCAGAGCGATGGGTATGCGGCATGGACATTCAACCCTAACTGGGGGGCAGTGACCACAGCCAGCGCCAGCCTTGTACTAGCATGGCCTGCTGGCGCTGTCAACGTGACCAAACTTGTACTGCCCGTAGCGCTAACCAGTATCAACGGGTATCTGTCGTGGGTGTGGCGCGCTGGCACAGGTACTGCAATGGCAAACTGTTACATAGGCTTTTTCGGTCCCACAGGTATACAGCTCGCTAATAGTGGCAATCAAGCTGCGCTTGGTTCTAGTCTCCAGAGGACACCGCTAGGCGTGACTAGTCTCGCCGCAGGTACATACTGGGTGACCACGGTCGTAGGTACGCAAGGTGGTACCACAAATGGTGGTCCAACTATGGCCGCGGGGGAGATCCAGGCTGGCGGGTATGCTCCACGCTCAGGTTACTCCGGGGCGGTTCGTGGATCACGCCTAGCAGGCTCAGCGGTAGCAACGCCTGCATCACTGACGATCAGTGGTGGTGCGATTACCGGCTACTCCGCCTCTTTGTATTCAAACGGATGGTTTGCTCTCGACTAACAGCAGCCATATTCCAGCTTAGACGCTAAATCGAAACCAAGGAACTAACCCCATGACTGCACTAAGCGTACCAGGCTATGAAATTTATGTGGACGATTTCTCTGGTGATGATGATGCCAAGATGGATCAGGCATTTTCTGCGCTTATGAGCACTCAGGGCGGAACAGCCATCCTAGCGGCTAGAGACTATCATTTTGGTAATCTGTGGGAAACGGGCTATGACAGTAACGTTACGGCCGCTATCAAGATTAAGGGCCAGGGCGGTATAGCAAAGGATTCGTCATCTGTCCCGAAGGGTGCGACGACTTGCTATATGTCCTACTCTGGCGCAATGGCTGCCAGGATGGATTTTCAGCATAATGGCTCTATCGAGATTACCGGCATTCTGTTTGCTGATCAAGGCGCCTCACCTGTTCCTTTCCTGCAGACTACAAACGCAGTCCCTAACATTCATCACAACGCTTTCCGTGGTTCGGCCACGGGTACCGCATGTTTTCAGGACGCAATTGTTCTAGGCGGTGTGCCAGGAACCACGTCACCCAGGGGCGACAACGCCCAGTACAATGGTTATGCTGGGGCCATATCCGAGAATGCTTTTTACGGTATTCGCCGCATCGCACTACTCAACCCTGCCGCTAATGGTGTGCAAATTTATGGCAACACGGTTTCGTTTACTTGTGGTTCAAACCTGCCAATGGGCGCATGTATTGAGATGGCTGGTGGAACCACTCCATACTTTATTTACGGCGTCAACATTTACGGCAACTGCATTGAAGAAACAGGCTATCCTGTCGGCATTAAAGGCGTCAACGTCTTTTACTCCACAATTGGCCCTAACGGTTTCTTTGACGCTGCACCAGGTGTTACACAGTTTCATCACACCCTAGATGCTGGTTCGTCGTTCAATACCGTCATTATGGGTGCATCGGGCGTTGGTGGACCAGTGCAGGCACTGCTTGACGGTTCGATGGCAAATGACGTAGTGTGGCCCGCCTCTGTGGGTTATGTGTCATCTGTCATGAAAACTCAGAAAGTGTTTCTAGACGCTTCGGGTTCACCACACGGTCCCACAATTATGGCGAACGGCATACCTGTACTTGTCTCAGACGTTTATGGCGAATATTCTGGCTGGAAAACAGTAGTCAACACAGGCATTTACCCAATGACGCAGGCGTACACAATCGCCTCCACAAATGTTACAGACGGCTCCATTATTACAGGCTCCAATATAGTTACGTCGCTTACTGCGGCTTGGACTGTTCTAGATGTAGGCGTGTACATCCGAGCCACGGGAATTACTAACGCATCTGTAATTCAGCAAGTTTACTCCGCCGCCACGGCTGTTCCGTGGGCCGCTTCATTTGACTATGTGGCTGGGCAGGTTGCACGGCCTACCGCGGCTAACGCGCACTTGTACCAATGCACTGTCGCGGGCACGTCATCGGGGATAGCGCCAACTTGGCCAACAAGCGGAGGAACCGTTACGGATGGTGGCGTTACCTGGAAAGATCTAGGTGCCTCCACAGCCGCGCTATTTTCCACGAACGCCACAGCCACTAACACGGGCGTTGCGGTTTACTTTGGCCGAAAAAGCACAGCCCTGTCAATGACAGGCTTCACCAAACATCACATTGTGTCGTCAGGCTCTGCGCCGACCGGAGCAGTGCAGACCGGAGCAGGAGCAGGCGCTACTGTCAGTTACGCTGGAAACGACCTGGCACATACGGTCACTCTAACCACTGCTGGTACACCAGCGCCAGGAGCCTTGCTCATCACTACATTCAACGTGGTGTATGACGCTATTCCTAAGATTCAGCTCACGCCTAAGAATGCTAACGCCGCAGCACTGCTGGCGGGGGGTTGGTACGCTACCACAGCAGTAGGGACGTGGACACTGACCGCCGTTGGTACTCCGCCTACAGGGGCATGCATATTTGACGTCGTAACGATACAGTAATGGTTGCTAGTAGTTGTCGTGTATGTGGCTGTGTAGTTAAGAACGATACTATATGCGCTACGCACAAGCAGCAATACACTGCTAGACAGTCAGCATATCGTGAACTGACTAGGCCAACTAGAAACAATCGTGGCTACGATAAGTTGTACTATCGTAATCGTCAGGTTGTTATCAACAGTGTTGTGTATGGAGTTACGGTGTGCGTGCTGTGTGATAGACTTATTGATAGTAAGAGTGACCTATCAGTGGAGCACGTGGTTGCACTGCGCAATGGTGGCACTAGTGACCTAGCCAACCTGGCGCCAGCACATAAGCGCTGCAACTATGGATGGTCGGGCTAAGATGTTTCGCCTAGGTGTTTCAGATGCGAGTTGGTACAGCCAGCATGTTTCATAGGCTCTGATGTTCTTAGTGTCTTGTTCTATCCCTTTCTTCTTTGTTCGAAGTATTGATTAGTGTCCTGTTCTTTCTTTCTTTGTTTGCGATGAATCTCTAGCAGATATGCCTAGGATTATTGAAATCCACCCCTAGGGGGGGTCAGAACTTCGCAGATCAGGACGTTAGGACCCACATATCTCGGCATGCGTGCATCTGCATGAAAATCGAGGCCATTTTTCACGGATTCCTGAAGATCATTAACCAGGTGCATGCTTTAGCTAGCTTTCTTGATCTTTTCGGGGGTATTTCAGGTGGCACGTGGAAGGGGTAAGCCATGGCTCAGCCTGTAATGACACCCGTTCAGATGACAGCAGCCATACGGACAATACAGGCGCAGCTAGGGTTGCTAAAGACACAGCTAAGGAACGCAGCATTTCTGAGTACTCTTTCCCCCCAGGATATACGTGGCGGGACGTTCACTGAGTCCAACACAGACCTTTGGAACCAGGTTACTTACATGATTGGCGCGCTGCACGACTCAGGCCTGAGCACAAGGTAAGTTAGTTATGGCACGAGGCAGGCCACCAAAGCCCATAGAGCGCCACAGGGCGACCGCTAGGGACGCCACACATAAGGCTGACGGTAGAGCACTCGTTGCCCCTGGTGCTGGAGCACAGGTCGCCGTGCGCGCAGTCCTACCCATACCGGCCGATGAACTAGGCGACCGCGGGCTGTCTGAGTGGGAAAAAATCTGGACGGCAGGCTACTGGCTGAAAGACGACCAGGATTACGCCTGGGTGCTGATGATCTCACATGCCTATGATGACATTGAAGCCTTCAGGGCTCAGGTCAAGCTTGAAGGGCTTATACAGACTGGCTCTATGGGCCAGGTGATCGCTCACCCGCTGATAGCGGAGATCCGCCGCGCTGAAGCGGTGGTCATGAAGGCTCTTAGCACACTGGGTTTCTCGCCTACAGACAGGGCGAGGCTTGGTCTGGCTGAAGCTAAGGCGCAAAGTGCTTTGAAGGATCTTATAGACCGGACTCGCAAGTAACCAACGAGGAATTTCCCGCTATGCTTTCGCCTATTGCTGTGACACGGCCATGAGCCTTAACGTTTTGGGTTGGGTTGTCGTTCCGATGTTTGTGTTTCTGGTTGGTTCGGCTGGTTCTGGCATTGTTGCCTTGGTTAAGTTTGTGGGCTATATGGCTCGTTCTCAGACCGCGCAGGAGTCTACGGCGGAAACGAATAAGGATATGCGTGACAAGCTGAATACCTATATTGACCGGGCTGATGCTAGGTTTGGGCGTATTGAGCTTGACGTGGCGGTTTTGAAGGACCGGCTACCGCCCCTGAACGGACGACATTAATGGTGGTTGCGTTGCATTTGGTTCGCGGAATAGTAAACTCGCCTGCGGCAGTTGTCGCTGTCGGGACTATTGTTGTGATCGCGTTTGTTCTCGCCTTGACGCTCACTATTGGCGGTAACTACTTGCTAACCGTTCACTATGTGAATGCGGAGAACGCAAGGCAGATGAGGGCGCTTGTTCCGCTTTGCAAGGCACTTCGAGACCTTGATCTAACTTCGGTCGGCGCACACTGGCCTAAGGGTAACACGTATGCGCCTAAGATGGTTCAGGCTATTCACAATGTGTACCTGAACACGCATTGCCCTTCGGTGCTTAAGTGAATACGGACATACCCCTTGTCGAACATTTGGCTGCCCTGAGAGTCGCGGATCAGAAGTTCAGCGATGAGAGGGACCGCCGCTACTCCGAGGTTAAGCTAGCCGAGGAAAAGGCGCTCGCAATCAAGTCCACGTCTGACGACAAAGCGCTGTTGCTGGCTCGCGACATTCAGGACCTGAAAGATGAGAAAGCCAACAACTTGCGCGAGCAGATTAACAGTGAGCGTGGCCAGTACGCCACGAAAGATGATCTGGCTAACGCGGCTCGTGAAGTGGCAGCGACGATCACGCCGATAAAGGATTTTGTTTCAGGCGCCGCAGGCCGGGCTGGTGCGGCGGCAGAAACCAGGTTGGATAAGACGCAGCATCTTACCACTATGCAGGTAGCGATAATGGCACTGGCGCTAATGGTGTCTGTTATCACCGTTACACTGCTCGTGTTGCACGGCTAGTCATCTGTTTGGTTGTGCATCTGGTCTGTGATCCTTCGCAGTCGGTGTTTCACGCGCAGTTCCCGTAGCCAGCCTGTGACGAGAAATGCCGCGAACGCGAGAATGAATAGGGCAATGAAGCCACCAGGCAGATAGATTAGAACCTTTACAGGGCCTGAGTACGTTATGGTGTCACGGCCTGGCCAGCGTTTATGGCCCGCAGGTCCTGCAGGTACTGACTGTGCTCTGATGGTGTCATTTGCACGGCGTGGCCGTGAACCGGTGCGTTGTTCGCTGAGGCGCAGAGTGCGTAAGCACCGAACGTGAGCGCGAGCACAGCGACAACTGTTCCGAGGTTTGTAAAAACCTTGTAGAGCATCCCATGGTTCATTTTATCCCCCGTGTTGCTAGTTGATACTCCAAGGATACCCGAATGAGGCAGCTTGTCAACCGCACCGCTGATCATGACGCCTGTGTCCGCTGTGGACGCAAAACGCGGTGACGGCCGTCTGGTTGGCGAGTTTGTGCAGGGCTACTGCCGTGTTACGAAAGATGGCATAGCGGCACAATCGGGTGAATTGCTCAATCTTCGCCCGTGGCAAAGCTCCCTGACAAGCGCTGTGTACGCGCGCAGGACTGACGGTCGCTTCAAGCACAGGCAAGCCTTGATAGGTCTCCCCCGTAAAAACGGGAAGTCAGCTCTCGGTTCATCGTTCGGGCTTCATGGCCTGGTCATGGCTGGCCAAGGCTCGGAAGTTTACTCCGCGGCGTGCGACAAGGAACAAGCACGGATTGTGTTCGGTGTCGCCAAGCGCATGGTTGAGATGGACGATGAACTCTCTTCCATGATCACGGTTTACCGTGACGCGCTGGAAGTCAAAGAAACCGGCTCTATTTACAAGGTGCTTAGCTCGGAAGCCTTCACTAAGGAAGGTCTCAACCCGAACGTCATCATCTATGACGAACTACATGCGGCACCGACTGATGAACTGTACAACGTCTTGTCTTTGGCGTCAGGTACGCGGCGTGACCCGCTCCTGATAGCGATTACGACTGCTGGCGTCAAGTCAGACCAGACGGGTGAGGATTCGATCTGTTACCGGCTCTATCAGTACGGTAGCAAGATCGCTTCTGGCGAGATTGATGACCCGTCGTTTTTTATGGCCTGGTGGGGCGCATCTGAAGGTGCTGATCACACAGACCCGAAGGTGTGGGCCGCGGCAAACCCCGGTTATGACGACCTGCTAGATCCCGAGGATTTCAAATCGGTTCTGGGCAGGATTCATGAGAACGAGTTCCGCACTAAGAGGCTGAACCAGTGGGTTAACCAGGCTAAGGCGTGGCTTCCTGCGGGTAGCTGGGGGAAGTGCCGTAGCGAACGTGCTTTTGTTCCCGGTCCTGCCGGTGTTGTGCTTGGGTTTGATGGTAGTCGCACTGGTGACACAACGGCTCTCGTTGCCACGACCATTGACATTGAACCAGTTGTGCGAGTGCTGGGCTTGTGGGAGAAACCATCGGACGACGTTGACGGTTCATGGCGCGTACCGAGAGGCGAAGTCAAAGACGTAATCCGGCAAGCGTGCCGTGATTACCTGGTACGAGAAATAGCGTGGGACGAATTTCTTTGGCTTGACGCTGCCGAGGAACTCGAGGATGAGGGTTTGCCGGTAGTTGTGTTTCCTCAGACGCTTCAGCGTATGGGACCAGCTACGCAGCGGTTTTACGAGATGGTGACGAACCGCAAGCTTGAGCATGATGGTGACCAGCGGCTTACCCGGCACCTTGGTAACGCGCAATTGAAAACGGATTCCCGCGGGTCACGGTTGGCTAAGGATGCCCGTAACTCACCACGAAAAATTGACCTGGCTGTCGCCATGGTGATGGCTGTTGACCGTGCAGGTTATTGGCTAACGGCTCCCACTACTAGTGATTTTCGTTGGAAAGATCAGGCTGGCACGGAACACAAGATGCCTATGGAATCTGTGGGGTTCGTGTGGTGACGATCCTAAGCCAAGTTCTTTCAATCGGTTTCCTGGTAGGCGTGATCGGAAACCTCACAGCATCCTTTGTGCTCGTGTTCCCCGCGCTAATTCATTTGGACAAACTGGCTAAACGTCGTCATGAGCAACATGTCAAGCTAGCGAAGATGCATCACGAGCAGCATATGAGCCTCCAGCACGGTAAACACTGGCGTACCAAACTAGATGAGCTAGGGAAACGCAATGAAGGCAGTTGAACTGGCCAGGAAGGTGCCCAGAGCTGCTGTTCTATTGTCTGTGCAGGTCGCGGGGTTCGTAACCGTGCTTGTGGGCGTAGCGTCGTTCTCGGTGCCTGTAGCTCTTATTCTGGGTGGCGTTGGTGTCGTTGCAGCGGTTGAGCGGCAGTAATGACCCTATTCAACTCGCGGCGTGAACAGCGCGACGCATTCGGTTCATCAACTTACAACCCGTTTAACAATCCCTCCGTCCCATTGTCCTCTGTCGGCCTGGATAGCGCGTTCGGGGCTTTGAGTCACACAGACAGCGGCGAATCGGTCACGGTTGACACTTCCCTAGCTCTGCCGATTGTCTGGCGCTGTATCGGCCTGCTTAGCACTGTCATCGCTGGTTGCCCGATCAGGACCTACAAGCTGCCGGGGCGTACCGAGATTTTCCCGAAGATCTTTGACCGCGGTAATGCTGCAATGCAGTACTCACAGTTTGAGCTGTGGGAGCTTGTCGTTGTTCACCTGTGCCTCTGGGGTAATGCTTACGTGCGCAAGGTGCGCGCCGCAGGCGGCAAGGGGCCCATTGTTGACCTGGTACCGATCAATCCCGCGCTAGTGAAGGTCAAGCAGGTTGACGGCAACAAGGTGTTTCTTGTTCACAGGACTGCACCTGACGGCGCTATAGACCTAAACGCTAAGCCTGAAGTTCTGACCACTTTTGAGGTCATGCACATTCCGGGGCTGGGTTATGACGGACTGGTTGGACTGTCACCTATTCAGATGGCTAAGCGCACTATCGGGACGGGCATTGCCGGAGACAAACTGGCAGCGAAATTCTTTGCCAAGGGTTCGGCTCTATCTGGAATTATCAATGTCAAGGCACCCCTGGCCAGCCAGGAGCAGGCAGAGAAGATCAGGCAGCGTTGGATTCAGAAGTCAGGCGGCACAGAACATGCTGGGGAAGTTGCGGTGCTCGACGCTGAGACTACCTTTCAGCCTCTCACGATCCCGCCGGACTCATTGCAGTTTCTAGAGTCTAGGCGTTGGGAGACCTGCGAAATTGCGCGATGGTTCGGCATTCCACCGCATCTGGTTGGCGACGTGGAAAAGTCAACGTCCTGGGGCGCGGGAATTGAACAGCAAAACGTTGGCTTTGTGTCTTACACGGTTTCGGGTTGGACTAACCGTATCGAGCAGCGTGCGACCAGGGAAGTAATCTCCACCAATAAGCAGTATAGCGAGTTTGATCTTGACCGTCTGCTCCGCGGAGACATGTCTGAGCGGTACGCGGCTTACGCGGTTGGCATTCAGTGGGGCTGGCTGACGCGTAATGAAGCACGCAACAAGGAAAACATGAACTCGATTGACGGACTAGATGAGCCGTTGACTCCGCTAAACATGGCGGCAGGCCCAGCTATGCCAGTTCCGGGTGAGCCTAACGCGGTGCCAATGGGCCCGGCAGGTGGCGCACTTCCCGGTAAGGGCACATCCGACCCTAACGAAGGCGCGGCATAAGCAATGGCTACAGAACGACACATGGAACGGCGCTTTGTTACCAAGGATGCGGCGCCTACTGTTGAGGGCCGCCACCTGTCTGGCCAGTTTGCGCCTTTCAACTCCGTTACCACAATTGGCTCAGCACCGTGGGGTTTTCGCGAGAAGATTGCCCCAGGCGCTTTTAAGAAGTCAATTAATGACGGTGATGTCGTGTTGCTAGACAATCACGATACGTCTAGGCCTCTCGCGCGCAAGTCCGCGGGCACCCTCAGGGTTGCTGAAGGCAACAACGGCGGGTCATATGATGCTGAGCCCGCTAACACGACATATGCGAATGACGCTATCGAGAATATCCGTACTGGCAACTATGGCGGATGCTCGTTTGGCTTTGAGGTTATCCGGGATTCCTGGGAAGCTGGTGCGGATGGCGAGTTGGATATCCGCACCTTGCATGAAGTTAAGCTCCATGAAATTTCTGTTGTTACCTTCCCCGCATACAGCGACACAAATTCTAGTGTTCGTAATGCCGTTTCTACGGCTATGGAAGCCCGTAAAGCATACTTCGCTAAACGGGGGGTTGACGTGGATAAGCAGGAAGAGCCCCCGACCCCTGAATTGCGCGAGGTTACCGGGTACATTATTGACGGTAAAATTTACGCCCCCGAAGATGTCACCGTGGTTAGGTCCGCTGACATCGCCCCCAATACTTCCGAGGTTGAAACCCCGGAAACTCCCGCGCCGTCAGAGGCAGACACCCGGGAAAATGACATCAGGATGAACGCACTTTACGCCGCGCGTATGCGCATGCTGAGCCGCGACTAATCCCGACTCGTCGTTTTATCCGAGTCTAATAGGAAGCTGCCTGAGATGGCTAAAGACTTCAAGCGTGAGCTTGAAATTAAGACGGAGCGTGCAGAGATTTTCTCTGGCATGTCCGCAATTATGGATAAGGTCAATACGGAGAATCGCGCCCTGACTGTTGAAGAGCGCACCGAGTTTGACACCCGTGAGGCTAAGCTCACTGAGCTTGACTCTGATCTTGACCGTGTTGTTAAGTACAACCGGCGCGAGGAAGAGCGCGAGAGTTACGGCGCATCGAAGAACGTTTCCCGCGATGAGCTTGAGTCTGACACGGATGCTTACACCCGTGCCTATACTAGCTGGTTTAAGCGCGGAGACCGTGGGCTTACCGAGGCTGACCGGGACGTGCTGGAGAATCGTACCACTGCTGCGACCCCCTTGGCCACGACTGCTGGTACCGCTGGTGGCGATGCTGGTTATATGGTCCCTCAGGGCTTCTGGCATAACCTGCAGATCGCACTGAAAGCATACGGTGGCATTCTGTCTCTGTGCAAGGTTGTGCCTACGGACACCGGAAACCCGATGCCTTGGCCGACTGTGGACCCGACCGCCATTGTGGGTTCTTACATCACGGAGAATACCCCGCTTGACAACCAGAACTTCAGTTTTGGCCAGGGAATGCTGAATGCGTGGACAATTACGTCCAACGTTATTCTGGCTTCGCTTCAGATCATCAACGACTCTGCATTTGACGTGGATTCGTTTGTGTCTGACCGGATTGGTGAGAGCATTGGCCGCAAGGTCGCTGCCGAGCTGATCTCTGGGACTGGTTCTTCTGCGCTTCTGGGTGTTCAGACCGCACTGGCAGCGGTTGTGGGCTCTGGGGTTGGTCTTGGTGGCATTTACGCCGCGCCGACCGAGAGTGTTCGCTTCCTAGGTGATGGTGGTTCAGCTAGCACGAAGCTAGCGCAGGCCGTTCCGTCTTTCGCGGATGTTCTGGCTATGGTTGAGTATGTTGACCCGGCATACCGCGCTATGGGCAACTGTAAGTTCGTGTTCAGTTCAGCTACTCTGTCTAACCTGCGGAAGCTCACAGACGCTTACGGGCATCCTCTGTGGAATCCGAATGTGCAGGTTGGTGGGGCTGACGACCTGTACGGTTACAAGTACCAGATTGACCAGAACGTTGGGGGTGTTTCTACCTCCGCTTCCACTGTGGGCGGTGTTCTCTTCGGAGACTTCTCGCGCGCGATGGTTGTGCGTCAGGTCAACAACGCTGGCACGATGCGGCTGACTGAGCGTTACGCAGATTATCTGCAGGTCGGTTACCTGGGCTACGTCCGTATGGACGCGCGCTCTAACGACCTGCGCGCAGCGGTGGTTTACAAGTCACCTGCCGCGTAAGCAGTCAACTAGCAACACTGGCAGTTCCGTTCAAACACTCCCAGGTGGGCCGCCTCACCTGCCTGGGAGGTTGCCACGAGGCATAGTCGGGAAGCGGGGGTAGGACACATGAGCATTGTTCTTCTGAGCGATGTTTGGGCCTACCTTCGCTACCCCTCAACCCCCCCCGCTGGTGATCAAGTCATTATGCAGCAAATGATTGACGCTGCCGCGGAGGTTATCCGCATGGAATGCGGGGACGTTTTCCCGACTGAATACGATGAGTACCATGACGGGGGAGACCTTAGCGTCTGGGCTTACCATTCTCCTATTCTCAGCATACAGAATGTTGAAGAGGGCTGGGGATGGATCAACCATGAACTTGACTTTGTTGAGGTTAATTCTAATCCCGCTGGAAGCTTGTTCGCGTATTCGCTTGACTCTGCCGAAGTGGGGATGATTACGAGGCGTTCAGCGGGGAACGTGGCTATCCCCTTTATGCGGGGTGAAGATAACATCCGTGTGACGTACACCGCAGGCCGGGCCGTTACCCCACCGGTTATCTATCTAGCAGTTCTTGAACTGATTAACCATTGGTGGCAAAACTCGCAACAGAGAAACATTGGCGTGAATGGCGGTCAGTATGACTCTGTTGGTGAGACGGAATTTACTCGCGCTACCGGACTAACGTCCATAAACCAAGGTGTGCCTTATCGCATCCTTGAGCTAATTAAGCCCTACCGCCGTTTCCCCGTTATAGGTTAAGGATAAAAACAATGACTGATACTCTGGTTTGGAAGATCACCACTCTGCCAAACGCCCCGGTCGGCGAGGCTTACGTTGCTGGCCTGCCTGTGACTGGGAACACTGTGGCTGTGACTTGGACTAAGGCCTCTGGCACTCTGCCTACAGGCATTACCCTGACTGGCTCTGGACTTAACGGCGTTCTGGCTGGTACGCCCACCGTTGCGGGCACCTACAGCTTTACCCTGACAGCAACGTCTAACGGTGGGGCCGCTAACCAGGCTTTCAAGCTGACTGTGGGCGCTGACTTCAGTTCGGTTGACGACTTCCATAACGGGAATCGTGACCTTTCCGCGCAGCTCTCGCGTACGGGTCTTGGTGGCACCGAATAATGGCTATGGGAACCACGGGCAACGACCCTAACCCCGGTGAAGCAAGGCCGTCCGTGGCGCCAGTAGACGACCCAGAGGTCCCAATGTCTGACCTGACCGAAGAGGACCGTCAGATTCGACTTGAGCGCGTGAGAGCGCGTATGGCGTTCCGAGTGGAAACTAGGTAAGAGGCAACCATGGCTAGCTCTATCCCCGCGGCGCTTACGAATCTTATCCAGATTCTGACAGCGGCACTACCGGCCACCACTCAGGTAAACGTGGGGCCAGAGCTTCCCAGGTATGTCGCCCCGCAAACGCTTGAGATTCTTGGCGTGACCGGTGACCAGGCTTGGGCGGAGATGTCAGGGCCTAATTATAAGCGTGAAGAGACTTTCGCGATTCAGTGCAAGCTCACTTCATGGGCTGGGGACCAGGATTGGGAGTCACGTTTTCAAGAGGCTCTTGTCTTGTTCGATGTTGTGTCTGTGGCTGTGGGCACGAATATGACGTTGAATGGCGCTGTCAGACTCTGTGAAGTCGGTTCACTAGACCTTACTCCGATGCTTACAAGGGAAGGCTCAGCCGCGGGGTTCCTTTTTTCCGTCCATGCTTCACAGCGTATTCAGTCACTCAGCTAAGGGATGCTGTAATGATACTCAGATGCAAGCGACCTATTAGCCAGTTCAAAGCCGGAGATCTAATCGAGGTTGAAGGCAACGACCGTGCCTTTGATCACAATGATTTCGAGCTAGTCCCTGATGGGACAGATGTCAGCACTCCAGTGCTTCTACCTGAACTAACCCCGGAAGGCGAATAACAATGGCTGTTGGATCGGGTATTGCATCCCAACTCGTGTACCTGCCGGAGACCACTTATGGTCTCGCCCCGCAGACTACGCCCCCCACGCTGAACGCTAACTCAACTCTTGAGTTTAATAGCGAAACGCTGGAGCTTAAGAAAACCACCATTCAGGGGCAGGGGCTTCATGCTGGCGGGCAGTATGATCGCGCCGGCAGACGAGTCCTGACTAACTATCAGGTCTCTGGTGGAATCAATATGGACCTGCAAACGCGAAAGATCGGCAACCTGCTTCAGCATATGGTGGGGTCTTTTGGTAACTCGCCTGCGACTCCAGCAATGACTAACGCTACCGGATATACATCGATTCACGCTCCAGCGCTGGGCGGATTCACCGGGCATTCCCTTTGTTTCCAGAAGGGCGCTCCGTCCGCTGACGGGACAGTTGAGCCGTTCACTTATGTTGGCTGTAAGATCATTGACTGGGAGATTAGTTGCGCCACTGGTGCGCTAGCAAAGTTGGCACTAACCGTTGATGGACGGAACGAGCTGAACGCATCTGGTAACATTACGCTGGAAACTGGCGCATTCTCCGGTAACTCCACAGCTCCTAGCCTGGTTACCTATGCTGGCCTACCGCCGGATACATCCGTATTTCACTTCCGTGAGGCTTCGCTAGTTTCGGGAGCATGTACCACTTCGGGAACATTGGGCAGTACCGCTGTTACCACGCTTGGCGGCAGCCCAACGCCTATCGCAAACGTTACCGCGGCGTCTATCAAGCAGACGCTTGCCCTTGCAAACAACCGGTTCTTCTTTGGTAACAACGGATTCAAGTCTGAGCCTATTGAGAATGCTTTCCGTAAGCTGACCGGCTCTATGACTGCTGAATTCCTGCTTGCGGAAACGATGTATGCCGCATTTGCTAACGACAATAAGATTTCTTTGCAGCTCCAGTTTGTTGGTCCTGTAGCAATTTCGGGCTCGACACCTGTTCCTATGTACCCGACACTGACCATTCTGATTCCGGCTATCTATCTTGACGGCGAAGCCCCAAAGGTTCAGGGCCCGGGCCTGGTCACTATCACTACCCCATTCACAGGTCTTGACGACACTGTAAACAATCCGATTCAAATCACTTATGTTACCGCTGATAGCACACTGTTCTAATGTGTGTGTCAACTAGCAACGTGGGGAGTGGTCACGATGCCCGCCCCTAAGAGGTTCACCCACAAGGCCGCTGTCCGTAAGGCACAGAAACAAGTCTTGGTGACGAGACTTGGCGGGGGCGGGGGAAATCTCCCGATCGACGCGGCAGCAAAAGTCATCGCTGACCTAGCCAGGGCATATGCAAGCTTCTCCACAAAGATCCCGCAGGGAATCTATGTAAAGCCGTTCACAGAGTTTTTCTGTGAAGTGATCGCACAGGGCGGGGAAGCCAGGGCCTTTGAGTACGGCGAACGGCATCCATTGTTCGGTAACCGTAACTACTGGTATCCGACAGAGCATAAGCCGTTTATGGAAACTGCCATGGCAGACGGGTTGCCGGGAGCACTTAAAGCCTGGTCTGATCCGACCATAGACAAGATGCTAGCCGCGAAGGGCTGGCGCTAAGAATGAGGCAACCATGAAGATCGCTTACGACGGTACCGACTATGAGTTTGATCTTGACGACATTACGAACAAGCAGGCTCAGGTTATCTACGTCACGTTTGAGCGCATGACTTTGCTTGATCTGGAGTCGGGGCTTGCCGCAGGAAACCCTAACGCTCTTACCGCTATCTTTTGGTTGATGCTCACACAGAATGGCGTTAAGGTCGCACCGGCTGACGTTGATTTCAAGATTGTTAAGTTTGGCAACGCCGTGCAGGAAGCTTACAACGCTGAACTGAAAGCTAAGGCTGAAGCGGAGAAGGCAGAGAAGCGCCCAAAAGGATCGCGCGCAGTCTCCCAGACGTAACGCAGAAGCGTCTACTCGGCGGGAATCCATGTGAATTGAGGGATGAATACTTGTTTGAATTCTCCTATCATTTGCATATAGATCCCGTTAGGGTGGACGCTTTGCGTTTTCTGGATTTCTGCAATCTCATTCTAGGTATCGATCATATCCGCGAGCATAACAGGCAGGAAGGGTAACGGGCATGGCGGGGAAGTCTGTGATCCTGAAAATTCTTGGCAATCCCGAAGGTGCCCAGGAGGCTCTTGACGCAGTTGAGGAACGAATCAAGGTCGTTTCCAAGGGTGCGGTTATCCCTGTCACTGCTGACGCCAAGCAGGCTAACACTGACCTAGATGACGTTGATTTCAAGATCAAGCAGATTCGCGGCAAGTCAGTCCTGATCAATGTTGAGGCCGAGGCCGCGCAAGCGAACGCTAAGCTTGACGAGGTAGCGAAGCGGATTGTTGCGGTCAACAAAGACAAGGCTGTAATCACGATTGCGGCCGATGGTGTGGAAGCCAACGTAGAGCTTGACAAGCTAGAGTTGAAGGTCAAAGCCCTTACCGACAAGCCTGTTGTGATCACGCCGGTAGTTGACTCCGGCCCGGCCACCGCTGAAGCCTCCAAAATGGGCAAGGCTATGAACTATGCCGCCCTGGGCATAGCAGCTGCCGCGGCAGGTTCAATTAAGTTGGGCATGGACTTCCAGACTATGACTACCCAGCTTGTGACTGGGGCTGGGCAGAGCGAGGCGGGGCTAGCCGCAGTCAAGCAGGGGTTGCTGCAAATATCTTCCGACACGGGCACGAGTATTAAGACCGTCGTTGAAGGTATGTACATGATTGAATCTGCAGGATTCAAGGGTGCGGCAGGCCTTAAGATTCTTGGTGCGGCAGCGGAGGGCGCAAAGGTTGGTAACGCTGATTTGGGCACGGTCGCTGATGGTGTTACGTCCGTCCTGAAGGCGTATCATCTTACGGCCGGGTCTGCTGTCAGCGTCACTAATCAGCTTGTTACAACGGTCGCGTCGGGCAAGATGCATATGGCTGACCTGGTTGGAATATTGGGGACGGTTGTACCTTCGGCGGCAGCTGCTGGTATCTCGTTCGCGCAGGTTGCCGGATCAATCGCCACGATGACCGCACAGGGTATGCCTGCCGACCGCGCAGCTACATCCTTGCGCTTCCTTATCGCTAGCATGGTAAAGCCTACCTCCGCTGCCGCTGCTGAAATGCAGAATTATGGCCTTAGCGCGCAGGATCTTGGTCAGCACTTGGGGGAGCGTGGCATATCGGGCACCCTTAACCTGATGACGGAAGCAATTCTTAAGAGTACTAAGGGCGGCGTGACCCTCGCCGCAACCTTCGCGGATATGGCCCCGAAAACGAAGGCTCTCGCGGAGGGAATGCTAGCTGGGAAGCTGTCAGCCTCAGATCTTTCTAAGGCTTCCGGTGATCTGAGCGTGCAGCAAAAGGGGCTGCTTACCAGGTTTGAATCTACCGCTGCTGGCGCCCAAGGCATGTCTAGGACGTATGTCGGCGCTCTGGCTGGCATGGTTGGTGGCGCGCGTGGACTGTCCGCTGCACTCACCCTAACTTCCGGTAACGCCGCCACAGAAGAAGCCAACGTTAAGGCCATTGCGTTCGCCGCGGATCATGCTGGTAACAGCGTGCAGGGCTGGGCGACGATCCAAAAGGATGCCAATTTCCAGCTGGACAAGACTAAGCAGTCCGCGCAGAATGTAGCGATAGAGCTTGGTGACGCTATGCTTCCCACAGTCACCAGCATTATCAAGCCCATAGCCACGTTCGCGGGATGGCTGGTCAAGTTCCCAGCACTAGCTAAGGGGCTTGGACTTCTGGCTGCTGGATTCATGGGAGTCTGGGTCGCACTCAAGCTTGGTAGTGTAATTTCTGGAGTTTATGGCGCTATCTCCGGAGGCATTGGTAAGCTAATCACAATGCTAGGGTTTCAGAAGGTCGCTACAGTGGAAGCGACCGTGGCCCAAGGCGAAATGGATGTGGCCATGGATGCCAACCCCATAGGCGTCGTCATCATAGTCATAGCCGCATTGTGTGTCGGTATCTATGAACTAGTGAAGCACTGGAAATTCGTTAAGTCTGTCATGCTTGACCTTTGGTCTTGGATTAAGGGTGCTTGGAACTCAATCTATGCTGACATGATCGCACCGTTTGTCAATGCAGACAAAGCCATAGTCGGCGCTATCTCCAACATGGTGACATCTGTTGGCAAGGGGCTTGCCTCTGTTGTGCGGTGGTTCGGTAACCTTCCCGCCCAGATACTTAGCAGTATCGCAAACCTTGGTAATTGGATGTATAATGCTGGGTGGAATATCGTTGTGGGCTTGTGGAACGGAATGATGTCAGCGGCCCAGCCGTTTATTAACTGGGTTGTAAGCCTTGCCAACTGGATTACCAATGCTTTGCATGGGCACTTCAACTTCGGTTCACCGTCTAAAAAGACTAGGGAAATGGGTTTGTGGATCGGGCAGGGGCTAGCTGAAGGCATGAAGGACTCGGTTCCTCATATCACTGACGCCGTTAATACCATGATGGGCGCGGCTACTCCCAAGTTCAGCGCAGTCCATGGCCAGTCCTCTTCCTCTTCCGCTTCTACGTCTGCGGCTAATGGTGGGACTACAGTAAACTTGGCTGTGACGGTTTCTCCGCTCGCTAATCCTGATGAGACCGCTAAGAAAATTCAGACCATGCTTCTTAACCTCAAGCAGCACAGAGGCAAAGCGAATTTGGGGCTAGCATAATGAGCGTGACTTGGGCTGTGACATCAGGTACCAATGCAATATTGTCCGTTGATCCTACTGTGAGTTTTGGCAACGTTGGCGCCACAAAGGCTGCAAACAAGGTCACCTGCACAACCACGGGCACTGTCACCGTAGTCTCCTCACACGTCCCTGTCCGCCCCCCTAAGGGTATGGCGTTTGAAGTTGAGGTCATGTCCACATCGGCTATCGAAGTGGACGCCACGGGTAACACCTATGACGCTAGCAACGTGAACACTAACACGTCTGGGGTCCAAACCCCTTATGTTCCTGTCAACGCCTGGGGCCCTGCTAGCTGGTACTGTGGTACTAACTCCGCGCTTGGCGGAGGACCAACCACCTACTGCACCGTAACGATCACCGCGGCCATGACTGCTGGGCAAATCTTCTGGTTTGACAACGTGCATATCCTGGCCAGTAAAGTGCAGGTTATGATTGATTGGCTTAACCCTTCCTTTGGCTCAGCCAACGCCGCGGGTAACGACTTTTCCGACATGACGTGGGCCACTCATGAGGATGGAACTATAACGATTGCTCGCGGCAGGCAGGATGCCGTTAGCGACGTGCAACCTGGCTCCGCATCGTTCAGGCTACTCAATGACAATGGGTGGTTCACAGCCAACAGTTCATCGTCCCCGTGGCAGGGAGACATCACACTTCAGCGCCGTGTGCAGATCAATGCCACAGATGAAACGGGCGTTTGGCATACCAGGTTTGATGGAAACATAGCGGCGATAGACTACGAAGTTGACAACACAGGGAACACCAACGTAGCTACGTTTACTTGCGCTGATGTTTTGGCGTACCTTAACCGCGAGTCTGCCCTGTACTGCGTAACGAAGGAAGTTGTTCTAGCTAATCCAAACCTGCTCTACCACTGGACTCTGAATGACACTGGCGCGGTTATTGCCTGCGCGGAGTCTAGCGGTAACACTGGGCCTCCGCTCCTCGGCCGCCCGTTTGGGCCTTACTACGGTGGGTCTAGCACGCCTGGCGTTACTCTAACGCAGCCCCTGACTTCCACGCTAACTATGGCTTCTGGTGACTGTGGAGTCGAGTGCTGGGCGGATGCTATCAATTTTGGGGATGCGTGGAATACTCAAGCCACTACGCTGGTTGGCCCGCACACCACGCCTATCTCTACACCTACGTGGGCACCACAGCTTGTGTCTCAAACTTATAACAACCAGTTTGTTGGCACATCAGGATACGGGCTGGTAGCCAAGCTTCCTAACGCGCTGGCTTCTGCAACACAAGGCTTTAGCGTTGAGGCTTGGATGCGTGAGGACACTGATACTCCGCTAGACCAGGGGCTAGGCCCATATACTGTATTTAGTCTAGGCAACTCTTATGACGGATCATGCCTGGTGGTGGGGCTTTACGTTTCCCCCGACGGGCTGGCTGACAACACCCCTGGGGGGATGTCATTGACAGTTGCAGGTAAACAGTATCCTGCCGCCCCGGCGCCGCATGTTATCAACGGATACGGACGGCCTGCCGCTACTGGCTCCGTCGGTTACGGATCATATGATAACCCTATTTCCGGCCAGGATGGAATCTTTGCGCACCATATCGTAGTGCAGGTCTTGCCTAGCGCGACGGGCGCTACCCTCACGCTCTTTGTTGACGGAGTGCAGGGCGATTCTATGACACTGCCTGCGGGGCAGGCATATGACACCCTAGTCGTTGGCTCTGCCTACGGCGGTTGGGGGTGTTTTAAGGGATCTATCGGAATGGTCTCTCTGTATAATGCTGCGCTAACCTCCTCGCAGATTTCAAAGAACTTCACAGCAGGGCAGGTAGGATTGCAGGGCGAAGCTTCCGACGCGGCTATGGCCTATATGGCTACGCTAAGCGGGGTTCCGTCATACTGGAATGCTCTAACCGTTCCTTCGGTAGAATACGATGATACGGTAGGCGCGGCTGTATACGCTGGCACTTGGTACACAGCGACTGATGTCGATAGCTATGGCGGTTCCACCCATTACAACATTGCTTACGATACCTGTACTTTTACTTTCACAGGCACAGGCTGTGATCTTATCGGTATAACCCGAAACGATCACGGAACGTTTACTGTGTCTATTGACGGGGGCCCTGGAACTATAAGTTCAGGCTATAACCCCTCTAGTACTTCTATCAATCAGCAGGTATTGTATTCGACTCCGCCATTGCCTAATACTCAGCATACTATGGTGATCGCGAATACTGGAAGCGGTATCCTGGAGATCGACGCCTTCATAGTCTATTCAAGCACAGGGCTTACCTTGGTGGATTACTTCAATACCGAAGGGGCTACAGATCTTTCCGTGATGCAGTCTATTGAGGGCGCAGAGCATGGATTCATATTCGCGAACACTCTTGGTCAGCTCACTTTCCATACCCGCGATTGGCGCATGGGCTACGGTGCCCCCGACCATACGCTGAAGGCTACCGCGGTCAATACGAGCCTTGGGTACGGACTTGATGATCAGTTTGTTAAAAACGTCTTCACGATAAGCGACGCTGCGGGGCT
>ODAK010000116.1_pt1 | contig 86423 bp, 79 predicted proteins | sample 1539591 | NCBI WGS metagenome assembly ODAK01 (sample SAMEA3539303, study PRJEB22396) | soil metagenome | biome: tundra; feature: field; material: soil | place: USA | collected 2010-05 | depth 0.15 m | reverse complement strand
TCGCCCAGCACTGGATTCACGAGTCGAAGATTTTGGAAATCAGCCAACACCAATTGGCACGAGATCGAGTCGAGGCGCCAAAGCTTGGCACCAGATATGTCACGTTGGGTCTCCGACACTTGGTACAGGGCTCAGGTGCTGTGATCGAAGAGCGCACCCGCAATGATGGTCGCCAATCCCTGTCCGACCTGGGTCGTAAGACGACTTGTTCGTCACATCATTTATCGGTCGGGGACGATTGACGTCGATTTCCCAAATCCGGTCGTTGGCGAGCCAGCTCTCAGTCCACGGTGGTTGTGACCAAGCCAACGTTGTAGGTTTCCTCTATGCGCCGCGCCCTCCTGCTCGTGTTGATCCTCGGTTCGATCTCGAATGTGGTGATGGCGTCAAGCGCACTCGCCGACTCAACGACCACTACCACGTCGACCACCACGCCACCTTCAACGACCACGTCATTGCCAAAGACGAAACCGATGCACGTGGCGCCCCTCACGGGACTGCCGGACCCGCTAGAGATGACGAAGCATCGGTCGGCGCTCACCATCAAGATTGACAACACGCCCGAGGCGATGCCCCAGTACGGGATCGAAAATGCTGACGTCGTCTACGAGGAGATCGTCGAAGGTGGGATAACTCGCCTCGCGGCAATCTTCAACACACGACTTCCCACCGTCGTGGGGCCAGTTCGCTCGGTGCGTCGAACTGACCGTGAGATTGTCTTTCCGATCGGCGGCATCTTCGCCTTTTCGGGTGGTGCCGAGTACGCCGTCAGGAGCATCGAGACGGCTCCGGTCAAGCTGTACAACGAGTCCAACAGCGGTCCGGCGATGTTTCGTAACTCTAAGCGCTTCCCCCCTCACAATCTGTTCGCCAACGCGGCACTCCTAATGAAAAAGGACGGCCTGCCGCGACCACCACCGGCTCTTTTCACCTACAGATCGGGGTCGCGAAAGGCCCGCGGTCCGCGAGTGAGGTCGTTCGTTGTGGGCTTCACTGAGGGCTACGCCGCCACCTACTCGTGGGATACGACGAGCAGATCGTGGGATCGGTCGGTCTTTAGTCAGCCGGACGTTGCGGCCAACGGGGTGCGTATCTCTCCGAGGAACGTGATTGTCATGTCAGTGAACTACGTCGGTGGCGTGGGCGTGATTGATTCATACGCTCAACTCATTGGCTCCGGACCGGTTGAGGTCTTCACTGGAGGCAGGTTGCAGAGGGGAACGTGGTCACGTCCAAGTCTGCGCCAACGAGCCGTCTTCCGAAACTTAGCGGGCCAGTTGATTAAGTTGACCCCGGGACAGACGTGGGTTGAACTGCTCGACGTGTCCGAACACGTCAGCATTACGTCGGTCTCGTGAGCGCACCAATGCGGGTGGGCGAGTCAGGTTTGCGCTACTGAGTCATGATGAGACAAGTACGTACACAGGCTCCCGACTACGTTGGCCTTTTGCGCGGAGTCAACGTTGGCGGCAAGAACAAAATGCCCATGGTGGAACTACGTGTGCTCTTTGAGAGCGCTGGATTCAGCGACGTCAGAACCTTCATCCAAAGCGGCAACGTGATATTTAAGAGCAAGCAGAAACCCACGTCGTCGTTTCTCGAAGCGGCGATCGCCAAGAGATTTGCGATTATGACGAATGTCGTGCTTCGCACGTCAAGTGAAATCCGAACCGTCCTTAAACACAACCCCTTTCCGATAGACGAAGAAGCTCGCGTGTATGTTGGCTTCATGGCGCAGAAGCCCTCCGCGGCGATGGTGGATGCGCTTGATCACGAGCGCTTTGGCGCCGAGAGATTCGCGATCGTGGGTGCCGAGACGTACCTCTATCTTCCCCTTGGGATGGGTCAGTCGAAACTTCCAAGTTACTTAGATCGTCAACTCAAGATTCCGACCACGGTGCGAAACTGGAACACCGTGAATAAGTTGATCGAACTGACCTCGAGGTAGGCGATGCCAAGGGATCGGTCATCGTCGATCGCTGGGACGTCACTTTCCCATGACACTGGGTCTCTTCGAGTATTGGGACCTGTCGACAGGTCCGCAGATCCGCGGAATGGTCAAACAAGGGTGGCCAACGCGATGATGTGCTTCGACGCAGTTGTCACCAAGAAATTGCCACTTGGTCGCCAAGTGGAGTCGATGAGCCAGAGCGCTCCTTCGATATTCAATGTAGGTTCGATTCGTAGGTGTGGCTAGTAGAGGAGTTCGACATGTCAACTGAACCATTGGAAACGGCAATTGCCTCGACGCGAAATGTGCTCGCGGGCGTGTCAAACTCCCAACTCGAAGACTCGACGCCGTGCGCAAAGTGGAACGTTGCTGACTTGATTAATCACATAGTCGGCAGCCAGTTCTACTTCGCGAGCGCCTTGTCGGGAGAGATCGCGGACGGAGAAGAGCCCAACTTCTCCGACGGTGACTATCTCGCCACGTTCGACGTCGGTTCCAACCTCTTGCTGGAAGCTTTTCAGGGCGAAGGTGTGATGGACCAGATGGTGACGTTACCTTTTGGCGAGCTGCCCGGATCATCCTTCGTGGGACTGGCGGCGAACGACACATTCACCCACGGTTGGGATCTCGCCAAGGCCACTGGTCAGAACACTGATCTCTCGCCCGAGCTCGCGGAGCAGTTGCTAGCGGGATCAAAGATGAATCTCCCGCCTTCTCTTCGAAACGACGAAGGGCATCCCTTTGGATTCGAGAAGACCGCGCCCTCAGGTGCCAGTGGCGCCGATCAACTCGCGGCGTTTCTCGGTCGCCAGGTTTAATACTTCGTCGCTGTTGGTGCCCACAGGGATTACCGACGCGGAATAGGGGCGGCGTAGCTAGCTCGTTTCATTGCCTGCTTCGGTTCCGGTAACGAGCACGACGAAGTTAGAACAGGCAAGGGATACTCTTTGGCTCTGTGAGGCGTTTCGTTGTCTTCGCTGCGGTACTGGTCCTCGTGGCGCTGGGTACCGAACTCTCGCTATCGTCGAGTACTCCAGTTCGATCCGGACTTCACCTTGCGGTTCAGAACGCGTCGAGCATGATCACGCTTAGTTGCGCGGACTCGGCCGGCCAACAGAGACGAGGGGGCGAGAGGGTCATTGGGGGAGTCGAGGGTCTCGTCCTTCCCGGATCGGGCGACCCCGCCGCACTGTATCCAATCAGCGGACCGCACGGCAAGCGTTACTTCGTCTACAAGGCGTTCCTGGCCGTCGCCTCGTCGGCGGCGCCTTACGCCACCGTGTCGATCGTTAGTCCCGCGAGCGCGACGTTGTACTACGGCTCTAGCGGCGGTGTTGACAAGTTAACGGGACGCGCCCTAGACCGAGCGATGATGGCGGCGTCGCGAAGCCGGGTGCGGCTACCGGTCTGCGGAGCGAACTACACCGGGTACGTCGGCGGCATTATTGTTGCCGGTCCAACGTGGGTCATCTTTAGCGTCTCCTCACCGCACGAAGTAACGAAGCGGGTTCGAGTGTCCATTGGGGCCAACTAGTCCCGCCTTCGCCCTCACCAGTCGCCAATTAAGTTGATTTCACACTTACCGGCTGCGGGCCGGCGAAGTTGCGATCGGTTGGCTCATTGAAGACTAGCTCCGTGCCTTGGGTTCAAATCGCCTTGGGGCGCCGCGTGTCTGGCGACCATTCACGGTCAACAATCGTTAAACGCGAATCAACTCCACCACCGGAATCGTGCGGGTGGTTTTTTCTTGGTACTCGGCGAACCCTGGGTAACGTTCGGCCTGTATGGCGTAGATTCGATCGCGCTCTTCGCCCACCACCGGTTTCGCCGTAGCTTCGAACTTCTCCGAACCAATCTCTACGGTCACGCCAGAATCGGCGACAAGGTTGTGAAACCAGTCGGGGTTCGTGTCCGCTCCCGCCTTGGAGGCAAAGACGTAGGTTTTGCCGCCCACTTGTAAGAACATCATCGGGTTGGTTCGATGCTCACGGGTCCGTGCACCCGTCGTGCCCAGGAGTAGCACGGGGGCGCCTTCGAACGGTCCGCCCACCTTGCCCCCGTTGGCGCGAAACTCTTCAATGATCGTTGCGTTCCAGGCGCTGGCCGCGCTGGCCGCGTCCTCCTTTGATGGTTCCTTGTCGCTCACCGTGAGTCGTCCTTGTTCAACGCGAATACCCTCAGATTATCTATCTGCTTCGATTGAAAAGTTAGATCGTCGTCGCCCAAATGAAAAGCGTCTGTTTCTCGTCGCTCTAGCGCCCACCGCGTACAAGGTACTGACCGGCAAGTCCACCCCGGTGAGGGTCACGGGATAGGCGTTGGGGTTGGAAATGGTGAGGACCACGTCGCCCGTCCCGCCCGGGTACAGCTGATTCGTCGCTGCCGGTACGGCGACAGCAGTGATCGTGAGGTTCTGGACGGTCGCGGACTGACCTTCACCCGATGAACCAGCGTTGAGGCCAACGAGCCAGCTCGTGACCGAGTACGCCCCTCCCGCCACAAGGAAAATGCCCAGGGCCGCGGCGAGCGCCCGACGGTCCTCTGAGGAAGGGGTGCCCGAACTGCGAGCGAGGTCGATTCATCGTTCCGGAAACTCATGGGCAGGTTACCTTTCCGACAATTTATTTGACAAAAAAACTTATTGCCGATGGGTCAATCGAATTTTGGGATACTCGCACGCCTCTCATCAGGGAAGTAAAGGAAAAAATGATAGATTTTTGACGTATTGGTTCTTATTTGCGATTCAACTCTTCTCCTTACTCCGTGGTCGGAGAGAGGCGTCGAGGAGAGCATTGCCAAAGGTCCACAGTGTTTGGATTCATCTCTGTGGAGCAAGGAAGCGCCCACTTCGCTAGCAGCTGAGAACTTGGCGTGTGGAGAAACGAAGCGGCGAGGTCCTCGTTCAGATTGGGAAAGTGTCGGAGGTGACACGTGGGAACGGGGATCGCTGTTGAATCGAAGGTTGGCGAGCGCTCTACTGTCTAGTCATGTGTCGAAACATAACCATGCTTCGTGGACTTGAGCCGGTCGCCACGACCGACGAAATTGAATCAGCGGCCCGACAGTACGTTCGAAAAGTCAGCGGAGTGAGTGCCACGTCGAAAAATACGGAAGCGGCGTTTGAGGACGCGGTGCGGGCCATTGTCCAAGCGACGTCCGACTTACTGCGAGACCTGCCTCTGCGACTTCAACCGCCGCCGACACTGCCGCCGCTACGGCGCCGGGGTACCAACGCTCTTTAAGCGTGCGAAGCGAAGACATGAATGGCGACTGGACGGTCACTTCCTTCACTCTTGTGACTAGAACGCGAAAAAAGGCCCGTCCAATTAATTTTGCGATACGAGCCTTCGTGACAGTTGTCAGTGTTCGATGACGAGACCGGTTCGTTGCGTCACCGCCTCTGGAAAACGATGCCATTGAACCCTTCTTGTGGCCGGATCGCTCGACCATTGTTACTACCATTGAGGCGAGGTGTCACGTGTCCCAGCTGCTGTTTACCGCCTTTAGCAATCGCCGCGACGCGGTCGAACTCGCCCGCGAAGTCGGTGAGCGACTAGCGCTAGAAGGCATTACCTCCTCTCTTCACTTGCTGGACGCGAGCGACACCGCCGTCTTGGATCCTTCGACACTGGTCGTCAGTCTCGGCGGCGACGGCACCTTCTTGAAGGCGGCACGGTTGGCGCACGACGCGGGCGCGCGGGTCGTCGCCGTCAATTTGGGAAAGTTGGGTTTTCTCTTAAACGTGCCGTCGGGCGACATCGTGGAGAACGTCAAGGGAGCCCTCGAGAGCGAGTTGGTCTCCGAACGTCTGGCCCTCCAGATCACTAACTCGACGACGGGGCTTGATGAGTTCGCGCTCAATGAGGTCGTGGTGGCACGCGCGAGCGCCGGTCATATGGTCACCGTCAAGACGTTCGTGGACGAAGAGGAGTACTTGACCTACTCGGCCGACGGTGTCATGGTCGCGACACCCACCGGTAGTACGGGCTACAACTTCTCTGCCGGGGGACCGGTAGTGGACGCTTCGCTATCGATACTGATTCTTACGCCGATCGCGCCACACTTTACGATCGACCGGTCCATTGTCGTTCCCGATGACCGAGTGATTCGACTCGTGGTCGACGATAAGCCCGCCGTGCTGGTCGCCGACGGACGAGCGATTGGTTCCTTAGATCCCGGTCAGTACGTCGACGTGCGCCAAAGCCCGACTCCGGTGCGCGTCGTCGCCACGCGCAGCTTCGATCTCGCCACGCGGCTTCGTCGTAGCCTTCGAGAAGGTCATGCCTAAGGCGCAGCTCGTTGAACTCTACGCCCACGGATTCGGCGTCTTCGATGACGCTCACTTGGAGTTCGGCCCAGGATTCAATGTCATTACCGGCGAGACGGGCGCCGGTAAGACGCTCTTGTTGGGAGCGCTCGGTCTCTGCTTGGGCAGTGACACCAGCGCGTCGCGCTACGCGATCACGACCGATACCCGCGCGGTTGCGGTCTTCGTGCGCGAAAGTGGGGAGGAGTTGTCGGTTTCGAGAGAAGCGAGTAGCTCGGGGCGCCTTCGCAGTTCCTTGAATGGTGCACCCTCGAGCGTCGAAGCCTTGCGCGCGTTGGCGGACGAGTTGATCGTTATCCACGGCCAACACGACTCACTCGCGTTACGAAGCCGAAGCGAGATCGTACGCGTCATTGACGATCATGGTTCAGTCGACGCCGGCGAACTCGTCACGGTGCGACGCGATCTGAGAGAAGCGCGACAGCTTCGAGACAGTCTTGGTGGCGACAAAGTTGCGCGAGCGCGCGAGATTGAGTTTCTGGCCTTCCAGATCAGCGAACTCGACGAGACGGCAATTCTCTCGGCGACGGAACTCAATGACACGCTGGAGGAACTCACTCGACTCACCGCGCTCCGGGAAGGCCAAGCCGCTCTCGCGGAAGTCCTCGAACTCTTCGACGCGGAGAGTGATGACGCCGTCTTGGCCCAGTTCGCGCACGCGTTAAGCCGGCTTCCCAAGGGCGATGCCTATGAAATAGTGCGCGTCAGTCTTGGCGGTTCTCTCATCCAAGCCCGAGAGGCTCTGCGCGAGCTCGCCGCACTCGGCGATCCCGACGTCTTTGACTCGAGGACCCTCGAAGTGCTCGACTCGAGGGCGAGCGTGCTTCAACAGATCGCGAGAAAGTACGGTGGCACGCTCGAAGCGGCACTGTCGTCACGAGACGATCTCGCAACTCAGTTCGAACGACTCACCGACGACGAAGACCGATTAGACCTTCTTGACCAGGAGATTAAGGGCTTAGAGGAGCGTGAGACCCTGCGCGCAGAGCGGATTCGCCTTGAGCGAGAGCGCGCCGCAGCGAAACTGACGAACGCCGTTCGTCAACAGTTAGCAAGGGTGGCGCTCTCTCACGCCACGTTGCGTTTTGTCGTGGACGGGGTCGACGGATCCGACGCCGAGATTTTCTTCACACCCAATCCCGGCCTTCCCGAAGGACCTCTGGCTTCTCTCGCCAGTGGCGGCGAGCTCAGTCGTGTCCTGCTCGCGATCTCACTGGAGACCGCCGACGAGAACGTTGTGGCCGTCTTTGATGAGATTGACGCCGGCCTTGGCGGTCAAGTGGCCCAACAGATTGGCGAGTGTCTCAGCGAAGTGGGCCGACAACAGCAAGTGCTCGCGATTACGCACTTGGCTTCGGTGGCGGCCCGAGCCGATCATCACTTTGTGATTGAGAAAATGATTGATCACAATGTCACAAGGACGTCGGTGCGCGAACTCTCTGGCGATGAACGAGTGCGAGAGATCGCTCGAATGCTCGTCGGCGATGAGGCCACGACCGAATCAAGTGCACTCGCCAAACAATTATTGGAAAACTCATTCGAAGTTCGCACCGAGGCCGATTTCTCTCGCTAAGATGTTGTTCCGTGAGAAGCGCATTTTTGCGATGACAAAGTACGTCTTTGTAACGGGCGGGGTGTCGAGTTCGCTCGGTAAAGGTCTCACCGCCTCCTCACTCGGTCGACTTCTTAAGTCCCGTGGCCTCAAAGTCACGATGTGCAAACTCGATCCGTACTTGAACGTGGATCCCGGCACGATGAACCCAGGCGAACACGGCGAGGTCTTCGTTACCGACGACGGCGGCGAAACCGACCTGGACCTTGGTCACTACGAGCGCTTCATCGATGAGTCGTTGTCGAAGATCTCGAACACCACAACCGGTTCGATCTACTCGAACGTGATCGCGAAAGAGCGACGGGGCGACTACCTAGGCAAGACCGTCCAGGTTATTCCCCACGTCACCGACGAGATTAAAGAGAGAATCCGCCGACAGGGCACCTTGGGCGCCGACGTCGTGATCGTGGAGATTGGTGGCACGGTCGGCGACATCGAGATTGTGCCCTTCATAGAGTCGATTCGTCAGTTCCGCCGAGACGCCGGCCGTGACAACGTCTGTTACGTGCACCTCACGTTGGTGCCGTATCTCGCGCCGTCGGGCGAGCAGAAGACCAAACCCACCCAGCACTCGGTCACGGAACTTCGTTCACGCGGCATTCAGCCCGACGTCATCGTCTGCCGCAGTGACCAGCCAATTTCGGACAGCTTGAAGCGCAAGATTTCGTTGCTCTGCGACGTGCCGGTCAACGCCGTGATCTCGGCCGTCGACGAGGCGAGCATCTACGACATTCCCATCACGTTGCACCACGAAGGTCTCGACACGATTATCTGCAACACGTTGAACATCGACCTCGAGGAGCATTCCATTGATCTAGCTCCCTGGGAGAGCGTCGTGCGTCGCGTGCACAACACGACGACCAACTTGCGAATTGGCATCATTGGCAAGTACGTCACGATGCCCGACGCGTATTTGAGCGTTGGCGAGTCCATTCGTCACGCCGGCTTTGGTATTGGCGCCCGGACCACCATTGAGTGGCTCGAAGCGGAACGAGTTCCTGCGGAGATCGACGCCGATCGTCTGGGGCAGTTGGACGCCATCATCGTGCCTGGTGGCTTCGGAGAACGCGGTATTGAGGGCATGATCGCGACGGCCCGGATTGCGCGCGAGAACGACATTCCCTACCTGGGAATCTGTCTGGGTATGCAGATTCAAGTCATCGAGTTTGCTCGTCACGTGCTCGGTCTGGGTGACGCGCAGTCCACGGAGTTCACGCACAGCTCGTCGGCGCCGGTCATCTCGCTGCTCGCCGAACAGATGGACGTCACGGACCTCGGCGGCACCATGCGCCTGGGCGCGTGGCCCGCCATGTTGGACGAAGGTTCGCAGGTGGCGGAACTCTACGGAACGACGGTGGTGTCAGAACGCCATCGCCACCGCTACGAGTTCAACGCCCGCTACCGCGACCAGTTCGAAGCAGCCGGCATGCGCTGTTCGGGTAACTCGCCCGACGGTCGCCTGGTGGAGTTCGTGGAACTGCCCGGTCACGCCTTCTTCGTGGGCACCCAGGCTCACCCCGAGTTCAAGTCGCGCCCCGATCGGCCGCACCCGCTCTTTCTCGGGCTTATCAAGGCCGCCGCGCTGCGCAAAGAGGGTCGCGAGCCTCATATCATCGATCCCTCAACGGTCGACGTCACCTTGTGAGCGACTCCTTCCAGGTTGAAGGAGCAGATGAGGTCTTTCACTCCCACGTCTTTGACGTTGAGCGGCGCACGATTCGCTTCGGTGACACCACTTTTCAACGTGACGTCGCGGTCCATCCCGGTGCGGTGGCGGTCCTCGCGATCAACAGCGACGGTCAGGTGGGCTTCATTCGTCAGTACCGGGCGACCTTTGACGATTACCTGTTGGAGGTTCCCGCCGGCACCCGAGACGTTGCGGACGAGCTCACGTTAGAGACCGCGAAGCGCGAACTTCTCGAAGAAATGGGTTACGTCGCCAACGAGTGGAAACTCCTCGGTCGCTTCATGAACTCACCCGGTTGGACCAATCAAGTGATGACCATCTACGAAGCCCGCGACCTCACGCAAGGTGAGCGGGACCCGGCGGGACCCGAAGAGCGAGAGTCGACGATTCACTGGTTGTCGCCAGAGGAACTTCGCCGGGCCCTTCGAGCGGCCCCGGCGATCGATTCGACGACGGCGATTGCCCTACATCGGGTCTTTGGGACCTTTCTTGACGAACTTTGAAACCCTCCTGAAGGAGTACCTGCAGTGGCTCACGATAGAAAAGGGTCGAAGTCGCGCGACCATTGAAGCGTACCGACGCGACCTCGATGCACTAGAGAAGTGGATGACCGAGATCAATGTCGCGCTGGACGCAATGCGTGAAGAGGATCTCGAACGTTACTTCAACGATCTACGAAAAACGAAGCGCGCGCCGAGCACGATCGCGCGCGCCGTGGCCTCGGTGCGGGGTTTCTTCGCCTACCTCGTGGAGGAAGGACACCTCGTCATTGACCCGAGCGTCCGATTGAAGGGTGGTCGTCGGGGCCGGACGCTGCCCAAGCCTTTGGGTGAAGAAGAGATCGTGCGACTCTTGGACTCGATCCCGTCAACGACGCCGATTGACCTTCGTGACCGGGCGCTGTTGGAACTCTTGTACGGTACGGGCGCTCGGGTGAGTGAAGTGGTCGGCCTCGCGCTCGAGGATCTTGACTTTGACGAGGAACTCGTGCTCTTGCAGGGTAAGGGCGCGAAGCAGCGCTTGGTACCGCTCGGCGCGACGCTGAAGCGCTCCCTCGAGGACTACCTGGGTCCCGGCGGGCGAGCGTCGCTGCTCGCGGCGAAGAAGAGTTCAAAAGTGTTCGTGAACGCGCGCGGGGGGTCGTTGTCGCGTCAAGGAGTCGACGTTGTTATTCATAAACGGGCGCTCGAGGTGGGTATCGAGCGAACACGAATCAGCGCGCACGTGTTTCGCCACAGTTGCGCCACGCACATGCTCGCTCATGGCGCGGACATTAGAGTGGTGCAAGAACTGTTGGGGCACGCGTCTATTGCCACCACTCAGCTCTACACGGCAGTATCCATCACGACCCTGCAGCGCGAGTACGAACACGCTCACCCTCGAGCCCACGACTAAGAGGTAGTTCACAATGTCTTATTGGCTCTACTTCGTCTGCTTGATTCCCTCGGTCGTGCTGCACGAGGTGGCGCACGGCTGGGTCGCCAACTTCTTCGGCGACCCGACCGCCAAGGAACAGCACCGCTTGACGCTCAATCCACTTCGACACATCGATCCCTTTGGCACGATCATCATGCCGGCGTTGCTGATATTTTCGGGACTGCCGGCCTTTGGCTACGCGAAGCCAGTGCCGGTAAACCCCGGGCGCATGCGGAACCCTCGAAAGCAAGTGCTCTGGATGGCGCTCGCCGGTCCGGCGGTCAACATCGTGCTCTCGGCTGTCGGCTTCGCGATCTGTGAGTACGCGATTCACGTGTCGCTAAGTCAAGGCGAGTTCAATGTTGGGGAAGCACTGGGCCTGGTGAATCTCGTCCTGGCGGCCTTTAATTTGCTGCCCATTCCGCCACTCGACGGTTCGGCCATTATCGAGCGATTTATTCCAATGCGACACTTGCCGCGGTACTACCACTTTCGCCAACGAGCGTTGCCGTTCTTCTTCGTGTTCATCATCGTCGACTACTCGTTCTTGCACATCGGCACGAACTTCCTACCGAACTTGGAAAACTGGTGGTTCAACCTATTGAAGTAAGGCCCATGGCCTTGGCCGCGCGTCGATAGACGCCGCCCGCGGCCTCGGAGGCCTTGAGCGCGCCGTCCGCGGCGATCTTGTACAAGTCATCGGGTGCTCGCAGCAGTTCGTCGTAGCGCTCCTTCATCGGCGCGAAGGTGGCGATGACGAGTTCGGAAAGGTCGGTCTTCAGTTCGCCGTACCTCGTGTAGCGACCAGCGACCTGCTGGGGTGTCTCGCCACTCAGGCTCGAGTAGATCTCGAGCAGGTTCGAGAGTCCGGGCTTTTTCTCCCAGTCAAAGCGAAGCTCGCCGTCGGTGTCGGTGACGGCTTTGGATATCTTCTTTCGAATGACCTCGGGCGTATCGAACATGTGAAGGTTGCCCAGGGGACTCGAGATGGATTTACTCATCTTTCTCGTGGGCTCTTGGAGGTCCATCACGCGCGCGGCGACTTTTGGTTGCGTACTCACGGGCACCCGGAAGGTCTCGCCAAAACGATTATTGAATCGCTCGGCGATGGTGCGCGCTAGTTCCAGATGTTGACGCTGATCGTCGCCGACGGGCACTTCTTCGGTGTCGTAGAGCAAGATGTCTGCGGCTTGCAAGACGGGATAGGTCAACAGACCCACGCGATACCCCTCTTGGCGCTGGGACTTCTCCTTAAAGGCGGTCATGCGCGAGAGCTCTCCGTAGGTCGTGACACACTCCAAGAGCCAGTTCAACTGGGCGTGGTAGGGGACGTGGCTTTGAATGAAGATGGTGCAGACCTCGGGATCGAGTCCCGACGCGATCAAGGTGGCGAGGAGGTCGGTTGTCTGGTCGCGCAGGGCCTCGGGCGAGATCTGCAGCGTCAGGGCGTGAAGGTCAACCACGCAGTAGAAGGCGTCGGGGCTCTGCGCGTTAACCCACTGACGTAACGCGCCGAGGTAGTTACCGAGGTGCATCGAACCCGAAGGTTGTACTCCCGAAAGTATCCTCATCGCTTAATCGTAGGTGAGGGGCTCGCACGAAGTCACCAGGTAGGGTTGGCGAGTGACCTTCGTCGTGACGACGCCGTCCTTCAGCGGCCCCGTAGAACTTCTGCTGCAGTTGATATCCACTCACGAGGTCGACATTCTCGACGTGCCGCTGGCCCCGCTCGTGGACGCCTTCGTCGCGGTCTTGCGTGACGAATCGACGACCATGGCGATGGACGAACTCTCGGAGTTCCTCTTGATCGGCGCCGTACTCTTAGACATGAAGAGCCAGCGACTCCTGCCGGGTCGCGACAGCGGGGAACTGGACGAGGAGTTCGTGGGATGGGAAGAGCGCGACGTTCTCCTGGCTCGGCTGTTGGAACTCCGTACGTACGCGGCCCTCGCTGACGCCTTCGTGTCGCTCTTCGAACGCGCCGGTCGGGCCTACGCGCGCTTTCGAGGCGTCGACGACGGCTTTGAGGTGCGGCCGCCTGACCTCCTCGCGGGCGTGACGTCCGCGCAGCTGGCCCTGGCGTACCTGCGCGGTATCGAGGAGAAGCCGGTGCTGGTGGTGCGCTTGCACCACGTCACGGTCGACGCCGTCACCGTCGCCGAAACCGTCGCCACCTTGGCGCAGAGTCTGCCCACCATGGGCCGGCTCTCCTTTCGCCAACTCATCGAGGGACTCACGACGCGCATTGAAGTTATCGTGCACTTTCTGGCACTTCTCGAACTCTGCAAGTTAGGACACGTCGATCTGGGCCAGGGCGCCACGTTCGGCGACGTGCAGATTGAGTGGATCGACTCGACCCTCGGTCTCGACATTGGAGAGGTTGACCGCTATGAGGGATGAACTTTCGCTCGAACAGAAACTCGAAGCTATGTTGACCGTGGCGCTCGAGCCGATCTCGGCTGAAGAGCTCGCGGACGTCGCCGACGTCGACGCGGAGGCCGTGGTGGCAACGCTGCGCGAACTTTGTAGTGAGTTCATCTTGGAGCGACGCGGCTTTCAGTTTGTGGAGCTCGCCAGCGGTTGGGTGATGCAGTCCTCGCCCGACGTGGCGCCGTGGGTCACGAAGTTTGCCAATCGCGACGTCTCGCACCGCCTGAGCTCGGCCGCCCTCGAGTCACTGGCGATCATTGCGTATCGCCAACCGGTCTCGCGGGCCCAGATCACCGCGCTGCGCGGCGTGAACGTCGACGGCGTGGCGCGACTGCTGGAACAGCGCGGCTACATCGAAGAACTGGGCCGGGCGCCGGGGCCGGGCCAACCCATTCTCTACGGCACGACCGAGCTCTTCCTCGATCGAATGGGTCTCGCGACGCTGGATGATCTGCCGCCGATCGAAGAGTTCATGCCACCGCTCGAGACCGCCAACGCGCTCGCTGATGAGATGGCTAGTGAGTTCGACGTCAACGAGGTGTCGTAGTTGGATGAGGGTGAGCGCTTGCAAAAGACGCTCGCTCGCGCGGGCTACGGTTCTCGACGAGCGTGTGAGGTCTTGATCGTCGAGGGAAGAGTCACGATCGACGGGCGCGTCGCCGAACTGGGCAATCGAGTCAATCCCGAGGTTCAAATGATCTGTGTGGACGGGAAACTTGCGCCCACCTCGCAGAGCAAGGTCTACTTTCTCTTGAACAAACCCGACGGCGTCGTCACGACCGCCTCGGACCCGCAGGGTCGAACGACCGTACTGGACCTTGTGGAGTCCACGGTGCGGATCTTTCCCGTTGGTCGTCTCGACATGAACACCGAAGGCCTCCTCATACTCACCAACGACGGCCGACTGGCCCACCTCTTGACCCATCCGAGTTCGGGCATTGCCAAGGAGTACCTCGCGCGCGTCGAGGGTGATCCCTCGCCCGGCGCCCTACGTCGACTGAGAGAGGGCGTGGAGCTCGACGACGGTGTCACCGCCGTGGCGCAGGTCTCTCGTGTCAGCGAAGGGCTTTTGCGCATCGTCATTCACGAAGGGCGCAATCGTCAGGTGCGTCGGATGTGCGCGGCGGTCGGTCACGAAGTCACTCGGCTCGTTCGAACGCGCATTGGTCCCCTCCAGGACGCGACGCTGTCGCCGGGTTCGTACCGTCAACTTTCCCTCAACGAAGTGCGTCGACTGATGGAGGCCGTTGGGATGACTGAGGAACTGGCCTCTACTATGCCTTCATGAGTTCCGCCATCGTACGAGCCCTGCGCGGCGCGTCGACGTGCGCCGCCAACACTTCTGAAGAGATCAGCGAAGTAACGCAAGAGCTGCTGCTCGCGATGATGGAGCGCAACGGCGTACGTCACGACGACGTGATCAGCGTGCTCTTTACCACGACGCCCGACCTCAACGCGTCCTTTCCCGCGACCGCGGCTCGCGGCATCGGTTTCGGTGACGTGCCCCTGCTCTGTGCGAGCGAGATCGACGTTCCCGGTGCGATGCCGCTCACGGTACGAGTGTTGTTACACGCCTACACCGAGCGGGCGCGCAGCGAACTTCGCCACGTCTATCTGCGCAACACCTCCTCACTACGTGATGACCTCCCCGAGTAGTCGTCACGCCCACGTGATCGGACTCGGCCTGATCGGCTCGTCGGTGGCGCTCGCGCTCGGCGAAGCGGGCTGGCACGTCACGGGCACCGACCTCGACACGTCTATCGTCGAGGCGGCCCTCAGTGCGGGCGTCATCGAGGGCACGGAACGAAGTGACAACGACGCGTTGGTTGTCATCGCGACGCCGGCCCGATTTGTCGCCGCGACGGCGAACAAAGTGCTGCGCGAATCGTCCAACACGTCGCTCATCGTCACGGACGTCGCGGGCGTCAAGGGCGCCATCGCAAGTAACATCAGCGATCCTCGTTTTCTCGCCGGCCACCCGATGGCGGGTTCGGAGTTGCGAGGACTCGCGGGCGCGCGCGCCGACCTTTTTCAGGGCTGCACGTGGGTGCTCACGCCCACCGCGGCCACCAAGCCCGAAACCTACGGCACGCTGCACGGCGTGTTACGAGAACTCGGCGCGAACGTCGTGGCCGTCGACGCCGAAGACCACGATCGCCTCGTCGCCGTGGCGAGTCACGTGCCGCACCTGCTGGCCGGAGCTCTCATGAACGAGGCCACTCGCGTCGCGGAACAAGACACCGTGCTGCTCCAGCTCGCTGCCGGCGGTTTTCGTGACATGACGCGCGTCGCCGCGGGCGATCCGGGTATCTGGCCCGACGTGCTCTTTGAGAATCGCGTGGCGATCAGCCAATCGCTTGAATCGCTTGAGGCGCGCCTCGCGGCGCTGCGCACCGCGCTTAACAACGACGACCACGACCTCGTGGCCAACGATCTTCTTAGTGCGGCGTCGGCGCGACGCCAACTTCCCGGACGGGCCCTTAACTCTGAGAATCTGGCGTACCTGCGTGTCGTGGTGAGTGACCAACCCGGCGTGCTGGCCGCGGTGACGATGGCCGCCTCAGAGATGCTCGTGAACATCTACGACATCGAGATTGCTCACGGCATCGAAGGATCGAGTGGCACGTTGTTGCTGGCTATCGACGCGCGTCAGGCCGAACCGTTCAGTCACGCGCTCGTCGAAATGGGCTTTCAGGTGGGACACGAGTGAGCGACGTCGAGCGCGTGACGCACGCGCGACAGCTGAGAGGTTCATTGCGCGTGCCCGGCGACAAGAGTACGTCGCATCGAGCGCTCATGATCAGTGCACTGGCGAAGGGCCAGAGCACCATCACGGGACTGTCGCCCGGGGACGACGTGGCCGCCACGAGCGTCATCCTCGAACAACTCGGCGCGACGCGCGCTGACGAAGACGGCCGCGCGCTGGTGACCGGCCCCGACGAGGGACTTCATCCGAGCGCGCACGCCCTCGACTGTGCCAACTCCGGCACGACCATGCGTCTCATGTGTGGTGTCGTCAGTACGATTCCCGGCACCCATGAACTCACGGGCGACGAATCGCTCTCCGTTCGGCCCATGGACCGCGTCGCGATACCTCTGGGACGTATGGGCGCTCACGTGCGCGGCCACGGTGAAACGGTTACGCCGCCTCTCACGGTGACAAGTCCCGGACAACTTCGCGCGCTGAACTACCGGGTGCCGGTCGCCAGTGCGCAGGTCAAGTCCGCGATCCTCTTCGCCGGTCTCGTCGCCGACGGCGACTCATCGGTGAGTGAAGATGTCCGCACCCGCAGCACCACCGAGGACATGCTTCGCGCCGCGGGCGTCTCAATCGAAACGCACCAGGTGGGCGAGGGACGAGAGATCACGCTACGGCCCGGTCGGCCACTTCGCCACGACTGGTTCGTACCCGGCGATCCGTCTCAGGCCGCGTACTTTGCCGTCCTCGGCGCAATACACCCCGACGCCACGCTCGAAGTGCTGAGCGTGGAGGCGTCGCCCGAGCGCGTGGGTTTCGTGGGTGTCCTCGAGCGAATGGGCGCGGACGTGCGACTCGTGGAGAACGGTCAGTTTCACGCGCTGCGCGCACGAAGTTCGACTCTAGGGGCCACGGAGATCCGCGCCGACGAAATACCCTCCGTCGACGAAGTGCCGGTACTCACCGTCGCGGCGTGCGCGGCAACGGGCGTGAGCGCTTTTCGCGCAATGGGCGAACTCCGTCACAAGGAGTCCGACCGTTTCGCGGGCTCGATGGCACTCGCGCAGAGCTTGGGATGTCGAGTCTGGTCTGAGGGTGACGACTTCTTCATTGACGGCCTCGAGAGCGCGGCGCACTTTCTCGATTTCACCTTGGCGAGCACACTCGACCATCGAATGGTGATGGCGAGCGTCGTCGCGGGCTGTGCCGGGTCTGGCTGCACCATCGAGGGCGCCTCGGCGGTGTCATCGAGTTACCCTCATTTTTTTCGCGACCTAGCATTGCTCCAATGAGCAACCGGGTCATCGCCATCGACGGCCCGGCCGGATCGGGCAAGTCGAGCGTCGCCCGGGCCCTCGCGGCCGGTCTCGGTTGGTCGTTTTTGGACACCGGCGCCATGTATCGAGCGGTGACCGTTGAAGCACTGGACCGCGGCGTCGACGTGCACGACGAGGTGGCCGTGGGCGAGATAGCGAAAGAAGCACGACTCACGACGTTGCCTCGCGTCACCCTCAACGGTCGTGACGTCGAAGACGACATTCGATCCGAGCGAGTCAACGTTGCCGTGTCGGTGGTTGCCGCTAACGCGTTGGTGCGCGCGCAGATGGTCGGCCGTCAACGTGAGTTCGCCGCCGCCCAGCCCCTCGGCACGGTCGTCGAAGGTCGCGACATCACCACCGTTGTCTTTCCGAACGCAACGGTCAAGATATTTCTCACCGCGTCGCTCGAAGAACGAGCGCGACGGCGAGGTGAAGAGGGTGAGGCGTCCGTGGCCCGTCGCGACGTGGCTGACACGACCAGAGAAGCGTCGCCTCTGCGCCAGGCCCACGACGCGCTCGTGCTAGACACAACGGGACGAAAAGTGGACGACGTTGTCGAGGAGATTATTCAATGCCTGAAGCAAAAGACTTTGTCCTAAATCCGAACAAGACTCTCACGTATCGGATCTGCGCGGCCATCGTGTCGGGACTGGCGAAAGTGCTCTTTCGTCCCAGCGTCGAAGGCGCCGAGAATATTCCACTTAGTGGCCCGGTGTTGATCGCCCCCATCCATCGCTCCAACGTCGACTTCGCCTTTAGCCTCTTTATCTCGCCGCGCAAGGTCTTCTTTATGGCGAAAGAGGGCGTCTTTCAAGTTCCCGTCCTTGGCTGGCTGCTCACGCGCTTGGGTGCTTTTCCCGTGACGCGCGACACCGCTGATCGCGAGTCCCTGCGGCTCAGTGAAGAGGTGCTTCGCCGCGGTCAAGCGTTAGTTCTCTTTCCCGAAGGTACGCGTAGAGAGGGACCGACGGTCGAGCCGCTGCACGACGGCGCTATGTTCATCGCCGCTCGTACCGGCGCCATGGTGGTGCCGGTGGGCGTCGGCGGGAGTGAGCGGGCGATGCCCGTCGGGGCCAAACTGCCCCGGTTCGCGAAGGTTCACATCGTGGTGGGAAAGCCAATTTCGCCGCCCACGAGTGAGGGGCGCGTCTCGAGGTCAGCGATCGCGGCCAAAAGCGAAGAACTGCGCCGAGAGCTCGAGGACGTTTACGCGCAGAGCCGACGACGCCAGACGTAGTTAGCGCTCACGCCACCAGGTGCCAAAGACCACGCGGGCGTAACGAAAGCCGAAGAGCCAGTTCTTACCCTTCTTGGTCGTGCCCGAGGCCCGCGGGTACCAGACCGTGGGTACTTCACTCGCACGCCAGCCCCGCTTAAGACACGTGATCAGTAGTTCCGCCGTTTGGTACTGCTCCTGGGTCAGTCGATCGATGACGTCGGCGAGCATTGTCACGCGCAGCGCGCGGTACCCCGTCGAGGTGTCGGTCAAGTTGGCGCCGGTCATGTGATTCATGACGAAGGAGAAGAACCGCACGCCACTCTTTCGCACGACGTCCACGGTCTTGTCCTCACCGAGCACGCGACTCGCCACCACGAAGTCCGCCTCATCGCCCTTGAGGGGCGCGAGGATCAGCGGGATCTCCGTGGGGTCGTTCTGACCGTCCGCGTCGAGGGTGACGACGTACTTGACGTCGTTCTCGATGCAGTAGCGATACGTGACTTGCAGCGCCACGCCGTGGCCGAGGTTGACGGGAAACTGAATCACTTTGACGAGCGGGTACGAGCGGGCGATCTCCGCGGTCTTGTCCTCGCCGCCATCGACGACGACGAGCGTGGTGTAGGCGTCGCCCTCGATGGTGGAGGGCATCTTCGCCAGCACGTCGCCGATGTTGCCCTCTTCTTCGTAGGCGCAGATCGACGCCACGGTCTCTTCGGGCTTGAATCCGGGGTAGTCCTCGCTGAATCGGTCGAGGGCCCGCGTGATGGCAAACGCGCGAAGCCGCGCCAGGCGTCGCTTTTCGAGGTCCTCGGTCGACATCACTACTCCTTAGATGGACTTTGCCTGGGCGAACACGTTGATAACCATGGGTTCAAAGTGTTCGAGCGACTCGGCGTCGAACGCCGGGTCAAAGGCCTTCTGGTCCCACTGGTCGGCGAACCTCTCGGCGAGTTCGTACCACGGTTGGCCCCGGTGTTGCTCACGCAGATTCGGATTCATGGCGAGGTGTTCGTAGTAGTAGCGGCCCTGAAAGTCTTGGTGAAATGAGATCATGCAGTACACCTCGTCGCGAACGTAGGGGCGCAGGATCTCCGCGGCAATCTTGGGGTGGTTCGGCACCGAGATGAGCTCGCCCACGTCGTGCAGCAAAGAGGCGACGATGACCTGTTCGTCGGCGCCGTCTCGTTCGGCCCGGGTCGCGGTCTGGAGCGCGTGTTGCAGCTGATCGACGGAAAAGCCGTCGGTTATCTCGCTGAGACCCCTGACCATGGCGAGGAGCTGGCGCGCGACGCGAGGCTGCGCTTCGATGGTTTTGTCCACGATCTCCATCCACTGTTCGCGAGTGGAAACGTCCATGCTGGGAAACGAGGTCACGGACAAATACTACCGGGGCGGCTTTTGTGCGACTAGCGACTGACGGCGGAGAGCACTTGTGCGGCCGTGAACTCACGATCGGCCTGGCCGTCGAAACTCGACGGTTCGGGCGTCTGCAGCACGAGGTCTACGAGCGCCGAGATGGCCTTGAGCATCTCACGAAGCTCGGGCGGTGGCGGGAAGTACTCGTCTTCGACGGTGACCGAACTCACGGTGACTCCGTCGGTGGGGTCGAGGAAGTTCAACACTTCGTTCACCAGTGATTCGGGCGCCGACGCACCCGCCGTCACCGCGACCGTTCCTTCAAGGTCGTTTGGCAGTTCGAAGGCACCGTTCACCCGAAGAACCCGAGGGCAACCGGCCGCTTCGGCGACTTTGGTGAGGGCCACGGTGTTCGACGAGTTCGCCGAACCGATAACGATCACCGCGTCCGCGCCCGTCGCCACCTCGCGAAGCGCGGCTTGTCGGTTCGTGGTCGCGAAGCACAGGTCGCTTCGATTGGGCATCCAGATATCGGGAAAGACCACCTCGGCGTGCTCTCGCAGGTCCTGCCACTCGTCGAGGCTGAGCGTGGTTTGGCTAAGGAGGGCCACGGGTCCGTGCCGCGACGTCAGTGCGTCGATATCCTCGCGCGACTGTATTAAGTGCACCGAGTCGGGCGCGACGGCCATCGTGCCGACCGCTTCTTCGTGACCCTCGTGACCGACGTAGAGCACGGTGTAACCCTTTTTCGCGCGAACTTTTAGTTCGTGGTGGACCTTGGTGACGAGGGGACAGACCGCGTCGACCACGGTGCCCCCGGAGCGGCGGGCGGCCTCAACGACGGCGGGCGGCGAGCCGTGCGCGCTCAACATGACCGGCGCGCCCGGCGGGACGACGGCCACGTCGTCAATGAAGATAACGCCCAGTGACTGGAAGTACTCGACGACAAACTGATTATGAACGATCTCGTGGTAGCAAAAGACTGGTGGTTCAAAGACCCGCGTCATCCAATCGAGGGCCTTGATGGCTTTCTCGACGCCCGCGCAGAATCCTCGAGGGGCCGCGAGTACAACTTTGTCGACTTTCACTCTCTAAAGCCTAGTAAGTCAAGATTTTCCCCAGTGCCTAGGCTAGAGAGGTGTCTGGTGCCCGAATTTCCTCCATCTCACCGGATTCACCGGCCTCGAGCGTTGATCTGGCCGTAGGCGACGAACTGGTGAGCGTGAACGGCCGAGAGCCTACCGACATCATTGAGTACCAGCAGCTGATTGACGGTGAAGTCGTGAATCTCGTGGTCCAGCGAGACGGCGAATCGCTCGCGCGCAAGGTCACGATCACCAAGGGGGAAGGTCAGCCCCTCGGACTCAGCGTCGATTCGGCCGTCTTTGACCGCATTCGCACCTGCGACAACCACTGCTCCTTCTGTTTCATCTATCAGTTGCCCAAGGGCATGCGCCGTTCGCTCTACGTCAAGGACGACGACTTTCGCCTCTCCTTTCTCTACGGGAATTTCACCACCCTGACTCGGTTTACCGAGTTCGACCTCGAACGCGTGCTCGACGAGGGGCTCTCGCCGCTCTACGTTTCGATTCACACGACGAACCCCGAACTGAGAGCGGAGATGTTGCGAAACCCCCGGGGCGCCACGAGCCTGCGCTGGCTCCGAGAACTCCTTCGAGCGGGCGTGCAGGTTCACGGCCAGGTCGTGGTCTGTCCGGGCGTCAACGACGGCGCGGAACTCGAACGCACGCTCTACGACGTGCTCTCGCTCTATCCCGAACTCGCCTCAGTAGCTCTGGTGCCCGTGGGGGTCAGTGACTTCTCCGTTGAAGAGAACATGCGTCCACACAACGCCGCCGAAGCACGCGACGTCGTGGCCCTGGCCGATCGTTTTCAACGTCTCACCCGTGAACTACTGGGCACCGCGAAGGTCTTCGCGAGCGACGAGTTCTACCTCGTCGCCGGCCTTCAACCCCCCGGAACCGAGAGCTTCGAAAGTCTCGACGAGGCCGAGAACGGCGTCGGTCTCGTGGCGGCGTTCATTGAGAGCTTCGCCCAGCGCACCTCGATGGCGAAGTTGGGTTCGGGTTTCTTTCAATCGGTCGACGGCGCGCCAGCGCTCGGTTATCGCGCACCGCGAACGTTGGAGCATCACTCTTACTTTGGCGACGACGTGACCGTACTCACCGGCGAGTACGCGGCGCCCATCCTTCGCACGCTCTTCGACGAGCACGGATTTAGCGATGTTGAGGTGAAAGCGGTAAAGAACCGTTACTTCGGCGGCAACATCAAGGTGGCGGGACTCTTGACGGGTCGAGACCTTCAAGTCGCGCTCGCCGAGGTGAGTGAGTCGAACGTGTGTCTCGTTCCTGACGTGTGTCTCTCCGAAGGGCGCTTCCTCGACGGTCTTACGCTCGACGACTTGTCTCGTCCCGTCATGACCGTCGCGACGACGGGTCAGGACCTGCGCACCACGCTCGAAAGAGTGCGAACCAGGGGACTGAGTCGAGCGTGAAGAAGCCCCAAGTCGTCGTGGTCGGACGACCGAACGTCGGCAAGAGTTCACTGGTGAATCGCCTCGCCGGAAAGCGCATTGCCGTCGTCGAAGAACAGCGCGGCGTCACGCGCGACCGAAAAGCCGTTGAAGTCGAGTGGCGCGGCGTGGCCTTTGAGGTCGTGGACACCGGAGGTTGGCTCGAGTCGGGCAGCACGCTCGAAGACAAGGTCTCCCAACAGGCCGAGGCCGCGCTCGCGAGTGCCGATCTCGTTCTCCTCGTCGTCGACGCGGCAACGGGACCCGTGGAAGAAGACTCCAAGGCCGCTCGCTGGGTACGAAAGAGCGGCCGACCCGTTCTGCTCGTCGTCAATAAAGTGGACGATCAACACCACGAGGCGGCGAGTTGGGAGTTCCTCAGTCTCGGGGCGGGCGAACCGGTCATGGTGAGCGCACAACACGGTCGCGGCGCCGGCGACCTCCTCGATCACATCGTCGATCACTTGGGCGAGGCGGCGAGCGAACCCGAAGTCGACGACGACGGCGCCCTTCGCGTGGCGGTCGTCGGACGACCCAACGTAGGTAAGTCCACCTTGTTCAATCAACTCATCGGTGAAGAGCGTTCCGTCGTGCACGACCTGCCCGGCACGACGCGCGACGCCATCGACACGGTCGTCGACACCAGCGCTGGCCTCATTCGTTTCATCGACACGGCCGGGATGCGAAAGCGCGCGCGCACCGAAGCGGGTCTCGAAACCTACTCGGTGCTTCGCAGCCTCGACGCGCTCGACCGCGCCGACATCGCGATCCTGGTCATCGACGCCACCGACGGCGCCACCGGCCAAGATCAACGCCTCGCCGAGCGCATTTCCGCGTCGGGATGTCCCGCGATTGTGGTGCTGAATAAGTGGGAGCTCGTCGCGACGGAAGAGCGTAACGCCGTGCTCGCGAGCGTGGGCGTGAAGCTCGCGTTCTTGGGCGACGCGCCGGTGATAAAAACGACGGCACTCTCGGGCAAGGGGGTCCATCGACTGTTGCCGGCGCTGTCGAACGCCGCCATTGACTACGCCAAGCGCGTGCCCACGGGCGCGTTGAATCGGGCCATTCGTGATCTGCAGATCAAACAGCCCGCGCCCACGGGCAAGATCCGCTACGCGGTCCAGGGCGCGACGGAACCCCCGACGTTCACCCTGTTCGTGGCCGGCAAGCTGCCCTCGACGTACCTGCGCTACGTGGAGCGAAGCCTGCGCGAACGCTTCGAACTCGGCGCTTCTCCGATTCGAGTTCGTGTTCGAGTCGAGTAGTGGCGAACTGGTGTGAAAACTGCGATCGTCCCGAAGAGGGCGAGGTGTGCGAGGTGTGCGGTGGCGAGATCGCCGAAGCCGTGCACGAGCCCGTTCCCTGGCGGTGGCGCTTTTTCATCGTCGCCTCGATTGTCTACCTCGGATGGCGGACGTATCAGATAATTTCGTGGATAGTTCACTAGGAGGTCCATCATGCCCGTCTACGCCCTCGGCAGTCGGGTGCCCACCATTCACCCCGACGCGTTCATTCACCCCGACGCCGTCGTCATTGGCGACGTGCGCGTGGGCGCCGACTCGTCCGTCTGGCCGGGCGCGGTGTTGCGGGGTGACTACGGCACGGTCATCGTGGGCGAGCGCACGTCAATTCAAGACGGCGCGATAGTCCACGCCGTGGACGAGTACCCGACGGTTATCGGCAGTGACTGCGTGATTGGCCACCTGGCGCACTTAGAGGGTTGCGTGATCCACGACCGCGTTCTGGTGGGCAGTGGATCGATCGTCCTGCATCAAGCCGAAGTGCACAGCGGCGCCACCGTGGGAGCGGGCGCGGTCGTTCGAAATCGTACCGAGGTGCCCGCGAACGCCATGGCCCTGGGGGTGCCAGCCACACTCAAACTTGATTCGTGCAGCGAAGCGGTCGCCGTAGCCTCGGCGGCGCTCTACGCCGAGAACGCCCGTCGCTACAAAGCGGAGTTGAAACTGCTCTAGTCGTTCGAAATGGCGACGAGTCGTTCGAGCGCCTTCGCCGCGTGACCGTCCGCGACGCTGACACGAGCCAGAGCGAATCCTTCACTCAGCGACGACGCTCGGCCCGCGACCATCAGGGCGAGTGCCGCGTTCGCGCACACCACGTCAGAGACGGGACCCGGCTTCGCGTCCAAAAACGAGCGCACGGCGCGGACGTTGACCGCGGTGCTGCCGCCGCGGATGCTCGCGGCGTCGTGGTGAAGTCCGAGCTCTTCGCCCGCGTGTATTCGCTCGACGACGTGCCCGTCGGGGGAGATGAAGTGCAGTGTCGAAGCCGAACCGAGGGAGAGTTCGTCGAGACCATCGTCCGCGTTCACGAGGATCACGTAACGCATCTCTCGGGCTTGCACGACGCGGGCCATCTTGTCGAGGAGAGGTCGCTGCGCCACGCCAATGAGCGATCGTTGCACGAGGGCGGGGTTGGCCATTGGTCCGAGAATGTTGAAGACCGTGCGAAAGGCGAGGGCCCGTCGAATGGGCGTGAGATAACCGAGTGCGTGGTGAAAGTTCGGCGCGAACAAGAAGCCAATGCCCGCCCCCTTCACGCAGGCGCGCACGACCTCCTCGGGGGCGTCCAGTCGAACGCCGAGGGCTTCGAGGACGTCCGCGGACCCCACCGACGATGACGCGGCCCGATTGCCGTGCTTGGCCACGGGCACGCCACAACCGGCGACCGCGAGCGCCGCCATCGTCGACACGTTGACGCTGTGCAACTGATCGCCGCCGGTTCCCACGACGTCGATGACGTCGGGTCCAATAGTGAACGTGGTCGCGGCGTTGATCATTGCGTCGATGAAACCCGTCATCTCCTCCGCCGTTTCGCCCTTGGCGGTGAGGGCGGTGAGGAAGCTGGCGATGAGAACCGCGTCCACGCGTCCCTCGAGAATTTCGCTGAGCGCGAGACGCGCCTCGTCGCGTTCGAGGTTGGTGCCGCGCACCAGTGGGTTCAGTACGTCGAGGGCAAACGAGTTCATCGCGAGAACCCAACGAAACCGAGCGCTGACATAGCGACACGATAGTCGTGGACGATGACCCGGTCCCCGCTACTACGATTCCTAGATGGCGCCCACGTACCTCGACGCAATCTTAGAGAACCATCGTCAGCGTGCCGCGAAGGACCAACGCGATTGGCGGGTTCGCGTCGATGAGGTTCGCTACGACGGTCCGTCGTTCGCGCTCGTTCTTCGAAAGGGCTCTTCGCCCTTCATTAAAGTCATCGCCGAAATCAAGCGCCGCTCACCTTCGAAGGGTCCGCTGGCGCCTGATCTTGACGTCGTCGCGCTCGCCAAGATCTATCGCGACAGTGGGGCGAGCGCCGTGTCGGTCTTGACCGACCACGACTTCTTCGACGGATCGCTCGAGGATCTTCAAAGAGTTCACAAGAGCGTGGAACTGCCCGTTCTTCGTAAGGACTTCACCGTCAGCGAGAACGACGTACTCGACGCCGCGCAAGCGGGTGCGAGCGCGGTGCTCTTAATTGTCGCGGCGCTGAGTAACGACGAACTCGTCTCATTTATTGAACTGGCGGAGAGCTGTGGAATCGACGCGCTCGTCGAAGTGCACGACGTGAAAGAAGCTCGTCGGGCCCTCGATAGTGGCGCACGCATCGTCGGCGTCAATCAGCGAGATCTGAACACCTTTGACGTGGACGCCGAGCACGCCGCCTCGGTCATGGACGCGCTACCCCGTGAGTGTCTCACGGTCTGTGAGTCCGGGCTCTCGGAGGTTGCTGACGTCGAGCGAGCGGCGCAGGCAGGCTTTGACGCGGTACTGGTGGGCGAAGCTTTCATCACGGCACCCGATCCCAGCGCCATCGTGAAGGCCTTCGCGTTGGTGCCAAGCGTCCTTCGTGCCTAGGGCCATTGATCGAGGCTTCGTTAAGGTCTGTGGCGTGACGAACGTTTCGGACGCCAAAATGGTGGTGAGTGCGGGCGCCAGTGCGCTCGGACTGATCCTGGCGGCGTCGACTCGACGGGTGACCCTCGATCAAGCACGTGAGATCGCGGCCGCGACGAGCGGAGAGATCATTCGATGCGCCGTGTTTCGCGACAACGACGACGAGTTCATTTTCGAGCACCTCGACGCGCTCGACGTTGACGTGGTCCAAGTCCACGGGTCGTTGAGTGCGAAACTCCTCGAGACGTTGCGTGAACGATCGCTGTTGGTCGTAAAAGCGCTCAACATCGAAGACGCCGAGTTCGAACACTACGACGAGTCGGGCGTGGACGCCGTGTTGATCGATGGGCCACGACCGGGCTCGGGTGTCACCCACTCGTGGGATCGACTGCGCGAGCGACACTTTGCGGTACCGGTCATTGCGGCCGGCGGTCTGAACCCGAGCAACGTGGCGGACGTCATCAGCGTCACGACGGTGTGGGGCGTGGACTGTGCCAGTGGGGTGGAGAGCGGCCCCGGGAAGAAAGACCGCGACATGGTCGAAGGCTTCGTCTCGAGTGCTCGAGGGGCCTTCGCCCTGTTAGGAGCGTGAGGTGTCCGAGCGCGACCACGTGATGGGTGTGCCCGACGAGCGAGGTCGTTTTGGCGACTTCGGTGGTCGCTTCGTCCCCGAGGCGCTGATGCCGGCCTGTCTCGAACTCGAAGAGGCGTTTCGAAGCGCGTGGAGTGACGCTACCTTCGTTGCGGAGTATCACCTCGTCTTGCGCCAGTTCGCGGGGCGCCCGACGCCCGTGACGCCGCTGCCACGACTCTCGGAGCGTCTCGGGATCAGCCTCTTTGCGAAGAGAGAAGACCTCGCGCACACCGGATCGCACAAGATCAACAACGTCATTGGCCAGACGTTGCTCACCAAACGCATGGGTAAGCCGCGGGTCATTGCCGAGACTGGCGCCGGTCAACACGGGGTCGCCGCCGCGACCGCCGCCGCACGGCTGGGCCTCTCGTGCACGGTCTTCATGGGAGAAGTCGACACGAAGCGCCAAGAGCTCAACGTGTTTCGTATGGAACTCTTGGGCGCCACCGTGGTACCGGTGACGTCGGGTTCGAGGACTTTGAAGGACGCGGTCAACGAAGCGATGCGAGAGTGGGTGACGTGCGTCGCCGACACGCACTACTGCTTGGGTTCGGTGATGGGTCCCCACCCCTTTCCCTGGATGGTGCGAGAGTTCCAGAGCATCATTGGGATAGAGGCCGCCGCGCAACTCGACGAGCTCGGCGTCGGTACGCCCGACGTCGTCGTGGCCTGCGTGGGGGGAGGATCGAACGCGGCGGGCGTGTTCGCGGGCTTTGCCAACAGTGACGCGAGACTTATTGGCGTCGAGGCGGCCGGAGGCGCCGCGGTGCGAAGTGGTTCCCCCGGTGTGCTGCACGGGATGCGCTCGCTGTTGCTTCAGGACGAGTTCGGACAGATCGAAGAAGCGCACTCGATTTCGGCGGGTCTCGACTACCCCGGCATCGGTCCCGAACACGCTCACCTCGCGGCTACCAATAGAGCGGAGTACTACGCGATCGGCGACGAAGACGTGCTCAGCGCCCTCTCGCTCCTCAGCGAAAGTGAAGGCATCATTCCCGCACTCGAAACGGCGCACGCCGTGGCGTGGATCGCGAAAGAGGCCGGGGGACTGGTGCCCCGGGGATCCTCGGTCCTGCTGAATCTCTCGGGGCGGGGTGACAAGGACGTCGCGCAGGTTCGCGCCATACTGCGCGGTGAAGCGTGAAGTCGCTCGAAGTGAAGCTGCGCAGCCTTCGTGCAGAAGGCCGCAAAGCGCTCGTGCCCTACTTTGTCGCCGGGGCGACCCCCGATTGGACACGCCACGTCGAGGCGGCGGTGCTCGGGGGCGCCGACGCCATTGAGATCGGCGTTCCATTCTCTGATCCCATGATGGACGGAGTCGTGATTCAAGAGGCCGCCCTTCGATCACTCGAACGCGGCACCACACTCGAATCGATCTGTCAAGAGTTGGAGTCTCTCGAGACGGCGATTCCCCTTCTCGCCATGACCTACTACAACATTTTTCTCCACTACGGACTGAGCCGCGCGGCGGGACGACTGAGGGAGTCTGGCATCACGGGCGCCATTGTGCCCGATCTCTCTCTCGAAGAGTCTGACGAGTGGTGCGCCGCGTGTGACGAGCACGACGTGGCCACGGTCTTTCTCGTGGCCCCCTCCACGCCGGCGTCGCGCGTACGAGAAATAGCGCGTCGCTCGCAAGGCTTCGTCTACGCGTCAGCTCGTATGGCGGTCACCGGCGCCGCGAGTGACGAGGGGGAGGGTGCGCGCGTCGTGGCCTCTTTGCGCGAGGCGAGCGACGTGCCCGTGTACGTTGGCATCGGAATATCGACGCCGACCCAAGCGGCAGTGGCCGCGTCATTCAGTGACGGCGTCATCGTGGGATCGGCACTCGTGAAGATCATCCTCGAGGGGGGAACGCCGTCGGACGTCGAAGCGTTCGTTCGATCCTTTCGTGAAGCCATCCACTAAAGGGATCGCTACCAAAGAATTATTGTATTTTGCTCGGTCGCGCAACGCGTAACAACCGCAACGCTTACCAAGTAAATATCGTGGTCCTTGTGAATAGCGTCACAAATTTGAAAGAAATCCCACAAACCAAGTGTTCATTGGTGTTTAATCTCTTATGGGCCACCATCGCGGCGGCTTGAATTAATCCGTATTTGGGAGGATTTACATGGCCGATGAAAGAGTTGCGGATCCGGGTCCTTTGGGACTCGCGGGATTCGCTATGACGACGTTTGCACTGAGCAGTGCGAACGCACACCTGTGGAGCGGTGCCGGCGTCGCTGCGGCACTGGGCTTAGCGTTCTTCTACGGGGGAACGGTACAGCTACTCGCAGGCATGTGGGAGTTCGTACGAAAGAACACCTTCGCGGCGCTGGCGTTTTCGTCATACGGCGCGTTCTGGTTGTCCTTCTACGCTCTGGAAAAGTTCAACCTTCCTGGTGGAGGTACCGACACGGTGGGAATCTTCTTGCTGGGTTGGACGATTTTCACCTTGTACATGACCGTGGCGGCGACGAAAGTCAACACTGCGGTGCTTACCGTTTTCGTGCTGCTGTCAATTACCTTTATTTTCCTGACAATTGGTAACTGGGGTGCCGGACACACGGGACTAGTAAAGATCGGCGGCTGGACCGGGATCGCCACGGCCGCTGCCGCCTGGTACGCCTCGGCGGCTGGGGTTATTAACTCGACGCACGGCAAGGTTGTGCTACCGGTTGGTCCACGAGGCTAACGTAGGGGTCACTGGTGGCTTGCCACCGGACCCAACCGCCAACAGCGCCCGTGCCGAGAGGTTCGGGCGCTGTTGGCATTTACGACTGTGGCAACGCGTCCATCTCTCTCGTCGGTTCACAGGCGAAACTTTGCCGTCGACGATGGAGCGGAAATGTACCCGGATGGCGGCACTTCGCCCGCTGACGCAACGTCGCTTAGAGCGATGAAATACGTCCGACGGTTTCGTTTCTGCATAACGTGCGTACTAGCAAACAATTCAACTGCGATTGACAGCGAGGTGTTAAAGCCGATCGCGATCCACTTCTGTCACACCGGCTTGAACATCGAAAGGGCACCGCTCGAAGGCGTAGACCACGAACTCGACGCGAAGAACGAGATTCATCGCCGCGCCAGCCAGTCGGTAGTGGGGCGCTTCAACCAAGAGGACGCGAGGCAATCGAAACGACAACCCCGAGCGACTCTTGAGAGGAGATTGCCTCGACCGCTAGGTGAGGCCGAAGTGACCTACTTCGCTCATTTCTGTCTTATTCTCGCCGTTGCCCGACACGTTGAACGTAGAAATAGTGCCCCGGGAATCGTGCAGACCGTTGCTCTATCGATGGCTCAGCGCGGACAGGGAGCGTCGTTCGGCCACGATGCGTACGTCGCTCGCCGATCTGAGGTTGAGGTGGACTGATCTTTTAGGTGAGGACTTGGTTCAACTGTGGTAGAAAAAGTGAGCAGTGTTCGTAGGTGGAGTTCAAACTAGCGGACCGGGACTCACGGATCACAGGGTCGCCAGTACGGGACGATGTGCTCGTGTACTTCAGGCCGCGAAAGAGGGGGATGCATGTCGAAAATAAGTGAAGAGGCAAAGAAAGCGACGGAGTCGGACAAGTCTTCAGAAGCTCAAATTGCGGTGCACTGGCGCGAAGAGGGCTACTACTTCCCATCGGCAAAGTTCATCGGGCAGGCGAACGTGTCCGATCCGAGCATCTTCGAACGATTCAGTGAGAAGAACTTCCCCGAATGCTTCAAAGAGTACGCCGATCTTCTGACCTGGGACAAGTACTGGACGACGACCTTAGACACGAGCAACGCGCCGTTTTGGAAGTGGTTCGTGGGTGGACGGATCAACGCCTCCTACAACTGCGTCGACCGTCACCTAGCGACCGATCGTAATAAGGCCGCGATTATCTGGGTGCCCGAACTCGAGGACGACAAAACCGAGGTCATCACGTATCAAGAACTCTACGAGCGCGTCAACGAGTTCGCTGCGCTCCTGCAAGGCTTCGCCGGCCTAAAGACCGGTGAAGTGGTGACGTTCCAATTGCCGATGGTTCCGGATCTGCCAGTAGCGATGCTCGCGTGTGCTCGTCTCGGCGTTATCCACTCTCAAGTGTTCGGTGGCTTTTCGGGCGCCGCGTGCGGAGGTCGCATCGCCGACTCGAAGAGCAGGGTTCTCGTGACCATGGACGGTTACTACCGCGGCGGCGTGCTCCAAGATCACAAGGTCAAGGCCGACGAGGCCGTGGCGAGAGCTCTCGAAGAAGGCGTTGTCGTCGAAAAAGTGTTGGTCTTTCGAAGGAATCCCGGCGAGTACGCCTCGAAGAGTCCGATGGTCCCCGGACGGGATTTCTTCGTCGATGAGATCATGCCGGACTACAAGGATAAGTTAGTTGACCCGGTATCGATGCCGGCCGAGGCACCACTTTTCATCATGTACTCGAGCGGCACGACGGGCAAGCCGAAGGGCTGCCAGCACAGCACCGGTGGATACCTCGCCTACGTGGCCGGCACGTCAAAGTACTACCAAGACATACATCCGGAGGACACCTTCTGGTGCGCCGCGGACATCGGTTGGATCACCGGGCACTCCTACATTGTTTACGGTCCACTGGCCCTCGGTACGACCTCGGTCATGTACGAAGGTATACCGACGTACCCCGACGCCGGTCGTCCGTGGAGGATCGCCGAACGCCTCGGGGTCACCCACTTTCACACCGCACCCACCACGATCCGTATGCTGCGCAAAGTCGGTTCCGATGAGCCAGCGAAGTACAACTATCACTTCAAACACATGACGACGGTGGGCGAGCCCATTGAGCCCGACGTGTGGCGCTGGTATTACGAATCCGTAGGCAAGGGCGAGGCGACAATCGTCGATACCTGGTGGCAGACCGAGAATGGTGGATTCTTAGGCAGCACGATGCCCGCTCTTCACCCAATGAAGCCCGGCAGTTGTGGCCCAGCCGTGCTCGGTATTTTTCCGAAGATCTTGGACGAGGACGGCGAGGAAGTGACGGCGGGCAGCGGCATAGCGGGCAACATCTGTATTCGCAACCCGTGGCCGGGCATGTTCCAGACCATCTGGGGCGACCCCGACAGATTCGTCACGACGTACTACGAGAAGTACAACACGGACAAGAACAGCAAGGACTGGCACGACTGGCCGTACTTCGCCAGCGACGGAGCCATGCAGGCCAGTGACGGTTACTACCGGATTCTCGGTCGTGTAGATGACGTCATCAACGTATCGGGACACCGCCTGGGAACCAAAGAGTTGGAGTCGGCGGCCATCATGGTTGACGGCGTGGCTGAAGCGGCGGCAGTTCCCGTGGTCGACGACGTGCGCGGCCATGCGGTCGAGATATACATCGCTCTGAAGCCGGGAGTCAGTCCAGATAGTGGGATCGACAAACAGGTGTCGTCGATGATTGAAAAGGAGATCGGCAAGGTCGCCCGGCCGAAGAACGTGTGGATCGTGACTGATATGCCCAAAACCCGTTCGGGAAAGATTATGCGTCGAGTTATCGCCTCGATCTCCAACTTCACCGACGTCGGCGACATCACGACCTTGGCCAACCCTGAAGTCGTTGAAGACATCCGCCACTACGTCCAGAGCGAAAAGGTGGCGAGCGGAGATCAACCACGAGAGTTGAGTGCTGCGGAGCTCGCGGCGATAAAAGCCTTCGGTTCCTCCGAGTAAGACTTGACCCTTGACTCCTTGGACCGTTGGGACGAAGGGGTCAAGGGTCCGAAGATTGATGGCCCAGAACGCACTGCGAGATGGTCGATCAACTGATAGAGACGTCCCCGCGTGTTAGCGAACTCTTCAATACAGCACGTCCGTGTTCACCTGACGTCGTGATTAGGACGTTCAGGAATCGAATCCAAGATTAAACAAGGCCAGGAGTTTTAGCCAAAGATTGCGACGCCCACCATGTTCATCGGCTCGTTGAATCGCACGCTGAGTGAGTCGGATAAACACCCACCGCAAGGGTTCGGGAGGAAAGGGTAGTGGCTTTTTTCGCACCATGGTCAACTTGGTTCGCTCGGTCTCTTGCCCGTCGAGGAGGTCCAACATCACCGACGCACCAAAGCGCGTGGACGCCACGCCGAGTCCGGTGAAGCCCATAACGTAACTGGCCTTGCGTCCGTAAGCCGTTCCCCAGAAGGGTGAAAATCGGGTGCAGGTGTCAATCGCGCCGCCCCAGGAGTGCGTGAACTTAATGCCCGCGAGTTGGGGGAAGGTCTTGAGAAAGTGGCCCGCGAGCTTGGCGTAGGTCTCGGCGTTGAACTCGTAGTCCCGACGGGCCCTGGCGCGAAAGTTGTAGATGGCGTCGTAACCACCCCACAGGATGGAGTTGTCCTTGGTGAGACGGTAGTAGTGGAACAGGTTGCCGGAGTCGGCAACGCCCTCGCGGCCCTTCCAGCCAATACTCTCGAGTTGTGCGTCACTGAGAGGCTCGGTGACCAGCGTGTAGTCGTAGACCGGCACGACGTACTTGCGTGCTTGACGGATCAACGAAGGAAAGACGTTCGTCGCGAGCGCCACCTTCGCCGCCGTCACCGCGCCGTAGGGCGTGTGCACGCGCACCGCGTCGTCGACGTCTTCGAGCCATTCGACCTTCGAGTTTTCATGGATCGTGACGCCTAGGGAGAGACAGGCCCGCTCGAGACCCCACACCAGTCGCGCAGGGTCGACGAGAGCAGTGCCGTCGACGTCAAAGAGCGCGCCTTCGTACGAAGGGGAGTGGATGCGCGCCTGAATCTGTTCTCGGTCCAGCACTTCAACGTGGTCGCCCATCTCGTTTCGTAGTCGCGCCTCTTCGACCATTCCCTTGAACTGCCACGGCGCGACCGCGACGCGGAGTTCACCAGTACGTTCCCAGTCGCACTCGATCTGGTAGCGCTCGATCGTCGCTTCTATCTCGTTGAGATTCTCGCGAGCGAGTCGTTCGATGACGGGCATTTCGCTGGCGAAGCGGCTCATGCCGTTATTGAATCCGTGCGTGAGTGACGCGCTACAGAAGCCTCCGTTACGCCCCGAGGCGCCCGCACCCGTTTCGTACTGCTCGAGCACGATGACTTCGCGCTTTGGATCGCGTTCTTTGGCCAACAGCGCGGTCCACAGGCCCGTATAGCCGGCGCCCACGACGCACAGGTCGGCTCCGACGTCACCAATGAGCGCGGCGTGCGATTCGGGTTCGAGGGGATCAGAGTCCAACCACCACAGTTCGGGTTGCACTTCGGCCAAGTGGCGTAAGACGAAGGGGTCCTTCTTCTCCATACTGTGTCCAACCAGCGGTTGGATTCACCCTCTCTTGGCACTTCGTGTTTCGCGGGCCCCAACCGCGCGAACGCCGGGCTTCACCCCGGCCTTTGAGCGTCAATTCTACCGGGGTGCCACCCGGGCAATGGACCTTCAGGCGAGGGAATCTTCTCCGAATCCCGCGAAAGATCAGTGAGGCGTCCTCTTTGGGGGTCGGCGGCGGTGTCGTAAAATAGTGGCACCCCCCGAGCACAGCTCCGTACTGAAAGCACCGTGCATCAAGGCGAATTGCCAATCTGGCCGGACGAGCGACCATCGTCACCGACCGAGGACTCATCGACGTGGCGACGCGATCCAGCGGCGCCTTCTCTGCGTTGATCGATAAGTGCGTACGACACCTTGACAGTCTTCAAACATGGTTTCCGGCAGCCAAACCCGCGATCACCGACTCGACGACGCCGGCGCAACTCTACGGCGACGCTCGACTCGGTCCCGTCGTCGTGAGTCCCCAACAGATCTTCGCGGTGGCCCTGAACTATCGTCAGCACGCGGAAGAGATGAACCTCGCTCTTCCCAAGGCGCCGACGATCTTCACGAGTTTCGTCTCGTCGCTCTGCGGGCCTAACGCGGAGGTTCCTCTCCCCAGTGAGACGACCGATTTTGAAGCCGAGCTCGTTGTCGTCCTCGGGACCACGGTGCGCCACCTCAGCGTCGACGACGCGCTCTCGGCCGTGGCGGGCTACTGCGTCGGGCAGGACTTCTCTGAGCGAACGCTGCAGATGAAGGGAACGTCGGCTCAGTTCTCGCTCGGCAAGTCCTTTCGCAACTTCTCGCCTCTGGGTCCGTGGCTAACGACCGCGGACGAGATAGCGGATCCGAACAACCTCGCCATTCGTTGCAGCGTGAGTGGCACCGTATACCAAGACTCCAACACCAGCGACATGGTGTTCAACGTGGCGGAGATCATTAGTTACCTCAGTGACGTCGTTGAGCTGCGCCCCGGTGACCTCATCTTTACCGGCAGCCCTCACGGCGTCGGACGGGGTCAGATGCCGCCCGTGTTTCTAAAACCCGGGGACCGCGCCGTCACCGAGATCGAACGACTGGGACGCATTGAAAACGTGATCGTCTAACTCGCTCGCTGGAGTCGTCGAGGTCACCCTACGTGGACACCTTGACGTCTAAAATGCTCGAAATTTCGGGTGGTGTGCTCCTCCTCGTGAGGCGACTAAGTAGCCTGATTGAAGTGCGATCCAGGACGTGACGGTGACTGACTTTGTGGGCTTCGACTTGGAAACGACGGGCGTCAGTTCCTTTCGTGACGTACCCGTGTCGTACGGTTTCGTCCAACACGTTCGCGAAGCGAGCGGCTCGGAAACGCGAATTGAGGGTGGCTACGTGAACCCCGGCGTGCCCATACCAGCGGGCGCGTCGGCGGTGCACGGCATCACCAATGACATGGTCGCTAACGCGCCGCTACTTCGCGACGCGGTTGAGACTATTGCCGAACGGCTGAGCACGCTGTGGAAATCCGGCGGGGTCGTCGTCGGGATGAACGCTGGCTACGACCTCACGATGGTGGACTCAATCTGTCGACGCCTGGAGATAGCCACGCTCGAACAGCGTGGCGAGGTCGGCGCCGTGATGGACATCCTCGTGCTCGATCGTCACTTTGATAAGTGGCGAAAGGGAGCGCGCAAACTCACTGATCTCTGTCTGCACTACGGCGTCACCTTGAAGAGCGCCCACTCGGCCGCCGACGATGCCGAGGCCAGTCTCCTCGTCTTTGAAGTGATGCTGGCGCGTTTTCCAGAGATAGAACAGATCCCCGTTGCTGAGATCAATCTCACGCTGCGCGCCTGGTACCAAGAGTGGCTGTCCAGCTTTTCGCTCTACTTAGAAAAGAAGGGCGAAGCGCCCATCGAGGCCGGCCGCTACGAATGGCCGATTCATCTCGAGCTGTAAATCTGTTCCTATGGTCGGGCTGGGGAGATTTGAACTCCCGATCTCTCGGCCCCCAGCCGAGCGCTCTAGACCAAACTAAGCCACAGCCCGTGAAGGAGCAATCCTACTCGGCCCCTCTTAATTGATTGGACGGTGCGCGCCGTGAGGTTGAGTCGGATCGGTCAACCACGCGCGCGCTTCACAGAGGTACGCAATGGTCTCTCCCGTGGCCTTCGCCTGGAGCGCCTCGAGTATTCGTTGGTCGAGCGCCACCACTAATTCGTCGACTGCCATTCAGACTCCTTACTATCCGCCGGCCACGGCCGTGACTATTTCAATGCTGCTGCCGTCAGGAACGGGGGTGCTCGGCCACTCTGAGCGGCGCACGATCTCGCCGTCGAGCGCCACCGCGACACCCCGCGATTCGATACCGCGCCGCGCCAAGAGTGCGTCAACCGTCTCAGCGAGAAAGTCGTCGTCGGCGCCGTTGACGTGAATCACCTAAGGCCCTGCGCGAACGACTGCGCTTCTTGAGCGGCGAGGGGTGCGAGGGTCACGCCATGACGATAGTGACCCGACAGCCAGGCCCAACGCTCGTCCACGGTCTCAATGAAGGGCGCGAGATCCTTGCTCGCGGGTCGAAGACCTTGACGCGTCTCCACGATTGCCGCACTTTCGAGCGAGGGTACGACGTCCAACGCGTCGCGCAGAAGCCGCTGGAGTTCGCCGACTTCAACGATCAGCTCTTCTTGCTCATCCGACGAAGCGCCGAGCACGCAGTAGCCACCCGGGCGGCTGACCATGTAAAAGGAACGACCACGAACGTAGGCACGAAGCGTGGGGAGCGCGGAACGATCGACTCCTTGGACTCGAACGGTCATCCCGCGCACGGGGCGAACAGCGTTCGCGACCTTCTCCGCCACGCCGTGCGGCAGAGGACGAGCTCCAGTGGCGAGGATGCCCACGTCACCACGAAAGGTCGCATCGGCGGTAGTGACCTCAACGTGGTCACCGTTGGTCGTCGCGGTGAGAACCTGTTGACGCACGACGCTGACGCCAAGAAACTCATTGGCCCTCGTGAGAAGTTCAATGACCTGATCGGGGTCGAGCCACGCGTCCTCGTTCAACAAGAGGCCCTCGTGAACTCGTGGCGAGACGCTCTCAAAGAGCGCCTCGTGACTTACGCGAGTGACGTGTTGTGGCTGAACGCCGAAACTCTGGGCAACGAGTTCGAACTGATCGACGAGGCGCCGATCACCGGTGTCGTACCCGACGAGCAAGGTGCCGGTCTCAAAGAGATCGAGCGTGGCTCCGGTCTGGTCGAGGATGTCACTCGCGATGTCGCGCCACGCTGCGAGGGCCCCACGGTGCAACTTGAAGTTGTCTTCTTCGCCGGGCGATACCTCGGCGCTGGGCGCGATCATTCCCGCCGCGGCCCACGTCGCGCCCGAGCCCGGCGCGGGGTCGAAGAGAGTGACCCGCCAACCCGCTCGGGCGAGACGAAACGCGCTGGTCGTCCCGATCACTCCGCCACCGACGACGAGTACCTCACCCTGAGTCGAACTCACGCGACCAGCGTAGGGGCCAGTGGGACATTGCTCTTTCGGTATAGTGGGGGCGGGTCAGCGTTGCCCCTGGACAACCGCCATGACCAAGAACCTCTACGACCCCTCTTTCGAACATGACGCCTGCGGCGTGGGCATGGTCGCGGATCTGTCCGGCCAGGCCACCAACGCCACCGTTCGCGACGCGCTGACAATCCTGGAGAATCTCGAGCACCGCGGCGCGACAGGTTCGGACGTTGACTCGGGGGACGGCGCGGGAATTCTCACCCAGATGCCCGACGCGTTCATCCGCTGCGTCTTTGGTGATGAGGTGCCGGCGAAAGGGGAGTACGGCGTGGCGAGCTGGATGGTTTCGCCTTCGCTCGACTTGGAGCACGTGAAGGTCACCGTGGAGCAAGCTCTTTCGCGCGTTGGACTCACGTCGAGGGCGTGGCGCGAGGTGCCCGTCGATTCGACGATTCTGGGGCCCACCTCGAGGGCCTCGGAGCCGCGGTTCTTCCAGCAACTGATCGTGCCCCGCGCCGACCACGAGAGCGTTCAACTGGAACGAGCGCTCTACTGCGCTCGAAAGGTAATCGAGCACACCATTGATATCTACGCGTCGTCGTGTTCATCCCAAGTACTGATCTACAAGGGCATGCTCACCTCCCCCCAGCTGCGTCTCTACTTCAAGGACCTCGCCGACGATCGATTAACCTCGGCGATCGCGGTCGTGCACAGTCGCTTTTCCACCAACGTGTTACCTCGTTGGGACCTGGCGCAACCCTTTCGCTACATCGCTCACAACGGAGAGATCAACACCGTGAGAGGGAACCGCAACTGGATGACCGCTCGAGAGACCACGCTCGAAAGCGACGCGTTGCCACTTCGCGTGAGTGAACTCACGCCCATCGTTACGCCCGACATGAGCGACTCGGCCAGCTTCGATGAGGTCGTGGAACTGCTCGTGCACGCCGGACGATCCTTGCCGCACGCGGTGCTAATGATGATCCCCGAGGCCTGGGAGCGATCGACCGCCATGAGTCCTAGTCGCCGGGCGTTCTACCGCTACCACGCGGGTTTGATGGAGCCGTGGGACGGGCCGGCGTCGGTGACCTTCTGCGACGGCACCGTGGCCGGTGCCGTACTCGACCGCAACGGACTTCGTCCGGCGCGCTACTGGGTAACGAAGGACCGGCGCGTCATTCTCGCCAGCGAAGTCGGCGTCTTGCCCATTGATCCATCGAACATTGAACGAAAGGGCCGCCTGCAACCCGGCCGGGTCTTTCTCGTGGACGTTGAACTGGGCCGGATTATTGACGACGACGAACTAAAGACCGCGTTGTCCTCAAGAGCGCCCTACGCGGAGTGGCTCGAGCGTCACCAGCTCTCGCTGGACGAGATCGACGTGTCACCGGCGCTGGCGCCCGAGTACGCGTCGATCCTTCGCCAGCAAAAGAGCTTCGGCTACAGCGAAGAGGATCTGCGCCTCATCGTGCGCCACATGGCCCAAGTGGGTGACGAGCCCATCGGCTCGATGGGCTCGGACACCACGTTGCCCGTCCTCTCGGCGATACCTCGATCGATCTTTGACTACTTCACGCAGCTCTTCGCCCAGGTGACGAACCCGCCCCTCGACGCGATTCGTGAAGAGCTCGTTACCTCGACGCGCGTCGTGATTGGTGGCGAGGAGAATCTTCTTCGTGAGAGCGAAGAACACTGCCACCAGATCGTGCTGGCTTCTCCGGTACTGAGCGTCAGCGAACTTCAGAAAATTCGTTACATCGACGAGCATCCGGGCGTGATCGGCTTTCGAACCGTGGCCATCGATGGTCTCTTTCTCGCTCACGGTCCCGAGAGTGCCGCCGAGCGGCTGGCGAGCGCGCTCGACGACGTCACTAACGAAGTGGTCGCGCAAGTTCGCTCGGGAGTCAACATTGTCATTCTGAGTGATCGCGGCACGTCGAAATCCCTCGCCGCGATTCCCAGTCTCCTGCTCGCCTCGGCCGTCCACCATCGCCTGGTCGCCGAACACTTACGCACCAACGCGGCGCTCGTCATCGAAGCTGGCGACGTTCGAGAAGTGCACCACGTGGCCCTCCTGCTCGGCTTCGGAGCCTCGGCGGTCTGTCCCTACCTGGCCTACGAGTCGATTGACGCGCTGATCGAACAAGGGGAGTTGAACGAACTGACCGCCTTCGAGGCGCGTTATCAGTACGGCAAGACTCTTAACAAGGGCGTCGTGAAGGTCATGTCCAAGATGGGCGTGAGCACGGTCGCGAGTTACGTCGGAAGCCAGCTCTTCGAGCCCGTGGGCGTCTCGGATGACGTCCTGACCAGGTACTTCCCAGGCTTTCACTCTCGCCTCGGTGGCGTCACGCTCGAACATCTTGCTCGCGACGTGCTGCGCTGGCACGCGAGTGCCTTCGAGCCGGAAGTGGGCGAGCGCGTGGAGATCACGAACCACGGCGAGTACCAGTGGCGCCGCGACGGCGAACTCCATCTCTTTAACCCGCGCACCGTGCAAAAACTCCAGCACGCCACGCGCCAAAAACGCTTTGATCTCTTTAAGGAGTACACGTCGCTCGTGGACGATCAGAGCGAAGGAAGGTTGACGCTTCGTTCCTTGTTGTCGTTGGTCCCGAGCGCCACGCCGCTGGCCATCGACGAGGTGGAGAGCGTGGCGTCGATCGTGAAGCGATTCAGCAGCGGGGCGATGTCCTACGGGTCGATCTCTGAAGAGGCGCACACGACACTCGCCGTCGCCATGAATCGCCTCGGCGCGAAGTCCAACACCGGCGAGGGGGGAGAGGACGAGGAGCGCTTCGACACGTCCGATCCCCAGCACAACACTCGCTCGGCCATCAAGCAGGTCGCCTCCGGACGTTTCGGGGTCACCAGTCGTTTCCTCGTGAACGCCGATGATCTTCAGATCAAAATGGCCCAGGGCGCCAAACCCGGCGAAGGGGGCCAACTGCCCGGCACCAAGGTCTATCCCTGGATTGCCAAGACGCGCCACTCGACGCCCGGCGTTGGTCTCATCTCGCCGCCACCGCACCACGACATCTACTCCATCGAAGACCTCGCGCAGTTGATCTACGACCTCAAGTGCGCCAACGACCAGGCGCGCGTGAACGTCAAACTCGTCAGCGAACAAGGCGTGGGCACGATCGCGGCGGGCGTCGCGAAGGCGCACGCCGACGTCATCTTGATCTCGGGCCACGACGGGGGCACGGGAGCGGCACCGCTGACCTCACTCAAACACGCCGGCACGCCCTGGGAGTTGGGTCTGGCCGAAGCGCATCAGACGCTCGCCGCCAACGGACTTCGCAGTCGCGTGACGCTGCAGACCGACGGACAGCTCAAGACCGGACGCGACGTAATCGTCGCGGCGCTCCTCGGCGCCGAAGAGTTCGGCTTCGCCACCGCACCACTCGTAGTGGTGGGATGCGTCATGATGCGCGTCTGTCACCTGGACACCTGTCCGGTGGGCATCGCGACTCAGAATCCCAAGTTGCGAGAGCGCTTCACGGGCAAGCCCGAGTTCGTCGAGAACTTCTTCGAGTTCATCGCGCAAGAAGTGCGCGAGTATCTGGCGCTATTGGGCGCGCGCACGATTGACGAGGTGATCGGCGACGTGTCGAAGTTGCGCGTCAACGCTCTCGATGATCCCACGAACGATCTTGATCTCTCGGCGCTGTTGAAGGTGGTGGCACCCGATCAGCGTCGCCAGAGCGTGAAGCAAGAACACGGCCTCAACGGAGCGCTCGACTGGGCGTTTCTCTCGGACGCCGTTACGGCGGCGATAAGCGGCTCGACGTTTCACTACGTCTCGACTGTTCGCAACGTGAATCGTGCGGTGGGCACGCTCACGGGCAGCGCGTTGACGCGCGCTCTCGGTGCACGAACACTCGGTGACGACCACATTCAGATAGACCTCCAAGGTTCCGCCGGACAGAGTTTGGGCGCGTTCATGCCCGCCGGAATGACGATTCGTCTGCGGGGCGACACCAACGACTACGCCGGCAAGGGACTGTCGGGCGGACGCATCGTCATTCGACCCGACGCGTCGGCCACGTTCGCGAGCGATGAGAACATCATCGCGGGCAACGTCATTGGCTACGGCGCTACGAGCGGAGAGATCTTTATCAGTGGGATCGTGGGCGAGCGCTGTGCGGTGCGCAACTCGGGCGCCACCGTCGTCGTCGAGGGAACGGGCGACCACGCCTGTGAGTACATGACCGGTGGCGTGGTCGTGATTCTCGGTGACGTCGGGCGTAATCTCGCGGCCGGCATGTCGGGCGGAACGCTCTATCTCTACGATCCCCGGGTCACCGTGCACGATCACTTAAGCGCCGGGGTCTACGAGATTGAACTGCTCGAGAGCGCGGACGACGAGCGACTCTTCGCACTGCTCGAACGATTCCGCGACGAGACCGGTTCGACGAAGGCCGATCGGATTCTTAAAGAGTGGCGAGTGGAGCGAATGAACTTCGTTCGGGTGGAGACCTCGGAGTATCAACGGATTCGCGACGAGGTCAAGGGTGGGTAAGGTCACCGGGTTTCTCGAGTTCTCGCGCCAAGGACCGCGGTACCGGCCGGTGCCTGTTCGCCTGCGTGACTGGCACGAGGTGTACCAGCCCCAGAGCGACGAGGAGATTGCCCACCAGGGCGCACGATGCATGGACTGTGGCATTCCGTTTTGCATGCAGGGCTGTCCCCTGGGCAATCGAATACCCGCGTTCAACGATCGGGTCTACAACTACCAGTGGGGCCAAGCGGCCGACCAGCTCTTCAGCACGAACAACTTCCCCGAGTTCACCGGCCGACTCTGTCCGGCCCCGTGCGAGTCCGCGTGCGTGCTCGGTATTTCGAGCGACCCCGTCACCATCGAGCGGCTCGAATACGAAGTGGCCGAACACGCCTTCGCGAACGGTTTTGAAGTTTCCATGCCGACGCCCCAAGAGAGCGGGCGACGAGTCGCGGTGGTGGGATCAGGTCCGGCCGGTCTCGCGGCCGCGGCCCAGTTACGAAGCGTGGGCCACGCCGTCGCGGTCTTTGAGAGAAGTGACGCTATCGGAGGATTGCTGCGCTACGGGATTCCCGAGTACAAGATGGAGAAGTCGGTGCTCGATCGTCGGCTCGACATCATGGCCCGTGACGGTATCGAGTTTTTCGCGGGCGTCGCGGTCGGAGCGCACGGCACCTCCCTCGAGCAGTTGCAAAGTGACTTTGACGTGGTCTTGCTCGCCATTGGCTCGACGCGTCCCCGACGCATTCCCGTGCCCGGCGCCGCGCTGGAGGGCGTCTATCCCGCCATGACGTACCTCGAAGCCTCCAATCGCGCCGTCAACGAAGGCACCATCGCGACGATCAACGCGCGGGATCTTCACGTCGTGATCCTCGGGGGCGGTGACACGGGCGCCGACTGTCTCGGCACGGTTCATCGACAGGGTGCCTCGTCGGTCACGCAGATTGAAATTATGGATCGCCCACCCGACGAACGTACGTCGGACGAGCCTTGGCCCACGATGGCGCGGCTCTTTAAGACGACGTCGGCCCACGACGAGGGCGGCGAACGTCGCTTCTCCACCGAGACTCTCGAGTTCCTTGGCGCCTTGCACGTGTCGTCCATTGTGTTGCAGGATCACGTAAGAGAAGAAGCCGTCACGGTGCCGGCCGATCTCGTGTTGATCGCGGCCGGTTTTGTCGGCCCCGAACTCGACGATCTTGGACTCAACGCCGAACCGTTCCTCAGCCCACGTCAAACACTCGCCGTCGGCACGGACTGGCGACTAGCGAACGCTGAGGGCTCTGGTCCCGTCTTCGCCTGTGGCGACGCCGTTCGGGGTCAGAGTTTGATCGTGTGGGCCATCGCTGAGGGGCGAAGTGCCGCCTCATCAATCGACGCGTACCTCTCGGGTCACGAGAGTTCGCTCCCAGCACCCGTCGAGCCCTACTGTCTCTCGTGGTAGCCATGAGCAACGCCAACGTTTTGTAGCATCGAACCAACGGTGTTTCGAGGGGGACCATGAAGAGCACGATGCAAGAGGCGCCACTACTGATCAGTGGCATTCTTCGTCACGGCGAGTACGTTTACGCGGAGAAGAAGGTCTTCACCGTAACGCCCGACGGAGTCGACGAGGCGACGTTCTTTCAGATCGCCAAACGCGCTGAACAGTTGGCCTCGGCCCTCACCAAACTGGGTGTCAAGCGTGGCGACCGCGTGGCGACCTTCATGTGGAACAACCAGGCGCACATGGAGGCCTACTTCGCCATTCCTTCGATGGGCGCCGTGTTGCACACCTTGAACATTCGGCTCTTTCCCGAACAACTTTCGTACATCATCAATCACGCCGAAGACGAGATCATCATCGTGGACGCGTCGCTCGCCGCGTCGTTCGCCAAAGTCCGCGATCAGATTCCCCTGGTCACGATCATTATCGTGAACGGCGAGGAGACCACTGGCGTGCTCGGCGAGACGCTCGACTACGACACGCTCGTGAACGCCGAGCGCCCGGGTTTCGAGTGGCCCACGCTCGACGAACGTGACGCGGCCATCATGTGTTACACCTCGGGCACCACCGGTAACCCCAAGGGCGTCGTCTACTCGCATCGTTCCACCTGGTTGCACTCGATAGCTTCGATGACCGCCAACTCGGTGGGTCTCTGTGAGCGCGATCGCAGCCTCTTGATCGTGCCGATGTTTCACGTCAACGCCTGGGGTTCGATCTACTCTTCCTTTTTCGCGGGCGTCGAGCTCATCATGCCGCAGATGTTCCTCCAGGGTGCGCCGATCATCAAGATGATCCGTGAACTTCGCCCGACGATCTCACTCGGGGTGCCCACGGTCTGGAACGACGTGCTGCGCGTGGCCGAGACGACACCCGAGACCGACCTCTCCAGCCTTCGTGTCATCCTCGCCGGCGGCTCGGCGGTGCCGCGCCACATGATCGAGAGCTTTCGCGATCTCCACGGCATTGACGTGCTGCAGGGGTGGGGCATGACCGAGACGAGTCCGCTCGCCGCGGTGTCGATTCCTCCGGCGGGCACGCCGCCAGAGCTCGAGATTGACTACCGCGTGAAGGCCGGTCGGATCGTGGCGGGCGTGGAAGTACGTCTCACCGACGACGACGGCACCGTACTTCCGCGTGACGGCAAGACCATTGGTGAGTTCGAGATTCGAGGTCCGTGGGTCACGGGTTCGTACTTTGGCGTGGACGACCCCGACAAGTTCCGTGACGGGTGGTTGCGCACCGGCGATATGGGCACGCTCGACGGCGAGGGTTTCATGGTGGTGAGCGATCGATCGAAGGACGTCATCAAGTCCGGGGGCGAGTGGATAAGTTCGGTCGATCTCGAAGTCACGGTGATGGCCCACCCGGCCGTCTTTGAAGCCGCGGTTATCGCGGTGCACGACGACAAGTGGCAAGAGCGTCCGCTCTGTTGCGTCGTGCTTCGACCCGACGCCACCGCGAGCGCCCAAGAACTCAAGGAGTTTCTCGCGGAACGGGTGGCGAAGTGGTGGCTACCCGAGCGTTGGACGTTCATCGAGAGTGTGCCCAAGACCAGCGTGGGCAAGTTTGACAAGAAGGTGCTGCGCGCCCAGTACGCCGCTGGCGATCTCGACGTGGTTGTCGTCGACTAGTGGAGTCCTTTGCGGAACTCGCCGACGAGGTCGCCGCTCTCGAGCGACGCGTCGCCGACGCCATCTTCGACACGGTTCGAGCCCAGTTGCGCAGTGACGAGCCCGAAGGTGCAAAAGAGCTCGAACGTCAACTCTCACGAGTTCGCCGCAGTCTCCAAAAGGCCGAGCACCTACTTCGTCAAGGCGAAGGCGACTAGTCGCTCCAACGGTTGACCTCGTTAATCACGAGTCGCAAATTGGAGTAGTTTCTTCCGTCGAAGCCAAAGGAGAGGGTCTGATCGTTCTCCTGTTGGTAGCCGTCACCCTCGTCGAACATCGGCACCGCCGCTCGCAGCGCGTCGAGCTGGCTCGGCGTCGGCGCACGTCGAAGGGACATCAGCCCACGCTCCCCGTCGACGGCGAAGTCTCGATAGTTCGAGTAGAAGAGTTCGATCTCGTCGACCGTGTCGGTGATCGACGTGGCGAGTCGAACGAGGAACATGTTGTCAGTGGCGACGTAGTGATTCTTCATAATGCCCTCATCAATGAAAGTCATCCACTGTTTCCAGAACATTCCGTCTGGGGTGTCGAGCAAGATGACGGGAGCAGGCGTGGTCTTACCGGTGTCGAGGAGCGTTAGGACCTCGAAGAGCTCGTCCATGGTGCCCAGGCCTCCCGGCAGGACCACGAAGGCGTTCGAGGAACGCGTGAGAGCGACCTTGCGAGTGAAGAAGTACTTCATAGTCACGAGATTGGCCGCGGTATCAATGTAGGCATTGGCGTTTTGTTCGAAGGGAAGCTGGATATTGACCCCCAGAGTGTTGGCCCTACCAGCGCCTCTCGCGGAGGCCTCCATGATGCCAGGACCAGCGCCCGAGATGATGATCCAACCGCGTTCGGCCATCGCTTGCGCCAACTCTCGGGTCATCTCATACAGGGGACTGTCGATCTTCGTTCGCGCTGAACCGAAAATCGTCATCTTGGACCGGGCGCTGAACTTTTCGAAGAGGTTGAACGCCTCGAGCAGTTCATTCACTGCCCGCACGGCCACACGAAGGTCCTTGGTGTCGGCGTCGGACTCGGCGACCGCGACGACGCCCGCGAGCAGATCGTGCAACAGTTCGCGCCGGTCTTCGGACATGGCCGTGTCCTCAGCGATGTCGTCGAGGAGAGTTTCGATGAGTGAGGCCACGGCTACAACGTCTGGTAGAGGGTGCTTCGCTGATGTAGCGGACGTCCGAGTGGCGCCACGAGGTTTTCCAACGACTTCACGTTCATCTCCTGGCCGTGGGTGGCGCCCGCGGCGCGCGAGATGTTTTCGTCCATCAAGGTGCCCCCTAGGTCGTTCGCGCCCGCTTGAAGAATTCTCCGCGAGCCCTCGACGCCCATCTTGACCCAACTCACTTGAATGTTGTCGATCAGCGTCGCGTAGTGCAGTCGCGCCACCGCGTGCATCAGCACCGCCTCTCGAAAGGTCGGTCCCTTTCGTGAACGACCTTTCAAAAACAGCGGCGTCGCCATATGAACGAAGGGGAGGGGCACGAACTCGGTGAAGCCACCGGTCTGCTTTTGCAACTCGCGCGTGCGAATGAGGTGCGTGGCCCAACTCTCGGGTCCTTCGACGGCACCGAACATGATCGTGATGTTCGATCGAAGACCGACCTCGTGGGCCACGCGGTGAACCTCGAGCCACTGATCCGAGTTGATCTTGTCGGGACAGAGAACGGCTCTTATCTTGTCGTCGAGAATCTCCGCCGCGGTGCCGGGAAGAGTCTTCAGACCGGCGTCCTTCAACCTCGTGAGGTACGACGCGAGATCTTGTTCCGAGCGTCGAGCCCCTTCGAAGACCTCGAGCGCGCTAAAGGCGTGGATGTGAATAGTGGGCGAACCGGCGCGAACCGCGGCCACCACGTCGATGTAGTAGTCGCCGTCGAACTTGGGGTGAATGCCTCCCTGGAGACAGACCTCGGTCGCCCCGCGCATCTCGGCCTCCCGGACGCGTTCGCTGATCTCCTCGAGGGTCAAGAGATAGGGGTCACCACGCAGATTGAGTGACAACGGACCCTTCGAGAAGGCGCAGAAGCGGCACTTGAAGGTACAGACGTTGGTGTAATTGATGTTGCGATTTATGACGAAACTCACCGCCTCGCCGACGAGATCCTGGCGAACGGAGTCCGCGAGATCGACGACGGCGTTGTAGTCGCCGCCGCGCGCGTGAAAGAGCGTCACCAGTTCGCGCGCGTCGAACTCGTAGCCGGGTTCGTAGCGCGCGAGGAGACTCACCAACTCCTTGGTCCTCGTCGTCGAGCTCGGCGCGGACGGCGGGGTGTGGTCGGTGCCCGAGTACCATCCGTCGTTGCGTGCCAAGGAGTGCGCGTCGGCCTGGGCCAGGACGAAGGGCCGTACCTTTTCGTCGAGAAAATCCGTTCGCTCGCCGACGTACTCGGGGTACACCGCGAGACGAGGCGTGAGATGCAATCCGCGAACGTCGCACTGCGCGCCGAGCGTCGACACCGCGGGCCACGCTCGTTCGGGGTTGACGTGGTCGGCGGTGACGGGAGAGACGCCGCCAAAGTCGTCGATGCCGAAGTCGAGTAGGCGCGCGGGGTCGTCACTCAGGTTCGGCGGCGCCTGTAGGTGGATGTCCCCGGGCAGAAGTAGTCGCGCGGCGGCAATGGTCCAGTGGAACTCTTCGTCACTGGCTGGTGGGTGCGCGGCCATCGCCGTTCGAGGTTTTGGCAGGAAGTTCTGCACGATCACTTCTTGCACGTGACCGAACTCCTCGTGCGCGTCGGCCATGGCTTCGAGTGTTTTGACGCGGTCTTGGCGACTCTCGCCAATACCTACCAACAACCCGGTCGTGAAGGGGATCTTTAACTCTCCCGCCCAGCGAAGCGTGTCGAGGCGACGTTGGGGCTCCTTGTCGGGTGCCAAGCGGTGCGCGGGCACCTCGGCGAGGACTTCGAGCATCATGCCTTGGGACGCGCTGACTGCACGAAGCTGGGCCAGTTCGTGATGGAAGAGTGCTCCCGCGTTGGCGTGAGGTAAGAGACCCGTACTTTCGAGCACCATCTGCGCGGCGGTGGCCACGTAATCGACCGTCGAGTGGTAACCACGCGCGGCTAGCCAGCGAGCTGCTTCGTCGTAGCGCAACTCCGGTCGCTCACCGAGGGTAAAGAGTGCTTCGGTACATCCCGCCTCTCGCCCCGCTTGAGCAATGGCCATGACCTCGTCCAGACTCAAGTACGGCGACGCCACGTGCGCCGGAGCCTGCGCGAACGTGCAGTAGCCGCATCGATCGCGACAGAGCTTCGTCAAGGGAATGAAGACCTTGGGCGAATACGTCACGACGAAGCCGTGCGCGCGACGGGCCTTCTCGTAGGCCTCCTCGGCGAGCGAGGCCGCCGAAGCGTTCAACAGATCGATCGGCGTTTCAGAACCTCGTAGCGTCGTCATGGATGCATCCTACGACGCGAGAGTAAGAAATGACGCAGCGCTCGCGAGCCGCTCAAAGGTGATTCGAGCCTGTAAAGGACGAACTACTTCGAGGCGTGCATCTTTGAGGACACCGTGGCCAGCAGGTCGTCGTAGGACTTGGCAAAGGACGCTACGCCGTCGATTTCGAGCTGTTCGGTGACACGGGCGAGATCCACGTCGGGTGACAACTTGTCCAGAAGTGCGGCCGTGGCTTGACTCGTTTCGTCGTTGAGGAGGTACGAGGTCGCGAAGTCCGGGTGATCGAGCGCGTCGGAAAGCGTGGCGTCGGGCATCGTGTTCACGGTTTCGTCGGCGACGAGACGATTGACGTATAACAGATCGTCGTAGGTGGGATTCTTCGTGGACGTGGACGCCCATAAGGGACGTTGCACCTGCGCGCCATTGCCGAGCAGTTCGGTGACGCCAACGTCACTTACGCGCTTTCGATAGAGGTCGTAGGCGGCGGCGGCCTGCGCGTTCGCCGTCGTGCCTCGACGGGGGTCGCCTTCAGGTAACAGGGCGTCAACGGCGACGTCAACGCGTGACACGAAGAACGACGCGACACTGGCGAGAGCGCTGGCGTCGCCACCTGCGTCATAGGCGTCTCGCAGCCCGTCAGTCCACGCGGTGATGACTTCGCCGTAACGCTCCAGCGAGAAGATCAGCGTGACGTTGACGTTGATGCCCGCTGCCAGCACGGCCCGTATGGCCGGCAAACCCTCCTTCGTGGCGGGGATCTTTATCATCACGTTTGCTCGGTCCACTTTGGCGTGGAGACGCTTGGCGGCCGCGATCGTTCCCTCGGTGTCACGGGCCAGGCGAGGCGAGACTTCCAGGGACACAAAACCGTCCAAGTAGCGACGATTACCTGCGGCAAAGTCTGTGCGCGAACTCTCGTGAACCTGGGCCAAGACGTCGCAAGCGTCGCGCACGTCTTCCACGGCCAACGTCTCAAAGAGGCCCTCGGGGTTGTCGTCGGTCGAGTCCGCGATCAGCTTGTCGTACGCCGTCGAGGTGGAGAGGGTCTTGGCGAAGATCGAGGGATTCGACGTCACGCCGCGAACACCTTCGGTGACGAACTTGGCCAGCGTGCCGTCGACCAGCCAATCACGGCGAATGTTGTCAATCCACGGGCTCTGGCCGTAGTTGGCATAGAGATCATTGAGGCTGGTCATTTTCTCTCACTTAGAACGCGCTCGACGTGCGCTACCACGCTCGCGGGGACAATTTTGAAGTAATCAAAGACGACGTCGCCGGGTGCCGACATGCCAAAGGAGTTGATGCCCAGGGAGTCATCAACGTAGTTCGCCCAGCCCAACGTCGCGCCGGCTTCGAGCGACACCGAAGGAATCGAGCGGCGCAGCACTTGGTCTCGATACTCCAGGGGCTGCGCGTCGAAGCACTTCCAACAAGGGAGGGCGACGACTCGAGTGACGATGCCCTTTGCCGCGAGCTCGTCCGCGGCTTGCAGGCAGAGCGAGACCTCTGATCCCGTGCTCACGAGGGTGAAGACGGCTACGTCGTTCTCTCGAACGACGTAGCCCCCGCGCCGCGCCCCCTTCGCACTCGCCGCGGCCTCGTCTTCGTTAAAGACCCGAACGTCTTGGCGCGTGAGCACCAGCGCCGTCGTGTGCGGCACTTTGGCGCTGAGAAACTCTTCGACGAGATCGAGGGTTTCGTTGGCGTCACTGGGACGAACGACGTGCAGATTGGGCATGGCTCGCAGCGCCATGAGGTGTTCAACGGGTTCGTGCGTCGGGCCGTCCTGGCCCACGCCCACGGAGTCGTGGGTGTACACCAAAAGGGCGCCCGCGTGGCTCAGCGCGGCGAGTCGAACGGCGGGCCGCGCGTAGTCGCTAAAGACGAAGAACGTCGAGCCGGCCGGACGAAGGCCACCGTGGTGGGCCTGGCCGACGAGAATCGCGGTCATGGCGAGTTCGCGAATGCCGTAGTGAATCTGGCGACCGCCCGGCGCCAAGGCGTTCTGGGCTTGAGCGCCGGGAAGGATGACGCCCGTATTGTCCGTCAGGTCCGCCGATCCCGCCGTGAGACCCGGCGTCTGAGGTGCGTAGACGTCCATGGCGCGCTGCATCGCCTTGCGCGTGGCGACCATGGAACCCGGCGAAAAGGTCTCGGCCTTGGTGGTTACCCTCGCGACGCCATTGGTGTCCAGCTGCTCTAAGAGTTGCACGCCCTTAGCGCCCGCGGCCGTGACCCGGGCCCCCCAGGCCACCCGATCCTCGCGGCGCGCGTGGAGTGATTGAATCAACTCGCCGGGAATCTCGGAGTCGAAGACGAAGGCCCGGTCGGGCACGCCGAGGATCTTCTTCACGGTGGTGATGGCGTCGGCACTAAAGGGCGTGCCGTGGGCTTCCTTCGTGTCCATCATCGTCGGGGAAGGAAACGCAATGTGGGAACGGATGATGACGATGGTCGGTCGGTTGGTCTCGGCGATGGCGGCGCGCGTGGCCTCTTCGAGGACGTCGAGGTCGTTCGCGTGTTCGCCCACGACCACCACGTGCCAGCCGTAGGCCGCGAATCGTTCGGCGGGGTCGTCGTGCAACGCGAGCTCAGTTGGTCCGTCGATCGTGATGTGGTTGTCGTCGTAGAAAATCGTGAGACGATCGAGCCCGAGCGAACCGGCGAGCGAGGCCGCCTCGTGGCTGACGCCCTCTTCGAGACAGCCGTCGCCCGCGATCACCCACGTGCGGTGACTGACGAGCTCCTCACCGTAGTCAGCGCGCAGGATTCGCTCGGCGAGGGCCATGCCGACACCGTTGGCGATGCCTTGGCCGAGAGGCCCGGTCGTCACTTCGACGGTGGGCGTGTCGCCGCGCTCAGGATGGCCGGGAGTCTTCGAGTGAGCTTGGCGAAACTCCTTTAGATCCTCGACGCTGAGGTCGTAGCCAAATTCGTGAGCGAGGCCGTACTGCAAGATGCACGCGTGACCGCAGCTCATGATGAATCGGTCGCGATCGGACCAGTTGGGGTCGGTGGGATCGTGTCGCATGACGCGGCCCCAGAGCATCACGCCCAGTGGTGCTAACGCCATTGCCGTGCCACTGTGGCCCGACTTGGCCTTCGCCGGAGCGTCCATTGACACCGCCACAATCTCGCGGATGACGCGCCCTTCGAGCTCGCTGGCACCGGGATAGAGATCGTCAGTCATGACTAGAACAGTACCGAATCGCTCTCCTGGGCCGAGCGGGCTCGCGAGTAGCCTCACCACGTGGCGCTGCAAATTCCTCCGAACTGCGACTTGACACTCGGTATGACGTGCGTCGATAAGTCGGTGCCCGGGCGAACGGTGTGGCGGGCCCGAGTGGACGAACGATTCTTGAATCCCGTCGGCGTGGTGCAGGGAGGGTTTCTCGCGGCGATGCTGGACTCGGCCATGGGCGCCTCGGCCGTGACGACGGTGGGTGATCGAAGGGTTACCGTTTCCAACACTGAGATGAAAGTAACTTTCTTGCGTTCCGCGAGAGCCGGGGACCTTCTGACGTGCGTCGCGACCGTGTTGAAGCCCGGGAAAGTCATCTCGTTTCTCGAAGCGAAGATCGTGGACGAAAAAGACAGACTCGTCGCGACGGCCAGTTCGACGTACCTGATAAAAGAACGCACTGAGTAGGCTTGAGCCGTGAAGAACTCCACGTGGCGCCGGTTCCTAAGAGGAGCGACACTGCAGCGTGACTTCGACGAACTGCGCGATCTCGCGATTCGTTACGTCAAAGAAGAGACCATCAAGCCCATCAAGGATCTCGGCCGATTTATGTTGTGGGGGACGGTCGGGAGTATCTTCGTGGGCTTCGGCGCGGTCCTGTTGCTGTTCGGTTCTCTTCGCTACCTGCAGTGGCAGTTCCCCGTGCTCGATGGTTCGCTGTCGTGGCTGCCCTACGTCATCGTCGCGGTGTTAGCACTCATCGTGATGGCTCTGACGGCGTGGCGCGTCGTCAGCGGCACGGCGAAGCGCCGACTCAAGGTTTCCAAGTGAGCCCTCAGTCCAGTACTCGACGCCAGTTGGAGGCATCGCTGCGCTCGTTCCTGCCCGATCAAGTGCAGCTGGGGAACTCGATGACCTCTTCGAAACCCACGGTGGCGGCGGTCGGACTGGGCGGCGTCGTCACCGGATACATCTGGGGCCGGATTCGCGGGCGCCGCTTACGTAAGAAGGCCTAAGTGCTTCGTCGCGTCTTTCGAATTGCCACGGCGGCAGCGCTCGGTCGCGCCTGGGCGCAGAAGTCGCCCAAGTGGCTCACCATCGCTCTGGGTGTCGTGCTGTTTCGAATCTTCGACTCGCGCTCGACGAAGTCTGCCAAGCGTTTGAAGAGCGAGAAAGCGTGACGGGTGCGCTACTGGGCGCGGGCGAGCGCGTCATGCTCATCGACGCGAAGGATCGGCACTACCTCGTCACGCTGAAAGAGGGTTCGGCCTTTCACACGCACGCTGGCATCGTCCAGCACGACGACGTGATCGGGGCCCTCGAGGGATCGCTGATCAAGTCCAGCACCGAACGCGCATTCTTGGTGTTGCGACCTACGCTCTCGGACGTGGTACTGAAGATGCCTCGCGGCGCGCAGGTTATCTACCCCAAAGACCTCGGCGCGATTCTCATGCAAGCCGACGTGGGACCCGGAATGCGGGTACTCGAAGCGGGCGTGGGATCGGGTGCGCTGTCGATGACGCTGCTTCGAGCCGGCGCGCTCATCACCGCCTACGAGATTCGCGAAGACTTCGCCCAGCACGCCATTAAGAACGTCCACGACATGTTGGGGGAGAACGTGGAGTACGACGTCCAGATACGCGACGTGACCGAGGGCATCGACGAGGTCGACCTCGACCGCGTGATCCTCGACATGCCCGAACCGTGGGACGTCGTCAAGCACGCCGAAGATGCTCTTCGCCCGGGCGGGATACTCCTGGCGTATCTGCCCACGATCAATCAGACCCAACGCCTGCGCGAAGCGTTGCACCACAACTCGTTCGGACTGGAAGAAACCGTCGAGATTCTCAGGCGAACCTGGCACATTGACGGCCGCTCGGTACGACCCGACCACCGAATGGTGGCGCACACGGGATTCTTGACGTCCGCACGGCGCCTCGTGGGGCGACTCGAGAGCGACTAGTCGCGTTCAATAAAGATGCACTCGCCGGGGCACTCTTCGGAGGCCTCAACGACGGCGTCTTCAAACTCCGAGGGCACTACGGCCACGCCCTCAGCCCCGCCGGGACTGCTCTTAACGTCAGCACCTTGCTTTACGTAGGCGAGTCCGTCGTCGAGCAACGTGAAGACCGAAGGACAGATCTCTTCGCAGAGTCCGTCCCCCGTGCAGAGGTCTTGGTCAATCCAAACCTTCATTTACGTGTCCTCCGTGGCGAATTACGTATCGCCACCCTAATGGGAGAGCGGTTCAAAACGTGACCGCCGCCGAGTTGGCTACTCCCCTAGGGTGGCGATATGGACGGTTCCCAAGGGTTTAACGATTCTCCGCGCGGCGAGCGCGACGAACCCGTGGCGGCCAGTTCGCCGCGCGACCTCACCTTGAGCGACGTCGATCAGGCCAACCGTCGCATTGAGTTACTCGAAGAGAAGCTCCTCGAAGCGAGAGGTCAACTTTCCCAGAGCCGTTCTAACAACGAAAAACTGACGATCACGATTCAACAGACCCGTGACCAGATCGCGGCGCTGCGTGACGAAGTTGAAAAGTTGACGCAACCGCCCGCCGTCTACGGCACCTTTACGGGATTCAACGAGGACGGCTCGGTGGACATCTTCGCCTCGGGCCGCAAGATGCGAGTGGCGCTACACCCCGGTCTCGATCCCGCGCAGATTGCCCGCGGCGACGAAGTCGTCTTAAACGAGTCCTTCACGGTGATCGGCGTGCGCGACGCGGACGGTCAGGGCGAAGTGGTCACGGTGAAAGAAGTGCTCGACGAACGGCGCGTCCTCGTCTACGGCCGAGCCGACGAAGAGCGCGTCGTGGAACTCGCCGAGGCTTTGCGTTCAGTGAAGCTGCGAAGCGGCGACGCGTTGCTCTTGGATCTTCGCTCGAACTTGCTCACCGAGAAGCTCATTCGCCAAGAAGCCGAGGAGCTGATTCTCGAGGAAGTGCCCGACATTAGCTACGCCGACGTCGGGGGCCTGGACGCGCAGATCGAGGCCATCACCGACGCCGTGGAGTTGCCCTACCTGCACCGGGCCCTCTTTCACGACTACGACCTGCCCGCGCCGAAGGGGATCTTGCTCTACGGTCCTCCGGGCTGTGGCAAGACGCTGATCGCCAAGGCCGTGGCAAACTCACTGTCACAGAAGGTGGGCGAACTAACGGGTAATCGCAACGTTCGCTCGTACTTTCTGAATATCAAGGGACCCGAACTGCTGAACAAGTACGTGGGCGAAACCGAACGCCAGATTCGCGTCGTCTTTCAGCGCGCCAGGGAAAAAGCCGAAGAGGGCGTGCCGGTCATTGTCTTCTTCGACGAAATGGACTCGCTCTTTCGCACGCGCGGCACGGGGATCAGCTCGGACATGGAGTCGACGATCGTGCCCCAACTACTCGCCGAAATTGACGGCGTGGAGTCGTTGCGCGACGTGATCGTCATTGGCGCCACCAACCGCGAGGACTTGATCGACCCCGCGATACTTCGACCCGGTCGACTCGACGTGAAGATCAAGATCGAACGCCCCGACGCCGACGCGGCCGCGCAGATCTTCCAGCGCTACCTGCACGTTAATCTGCCCCTCGACGAGGCGACGGTTCGAGAACTTGGCGGCGGTGACCGAGCGAAGGCGGTCCAGTCGATAATCGAAGAGACCGTGTCGCACATGTTCCGCATCGACGACGAGAACCGCTTCCTCGAAGTGACGTACCAAGGAGGCGATAAGGAGGTCCTGTACTTCAAGGACTTCGCCTCGGGCGCGATGATCGAGAACATCGTGCGTCGTGCGAAAAAGATCGCCGTGAAACGAGAGATTGCCGATCAGGGTAGGGGGTTGCGCAAGGAAGACCTCTTCGAGTCGATTCGCCAAGAGTTCCGCGAGAACGAAGACCTGCCGAACACGACCAACCCCGACGACTGGGCTCGAATCTCGGGTAAGAAGGGCGAGCGGATCATCTTTATTCGCACGCTCATCAATCGTGAAGAGGATGACGAGAAGGGTGGTCGCTCAATCCAACACGTGGGCACCGGACAGTACCTCTAGCTTCATGGCCATTGCGAAGGTTCTCGGCATCGAGACGGAGTACGGCATCGCTGGCGGACCGGACTACGACCCCATCACCTCGTCGAGCATCATCGTCAACGCGTACGCCCAACAGGGCCGAACCCGGATCAATTGGGACTTCGACGGCGAAACGCCAGAGGTGGACGCTCGGGGCCGCGTGGACCTGACCTCGTTCGCGCCGATCGTGGAGACCCACCTCGCCAACACCGTCTTAACCAACGGCGCGCGGCTCTACGTCGATCACGCGCACCCGGAGTACTCGTCGCCCGAGTGTCGTACGCCTCTCGAAGGCACGCTCTACGACGCCGCTGGCGAAGAGATCATGCGTCGGGCCCTCGGCATCGCGAACGACTCACTCGACCCCGCGCAAGCCATCACGCTCTATAAGAACAACTCGGACGGGAAGGGTAACTCCTACGGCACGCACGAGAACTATCTCGTGCGACGTGACGTCGAGTTCGCCCACCTCGTACGGGCGATGGTGCCGCACTTCGTCTCTCGCCAGGTGGTCTTCGGGGCCGGAAAAGTGGGTGCGGAGACGGAAGCTGCCCTCGAGTTCAACCCGCCCTTTCAACTTTCCCAACGCGCGGAGTTCTTTGAGGAGGTCGTGGGTCTCGAGACGACGCTCAAGCGTCCCATCATCAACACGCGCGACGAACCGCACAGCGACGCCGAACGTTTTCGACGCCTTCACGTGATCATCGGGGACGCCAACATGAGTCAAGTCGCGACGTTCGTGAAGCTCGGCTCGACGGCACTTCTCCTCGCCGCCCTCGAAGAGTTTGGCCCACTCTCGTTCCCGGCCCAGCCCCGTTCGCCGGTGCACGCCGTTCGCGCCTTCTCGAGAGACCTCACGCTGCGCGAGTCGGTGCCTTGTGACGACGAGCGCTCTCGAAGTGCGTGGGACTTTCAAGACGAGCTGTGGCACTTGGCGAGGGACTACGTGGCCCGGACGGGCGCGAGCGCCGTCGCCGAACCAGACGAGGTCGAACTCATCATGACCCAGTGGCGCGAAATGCTCGACGGCGTACTCGACGATCGTGACGCGGTCGCCGATCGGGTGGACTGGGTGGCAAAACTTCGCGTGGTGAACGGTTACCAAGAGCGATACTCACTGAGCGACCACGACGCGAAGTTGCGCGCCATCGATCTTCAGTACCACGATCTTCGCCCTTCGCACTCCCTCGCCCAACGAGTGGGACTTCGAAATTTGTGCCGCGACGTGGCCGTTCGTGAAGCCGTTCACAATCCTCCGCTCAGTACGCGAGCCTACTTTCGCGGCCAATGCGTGGCACGATTTCCCGAACAGATCGTTGCTGCCAACTGGGATTCTGTCGTTTTTGATCTCGGCGAGGGACCCTTGCAGCGCGTACCAATGCTCGATCCCTTGAGGGGTACCCATGAACTCACCTCGGAGTTGCTAGAAACAAGTGCGACGGCAAGTGAACTTCTTGACGCACTAGACAGGTAGAACTGATGTATGAGTGAACGAGAGCGAATTCAAAAACAGCGTAGCGAGCGCGCGAGCGACACCGCCAGCGAGGTTTCCGTTGACGCGACTAAGGGAGACCAACTCAAGGCCGATCTTGACGACTTGCTCGACGAGATTGACGAAGTTCTCGAAGAGAACGCTGAGGAGTTCGTACGTAACTACGTACAAAAAGGCGGAGAGTAGGCGTGGGGCTGCCGCTCTTCAGCGCTCACGGAGATCCGGGACCCTCGTTTTGGCACTACGTCAACACCATGGGTCTCAATCCGTCGCCCAGCGCGCTTCACAGCGACACGCCCCACGCGACGACCGTCATTGCAGTTCGCTACAACGCGGGCGTCGTCATGGTCGGCGATCGCCAGGCCACCGGAAACTACATTGCGAGTCGTGATGTGCGAAAGATTGAGCCGGCTGATCGTTTCACGGCCCTCGCCATAGCGGGCAGCGCCGCGCGCGGAATCGAACTTCTCAAGATCGCCCAGCTGTCCTTCGAGCACTACGAGAAGATGACCGACTCCGCGTTGAGCCTCGAGGGAAAGGCCAACTACCTTTCGCCAATTATTCAACGCAACAATCTCTCTTCACCGCTCTTGGTGCTGCCGCTACTCGCGGGCTGGGACGAGAGTCACTCGGTGGGGCGAATCTTTGAGTACGACGGGGCCGGCGGCTGTTACGAACGCTTCGACTTTGCGACCATCGGCTCCGGTTCGCCCTTCGCCGAGGGCGCCCTGCGTCTCGGCTTTCGCGCGGATTTAGACCTCGAAGGGGCCCTCGAGCTAGGGGCCCTCGCGCTCTATGAAGCGGGCGACAACGACCCGAGCACGGGCGGTCCGGACTTCGTGCGAAACATCTTTCCGATGATGATCACCGTGAGCGCGGACGGTTTTCAAGAGATCGCCGCCGCCCAAGTGGGCGAGCGGTTCCGACTCATTAACGAACGCCGCACCGAGTCACGCGGCGTCGCCGGAGGATCGCTCCGATGAGTAACTTCTTCTACGTTTCACCCGAGCAACTCATCAAGGATCGGGCCGAGTTCGCCCAAAAGGGCATCGCTCGGGGACGTTCCATCGTCGCGGCCATCTACGACAGCGGTGTGGTGATGGTGGCGGAGAACCCCTCGGCGTCGCTGAACAAGATCTCGGAGGTCTACGACCGCATCGCCTTCGCGGGCGTGGGCAAGTACAACGAGTTCGATCGTCTTCGAGAAGCCGGCATCCGCTGGGCGGACTTCACGGGTTTTACGTACTCTCGTGAAGACGTGGACGCTCGCGCGCTCGCGAACTACTACGCTCAGCACCTCGGCGACATGTTCACGGAGGGCCAAAAACCCCTGGAGGTGGAGATTCTTGTGGCGCAACTGGGCAACAAGCTTCGCCCCACCAAGCTCTACCGCGTGGCCTACGAGGGCACTATCTCTGACGAACCACGCTTCGCGGTACTGGGTGGCGACGCCGAGACGATCAAGGAGCGTTTCGCGCTCTCGGAGGACTCGCTGCAATCACTCACGACCACGTTGCACAACGCGTCGAGTGCCCTCTCGGGACCCGATCGCGTCATTCCGATCGAGGAGTTAGAAGTGGGCATCCTCGAGGACCGCGGCAATCGGCGCACGTTCTTGCGACTTACCGACCAACAAGTAAGCGAGCTCCTGAGCTGAGTTCAGCTCAGGCCACGTTATGTTGCGGAGAATTTACGGCGTAGAAACTGAGTACGGCATCACGTTCTCACTGCGCGGACAACGTCGACTGAGCCCCGACGAGGTCTCGCGGTTCCTCTTTCGCAAGGTCGTCGCCTGGGGTCGTTCGTCCAACGTCTTTCTCGAAAACGGGAGTCGACTCTATCTCGACGTGGGTAGTCACCCCGAGTACGCCACCGCCGAGTGCGACTCGTTGAGTGACTTGGTCGCCCAGGACAAGGCGGGTGAGTCGATACTTCGTGAGCTGGTCGGCTACGCGCAGACCCAACTGAGCGACGAAGGCATTCGCGGCGATATCTATCTGTTCAAGAACAACACCGACTCGACGGGCAACTCTTACGGCTGTCACGAGAACTACTGCATCGAGCGAATTGAAGACCTGAGTCGACTCGAGAATGTCTTCATCCCCTTTCTCATCAGTCGCCAGATCTTTACCGGAGCGGGCAAAGTCGTCACCAACGCCAAGGGAACCGCGTACTCCATGAGCCAGCGCGCGGAGCACATCTGGGAAGCTATTTCGTCGGCGACCACGAGGAGTCGCCCGATCATCAACACGCGCGACGAACCGCACGCGGACCCCGAGAAGTTCCGAAGGCTCCACGTCATCGTGGGTGACTCGAACATGAGTGAGTTCGCCACCTACCTCAAAATTGGCACGGCCTCGGTGGTCCTGGCGATGATTGAAGACGACATCATCCAGTTGCGCGACTACTCGATGGCCTCGCCCATCAACGCCCTACGCGATATCTCCTACGACCTCTGGAGCAAGGAGCCGGTCAAGCTCATGAACGGCCGGGACTTGACGGCCCTCGAGATTCAAGAGGACCTCTGTGAGCGCGCGGAGAAGTTCGTCGAAGTTCGGGATCTACCGGCCGACCAGGTACACGCCGTTCGACTGTGGCGAGAAGTGATTGAGCAGTACCGCAGCGACCCCATGGGGCTCGCGGATCGCGTTGATTGGATTGCCAAGCTGCAAATCATCGATCGTGAACGCGAACGCAGTGGCGTCGAGCTGAACGACCCCAAGATCGCTCTCATCGACTTGATCTATCACGACACCAACCTCGATCGCGGACTCTTCTATCGCCGCTCCGCTCGGGGTCACTTTGAGCGCATGGTGAGCGACGAGCAGGTGGAACTCGCCACGACGACGCCGCCACCGACGACGCGCGCGCATATGCGAGGCACGTTTATTCAAGCGGCCAAACATTGGCGTCGTGACTACACGGTGGACTGGGTGCACCTCAAACTGAACGACGAGATGCAACGGACCGTACTGTTAAAGGATCCCTTCAAGAGCACCGATGAGCGTTTCCAAAAGCTCTTGGCCTCGCTCGAACGCCACGGGTGAGACGAGTAATCTTCATTCGTGCCCGAAGTACCTCCCGTCACTTCTGACGTCGTGACGCCCGACCGGGTGACTTCCGCGCAGAGCCCCAGTGTTCGTTCGAGGTGGCGCGTCGTGGGCGAGTGGGTCGTCGTCGTCATCGTTGCGGTGACGGTTTCATTGCTCGTGCGTTCGTACGCCTTTCAAACGTTCTACATTCCCTCGGCGTCGATGGAGCCCACACTGCAAGTTGGCGACCGGCTCATGGTGGATAAGTTGAGTGTCGAATTTGGGACTATCAACGTCGGCGACGTCGTGGTCTTTAAGGCGCCGGCGGCCGAGAACTGTGGCGAGAAGGTTGCCGATCTCGTCAAGCGAGTCATCGGCACGCCGGGCGACGTTCTCACGTCGAAGGGCAACACGATCTACGTCAACGGAATACCTCTCGACGAGAAGTGGCCGCACACCGAGCCGCTCGGTCCGGCGATCGGACGCGTGACGGTATCGGCGAATCAGTACTTCGTGCTGGGCGACAACCACTCCGACTCGTGCGACAGTCGAAGTTGGGGAACGGTACCGCGCTCGGACATCATCGGCAAGGCCTTCGTAAGATTGTGGCCACTTTCTCGCGTCGCCTGGCTCTAAGACCTTGAGGGTTCGCGCCCTACAATGGAATCGTGTTCAGTTTGAGTCCTATAAAACTCATGGTGATAGTGGGCGTGGTCATGCTGTTGATGGGTCCGGACAAACTTCCCGAGGTGGCGCACAAATTAGGCGCCGCGTGGCGTGCCATCAAGAACCTTCAAGAGAAGGTTGAAGCCGAAGTTCGTGAAGCGATTCCCGATCTGCCTAGTACCGGCGATATTGCTCGAATCGCTCGCAGTCCAGTCAATCTCTTGAATCAGTTGGCCGATCGAGTCGACGCCAAGGAAGCGGCCGACGCGAAGTCGGCTGAATCCGCGAGTGACACTGCCGAGGAGGAGTCGCCGCCGCTCTTTACCTCGCCGCGACTCCCGACGCCACCGTCGACGCGCGCCGACGAGGCCACGTTGCCGCCCGATCCGTCGCTCAACTAGTCCTCGATGGCAAAATTTCGCCGCGCCGAAAGTGGCATGACGCTGGCCGAGCATTTAGCCGAACTTCGACATCGCTTTCTAGTCATGGCCATCACGATTACGGTCTTTGGTTTCCTCGGCTTCATCTTCTATCCCAACTTGCTCAAGATCCTTCAAGATCCGTACTGCGCGGCCGTTCCCGGGCACTGCAAGTTCCTGGTGACGAACCCACTCGACGGACTCACGCTGCGAGTGAAAATCGCCTTCTTCGGGGGCTTCCTGGTCTCGTTGCCGGTCATCCTCTGGCAGGTCTGGCGATTCATCACGCCGGGGTTGAAGGCGAAGGAACGCCGTTACATCGTTCCCTTCGTCACGGCATCGATCGTCTTCTTCAGTGCCGGTGTCGTGGTGGCGTACTTCAGTTTCGGTCACGCCATCCACTTCCTCAAGGCCATCGGCGGATCGACCCTTATGACCGAGTACAACCCCAACCAGTACCTCACGCTCTTTCTCTTGATGATGTTCATCTTCGGCGTGACGTTTCTGTTTCCCGTGGTCTTGTTGGCACTGGAGCTAGTCAACATAGTGACGCCGGCCCAACTCTTGCGTTCGTGGCGTTACACCGTCATTGCGATCACCGTGGCGTCAGCGGTCTTTACCCCGAGCGGCGACCCACTGTCGATGTTGGCGCTCGCCATACCACTGGTCGTCTTCTACTTCCTCGCCATTGGCGTGGGCAAACTGCTGGGCAAGTGAGCGTTCTCGAGTATCGACGTCAGTTCATTGACGGTCTGGGTTTCGGCCTCGACCGTTTTCAACTTGACGCCATCGAAGCGGTCGACAAGGGCGTCAACGTGCTGGTCAGCGCCCCGACAGGATCTGGTAAGACGCTCGTGGCGAACTACGCCATCGGCCGAGAGCTCGAACGCGAACAGCGGACCTTCTACACGACGCCGCTGAAGGCTCTCTCCAATCAGAAGTACCACGAACTCTGCGATCTCTACGGTGAGGCTCGGGTGGGACTTCTCACGGGCGACACTTCTCTCAATCGCAGCGCGCCCATTGTCGTGATGACGACCGAGGTTCTTCGCAACATGTTGCTCACCGAGTCCGATCAACTGACCTCGCTTGGCCTCGTCGTACTCGACGAAGTGCACTATCTTCAAGATCCCTTTCGAGGTGGTGTCTGGGAGGAAGTCCTCATTCTCACGCCGCCTGCCGTGCGATTCGTGGCTCTGTCGGCGACGATTGGCAACGCGGACTTCCTGGGCGAGTGGTTTGGCCAGGTTCGAGGACCGACAACCATCGTGGTGGAAAAGACGCGCCCCATCGAACTGCACAACCACGTCGCCTTCACGAAGCGCGGACAACCGACCGCCGAGATACACGACCTCTTGAACGGCCAGCGACTCTCCGACGAAGCGCGTCGCGTCGACAACCTGATGAAATCCTTTCGACCCTTTCGTCCAGGCGCCAAGTGGAAGGGACCCAAGTCCAGCGCGCCGCCGCCCCCTTTTCGTGCGCCTCGTCGTTCCGAGTTGATGCAGGCGCTCGAGAGAGAAGATCTCTTGCCGATCATCGTCTTCATCTTCTCGCGAGCAGCTTGTGACGACGCGGTGCATCAGTTGCGTCGCGACGGACTGCTCTTCACGAAGCCCGATGGTCGACGAGAGATTGAAAGCATCGCCGAGTCGCGGCTAATCGACTTCTCGGCCGAGGACCTCCAGGCGCTCGAATACGCCGACTTCATTGACGCGCTTCGACGGGGCATCACGATGCACCACGCCGGCATGGTGCCCGCTTTCCGTGAAATCGTCGAGACCTGTTTCGAACGCAACTTGCTCGCCGTGGTTTTCGCCACGGAGACGCTGGCTCTCGGCGTGAACATGCCGGCGCGTTCCGTCGCGCTCGAGCGCTTCACGAAGTACTCCGACGCGGGTCGTCAGTTTCTCACGAGCGCCGAGTACGCCCAGATGACCGGGCGAGCCGGACGCCGCGGTCTCGACGACGAAGGTCACGCCATTGTCTGTTACTCCAGTGACCTTTCTCTACACGACGTGGGGCGCGTGGCGCTCGCGCCGCCCGCGGATCTGCACTCCTCATTTCGTCCCACGTACAACTTCACGGCGAACTTAGTGAACCACTTTGACTACGAGACCGCTCTCGAAGTGGTGCAACGCTCTTTCGCCCAATTTGAAAACGACCGGCGACCCTCGAGCCACAAACGTCCCCTCATCGATCAAATGGTGGCGCGTCACCACGTCCTCGAAGAACTCGGGTACGCCGACGGCTGGCACCTGAGTGCTCAGGGTCAACTTCTTCGCTCGATCTACCACGAGTGTGATCTCTTGATCACGGAGTCTCTGAGCGCCGGCGTCTTCGAGGACTTAGAGCCCGCCGAACTGGCCGGCCTCTTGAGTTGCTTCGTCTTCGAGTCCAAACGCTCTAGTCGTGGCGCCAACGCCGCCCAGCAAGTGTCCACCAAGAAGAAACGCGTTCACCACGATCGCCTCGGACAGGAACGACGAGAAAGCATTAGCGAGCGTCTTCGCGAGATAACGTTCATCGCCGCTACGGTGCGTGGCGTCGAAGAGCGCTACAAGGTCCCACACTTCAAGGAACCCGACGGTCACTTCGCGACGATCATCGCCGCCTGGGCCCGGGGCGTGACTCTGGGCACGGTGTTGGATCTGGCGGACGCCGAGATTGGCCAAACGTCGCCCGGCGACTTTGTTCGAAACGCCAAGCAGGTGGCCGATCTCTGTGAGCAACTGGCCCGGATGCGCCACCTCACCAACGTCGCCGACGTCGCTCTCGCGGCCCGAGACGCCGTCTTGCGAAGCGTTGTCGCGGGTGCCTCCAGCGTCCACCCGCGCGCCTAGTTTCGCCTCTAACCTCGTAACTTCATGCACCCCTACGTTGCCGAAGAGTTCACCGACGCCGAGGCGGCGGTACTTCGCCGTTACTTCACGAATCTCGAAGGACCCGTCTTCGCCCTGGTCAACCTGCCCGAGGTCGTCAAGGGAGCCCTGTTCGCGCGCTACTCGAGGTCGTCGAAAAGCCTACGGCGACTCTTTCTCGATGAGTTCGTGGGCGACCTGGAACTCGCGGGCGACGCGTCAATTGACGCGACGGTGGGACTCCATCGGGCCGACGATCTCTACCAGAAGATCTTCTTCGAGTACGGCGACGACTCGGTAGCGCAACTGGGCGGTGTCCACCTGGCCTGTGAACAGGCGAGCAACCTCTTGACCAAGATTCTCGAGCGTGGTCGGCTCATGAGCTACCTCGAACAGTCGACGCGGTACCTGGGTTACGACCGGCGACTGAGCAACGGTCTCTATCGTTTCTATCGGGACAATGATCTGCTCGAGTCTCGCTTTGGGGCTCGCTACATCGGTGAGATGGATCGAATGTTCGACACCTATCGAGAACTGCTGCCGATCTTGACGGAGTGGCTCGCGCTCAAGTATCCCAAGACCGCCGCCGACACTGACTTTGTCTATCGACAGGCCATTCGAGCCAAAGCACTCGACGGTCTTCGAGGGCTGTTACCCGCCAGTGCCCTGTCGAACCTCGGCATTTACGCTTCGGGTCAGGCCTACGAAGCGTTGTTGTTGCGCATGCGTGCGCACGCGCTGCCGGAAGTTCGCGACTACGCCCAAATGATGCTCGACGAACTCGTGAAAGTGATTCCCTCGTTCCTACGGCGCCTCGACGTTCCCGAGCGCGGAGTCGCGTGGACGAACTATCTGCGCGACACGAGCAGCGCTACCAGCGCGCTGCTCCTCGACCTCGAGCACGACGTGCACCACGAACCGCCGGGGGAGTACGTACGCCTCGTCGCCTTCGACCCCGAGGGCGAAGTGCGCGTTCTCGAAGCCATTGTCTTCGCCAATTCGACGACGTCACACAACGAGGCTGCTCGGCGCGTGAAGGCGATGAACAAGTTGGAGCAAGCGGCCGTACTGTCGACCTACGTCGGTCAACGAGGAAATCGCCGTCACCGTCCGGGACGGGCCTTTGAGCGCACGGACTATCGATTTGAAATTATGAGTGACTACGGAGCCTTCCGGGACCTGCAGCGGCACCGTTTGCTCACCATCGAGTGGCAGCCGCTCACCGCCGACCTCGGTTTTGACGTGCCCGAAGTGGTTCTCGAAGCCGGTCTGGCCGAGCGCTACCAAGAGTCGCTCCTTCGCTCGGCGGATCTCTTCAACGAGGTACGAGAAGAGTTCCCTGACCAGGCGCAGTACTGCGTCGCGCTGGCCTTTCGGATTCGATACGTCATGCAGATGAACGCCCGTGAGGCCATGCACCTCATTGAGTTGCGCTCGGGTCCGCAGGGGCACCCGAGTTATCGTCGAATTGCCCACGAAATGGTCCGGCTGATTCGTGAAAAGGCAGGTCACGGCGGGATTGCTACGGCGATGGAGTACGTGGACTTCTCCGAAACCGACCTGGAACGCCTCGAAGCAGAGCGAGCAGCGGAGCGAAGTCGTCTGAATCGATAGAAATTCGGACATTTATGCACTCTTTAGGTCTAGATGGCACACATTGCGCCAAAAAGGCCATACAATGCCTGCGCTACAGAAGAGGAATTTATGGCGAGTGAAGTTGAGACCGACGAAGTCGTTGACGAAGAAGAGCTCGTCGACGGTTTCGATGAAGAGATTGTCAGTGAAGAAGAGCTCGAGGACGTCGTCGAGGCAATTGAAGCCGAAGAGGCCGACGACGTTGACGACGTTGTGGTTGTCGCACTCGTAGAAGACGACGAAGTCGTCGCGACCGCGGGGGCGGTCGCAGAAGATGACGACGACGTGGTGGACGACGCGGACGTCGAGTTGGCCCTGGATGAAGTCCTCGCGGAGACTATTTTACGCACCTCGGTGCCCGAAGACGACGACGAAGCTCCGCTCGAAGTCGACCCAACCCTCGACACCACCGAAGCAATTCTGCCAAAACAGGACGACGAATTTCGTTGTAAGTCGTGCCGCTTGCTGAAAAAGACAAGTCAACTCGCGGACAAGGTGAGTTGGCTCTGTCGTGACTGTGTCTAAGACCTTCGCGGCGTAGCGTGAATGTTTCGCTCGTGACGATTGTCACGCCCGAACTTCAAGCCCTGTGGGGTCGGGCCCACAAAGACGTCGTCGCTAAGCGCGGCGGCGCCGCGCTCTTAAAGACGCTCTGTGGCGCGATTGAAGAAACTGATCTTCTTGCGAACATCGTCGCGTCGTCGTCACTCTGGACCACCGACGACGAGGGTCAACTCATGGGTTTTGCCGTCTGTCGCGCGCGTGTCGTCGAAGCGGTCTACGTCGAGCACTCATTTCGTCGACAGAAAGTCGCGACCACCCTCGTGCACGCGCTTCTCACGGGCGAGACCCCGCCCGTTGACGCCTACGCCCTACCCGGTGATCGAGGGATGAAGTCGCTTTACGAATCGTTGGGCTGGAAGGCGCGACTACTTACGATGCGCGGCGCGTAGGCGGGCGACGAACGATTCGAGTCGGTGGTGGTGGAGGTGGCACTTTCATCCCGAGCAGTTTGGCCAACTCGGGAATCGCCCCCGCGTTGTGCACCGCGACGGAGCGACTCGACTCATCACTCGGGATACCGAGGGGCTTCACGTTTCTTCGAATTGACGTGTCAGCCGTTAACTCGACGATTTCGTTCCATACTTTGGGATCCAGTTCGGCGCTCAAGGTCTCAGAGACGAGAGCCACGACCCGACCGGCCGCGTCAGCACTAACGCGTGTCGAGACGTCGGGTGGACGCGCGACCAGGCCCAGGGCTTCTTTGACGTTCTTCGACGTGATCGCGGCTTCGAGCTTCTCGTTCCACTGGGTTCGAAGATGCTCCACGCGAGCGGTCAGCGCGCCTTGAAGCTCCTTGAGTTGCGTTCGCGCCTCGTCGTCGAGTGAGACGGTCTTGGCTGACGTGACAACCGCGCGAAGATCTCGAAGTCGAAGTTCGCGACCCGCGCCAATCGCGCCCCCGGCGCGGTCCTTCCACAGGGCGAGGTTGGTCGTTTTGAGTAGATCCTCGGCGATGCGGTCAATCGTCGTGGGATCGACCGTGGGACGTCCCTGAGAGGAGGCGTTCTTGTTCTGCAACTCGACCGCCGCGCGAACGGCGGGCATGCCGCCGCGAAGAAGTTGCTCGGCGACGGGTAGCTGTTCTGGCGACAACGTCGCGAGGAGAACGTTTCGGTGCGTGGTCGTCAGAGGCGCCTGTTGGGGGCCGTGAGAACCCTCCGGCCGACCGGGTCGACCAGGCCGATCACTGCGCGGCCCGCGAGCGGGCCGGTCCGGGCGCGTCGAACTCTCGGGGTGCTCTCCACGAGGAGCGCGAGCTGGACGTTCCGCGCGCGTCGCGCTCTCGGAGTGTTCGCTGCGGGGCCCACGAGCTGGACGCTCGCTTCGCGGGTGTTCGCTGCGAGGTTGATCGCTACGAGGCGCGCGTGCCGGTCGCTCGCTCGAGTCCCGGGTGCCTTCTCTGGGTTCTCGTCGAGTACTCGGACGCTTCGTGCCCTCACGTCGAGCACCGTCGCGACGATCGGTGTCTCGTTGCTCGCCGTCACGCCGAGCGCCCCGACCTTTGGGGGCGTACGTGACGACGACGTCGGGGCCCTTTTTCGCCTCGGGAATGAGTTCGAGGCGTTCGTTTCTGGGATCGAGAGGGGAGGCGGTCTTGGGCGCCATGACGGAGAGGACTTCAATACCTTCCATGTACTGCTCGATGTCGGCGCGATAGACGTTGCCAATGACTGGCCCACCGGGGATGAGCGACGCCTGAAGGACGCCCTTGGGTAACTTGGCACCCGCGGCTCGCCACGTCGCGAGGTCGCCACTGAGACTAGTAATTTCGATCTCAATCCGTCGAGACATAGGGCCCTAATCTAGTCGCTAGCCAAAACGCAAACATTTCAACGAGATTTAGTCCAATTTTAAATTCTGCTGCCTAGCATGGCTTTGTGAGTGACTCTCCACCGGACGATCCCCAAGAGAACGATTCCAACTCAACGCCCGAGGTGCCCGTTACGAACGATCCCGCGACGCCGCTCGTGTTCACTCCGGGACCCGCCTTTGAAGCCACGACGAGTAGTTGGACGAGCTCCGAAGAACCTGTTGAACCCGTGACCAGCGCGAAAGACGAGACCCGCGGCGAGAGCGCCTCGAGAAGTGCGACCTTCGTCGACGAAGCTCCTCTCGTTTCACAAGTTCGCAAGAGTCGCACGCTGTGGTCCACTCGACTTTCCCTTCTCCTCGTCGCGGCCCTGGTGGGAGGACTCGCGGGCCACTTCGCATCCCCGGCGTCCTCGAGCACTGGGGGAGTCACGATTAACGAGGTGAGCAACCGTCCCGGTCCCGCGGTACTGCCCAGCGGAGAGAGCATTCCAAAGTTGGTGCAGAAGGTCCTGCCCTCGATCGTCAGCATTGACGTCACCGGTAACGGCACCGAAGACCAGGGCACGGGAATGATCATCTCCAAGGGCGGACTAGTCCTGACGAATAATCACGTCATCGCCGCCGCCGTGAGTCATGGCACGATCAACATCACGAGAAGCGGGTCCACCAAGAGCCAATCCGCTACGTTGATCGGCACGAACCCCGCCGACGACGTCGCGCTCATACAGATCAACGGAGCGTCGAATCTGCCCGTCGTCACCTTTGGCAACTCCAACGCCCTCGAGGCGGGTGACGCCGTGGTCGCGATAGGAAACGCTCTGGGCCTCGCCGCGGGTACGCCCACGGTGACCCAAGGCATCGTCTCGGCACTCGGAAGAACGGTGACCGCTGGTACTTCGACCTCGTCAGAGACCCTCAACAACATGATTCAAACGGACGCGGCGATCAACCCGGGCAACTCGGGTGGACCACTTCTGGACTCGAGCGGTGACGTGATTGGCATGAATACCGCGGTCGCGGGCACCTTGTCCAATGGCCAAAACACCCAGAACATTGGTTTCGCGATCCCCGTGGCCACCATTCAGTCACTCTTAAAGTCCCTCATGGCGGGCGAGAGTGTCGTCAACCACGGTGCGTTCATTGGTGTCGAGATTGAGTCAATGACGCCGTCGTTGCAACAGCAGTACGGCTTCACGGTGTCGAGTGGGGCCGTGGTCATGAGTGTCATTTCCGGTACCGGCGCCGCGTCCGCCGGCGTGAAACAAGGCGACGTCATCGTGGGAATCAACAAGTCGACGATCCAGAGCGCTCAGGACGTCACGGCGGTCGTCTCGGCACTGAAACCGGGCAGTCGGATAACGCTGCACCTGATTCGTGGCACCAAGCATCTGTCGATTCAGGTTACGCTCGGGCGCCAACCGGCGGGCTAGGCCAACGTGGCGATGCCGCCGTCCACCGGCAGTATGGCGCCCGTGATATAGCTCGAGGCCGGTGACGCGAGAAAGATCGCCGCGCCGGCCATGTCCGAGGGTTGACCAATGCGTTTCATGGGTGCGCTCTGGGCAATAGCGTCGCCGAAAGCTTCGAGGGTCGCGTGCATCATCTTTGATTCAAAGGGACCTGGTGCGATGGCGTTCACGGTGATCTTGGGCGCGAGAAACTTCGCCAAGTGCCGCGTTAACTGATGAACGGCGGCCTTCGACGCGGAGTAGGCGTAGGTCTCCAATGAGGGCACGTGTAGTCCATCGATCGAACCGATGTTGATGACTCTGGAAGGATTCGCGCTGGTGGCGTCGGCTTCCAGAAGCGGTCGTAAGAACTTGGTGAGGTGAAAGACGCCCTTGACGTTGAGGGCCAGCACGCGCTCGAAGGCGGCCTCGTCGTACGTCGCCATGGGTGCGCCCCACGTAGCGCCCGCGTTGTTCACCAAAACGTCGAGGTGCGTCTCTCGCGCGCCAATCTCGTTGGCGAGTCGCTGACACTCCGCTTCACTCGAGAGATCGGCCGGTAGGGAAGTGCACGAACCGATTTTCGAGAGCTCCTTGGCCAGGGCGTCGCCGACCTCGGCCTTACGCGAAGAGATGTACACCGTTGAGCCCGCGTCGACGAAGCCTCGAGCGATCATCTCGCCAATTCCTCTCGACCCGCCGGTAACGAGTACGACTTTTCCCGAAACGTCAAAGAGTGAGTTCATGGGCCGAAGTGTAGGTCAGCCGTTCTCGGTCACTAAAAACGCGGTGCGCGGGCGGGGTAGTTCCGGGCGACGTTCGTGCCCCACGACGAGCGCCTCGTCAACGTCAAAGGCGGTCACGATCTCCTGGGTCAAACCACGAAAGGGGTCGCCCCAGATGACTCGGAAACGGTGGGACCCTCTCGGGGTCACGACTAGTTCGTTACGCGAAGGCGCGTGATGGAGATTGACGAAACGTCAGACTTGTTGTCGGGGGCGAACTGGGCCTTAATCGACCACACGCCGTTGGTCGTGAAGTTAAAGGCGCACTCCACCTGACTCTGTTGCACGGGCTGGAAGGGGCAGACGAGATTCGAATTGCCAGAGTTATCAGGAGCAATTGCGACCATGCGAACAACGCCACCGGTGTGTTCCGGCAACACGTTCGCGATGACATTGAAGGGACCGTTACTGGCCGACGCGGGCGCCGAATTGTCACTGAAGTCAAAAGAAAGAACGATGTTCGAGGGGGTTGAACTGTCCGCGCCAGCAGGAAGCGAGAGAATTCCCACGCTGCTCGCTACAAAGAGCGCAGCCAAAAGTGCCCGTCGCATGACGATGACTATATCAGGAACTAACCTGTATATCGCCGATAATGTTCGTTATGTCAACCTAGAAAGTAAAGCTTGTCATCGGCCATTGACGTCCGTTTTCGTTCAATGCCCTGCTCTACAAAGGCCGTTCGGTAGTTTCTTCATACCCCATGCCCGCGAAAGTCACAGTGAAGCCGCGCGAATTTGTAATGACATTGTCATCTGCGCCGGCTGGTGGATTCGTTGGCACGTTGCTTCGCGATCTTGTAACCGGGCTCGAACACTTTTCGTCGGCGACCTCGAGCTACGTCACGCGGCCCCAGGAGATCCCGCGGGTGTTGCTGGGAGTCAATTTCGTAGGTGTTTTCCTCGCGACGCACCTCTTGCGCGGTCCGCTGCGCCATCACGATCCCAACGACTTGACTCGAGTGCTGGTCATCACCGGATTCTTCGGAGGGCTGACGTCCTATTCGGGCCTCTTTGTCGATCTCGCGGCAATCTGGCACCTGAGTATTGGTTGGTGTCTTGGCGTGGCTCTAGGGGCCATCCTGAGCGGCGTTCTCGCTGGATTCTGTGGGGGACTGACGACCTTCTCTTCCGCCTTCGCCATACCGGCGATCTTGCAGCGCGAACACCACCTGGGCTTCTCCCTCGCGCTCATCATCACTACCGTTGCAACCGAGTGATCTCTAGTGAGTCCACTCATGCTGCACTCCTCACGGAGTTGTTCCGCTCGACAGATGTCGGGCTTCCCTTCCGCGTGTCTTCGCCAGCCGCTGAGTGAGACTCAGTCTGATGCTCGGCTCCACGCTTCACCGGGGCTCCAACTGAACCCAGGCTCGCCCATCGGGCGAGATTGATGGCCGCGTTGTCGTCGCGCTGGTGCGAAGAAGAACATTCCTCACAGACCCAGTGCTCGGACCAACCAATGTGCTGCACGTGACCACAGTCGTGGCACGTCTTGGATGAAGGAAAGAACCGGTCAGCTTCGATCAAGGTGGACCCGTACCACAGGCACTTGTAACGAAGCTGACGACGGATCTTTGGCGCGGGGACGGGCAAATTCCCTTCGCGAAACCACCGATAGGCGGTCTGGGGGTGTATCCCCTGGCGATTGGCCCACTCACTCAAATTCATTACTTCGTAGTCTTGCGGTGAAGTGTGACATCTGGTGGAACCCCACTGACGTGTGCCGGTCTCTTTACCCTCGACATGGCACTCGCCCACTAACCAAACATCGCGTACTGCGTTTCGCGCGACTCTGGCCCGTCGCGAAGTGACGGCTACACCTTCAGTGGCCCTTGCTCTGCTTCCGAGAGACCCGAGAAGTCCGCGGTGCCTCGTGGGGCCTTGGGCATCAGTCCCGCCACGACCAGACCGATGATCAAGAGCGCGACGCCGGCGTAGGGAGCCCACACGGTGGGCGCGGTCACCTTGTAGATCGCGCCGTAGATGGCCGCGATCGTGACGAGTCCTCCGACCAGACACGCGAGGTAGAGCTGCCAGGACTTGCCACTCGAGCGCAGTCCGCGAAGAGCACCCACGGCAATGAACAGGTAGATAACCGCAATGGCGAAGCCGCCAAAGGTCGACATCCACGAGAACATCGACACGTACTCCGGCAGTCCGTGCGGCGGACTCGTGGGAATGGCAAAGACTGTGGTCCAGGTCACCAACGCGATGACGACGGCGTAGACGAAGATCACGAAACCGCTCGCTCCCGACGGTGTCCCGTGTCGTGAGATCTTGGTGAGCGACTTGGGCATGCGCTGGTCCCTTGCGAGTGCGAAGATTCCGCGCGAGGCGGAGACCGCGCAGCCAATGAGTACCGCGATCATGTCAAAGATCACGACGAGCTCGACGAGTCGACGAATCCCCACGCCCGCGAAACCTCCCGTGGCCTTAGGTCCCGCCAACGTGAAGAGGGGCGCGCCGGCGTTCTTACCCAACGCGCTCAGATTGAAGTGGAATCCAGAAACCTGCGCGAACGATCCGATGATGTAAAAGCCCCCGATGACCAGCACCGACGTCAACACGGCGCGCGGAATGTTCTTTTCGGGACGATTCGTCTCTTCGGCCAGATTGGCCGACGTCTCAAAACCGGTGAAGAGCAAGACGCCGTAGAGGACGCCGAAAAAGACTCCCTTCCAGTGCGTGGGAGAACTGCTCACCGAGAAGCCAGTCCCGAGGTGGTGTACTCCCCCGCTCTTGACGATGACGTAGATCGAAAAGACGAGCACGACGGAGACCGAGATCATCGCAAGCGTCAGTTGCACGCGCGTCGAAAGGGCGACGCCCAAGTAGATAATCGTCCCCACCAGAATCAAGAGGATGAGATCCCAGACGAGGTAGCGAAACGGTGCGCGACTGAACTCGCTCACAATGGTGTCGTGAATGGTGCCGCCAATCATGGGCAAGATGCCGGCGCCCAGTGCCAACATCCCCACGTAGTAGAGCCACCCCGCCGCGGTACCCACTCGCCCGCCAAGGCCGTCGGTGACGTAGTCGTACAAGGAACCCGCGGCTTGAATCTTGCGGCTGTACTCGGCGACGATCCATCCGAGACCCGTCACGCCGATTGCCGCGATGAGGACCGCGAGCGACGCCGCGTTACCCGCGCCGGTTCCGGTCGCGGCAGTGAGCCCCACGATCAAGGGCACGAGGAACGCAATCGAAAACACCGGACCCATCAGTCCGACGGACTGCGCGATCGTGTCGATCAGCGTGAGCTTTTGTTTGCCGCCTAGCGACGTTTTTGCTGGCTCATCCGTTGCCATATTCTCCCCTGCGTACTTGAATGAGAACTTGTCTCACGGCGCCATTCGCTAAACCGTAAGGGTTCAAACAACTGGCGTCAAGTACCTCTTACGGCGTGTGTCCTATTTCGACACACCGGTTCGCCTTGACCGACTGAACAGCCGGTACTTGCTCACCGTTCGGATACTGGCCCACTCGCACCAACACTTGCCGGTTCCGTCCCAGGGCCCTGCCTCTTTCGAGGCTCGTACGGGTGACGAAGGGCTCTTCCCGCGTGCTTCGCGGTGCAGGATTCACTTCGCTGCGGCATCGTGAATCCAATACTGACGGTACCTACAGGGTGTGACAACGCTCGGAACTCATCGGAGGAGGAAATAGAACACTCGCTGTTAGGCGGGAAGTCGTTCACTCGCTTGGCGAACCAGCCAGACGAACGTTGGATCAGGTTTCTTCAGTAGTTCCGGGTGCCACTGCACGGCGACGATTCTGCCGTCGGGCGTTTCCAGTCCCTCGACCACGCCGTCGGGGGCCTTCGCCGAGACGATGAGACCCTCCCCCACCGTGTCGACGACTTGGTGATGCAACGAGTTCACGCCAATCTCGTCGGGAAACAGTTCCGAGGTCAACGTACCCTCGACGACGTTGACGGTGTGGGTGGCCTCGTGCCCGTCGACGTCCCACTGCGGGTGCCCGGCACCCTCTACGAGTTCCACGTGTTGGCGAAGCGTCCCGCCAAAGACCACGTTCAAGAGCTGCATACCCCGACAGATGGCCAGAACCGGAATGTTCTTCTTGCGCGCGGCCCCGAGGAGTGCCATCTCCCACTCGTCACGGTCGGGCTCAAGGGGTCCGAGGTTGTCGTCGTAGGAATGGTCGTAGTTCTCCGGGTCGATATCAGCACCACCCGTGAGAACCAGCCCGTCGAGGTGATCAATCATTTCCGTGGCGTCAGCGTCGCGCGTCAACTCCACCGGGAGCCCTCCCGCTAGCGCCACGGAGCGCGGATAGTCGGTGAAGTGCAGATCGAAGTGGACGTCGCTAAACGCCGGCGGGACGTTCGCGCCGAGAGCCGACGCCGGCCAGCGTCGTCCCGAGATGCCGATCAACGGTCGAGCCATGGGCTCATGTTACGCGCCCCGCTCTAACTATGCTGTAATGAAAAATCGTTTGGCAGCAAACATCTCGGGGAGAATTCGTGGCCGAACCACTAGCGGACATCACGTCACACGACACGTACGTGCACGGCGTTCCGCGAGAGACTTTCCGTTACCTGCGCGAGAACGACCCCGTGCACTGGACCAAAGAGCCCGACGGTGGTCGGGGATTTTGGAGTCTGACGACCTACGACGACGTCTTGTTCGCTAGTCGCAACACCGACATCTTCTCGAGCCGCCTCGGTATCCGTTTAGAGGACATGGACCCCGAAGAGACCGAAGCGCGACGCACGCTGATGGAGATGGACTCGCCGGAACATACCCGCCTCCGTCGCCTCGTTAGTCGTCCCTTCGCCCCTAAGACCGTCAACGAGTACGAGGACGCCGTGCGCGAACTCTCCATCGAGGTTCTCGACTCGTTGAAGGGTGAGCGCGAATTCAACTTCGTCCAGCGCGTCGCGCGCGAACTGCCGATGCGCATGCTGGGTCGACTTCTCGGCCTGCCCGACGAAGACTTGGACTGGCTCGTATTGCGCGGTGACGCCCTCATTGGCAACAGTGATCCGGACTTCACCGAGTTCGTCGTCGATCAAGTTGACACCTCAGAGTACCGACTCCTCCCCTTTCGCTCCCCCGTCGCGCTCGAACTCTTCGAGTACGCCACCCACGCACTCGAGGAGCGCCGAATCACGCCCACGCACGACATCTTGAGCGCATTGCTGGAGCCCACGGCGGACGGCGAGTCGCTCGACGACTTGGCGCTCATGAACTTCTTCACCCTCATGGTCGCGGCGGGTAACGACACCACGCGCTACACCATGACTGGAGGTCTGCTCGCCTTGATCGAACGTCCTGAGATCTTCGCGAAGATTCCATCGATGACTCTCGAGGAGCGAAAGAGTCTCGTCGACGAGATGCTGCGTTGGACGACCGTGACGATGCACTTTCGTCGCACCGTTACCGTTGACACCGAACTCAACGGCAAGACCCTCAAGGCCGGCGACAAGGTCGTGCTCTGGTACACCTCGGCCAACGACGACGAAAGCCACTTTGCGAACCCCGGTGAGTTCCAACCCGATCGTTCGCCGAACGATCACGTGGCCTTTGGACTGCACAGCCCGCACCTCTGTCTTGGCGCACACCTGGCCCGCCTAGAGATGCGAGTCCTCTTCGAAGAGTTGGCGAATCGCTGGCAGAGCGTCGAGCTAGTCGACGAACCCGAGCGACTTCGCTCGAACTTCATCAGTGGCATCAAGAACCTGCCCATTCGTGTGACCTGGCGTTAAAGAAACGGCAAGTACTCGCGAAGCTCCCAATCGGTGGTCGCAGCCGTGTAGCGGTCCCACTCGGCTCGCTTCACCATAACGTGTTGCGCCACGAGATCACTACCAATCGCCTCAACTAACTCGCCGTCGGCTTCAAGAACGTCGAGTGCTTCGGCGAGTGAGGCGGGTACGCCCACCGTGGCGTCAATGGTGTCGAGACCATTGCCACCCTCTGGTTTGCCGGGATCGGCCTTCGTCCTGACGCCCAGTAACGCCGCTTGCAACACCGCCGCGACCGCGGTGTGTACGACGGCTGCGCCGTCACTGAGACGATGTTCGAGGCGAGCACCGCTTCCGCGTTCGCCCGGTACGCGAATCGTCGCGCCGCGGTGGTCGTAACCCCAGTTCGCCCAGTAGCCCGACAACGAGGCCGGGCGCAGGCGCTTGTACGCGTTGACGGTCGGCGCACAGAGTCCCGCGAGTGCGCGGTGGTGTTCGAGTAGTCCGCCAATGGCGTTCTTCGCGAACGCGGAAAGACCGTCGTCGCTCGACGCGTCGTTGATCACGTTCTCGTCGTCGGCGTTTCGAATCGAGAAGTTGACGTGCAGTCCCGATCCCCCGCGGTCACTAAGGGGCTTACCCATGAAGGTGACCATCAAACCGAGATGGTGCGCCACCTCGCGAGCGAGAACCTTAAAGAGGAAAGCATCGTCGGCGGCCTTTAGGGCGTCGCTGTAGCGAATGGTGAACTCGAACTGGGGCGTGTCGTACTCGGAGTTGACCGCCTCGAGAGGAATCTCGGCGTCGGCGCACGCCGACCAGATGGCGTCAATGAGGCCGAAGGGATCAACGGCGGATCCGGTGCCGTACACGAAGGCGCCGGGCGTCTCCATGGGTTTCCAGCCGCCTTCACCGTCGGGCACAAAGACGTACGCCTCGAGCTCGATACCCACGTAGGGTTCGTAGCCGAGCGCTCGCCAGTCCGCGACGGCCTTACGAAGCGCGCCTCGAGGAGAGACGGAAAAGGGCGCGCCCTGACGAACGAGATCGGCGACGACGACTCGGGTGTTCGCTTCCCAGCTCGGGCGTAAGTCGGACATGTCGAAGGTAGCGTCAAAGTCCGGCAAGCCTTCGTGCCAGTGGCTCCCGGGGGTCTCGGGGATCATGACCCGGTCGTAGCCGAGAGCCCAGGTGCCCGTGCAGTGACGCGCGCCCCGGTCGGCCAGGCTGGCGGGCACGTACTTGCCGCGCGCGAGACCCAAATGGTCGGGCCACAGCACCCTTACGCGATCGAATGAACTGGCCATGAAGCCTCCTAGGGTGACTTCGGCGAAAGTAGCACGAGAATCGCGGCCTCGTTTGTAAAGTGAGAGGATCATTTGACTACAAACGATTTCCGGAGGCTGCGTGGAGTATCGCCGCATTCTGCTTGACGGCAACGTCGTCGACGTCACGCGGGACGGTGACGCGCTGGTGGCCGGCGACGGACGCCGCGTCGAGGCGGCGACCGCGACGCATCTCTCGCCCGTCTCTCCCACGAAGATTCTCTGTTGTCACCTGAATCACTTGTCGCGCGTTCGCGAGTTTGGCATCGAGCTCCCTCCGGCCCCAACCTGGTTTCAAAAGCCAGTTTCCGCGCTCAATGCCCACAATGGCGCCGTCGTGCGCCCGGCGAACTGTCACTACCTGAACTACGAAGGTGAGATCGCCATCGTCATCGGCCGTTCCGCGCGAAATATCAAGATGGCCGACGCGGCCCACTACATCGCGGGCTACACCATCGCCAACGACTTTGGTCTGCACGACTTTCGTGACACCGACGCTGGCTCGATGCTGCGCGTGAAGGGTGCTGACACCCTCTGTCCACTCGGTCCCGGACTCGTCACCGCGTGGGACTTTCACGCCAAGTCCATGCGCACGACGGTGAATGGTGAAGTTCGCCAAGATGGCTCCACCGACGAAATGGCGTGGGACATGCACTACCTCGTCACCGACGTCGCCCGTCTCATCACGTTGGTGCCCGGCGACGTCATTCTTTCGGGGACCCCGGCCCACTCACGACCCGTGGAACCCGGTGACGTCGTTACCGTCGAGGTCGAAGGTCTGGGTGCGCTCACCAACCACGTCGTCGCTTCGCCCGATCCCGTCAGCGACGAAGTCGGCGCGCAGCCCACCGCCACTGAGGAAGTGCTCTCGACGACCTACGGGGGTGACTGGGAGTTTCGTGGACAGCGCCGCCCCCATCCCACGGAGCGTTCCGCCCTGCCCTACCCGCGCGTTCACCCCAGGTTCGAGTCGTGAGTGAAGAACGCACCACCGTGGGTGGCGTCGCGGTGGCGACGGGACACTTCATTAATAACGTGCGGGTCTCGTCGCACTCAACCTTCGAAGACCGCTCACCCCTCGACTGGTCACTGAAACTCGCCGACATTGCTCGCGGCAGTGCACACGACGCCGATTTGGCCGTGAGCGCCGCGCAGGCTGCTTTCCCGGCGTGGGCGGCACTGAGCGTGAAGCAGCGCGCCAAGTATCTCCATCGGCTGGCGGATCTCATCGACGAGAACATTGAACGGATCACCACCGTTGAGTGTCTCGACATGGCGATGCTCGAAGAGAGTCTTCGCCTACGAGTGATCGCACGCGCTGCCCGCAACTTTCGGGCCTACGCCGATCTCGCCGAGGCCTACGAGTCGAGGCGTTGGGCGTCGAACGGCACGCATAACACGGTGCTGCGCATGCCCGCGGGACCGACGGTGGTCATCACGCCGTGGAACGCGCCCTTCATGCTCTCAACGTGGAAGTGTGCGCCAGCCCTCGCCGCGGGCAACACCGTGATTCTCAAGCCCGCCGAGTGGTCCCCACTGAGCTGTTCGTTACTGATGGACCTCGTGCTGGAAGCCGAGTTCCCGGCCGGCGTCTTCAACCTCGTTCAGGGAATCGGCGACGAGGTCGGCGTCGCTCTCGTGGCCGACCCCCGCGTTCGTCGCATCTCCTTTACCGGCTCGCCCAAGGTCGGACGCCGCATTGGCATGGCGGCGGCGAGAAATCTCGTCCCCTTCACCGCCGAGCTCGGGGGCAAGGGCCCCTTCGTGGTCTTCGCCGACGCCGACCTCGACCTCGCCGCCGAAAAGGCCGCGCTGATGTACGACGACGCGGGGCAAGTCTGTCTCGCGGGCACGCGACTCATTGTCGAGTCGAGCATTCGTGACGAGTTCCTAGAGCGCTTGACGAACCTGACGGAGAAGCACGTGCTCGGGGACAGCCGTGACGACGACACCACCATTTCGCCACTCATTCACCCCGACCACCTCGCGCGCGTCGAAGGGTTCGTGAAGCGTTCGCTCGAGGCGGGGGACACGCTCGTCTACGGCGGCGAGCGGTTGAAGGACGACGGGCTCTGGTTCGAACCCACGCTGATTGAGCCGCGAGACAACAACGCCGAGATCGTCCAACGTGAAGTCTTCGGTCCGGTCTTGACCTTTCAAACCTTTGACAGTGAAGCGGAAGCGATCGAACTCGCCAACTCTACGAAGTACGGACTCACGGCGATGGTTTTTACGACGGACGAGCGAAAGGCGGATCGTTTCGGTCTCGCGGCGCGAGCGGGAACAATCTGGGTGAACTGTTTTCTCGTTCGTGATCTCACGGCGCCCTTTGGCGGCATCGGCATCAGCGGTGTCGGGCGCGAGGGCGGCGACTACGCCCTCGACTTCTACAGCGATTTGAAGACGTACCAAGTGAAAGAGGACACCACCCATGGGTGAAATTGTCGGCGCCGGAGTCCTGGCGCACGTTCCCACCATCGTCCTGCCCGACGACGTACGACGCGAACTCAACAACGGTGAGGAGAGCACCCTCTACACGGGACTGCTCCAACTCCGTCACGAGGTCTTTAACGACCTCAAGCCCGATCTCGTCATCGTGTTCGACAGTCACTGGTTTACGACCGTCGAGTTCGTCATCACGTCGGCCGAACGGCGCTTGGGCTTTTTCACCTCCGAAGAACTGCCCCGAGGCATGTCGAGCGTGCCCTACGACGTGAAGGGCGATCCGTCGTTCGCAAAACTCGTAGGAGAGATTGCCAGTGACACACCCGAGTGCTGGATAACGCCGATCGACAACGAACACCTGCCCATCATGTACGCGACCACGAACTTCTTCTCGTTCTTGCAGGGCGACGAGGCCTGGCTCTCGGTGAGCACCTGCCAGACCTCGGAGCCGAGCGACTTCGAGGCCGTCGGCAAGGTGATCGCCTCGGCGATCGAACAGAGCGACCGGCGCGTCGTGCTCATCGCGTCCGGAGCGCTCAGCCACACGTTTCACACGCTGCGCACCCTTCGAGATCACGAAGCCGCCGGCGAAGAGCACATCTTCTCTGAAGAAGCGCGCGTCGCCGATCACCAAGTCATTGACGCGTGGTTGCGCGGGGATCACGCGAGCGTCATTGACAACTACCCGGAGTTCTTCAAGGTCAAGCCCGAGGGCCGCTTCGCGCACTACCAGATGATGGTCGCCGCCCTGGGCGGACGCGAGTGCGTGGCGCCGGGCCGGCTCTACTCAGCGTACGAAAACTCCATTGGCACAGGTCAGGTTCACGTATGGTTCGATAGACCCGCTAACGGATGGACCGGAGTCTGAACGTGATCCTTCGTGGCCTCCCCTTCCCTCGCACCACGACTGGTCGGGCGTCACTCTTGCCGCCACTGCCGTGGCACTACTCGGGCGATCTCCTCACGGTGGAGTACCGCACGGACCCCTCGTCGATCGCCGCGCTCTTGCCCGAAGGTGTTTCGCTCGCGAACGACGACGAGGATCCCGGTGCCGTCGCCTTTATCTGGGCCGACTGGCAAAGCTGTGGCGACGACGGCGCGGAACTGCTCGATCCCGTGCGCGCTCAGTACAAGGAGGCCTTCGTCGTCGTGCGCTGTCGCTACGAGGATCGTCTCTACAGTCGGTGCCTCTTCATCTGGGTCGACAAGGACTTCGCTCTCGTGAGGGGCTACCTCCAGGGGTACCCGAAGAAACTCGGCTCCATTCACCAAACGAGACCCGTCACCCGAGGCCGAGCCGGTCCCCGTCTCGAAGCTGGTGGCACCTTCGGCATGACCCTGGCCGCGAATGATCGTCGCCTCGCCCAAGCAACGGTGACGCTTCTGGGTGAGAGCGCGACCAACGGCTTCGTCAACGGCCACGCAATGTTGCATCATCGCTGGTTCCCCCGTATCGAGCTCGACGATCGCGACTCACTGAGAGAAGTCGTGACGATGGCGGGCGTGAACGTAGACCTCGGCTCCGCTTACGGCGGTTCAGCGACGCTCGAACTCTTTGACTCTCCCTCGGAGGAACTGCTCACCATTGCGCCCCGAGAGATACTCGGCGGCTACTTTCGATCGGTCGGTACCACCTTTAACGGTGGCATCACCCTCGAGGAGTAGACGTGTCACGACGAATCGCCAGTTCCAAAGCCACCGTCGTCTCACAGGCCGAGTGCGATATTCGCGCTCGCCTCGACGACCACGAACTCGACTTCACGGCGATGAGCGCGATCTCGAATATCTATCGCGCGGGTTCGGCGGTGCGAAATCACATGGAGCGTTCTCTCTTGACCGACTACGACCTCAGTTGGGTAGCGTTCACGGTGCTCTGGGTGCTCTGGATCTGGGGCGCACAAGAGACGGGCCACGTCGCCGCCGAGGCCGGCATCACCAAGGGCACGTTGACCGGCGTGATGAAGACCCTGCAGTCGCGAAAACTCATCAAGCGGATCCCCCACCGTGACGACCGACGCCGGGTGTCAATTGGACTTACCAAGGCGGGCGAACGACTCATTGAACAGGTCTTCCCCGAATTCAACACCCACGAGACGCTAGCGGTGAGCGGACTCACCGTTCCCGAACAGCACGAACTCGCTCGTCTCTTGCGGTTAGTCCTAAAACAGGTCAGCAGCCAGATCGCCGACGACGACTCGTAGTCCCAAGTTGAAAATGGAAATATATCTGTTGAGAAGACGGGTCGGACCGCGCCGCGCGGGTCGCGCACAACCCTTTCGGGGTGCGTTGGTCGCCGTCGTCCTCTGCTTCGTCATCACGCCGTCACTCAGTGAAGTTTCATCGATCACCACGGCGGGAGCTTCGGCCTCACCTTCGTCGACGTTGGCCGCGTACGACGCCCCGTACCTGGGTGCCCCGCCGACAACCGGTCCGGCCGTCGTTGCCGTCGTCGCCAGCGTGGACGGCAACGGTTACTACGTCCTTCGTTCGAACGGCAACGTGGACGCCTACGGCGCACCCAGCTACGGCTCGCTCGCTGCGGGGAGTCTCCCCCTCGGCGCCACCGCGACGGGCATCGCACTCGATCCCACGACCGGGGGTTACTGGATCGTGAGCTCCAACGGCACGGTGCAGGGATTCAACGCTCCGTTCCTCGGCGAACCCCGAATCCCGCCGGGAGGGTGGGGTCAGCATCCGGCCGCCGTCGCCATCGCGGCCGCGCCCGGCGGAGCCGGCTACTACGTACTTCGTGCGAACGGAGCGGTCGGCGCGTACGGCGTCAAGGGCCACGGCTCGCTCGGCGGTCATCTGTACTACCGAACGACGGCCCCCGTGGTCGCGGTCGCCCTCGCGGTCGATCCCACGACCGGGGGCTACTGGATCGCGACGTCAACGGGCGACGTCGCCAACTTTGACGCACCGAACGAGGGTTCACCGCTTGCCAGCGCCCACGGTACGTACAACAACGTGCCCGTCAGCGCCCTCGCCGCCATAGCCAGTGGAACGGGCTACTACGTGTTGAGGGCGAACGGCGAGATCGACAGCTTCGGAGCCACGTTTCACGGTTCGCTCGCCTCGTCGAAAACGATGCCCGAGGGCGGTTTCGCGGTCGCCCTCGCGGTCGATCCCACGACCGGGGGCTACTACGAGGCGGTCGACGTGACGCCGCTCGACGGCTACCTCAACCCGCTGCGCGCACTGACGTCGCTCGTTCCCCAAGAGATCGACCAGGGCGTGGACTACTGCGCGTCGGGCCCGATCTACGCACTCGGCGACGCGGTGATCGAGAATCTCTACGACCCCGGCTGGCCGAGTGGAGTGTTCATCTCGTATCGATTGACGAGTGGTCCCGCGAAGGGTCTTTACGTCTACGTCGCGGAGAACATCACGCCGAAGGTGGCGATCGGCGAACACGTCACCGCGACGACAGTCGTCGGCGTGGTGCACGACGCGAAGACCTGCCTCGAAACTGGTTGGGCGGACCCGCCGGCGTCACCGGAACAAGCCGCTGGCCACTTGGAGTACAACGGGAAAAACTCGACCGCCTACGGGCTGAACTTCAGTTCGTTGCTTCAGGCCCTCGGAGCACGACCCGGTCTCCCCCAGTCCTATGGACCGCCGGGTTCCGTACCTTCGAGTTGGCCCACGTGGTGATCTTCGTGTAAACCGGCGGCGCTCTGCGTACGGAGTCCCCGGTCGCGACAGTACTCATTCCAACGTCACTCGAAGTCCGGTGGTCGCCAATATGAAGTTCCGATTCGCCGCGACGCCGCGGGCCAAGGCGAGGCGGGCTTCGCCGTTTTCGTGCGGCGGAACGTGCGTAATCAGGGTCTGTCGCGCGGACAGTTCACGCGCGAAGCTACCTACTTCTTGCCCATCGAGATGAAACCGTGAACTACTTTCATCGCGCGTCTCCAAAGTGCACTCCAGAATCGCGAGATCCGCACCAACAAAGTGTGGCGGGATTGCCCACGTCGGTCCCGTGTCCGCGCCGTACGCGACTCGGCGACCACCCAAGGAAACGCAGGCGGCGAGCGTTGGCGTCTGGTGCGTCGTGACCGAGAACTCTATCTCGAGAAACGGGAGTTCTAAGTGCGTCTCCTCGCGAGCGAGTGCCAGGGTGCCCGGTGGGAGTGAGTCTGGCTCTCGCACGATAGAAGCCGTGGTTTGCTCGGACGCTACGAGCCGTGGTTGATCGCGCCACACGTCCGCGGCGTCCATAAATGCTTCGAGGTCCGCTACGTGATCGGCGTGCGCGTGACTCACGAAAATGGCGTCAATGTGGGAATCGGGCACGAGTAGCGAGTAGGACTCAAACGACCCGAAGCCACAGTCCAGCAGGATCGCTGTCTCGTGGGTCTCCACTAGATAACTCGAACAAGGGAGCCGCAACTCTTCGTCGTAGGAGGATCCGGCGCAGCCGAGTACCGTCACCTTGACTTCAGAATGTGCGTAATCTGACACGACCTGACTTTACTTATGAGATCTCGGGGGCCACCTTCCCGGTGTGAGTCGCGGCCGGATCACTTCAGAGAAGAGTGACGAGAGATCATCCGGACAGACCGAATCGTTCGACTCGAATAGCTGATGGCGGATTTCCCGCCCCGATCAAAAGTTCAGTCGCACTATCGGCGAAGCCCGCTGATCCGCACACGTAGATGACCCCATCGGGTCGGTGCGTTTCTATGCAGTCGTTGGCCACCAAGCGGCCCACGGGCCTCAGCCACTCTGTGGGAGCGACCCGCGTGAAGACGAGGGGAGTCTCGGCTCCGCCTCTTTCGTCGCGAGTTCGGATTGTCCGTGATTATACGAGCCAATGAACTTGCATCGCCCGGAGTTTTGTATCGACAGCGGGTGAGGAAACTCGTACGCGACGTCGATCCCCAGCGTCTGAGTCCAAGGTGTGCTGTGATGGCCCTACGGTGGTCAGTGTTTCAACGTTGACCAATGTGCCGTCACTGGTGCTGACAGATGTTGTGAGAATTGGAGGCGTGGGTCAATTGACGAGCCATAGTGAGGTCACTATCGACCACGGGAACGTGGGCACGTTCCTGCGCGAACTCTTACTCGGCGCCACTAATGAGATTGAAGTCGCCGACACCGTGGTGCGAGACAACAAGAGAGACGGGGTTCCTGACGATCCCGAGTCGATACGAAAATTACGTTTGGCGTTTCGCCGCGTTCTGTATCGATTGGAGATGATGTCCGACGTCGAAGAGTCACTCTCTTCAGAAGACTTGCTTAGGCGCTTGCAGGAAGTCGGCGAGCCCTTGGGGGAACTTCGCGACGCCGAAATTCTCGAGAAGCTGGTTATCGACGCCCTAGGTGATCGGATTGGGTCACTGCAAGGACGTGAGTTGATGGAGATTGTGACTGAACTGCGGCGAGACAAACAACTGTCCGCCGATACGATGATTCATTCGACAACGTATCAAGACGTGCTTAAAGCCATGGCTCAGTATCGCAGTTCCTTACAGTCCCTACCTGTGTCGACGCTCCCGATCCGACCAATCGCTCAACGAGTCATGTACGTCTCTTGGCATAAACTCCAGCGAGCGGTGAGGAAGACTAAGCGCGACGCTAGCGACGCTCAACTTCACCGCCTTCGCATTACCGCCAAGCGGACTATGTACGCGGCGCAGGCATTTGAGGACTGGCCGGGAACGCCCACCAAGCGATTCGCGACGCGCTTGGATCGACTGCAGAAGCGTCTTGGAGATCAGCACGACCACGTCGTGGCCAGTGCGTGGATAAGGCAGGTAGCGAAGGATCATCCCTCGTTGAAACGATTGACCAAAACGTTGTCCGCGAAGGAGCGAACGCGGGCCGATCGCTGCGCCAAGGGCTGGGGACGCCGATGGAAGTCAGTACGTCAGGTTCACCCGGTACATTTTTTTTAAATCCGGCTGCTCGTGGTGTTCAAGGTTGTGGACGTGGGCGTCACCAGTTGACGGGCGAGGTCTCTGGCACGACGTGCACGTCACCGGAGTCGACACCCACTCGCCAGGATCGTGCCCTGCGCGTAAACCACCATCTCTGTTCCACGATGACATGGGCCACCCCAGTACCCGGGTCGAATTCTGGGGAACGCAACCCGGGCCGAGATGAGGGCGAAACTA
>ODAK010000114.1_pt1 | contig 86912 bp, 80 predicted proteins | sample 1539591 | NCBI WGS metagenome assembly ODAK01 (sample SAMEA3539303, study PRJEB22396) | soil metagenome | biome: tundra; feature: field; material: soil | place: USA | collected 2010-05 | depth 0.15 m | reverse complement strand
AATTACAGGTCCGCAACGGAGGTTCGCGTGTTACAGAAAGTCCTGATCGCCAATCGCGGCGAGATCGCGGTGCGCGTCATGCGCACCTGTCGAGAGATGGGCATCACCACCGTCGCGGTCTACTCCGAACTCGATCGCAACGCCCTGCACGTTCGACTGGCCGACGAGGCCTACGCCCTCGGCGGCCAGAGCGCGGCCGAGAGCTACCTCAACACCGAAGCGATCCTCGACGTCGTTCAGCGATCCGGCGCAGACGCGGTGCACCCCGGATACGGTTTCTTCTCCGAGAACACGGAGTTCGCGCGGGCGATCACGGCGCGCGGCGTCACCTTCATCGGTCCCCCGCCGGAGGCGATCGAAGTCATGGGCGACAAGATCTCGAGTCGACTCGCCGCCGCGAAAGTGGGCGTCGAGGGCGTGCCCGGGCGAAGCGAGGCCCTGAAGAACGCGAAGGAAGTGGTGAAGTTCGGCAACGAATTCGGCTGGCCCGTCGCCATCAAGGCCGCCTACGGGGGCGGTGGACGCGGTATGAAGGTCGTGAACGCGGCCGAGGAGGCGACGGCGGCACTGGAGAGCGCCCAACGAGAGGCGCAGAGTTACTTCGGTCGTCCCGAGTGTTACGTCGAGCGCTACCTCACGAGGCCCCGTCACATCGAGATGCAGGTGCTCGCCGACGCGCACGGCACCACGCTGTGGCTGGGCGAACGCGACTGCTCGGCCCAGCGCCGTCACCAGAAACTCATCGAAGAGGCACCGGCGCCGAACTTTCCCGACGACGTGCGTCGCGCGATGGGCGACGCGGCCGTGAAGGTCTCGCGAGCCTGCGGCTACGTGAACGCGGGCACGGTGGAATTCCTCTATCAAGACGGCGCGTTCTTCTTCTTGGAGATGAATACTCGTCTCCAGGTGGAGCACCCCGTGACCGAGTTGATCACCGGACTCGACCTCGTGGAGTGGCAACTGCGTATCGCCGCTGGCGAAGCGTTGACCTTCACGCAGGACGAGATCCGTCGAGAAGGTCACGCGATCGAGGTTCGGATCAACGCCGAAGACGCCGCCGGAGGACGGTTCATCCCCACGCCGGGCACGATCACTCGATTCGATCAGCCCTCCGGACCGGGCGTGCGTCTCGACGCCGGTTACGGCGCCGGCGACACGATCTCGCAGTACTACGACAATCTGATCGCGAAGTTGATCGTATGGGGACCGGACCGTGAACGCGCCCGTCGCCGGATGCTGCGCGCCATTGAAGAGACGACGATCGAAGGGGTCGCGACGACCTTGCCCGCCGACGTCGTCATCCTCACCGACGAGCAGTTCGTCGAGGGCACACACTCGACGACCTGGGTGGAGAGCGAGCTCGACTTCACGGAACTGCCTCAGGTCGTCACCGCGGCCGTTTCGGTGGGTGACGGCCACGTCCGCAAGGACGTCACGGCCGAAGTAAATGGTCGACGTGTCACGGTCGCCTTGTGGGTGCCCGAGTTCAGCGACGATGGGCTCCCGCGGGCCCAAAGCACGGCGGCCAAGCCCCGACGCCAGCACCACGCCGGTGTGCTGGGCAGCGGTTCGGCCAGCGTGATCGTCCCCATGCAGGGCACCATCGTGAAGGTGAACGTCGAGGTCGGACAACAGGTCGAAGCGGGCGACACGGTCGTTATCCTCGAAGCGATGAAGATGGAGAACTCGGTCAACGCCGAGAAGTCCGGCGTCGTCGTGTCGATCTACGTGGCGGCCGGCGATTCGGTGAGTGCCGGCGACACGGTCGTGGTGGTCGAGTGAGCACCCGAGAGATCGCGGCCAACGCAATCCAGCGTCACGGGGATGACCTGGTCGAACTGAGTCATTTCGTCCACGCCCACCCCGAACTCGGTTACGAGGAGTTCGAAAGTTCCGCGGCCGTCGCCACCTTGGCCGAAGAGGCCGGCTTTCGCGTCGAGCGCGGTATCGCGTCCCTGCCCACCGCCTTTCGCGCGACGATGGGCGACGGCGACCTGAACATCGTGTACTGCGCGGAGTTCGACGCCCTGCCCGACGTCGGACACGCGTGTGGTCACAACATCATCGCCGCGTCTTCGCTCGGCGCCGCCATTGGTCTCGGTGCCGTTGCCGACGAACTGAACCTCACGGTCACGCTGCTCGGCACGCCTTCAGAAGAGGGCGGCGGCGGCAAGATTGACCTTATTAACGCCGGATATTTCGATGACGTTCATGCCGCGATGATGGTGCACCCGTTCCCCACGGACCGTCTCGATGCGCTTTGTCTCGCGGTCGACCACTTCGACGTCACCTTTAAGGGCAAAGAGGCCCACGCCGCGGCGGCGCCCTGGATCGGGGTGAACGCCCTCGACGCCATCACGATCGCCCAAGTAGCGATCGGCCTCTTGCGCCAGCAACTTCGTCCCGGCGATCTCATCCACGGCATCGTGCTCGAAGGAGGTTCGGCGGCGAACATCATCCCGAGTCGTGCAGCGGGACGTTTCATGGCGCGCGCTCTCACGAGCGAACGACTGGCCGAGTTGCGAGTCCGGATCAACGCGTGCTTCGAAGCCGGAGCGCTCGCGACCGGCGCGTCCCTACGCATCGAAGAGATCGGGAATGCGTTTTCTCAAATGGAATCCGACCCCGACATCTTGTCGCACTACCGCAGCGCGGCTGAGGCGCTCGGCCGGAGCTTCGAACTCGATGACGAAGGTGTGGATCGTCCGGCTCTCTCCACCGACATGGCCAACGTGTCACTGGTCGTCCCCTCAATCCATCCCCTGCTCATGATTCCCACGAACGGCGCCGTGAACCATCAGCCCGAGTTCACGGCGGCGTGTATTACGCCCGAGGCCGATCGAGCGATCCTCACGGGAGCGATCGCCCTCGCCCACACGGCGATCGATGTCGCGAACGACGAGAAGCTACGTGCTCGACTGATGGCCCGCGCGTGATGCTCGAACACGCCATCTTGGCGGTCACGCCCGGACGCGAAGAGGAATTCGAGTCGTCGGCGCGCGAAGCGCTCCCGATCCTCGATTCCGCCGCGGGCTGTTCGGGCGGTGAGATCCGACGACAGGAAGAAGACGGTTCGATTTACCTCCTCCTCATCCGCTGGTCGTCCATCGAAGCGCATATGGCGTGGCGCGACACCGAGGATTTTCAACGTTGGCGTGGGCTGACGCACCCCTTCTACCTCGAAAGGCCAGCGGTCACGCACTTTCACGATCCGTTGATTCCCTAGCCTGTCTTCAGACGATGATTACGACGTCAACGTCACGACGACGACGTTGATGACGCGTGCCAAAGGTCGTCTCCGTGGGCGAGGTCCAGACCGGCCACTGTGTCGATGACGACGTCGAACTCGTAGTCACCCGCTTGATTTCGCCAACGGTCGCGTCACTAGTTCGGTGTGTAGATTCCAAATTCGGTGCGCAACACGTCGGCGACTTCACCGAGGGTCGCCATTCTCGCCAGTGCCGTCTTCATCGGATAGAGCAGATTGTGCGTACCACGGGCGGCGCTACCGAGGTCCTCGAGCGCGGCCCGTACGCCGTCGTTGTCGCGAGTTCTCTTGAGTGCCTTCACCCGAGCGATCTGTGCTTCTTGTTGGGCTTCGCCGATCGGGAAGACCTCGGCCCTGGTGGCGTCGGTCTCTTCGAAGCGGTTGACGCCGACGACGACCTTCTCACCGCGATCGACACGACGGGCGAATTCGTAGGCGGCCGATTCGATCTCGTCCTGCATGAAGTGCGATTCGATGGCGGCGACCGCTCCCCCGCGTGCGTCGATCGTCTCGATGTACTCGCGCGCCAGCCGTTCAACCTCGTTGGTCAAGGACTCGACGAAGTACGAACCGGCCAACGGGTCGACGGTGTCGGCGACGCCGGATTCGTAACCGAGGACCTGCTGGGTGCGCAGCGCCAGTTTCGCCGCTCGTTCGGTCGGTAGCCCGAGCGCCTCGTCGAAGCCGTTGGTGTGCAGGGACTGCGTTCCACCGAGCGCGGCGGCGAGCGCCTGGATGGTCGTGCGCACGATGTTGTTCTCGGGCTGCTGGGCCGTCAACGTCGAGCCGCCGGTCTGGGTGTGGAAGCGCAACGTCATCGACTTCGGATCGGTCGCCCCGAATCGATCGCGCATGATCGACGCCCACAATCGGCGCGCGGCTCGGTATTTGGCGACTTCCTCGAAGAGATTGTTGTGGGCGTTGAAGAAGAAACTCAACCTCGGAGCGAAGTCGTCCAATACCAATCCGGCCGCCAGGGCCGCCTCGACGTACGCGATGCCATTGGCGAGGGTGAAGGCAATCTCTTGGACGGCGGTCGATCCGGCCTCACGGATGTGGTATCCCGAGATCGAAATGGTGTTCCACTGCGCCATCTCCTTCGCGCAGTACGCGAAGGTGTCCACCACGAGGCGCATGGACTGTCGCGGCGGGTAGATGTAGGTGCCCCGGGCGACGTACTCCTTCAAGATGTCGTTCTGGATCGTGCCACGCAACTGATCACCACGCACGCCCTGCTCTTCGCCGACCAACTGATAGAGCAGCAAGAGCGTCGAGGCCGTCGCGTTGATCGTCATCGACGTGGTGACTTGGTCGAGGGGCAGGCCGGCCAAGAGGTCTCGCATGTCCTCGAGCGAGGAAATGGCGACGCCGACCTTGCCCACCTCACCCTCGGCGCGCACGTGATCCGCGTCGAAGCCCATCTGCGTGGGCAGGTCGAAGGCGCACGAAAGTCCGGTCTGGCCGGCGTCGAGGAGAAACTTGAAACGGGCGTTCGTCGCGGTCGCGGTCCCGAACCCGGCGTATTGGCGCATCGTCCACAGTCGTCCGCGGTACATCGTGGGCTGCACGCCCCTCGTGTACGGATAATCCCCCGGGTGCCCGAGTTGGGCGTCGGCGTCGAAGCCGTCGAGATCAGTTTCGTCGTAGACCGGCTGGACGAGAATCCCCGAATCCGTACGGCGCTCGTCTGACGTCACATCGATAACGATAGGCGCTGTCGTTCGAGAACTGCGGGGACGCGTATCCCTACGTCGCGCCCTCGTGAGTGAGAAGTAGCAAAATCCACTTTCTTTGTAGGATTCCGCAATGGGCATATCACCGTACTTCGCGCGAATTCGAGCCGCGGTCGGATCAGAACTCATTCTCATACCGGGAGCCAGCGTTCTGCCCTGGGATGAGGAGTGCAGATTGCTGCTCGTGAGAAACAAGGTTGATGGACCATGGGGGCTCATCGGTGGTGCAGTTGAACCGGATGAGTCACCGCACGAAGCGGCCCTTCGCGAAGCGTTCGAAGAGGTCGGCATTCAACTAGAGATAACTGGTCTCCGAGCGGTCCTTGGCGGTCCAGCATTTCGATTTCGATATGAAAATGGAGATGAAGTCGCCTACGTTCAAACACTGTTTGACGCGAGGATTACCGCGGGCGTTCCCACACCCGATCTCGACGAAGTCACCGAAGCCCGATGGTTCAGCGCTGACGAACTGACGAGGTCCGAACTCGACGGCTTCGCACGCGCGACGCTGATCGCCGTAGAACTGATACCCAATTCGCGCCAATAACTGGGCCGTGAGACGCCGTCCTACGAGATCGTGTCGGTGACTAAACCTTTACGGGATGGGGCATGCACAGATCGTCGTACTCCGCGATCACGATCGGACCGGCGTTTTCGCCACAGGCCGGACACGCCGGATCGCGGCGCACCTTGAACGTTCGAAAGCTCTGGTCCAACGAGTCATACGTGAGGAGCCGTCCGACCAGCGGATCGCCCAACTCCAGCAACAACTTGATGGTCTCCACGGCCTGGATCGAACCGACGATGCCCGGCAAGACGCCCAGCACACCCGCTTCGGCGCAACTCGGGGCGAGTTCCGGCGGTGGCGGCTCGGGGATCATGCAGCGGTAGCACGGTCCGATGTACGGGTTGAACACGGTGGCCTGGCCCTCGAAGCGAAAGATCGAACCGTGCACGACGGGAATCCTCTTCACCAACGCCGCGTCGTTCACGAGGTAGCGCGTGGGGAAGTTGTCGGTACCGTCCACGATGACGTCGTAACCGTCGATGATGTCCAAGACATTGTCGGCGCCGAGTCGCGTGTCGTAGGTCACCACGTGGACGTCCGGGTTCATCGCGGTGAGGGTCATCTTCGCGCTGTCCACTTTGCGCATGCCCACGCGGTCGACGTTGTGCAGGATCTGGCGCTGGAGATTGGAGGCGTCGACCACGTCCATGTCGATGATGCCAATCGTGCCGACGCCCGCGGCGGCGAGGTAGAGCGCGGCCGGCGAACCGAGTCCCCCGGCGCCGAGCAGGAGGACCTTGGAGTCCAAGAGCCGCATCTGACCCTTTTCACCGACCTCGGGCAACAAGAGGTGACGCTGGTAGCGGTTGCGCTGTTCGGTCGAGAGGACGCGGGGCGTCGTCCACGGGAGACCCTCGTCCTTCCACTTATTGAAGCCACCGATAATCGACACGACGTCGGTGTAGCCGAGGTCCTGGAGCGTCTTGGTGGCGAAGGCCGAACGCACACCGCCCGCGCAGTAGACGGCGATCGGTGCGTCCTTATCCGGCAGGCGGCCCTCGACGGAGAACTCCAGGTTGCCCCGCGCGACGTGGACCGCGCCCGGCACGGCGCCCTGTTCGTACTCTTCGGGCTCGCGAACGTCCAGCAGCGTGAAGTGATCCAGTCGTGCGGCGACGTCATTCGGGTCGATCTCTTTAATCTCGGCCTTGGCAGCGTTCAGTAGATCTCGAGGCGTGGACAACGTTCGCTCCTTCTCAGTTCTTAAATCTTACCTGTCGAGTCATCATTCGTGTTCGGCCATGCTGGTAAAACCGACGCATGGAACTACGTGAACTGCTGGCCCAGCGACGAATGGTGCGCTCATTCGACGGCACACCCGTCGATTCCGCGTGGCTGACCGATCTCTGCGCCGAAGCCCTCTGGGCCCCGACCGCCGGCAACAGCGCCGGCATCCGATTCCACACCATCGGACCGGAGTTGATCGGCGAGTACTTCGAAGTGGCGACCGACGAAGAGTGGCGCGCCCGTTCGCGACGCTTTGAAGGACTTCGACGTTGCGGCGGCGTTGTTCTCGTGACGTCGTGCCGTACTGAGTACGTCGGTCGCTACGGCGAATCTGACAAGCGACACTCGGGACTCGACGACGAATCGAACTGGCCGGTGCCCTACTGGCACACCGATGCGGCCATGGCGACGATGGCGCTGTTGTTGCTTCTCGAAGAGAGCCGGTGGCAGGCCGCTCTCTGGGGCAATTTTCGACGCGAGGACGAGATACTTCGCTGGGCCCGCATCGTCGACGAAGACCTCTTCGCGACGGTGTTGATCGGCAAGGCCGACGGCAACGACGTCGTTTCATCGTCTCTCACTCGCACGGTGCCCAGTCGCGCGTCACGCGTAAGCCCCGTTGAGCGTTAGTCCAGCGCCTCTTCGGCCACGGCTTCGAGGAATTCGACGATGGTTCGCGCACTGAAGGCCGTGGCGCCTTTGGTCGTGTAGCCGCGGTTCGAGTCCGAACGGCCGGGGCCCGCGATGTCGATGTGCGCCCACGGTCGTCCGTCGGTGAAGCGCTGGAGGATCAACGCGGCGGTGATCATCCCGCCATTGCCGGGCTTACCGATGTTCTTCATATCGGCCACGTCGGACTCGATGGCCGCCTCGTAACTGTCGACGAGGGGCATGCGCCACAACAACTCGCCACTTCTCGCGCTCGCGACGGAAAAGAGGTCCGCCATCTCGTCGGTGGAGGCGAAGATCGCGCCCACTTCGTCGCCGAGGGCGACGCGCTGTGCACCGGTGAGCGTCGCCACGTCGATGATGGCGTCGGGATTCGCTTCCACGGCGAGACTGAGACCGTCGGCGAGGATGAGACGACCCTCAGCGTCGGTATTGAGTACCTCGATGGTCATACCGTTTCGAATGGTGAGCACGTCACCGGGTTTGGTGGCGCGATCACTCGGAAGGTTCTCCGTCATGGGCGCGATAGCCGTGATCTTCACCTGCAACGCCAGCCGACTGGCGATGGAGACCGCGGCCATCACTATCGCGGCACCGGTCATGTCCGTCTTCATCGTCATCATTGCTAGGCCGGTCTTGAGCGACAGACCACCGGAGTCGAAGGTGACGCCTTTGCCGACGAGGGCGATGTGGGGCAGTTCCGAATCGGGGTTCGGGTCGTAGGTCGCGTAGGCCAGGCGACAGGGCTGCGCTGAGCCTTCACCAACGCCCAAAAGTCCCCCGAGTCGCTCTTCGCGGATCCGAGGTTCGTTCCAGATCTCCACCGTGACGTTCTCGTCATCGTCGAGACGCGTCTGGACGTGACGAGCCAACTCCTTGGGCGGCATCGAGCCGGCCGGTGAATCGATGAGAAACTTGGCCCAGTTGATCCCGCTCGCGATAGCTTCGCCTCGCTGCGCCCCGTCGGTGACGTCGTCGTGGGTCTCGACCGAGGGCAGAGGCGAACCGAGCGGAACGACGTCAAAAGTGGTCAGCGCGTCGCGCTGCTTGAAGTTGTAGGACGCGAGCAGACCACCGGTGACGAGCGCCTGCGCCACGTCGCGGGGATCGTCGATGCCGTCGGTCGGCAAGAAGAAAGCGACCGACCCGTCGTTGGCACAGCGTGTCGCCGCGGCGCCCGCCAGACGGTAGCTCTCGAGAGAGTTATAGGACGATCCGATGCTCACGAACGCGACGTTCGTGTCCTTCAGAGTTCGCAACACCGTGACGCTCCCGGCGTCGGGCTTGAGACCTTGTTTGGTGCACCACTCCTTCGAGAGCGTCCTCGGAATGCTCTGGCCGCCCAGGCTCGCGGGCACCGACTCGGCGACGTACCCGGCGCCGTCGTCAAAGACGACGGGCACCACGACCGTCGGTTGCGTCGCGGCCTCGTCCGGTGTAGAGATTCGAGCTGTGCGGGCCATGCAGTCCCTTCTAGTGATGAATCTTCGTGGTCCGGTGTTGGGAACCCTCGGCGTAGCGGGCCATCGTCCACGCGAGGTCACTAAGCCTATTGAGGTAGGCGACCACGAGGGAGTCGGGGAGCGAATAGCCCACGGCCGTGCGTTCCGCGCGTCGAATCACCGTACGGGCGACGTCGAGGGCCGCCGAGAGTTGGTTCTCACCGGGGACCACGAATTCGTTGGGCATCTCGATCTCTTCGGAGAGCACGTCAATCTCTGATTCAACGCGGGAGATCATCTCTGGGGTCACGAGCGTCTTGTTGGCCGAGAGCTTGTGTCGATTCTCCGGCGCCGTCGCCACTTCGGCCATCAGTACCCAGAGGTCGCGTTCGACGCTGATGAGGAGTTCGTTGAGTCGCGAACCCGGTTCGGCGAGTGACCGGGCCCAGCCGAGTGACGACTGCGCTTCGTCGACGACGCCGTTCACTTCTATCTGGTCCGAGTCCTTGCCCGTCCGACCTCCGAAGTAGAGACCGGTCGTGCCGTCGTCACCGTCACGGGTGTAGATCTTCACGTTGTCAGCGTAGTGAGTCATGGGTGTACGGGTAGCCTTTGGATTCAATGGAGTCCCCCGCACGTCCGCCCTTCGCCCGACCGAGCGCGAACGACCCTTACCTCAGCGCACTGCGAGAACGAGTCCTCATCTATGACGGCGCGACCGGTACAAACTTTCAACTGCAAGATCTCCACGCCGACGACTTCGGCGGCGCGGCCTTGGAAGGATGTAACGAGATCCTCGTCGTCACCAAACCGGACGCCGTCGAAAAGCTCCACCGCTCATTCTTGGACGTCGGTGCCGACGTCATCGAGACCGACTCCTTCGGTGCCTTCTCGGTCGTGCTCGCCGAATACGGCATCGCCGAACGCTCCCATGAACTCGCGATGGTGTCGGCCCAGATTGCACGACGCGTCGCCGACGCCTACGCCAGTCCCGGATCACCGCGCTTCGTCGCGGGATCGATGGGTCCGGGCACCAAATTCCCCTCGCTCGGGCAGATCACGTACGACGACCTCTCCGCCAGTTACGAAGAGATGGCGCTCGGTCTACTCGAGGGCGGCGTTGACCTGCTCATCGTCGAGACGGTCTATGACTTGCTGTCGGGCAAGGCCGCCATCGCGGCCTGTCACCGCGCCATGGTCCGACACGGGCGCGTCGTGCCGATCCAGGCCCAGGTGACGATCGAACTGACGGGCCGGATGCTGCCGGGTACCGAGATTGGTGCCGCGCTCACCGCGCTGAACCCGCTCGGTGTGGACGTGCTCGGTCTCAACTGCGCGACCGGACCGGTCGAGATGTACGAGCCGCTTCGCTATCTGTGCGAGACCTCGCCCGTCCCGTTGTCGTGCCTGCCGAACGCCGGTCTGCCGAGCGTGGTCGACGGCAAGATGCACTACGACCTCACCCCGGACGCCCTGGCCGAGCACCTCTCGAAGTTCGTGACGGAGTACGGGGTACAAGTCGTCGGAGGCTGTTGCGGTACGACGCCGGAACACGTCGCTCGGGTCGTCGATGCGGTGCGCCCGCTCACGAGCGCCGCTCGCACGGCGACGCTCGAACCGGCCGTGGCGTCGATCTATTCAGCGACCACCTACCAACAGGACCGCTCCGTGTTGTTGGTGGGCGAACGGACCAACGCGAACGGCTCGAAGAAGTTCCGTGACGCCATGCTCGAAGGCGACTGGGACACCTGCGTCGGCATCGGCCGAGATCAGATCAAGGAAGGCGCGCACATCCTCGACGTCTGCGTCGACTACACCGGGGCCGACGGCGTCGCCGACATGAACGAACTGATGAGTCGCTTGGCCACGCAGTCCTCGGTGCCGATCATGGTTGATACGACCGAGACGAAGGTCGCGCGTCAGGCCCTCACGTGGCTCGGGGGCAAGGCGCTGCTCAACTCGGTCAACCTCGAAGAGGGCGACGGACCGGGGACACGACTCGACGGGTTCCTGTCACTCGCCGCTGAGTTTGGCGCGGCGATCGTCGCGACCTGCATCGACGAAGAGGGGCAGGCACGAACGGCCGATTGGAAGGTCCGCGCCGCGCGCGCGATCACCGATCTCGCCGTCTCGCGCTACGGCCTCGACCCCCAGGACATTTTCATTGACACGTTGGCGTTGCCACTCTCGACCGGGATGATCGAATCGCGACGCGACGGCATCGAGACGATTGCCGCGATTCGGCGAATCAAGGCCGAGTTGCCGGGCGTGCGGACGATCCTCGGCCTCTCCAACGTCTCTTTCGGACTCAACCCGGCCGCGCGCCAAGTCTTGAACAGCGTGTTCTTGCACGAATGTGCGGACGCCGGGCTCGACGCCGCCATCGTTCACGCATCCAAGCTGCTACCGCTCAACCGAATCGATGACGAGGCCCGACGCGTCTGCCTCGATCTCATCTACGACCGACGCAGCGACGACTACGACCCGCTCACCGTGCTACTCGGCCTCTACGAAGGTGTCTCGTCGTCCAACGCGACCACGAGTTCTCTCGACGATCTCGAACTGAACGACCGGCTCCGTCGTCGCATCATCGACGGCGCGCGCGTCGGCCTCGAGGGTGATCTGGACGCCGCCATGGCCGAGGGCATGGCGCCGCTCGACATCGTGAACGAACTCCTCCTCGACGGCATGCGCGAAGTGGGCGACCTGTTCGCGTCGGGTGAGATGCAGCTCCCCTTCGTGCTGCAAAGCGCCGAGACGATGAAGTCGGCGGTCGCCCACCTCGAACCCCACATGGAAAAGAGTGACCAGGGCGGTCGCGGTCGGGTCGTACTCGCGACGGTGAAGGGCGACGTGCACGACATCGGGAAGAACCTGGTCGACATCATCCTCACCAACAACGGTTACGAGGTGTTCAACCTCGGCATCAAGGTCGGCGTCAATGAGATGTTGAGCGCGCTCGAAGAGCACCACGCCGACGCGCTCGGTATGAGCGGTCTCTTGGTGAAGAGCACGCTGATCATGCGCGAGAACCTGGAGTTGATGAACGAACGGGGCATGAGCCACGTGCCAGTCCTGCTCGGCGGGGCGGCCCTGACCCGCACCTACGTCGAACGCGACCTGCGTCAGGTCTACGGAGGACGCGTCTTCTACGGTAAGGACGCCTTCGAGGGATTACGCGTCTTGGACCGGTTGGGCGAACTTCGCCGTGGTGACGATGACGACCCCACCTTTGGTCGTGAGATCTCGGAACGAAAGGTCTTTCGGCGCATCCGCGGCGAACGTGGCGAAGTGCCGGAAGGACTCCCCAGTCGCAGCCCCGACGTCGAGGACGACAATCCGCTCTTCACCCCACCGTTCCTCGGTAGCCGCGTGGCGAAGGGTATGTCGGTCGACGAGATCAGCGAATACCTCAATCTGACCGCCCTCTTTCGCAACCAGTGGGGCTTTCGCCCCGAGAACGGCGAGGACGATCCCGCCTTCAAGCTTCGGGTCAGCGCGACGTTGCGCGAGCAGTTGGCGATCGCCAAAGAGGAGTCGCTGCTCGTGCCCCAAGTGGTGTGGGGTCACTACGCCGCCGCGTCCGAGGGCAATGACCTCATCCTCTTTAGTGACGACACCCGAACAACGGAGATCACGCGTTTCACTTTCCCGCGACAGAGTGTGTCACCGTTTCTCTGTATCGCCGACTTCTTCCGCTCGATTGAAAGCAGCGACCTCGACTACGCCAGCTTCATGCTCGTGACCATGGGTTCGCGCGTCTCGGAGCGTGGACAGGAACTCTTCGCCGAGAACCATTACACCGACTACCTCATGTTGCACGGACTCGGCGTGGAGATGGCCGAAGCGCTCGCCGAGATGTGGCACAAACGCATCCGCGGCGAACTGGGCTTCGTCGAAGAAGATGGTCCGACGTTGACGGGACTCTTTCGCCAACAGTACCGAGGGGGACGCTACTCGTGGGGCTACCCGGCCTGCCCCGATCTGAACGACAACGCCAAGGTCGCCGAGTTACTCGAGAGCGAGCGCATCGGCGTCACGGTGTCCGAGGGCTTTCAACTTCACCCCGAACAGACCACGGACGCGATCATCTGTCATCACCCGATGGCCAAATACTTCGTGGCGTAGCCAACTTTCTCTTCAGGCGTCTGACACGCACGCGACGCCAAGCTTCTACAGAAGATCGACCGCCCACTTCGCGCAGACCACGACGGTCTTGTCAAAGTCAGTCCACTCGCGATCCCACGTCACTTGCTTGGAGCTGACGTAAGGGCCGAGCGTTTTCATGTTCGACGACTTCGCTTCCACCTTCAGTATCGGCACGAGCACCCGGAGCGAACTCTTCGCGATCGACGTGTTGGCTTCGGACTGCAGGTGCTCGAAATACTTCAAGTTCTGCTTCGCCCACACGTGGTACGCAGTTGGAACGTTATTGGTGGGCGGCGTCGGATGATTGGCGATCATCGATTCGCAGTAGGGATTAATGGTGGCCGATTTGAACGTCGCCGCACTACTCGATGATCCGCTGAGCGCGGTCACGGTGAGTGCCGCCAAGGTTGTGAGCATGGCGACCCGCCGCGCGAGTCGCGTCATCCGGTTAGTCAAATTCTTCGCGCGGTCATTCCAGTGACTTCGCGGCTGCTCGAGTTCGCGCTTTCATAAAGTTGTTCCGAGTTTTCAACCTAACTCCTTCATTCGGGGGTCAGTGCCCGCTCCCATTTCACTGCAACGCGTGACCACACCCGCTGGGAGGTACGGACCGTTTCTACCAGACGTGACGCCTTCAACTGTGACCACGAATCAACAATTTCTCGTGTACTGGGGTGACGCGTCAATTCAATCGGTACTGGACGACGATTACTCGTGGCTCCCCGCACCCATGATCGTGATCGCGGTATTCATGACCGGCTCCACGAACACCGAAATCGCACTCCCCGGCACCGGCATCTCTTCCAACACGATCGTCCCGCCAAGTTCACGGACCTTGGCGCGTGCCGTCTCCAGTGAGTCGACGACGTAGATCGAGTTCCACTCCGCCGTCGTTCGCTCAGGGAGCTGATTCGGCGTAACACTCGCGAACCACTGTTCTCCGGCACTGAGCACGTGCATTCCCGGTTCCGGCTCGATGAGACTATGGCCCGTCAACCCTTCGTAGTAGGTCGCGGCCGCGGCCGGGTCGTTCGACGCGTGGTCGAACCATCCTGGCGCGTTCGCTTCGTAGGCGACCCCGAAGCCTTTGAAATCGCCGGCCTGCCACAGGCCGTGGACGGCTCCCGTCGGGTCGGTTACCAACGCCATTGTCCCGGCGCTCGGAATCTCCATCGGACCCATAAACACGGTGCCCCCGAGCTCCGCGGCCTTCGCCGCCGTCGCGTTGATGTCGCCGGTCGCGAAGTACGGAATCATCGCGCCTTGGCCACCGGGTCCCTGGCCGAGTCCCATTACCGGTGCGCCGTCGAGGCTCGCGATCGAGTAGTACCCCATGTTTTCATCGCCGATTTCCCACGTCCATCCGTAGAGCGAGGCGAAAAAGGACATGAGTGCTTCACGCTGTTCGGTGGTCTCGACCATCGTGTCGACCCAGGTCGGAATTCCATTTGGATGAGTTTCAAGTTTTGACATAGCGGCAGTATTTCACAACCCCCTGACACCGCGCACGGTCGCCCACGAACTCTTGGTGACGCCACCGAATCAAGTGCGTTAACGAAGAAATCGCCGAACTATCGGCGACTGGGCGCCGCGACCGGGGTGGCGTCACTCAACGCCTCTCGGGCGTGATAACTCGAACGCGTCAGGGGCGAAGACTGCACGTGCTTCAAGCCGAGGCGCCGACCGCGTTCGGCGAGGTCGACGAACTCCCACGGTTCCCACCATCGCGCCACGGGCAAGTGTTCGGCGGTCGGTCGCAAATACTGTCCGATCGTCGCAATCGATACCCCGACGGCCGCCATGTCCGCCAATACCTCTTCGACCTCATCGGCGCTCTCGCCGAGCCCGACCATCAGACCCGACTTCGTGGTGAGACCGGACTGCACGCTTCGTGCGAGCACGCTGAGCGAGCGCAGGTAACCGGCGCTGGGTCGAACGGCGCGTTGCAGTCGCGCGACCGTCTCGACGTTGTGGTTCAACACGTCCGGACGCGCGTCGATGATGAGTTGCAGCGACGACGCGTCGCCCTTGAGGTCGCTCGTGAGGACTTCAACATTGGTCTGGGGCGAACGCTCGCGAATCGCACGGATCGTCGCCGCGATCGCACCGGCGCCGCCGTCGGCGAGGTCGTCGCGCGCGACACAGGTGATGACGGCGTGCGCCAGTTTCAGGCGTACCACGGCTTCGGCCACTCGCTCTGGTTCGGTCGGGTCGAGCGCGAAGGGCTTTCGAGTGTCGATCAGACAGAAACCGCACGCCCTCGTGCATCGTTCACCATTCACCATGAAGGTCGCGGTCCCGGCCGACCAGCATTCGAAGATATTCGGACATCCCGCTTCTTCACATACCGTGACGAGTCGAAGGTCCTTGGTGAGTGTGCGCAACGTCTGGTACTCCTCACCCATACGCGCTTCGATGCGGAGCCATTCCGGTTTGCGACTGCGAATCGGCACGCCGGCATCGGGATCGACTCCCGCTCGACGCAGTCGTCGCAACATCGGTCGCTCGCCGCCGCCCGAGGCCGCGCTCCGTTCGACTCGAGCAACCGTGGCCGGTCCCCCGAGTCGTGCTTCCAGTTCGACGCCGAGGCGCTCGTCGACGTCCAGTGCCCTGACCTCGAGGCCGAGCGACGTCATCGAAGCGACGGGCTTATCCGCGATGCCGCAGGGGACGATGGCCTTGAAGCCATCCATATCGATGTCGACGTTCAACGCGACGCCGTGGAGGGTTCGACGGAGCCCCACTTCATTTCGCTCGGTCCTCACGCCGACCGCGGCGATCTTCGACGGGGCACCATCGACGTCAGCCCAGACGCCGGGATAGCCATCCAATCGGTCGACACGACCAAGCCGGCCCTCGCGATCGAAATGTCGCACCGTCGCAATGACGGCGTCTTCCAACCGGGTGACGTGAAGCTTGCCGGCCGAGGGATCATCGGCGACCGTGACGATGGCCCACGCGACGACTTGACCGGGGGCGTGGTACGTGACGTCCCCACCGCGGTCGGCGTCGATCACGACGGCGTCCAGCGACTCCGGCGGCACCAAGAAATGTTCGTCCAGCGTTCGGACGCCTCGCGTGTACGTCGGTGGGTGTTCGAACACCAAGATGTAGTCGTCACGTGATTGGAGTATCGCGCGCTGGAAGTCGTTCGCCTCCGCGAATGAGATCCGTCCCAGGTGGCGGCGGCGCAACATTTAACGCTCGCCTTCCACGTCGAGACCCGCGAGCAATTGCGCGACTCGCTCCAGATAGCTCGCCGCCGCCACGGGCTCCGTGATGCGGTGGTCGAATGAAAGTCCCAACACGAGCCGGCGTCCGACACCCACGGTCGCCGCGCCGTTATCGGTGACGACGACCGGCACCTCACGCACGGCGCCCACCGAGAGCACCGCCACTTGAGGCTGGATGATGATCGGCTCTGACCACAAGGTGTTCGAGCTCGGTGCGCCCCGTACCGTGAACGTCCCACCCATGAGATCATCGGTGGTGAGATGTCGAGAGGCGACGCGTTCGTCGAGTTCACTGACGCGACGGGCGAGCGCCCGAAGCGTCAGTCCCGCCGCGGCGTGCACGACCGGCACGAGCATGCCGTCTTCGGCCACTGAGCGGACGAGCCCGAGATTGACCGTGCGATGTACGACGAGGTCCTGTCCCGTGAACGTCGCGTTGAGGAATTCGAACTCCGCGAGCGCGCGAACTGCCGCCAGACTCACCAACATTTCATCAGTGATCGCGACGCCGTCTCGCGTCGTGCGACCAAGCGCATCAAGTTCAGCGAAGACGTCGCCGCGAGCTTCGATGGCGACGAAACCGTGAGGGGTGACCTGCGCCGAGACGGCCATGTGTTGACCCATGCGACGTCGCCCGTTGGAAAGGGCCACGACCAACTCTTCGGTTGGACCGTCCAAGACCGCCCGCTCGGCGTCGCGTCGGGTAATCGATCCTCCCGGTCCGCTGCCCTGAAGCGTCGAAGGTTCAACCCCACCATCGGCGAGGATCCGACGAACGACTGGCGATACGACGACGCCTGTGGCCGTTGCGTCACTCTTGGGACCCTCCGGCGTTGGACTTGACGTGGACGCTGACGCGACGGATTCCGGTCGCGGCTCTTGAGCAATGGGCGTCGCCGTTCCCGAATCATCAATGACGGCGACCCTCGATCCGGTCTCTACGGTGTCGCCTTCTTCGGCCAGGATTTGGATTAACACACCCGCCGCTGGCGAAGGCATTTCAGAGTCAACTTTGTCGGTCGACACTTCGAAGAGCGGCTCGTCACGCGCGACCGTGTCGCCCACTTTCTTGAACCATTGGGTGATGATTCCTTCAGTGACCGACTCGCCGAGCGACGGGAGTGTGACGTCTGTCATGACCTCAACTCTAACGGTGCAGATTTTCTTCGACCCTCGAAGCGGCAGTCAGGAATTGGCCCGATCCCAATCAGATGTTCGGATTGCGCGACGACGTGCTCACTATCCGATCACGAAGTTCTGAGTCCCGTCGATGGTCTCGCGCACGATGTCCAAGTGGCCCGCGTGACACGCCGTCTCTGTGACCACGTGCAGCGCCATCTGGTAAAGGTTCGCGAGTCGCCAAGAACCCCAACGGTCGGGCCACGCCAGTGGTTCGTCGCTCGACGCGTGAGCGGCGATCACCTCGTCGGCGAGTGCGCACTCTTCGCGGTACCGATCAATGGCCGCTCTTCCATCACCGGGTGCGACGTCCCACGAGCCCGCCGGATCGCCTGCGCGCTCGACCGCCTGACCGGCGAAGACGGCTCGGAACCAGTATCTCTCGACGTCGAGCGCCAGGTGCTGGACCAAGCCACCTGGACTCCAGCCGCTCGGCACCAATGATGTCGTGAGCTGTTCGTCGTCGAGCCCATCGACCGTCGCGAGGATGTGGTCGCGTTGGTTGCCCAGGGCGCGTAGGAGGAGTGCGAAATCGTCCACGCGACATCGTGACACACGACATAATCCGAGCGCCAGGGCCGTGCCGCACATCGGTGGCGCGGAGACTGACGACCACCGGAGGAGACGAGTCGAATGAAACGCCTTCTTGGTCGTCAGCTGACGTGGAGCCCTCGACCGGCGAGCGCGATCAGCGTCTCGCCGAAGGTCTCTGAGAGCGACGGGTGCGGCTGGATCAACGCCGCTGCCTCTTCGGCCGTCGCTTCCCAGTTCACGGCGAAGTACCCGGCGCCGAGCTGCTCGGTCACCCAGGGACCGGCCATGTGTACGCCGAGGATCTGTCCGGCCGAGCCGTCGGCGCGCTTTTCCGCGATGATCTTGACCACGCCTTCGGTGTCACCGATGATCTGGGCGCGACTGTTACCGCCGAAGGGATCCTTCTTCACGATGACGTCGTAGCCCTTCTCCTTGGCACTGGCCTCGGTAAGTCCGCAGAACGCCACTTCGGGATTCGAGTAGATCGCCCACGGCACGCGGTCGTAGTCCACCGGGACGCTCGTCTCGCCCAGGATGCTCTTGATCGCGACGATGGCTTCGGCGAAGCCGACGTGGGCGAGTTGCGGCGTGTTCGCGACGACGTCGCCCACGGCGTAGACGTGCGCGTTGGCCGTGCGTTGATGGCCGTCCGCGACGACGAAACCCCGTTCATCTATCTCGACGCCGGTGCCCTCCGCCACCAGACCTTCGGTACGCGGACGTCGACCGACTGACATGACGACCATATCGACGATGACGTCGTCGCCCCCTTCGATCGCGATGGTCGTGCTCCCCTTCTTAGGGGTGTGACCGGTGATCGAGACTCCGGTGCGGATGTCGATGCCGCGCTTCTTAAAGGAACGACCCACGACACTCGCGACCTCACTGTCGCAACCGGCGAGGATCGTCGGCAGTGCTTCGAGCACCGTGACCTTCGTGCCCATGTCGGAAAGCAGTGACGCGAATTCACATCCGATGGCGCCGCCGCCGATGACCGCGGCCGTCGCCGGCAACGCCGCGAGGTCGAGGAACTCATCGGACGTGACGACGATCTTCCCGTCGACGTCGAAGCCGGGCAAGGTGCGTGGCACCGATCCGGCCGCCAGAATGACGTTGGCGCCCTTGGCGAGCACTCCCGCGTCAGCGCCGTCGACGACGGTGACGGTGCCGTCGGCTTCGAGTCGCCCGGTGCCCGAAAAGATCGTAACCTTGCGACCTTTCAAGAGACCGGAAAGTCCCTTGAAGAGGCGATCCACGATTTCGTTCTTGCGGTTCTGGCTCACGGCGAAATCGACCGTCGTTCCTTTGGTCGTGATGCCGAACTCCGCAGCGTGCTCGACGGTGCGACGGACGTGTGCAGTTTCGAGGAACTCCTTGGCCGGGACGCATCCGCGGTGCAGGCAGGTTCCCCCGACCTTGTCGCGCTCGATCAGGGCCACGTTCAGCCCGGCCGACGCTCCGTAGAGGGCGGCGGCGTAGCCACCGGGGCCACCTCCGATGACGACTACATCGAACTGCTGGGCCTCGTTAGTCACGGTCTATCCTTCAATCTCGTAGTGAAACCCCTTGGGGAATCCTAATGTTGTTGGCCCGTCGCCAATTCGTGTCAACGCTCTTTTAGGAGTGGCGACCCCGTTGGGTGTCGGCCGCCTCGGTCGCTAGAACGTCGACGAACTCATTCATCGCGTCGCCCGAATGACCCTTCACCCACGAGAAGCGCACGTCGCGTTTCTCGTCGAGGACCATTGCGAAGAGCTCCTCCCAGAGGTCCCGATTCGCGACCGGCTGACCCTGGGAGTTCTTCCAGCCCCGACGAAGCCACCCGACGTGCCATTTGTCGTTGAAGCACTTCACGACGTAGGACGAGTCGCTGACGATTTCGAGCGGACTCTCCGCGTTCTCGCGCAGCGCCTCGATGACCGCCATGACCTCCATCCGTTGATTCGTCGTGTGCGCGGCGGCGCCGCTGGCGAAGTTGTCGCGGCCGCTCGCCCACGCCCAGCCACCCGGTCCGGGATTGCCGCGGCAGGCGCCGTCGGTATGAATCTGCCTCATGGGGTCCGAGTGACCCACGAATCTGATTCGGTCGTGAAGCGCGTCACGGCCTCGGGTAGTTCGCCGCGAAGGACTTGGTCGAGGGTCACGTGTTCGAGGACCCCGCGAAGCGCGCCGCGTACCGCGATCCACACTTCGCGCAGGTGCGCGGAGTCGCCTTCGTAGACCAGCGTTTCGGGTCGCATCCCCCGGACGCCGGCCATCGGGCCGCTCACCACGCGTACCACGTCGGCGATGGAAATCTGATCGGCGTGGCGGGCCAACTTGAATCCGCCCTCGGGTCCGCGCTGACTGGTCACGAGGCCGCCTCGACGCAGGTCCGAAAGGATCGCTCCGAGAAACTTGGCCGGGAGGTCTTGCTCCTGGGCGAGGTGTTCCGCGCTCACCGACCCGTCACTCGCCGCCAAGGTGAGCAGCGCTCGAATCGCGTAGTCGGTCTTGGCAGGTATCTGCATCCTTCTATTCTGCCCCACCGCGCTCACGGGCGAGCGACTCCTAGGGTGGACCTCGTGTCCATCCTCGATCGTCGCCATCTCTATCTCTGCGTCGGGCACCGTGACGACCTCACGACCTTCTTGCCCGCGGTTCTTCGAGGGGGCGTCGACATCGTCCAACTCCGAGAGAAAGTCCTCGACGCCGAGAGCCAAATGGCTGACGCGAAGGTCATGGTGCCGATCTGTCGGGACTTCGGCGTGCCCTTCATCATGAACGACTCCCCCGAATTGGCCGTCGCGGTCGGCGCCGACGGCGTGCACGTGGGACAAGAGGACGCCAGCGTCGCGCACTGCCGTGCGTTACTGGGGCACGACGCGATCGTGGGACTCTCGACACATTCCACGACTGAGTTCGACGACGCGCTCAATCAGTCCGCGACGTATTTCAGCGCCGGTCCGATCTCGCCCACGCCCACCAAACCGGGTCGCGCCGGAACGGGCGTCAACTACGCCGTGGCCAGTCAGGCCCGCAGCGACCGGCCGGTCTTCGTCACGGGCGGAGTGACCGCCGAGAACGTCGCCGATCTCGTCGCCGCGGGGCTCCGCTACTTCGTCGTCGTGCGAGCCCTCACCGAGGCGAACGATCCCGAGTCGGCGGCCCGGCGAATCAGAGTTGAACTCGACCAGGCACTCTCAGCGATGCCGGTCGAGCCAACCTAACAACGTCGCCACCATTCGAGGATCGGCGCGGAGTTGGTGTCCGGCGCCCTGGATCAGTCGAAGTTCGGCCCGGCCCTCGGCCGCCGCCACGAGGTCGCGCGCGTCGGAGGGCGGGATCTCGATGTCCTCGGTCCCGTGTCCGACCATGAGCCGACGAGGAGGGATCCTCGCAATGGACGCCAACGGGTCGATGGCGAAGACGTCGTCGCGAAGTTGCTCGGCGGGCAACAAGTCGCGTTCGTCGCCCACGACACCGGCGACGAGAACCGCCCGACGGAACTCTTCGGCACCGCCGCACCACGGCTCGAGATGCGCCGGGGTCGCGAAGGTCGCGACGCCGCGAATCCGTTCGTCGTCGGCGGCCGTCGCCAGGGCGAGCGCCCCACCGAAGCCGAAGCCCGCCATCGAGATCTTTCGATCCCCTTGGTCCACGTGATCCAGGATCGTGCCCAGGTCGCTTCGCCACTGTGTCGCGGAGAAGGTTCCCGTGCTCCCGCCCACCCCCGAGAGCGTGCCCGTCGCCACGATCCAACCTGACTCGTTCGCTAAGTGTTCAGCCAGTTCCGGCAACAGCCCGGCCGCCTGACGACCCATACCCATGGCGCGCGGCAGTCCGTGCACGACGATCAACAGGTGGCTCGCCGACGGTCGCGCGCTCGACGAGGCTATTCGTAGGTCCAGCAGCGACGTGCCGCTCTGGAGTTGCTCGTGGGCGAGCACCGAGCTAGATGCCTAGGCGCTGAGCCAGAAGTTCGCGGTGGTAGGCGGGGTCGCCGAGGAACAACTCCGAACTCTTCGCGCGCTTGAAGTAGAGGTGCGCGTGGTGTTCCCACGTGAATCCGATGCCACCATGAATCTGAATGTTCTCCGCCGCGCAGTGGAAGTACGCCTCGGAACAGAACGACTTCGCGAGGCTCGCGGCGATCGCGAGTTCGTCGTTGCGCTCTTGCGCGGCCCAGGCCGCGTAGTAGGCGGCGGACTTGGCCGACTCGACGTCGAGCAGCATGTCCGCGCACTTGTGCTTGATCGCCTGGAACGAACCGATCGGCCGACCGAACTGCACACGGTTCTTCGCGTACTCGACGGAGTTGTTGAGGACGCGTTGCGCGCCACCGACCTGTTCGGCGGCCAGTGCGGCCGCGGCCACCTGCAGCGTCGTCTCGAGACCCGCGAGCGCCTCACCCTCGACGCCGACGAGCCGCGCCGGAGCGTCACTGAACACGATGCGACTCTGCTTGCGTGTTTGGTCCATGGTCGCCAGCGATTCGCGCGCGACGCCCTTCGCGTCGCCGTCGACGGCGAAGAGCGAAAGACCCTGGGCCGTCATCGCCGGCACCAGGAGGAGCGACGCGGTACTGCCGTCCGTGACGTAGCTCCTGACGCCATTGAGTACGAAGCCGTCGCCCGACGCACTCGCGGTCGTTGAGGTCTTAGTGAGGTCCCAGAGTCCGGCGTCGTCGGTGAGCGCCACGGTGGCGATCGTCTCGCCAGTCGCGATGCCGGGCAGGTAGGCCGCCTTGTCCGCGTCGGTCCCGACGAAGAGCACGGCGTTGGCCGCGAGCGCGACAGTCGAGAAATAAGGCGAGCAGAAGAGGGCCGCGCCCATCTCTTCGAACACCACGTACAGTTCGACCGGACCGTAGCCCTGTCCCCCGAACTCCTCGGGAATACCGAGTCCCTGGAGCGCCAACTCCTTGGCCATCTGGTCCCAGACGGCCGAATCGTAACCCTCGCTCGTGGCCATCAATCGTCGCACTTCGGATTCAGGCGATTTCTCTTCCAGGAAACGCTTCACCATCTTGCGGAGTTCTTCTTGCTCCTCGCTGAATCCAAAGTTCATCGCAGTCCTCATCTTCGCCTACCGGGCGGTAATCCCGGCCTCTTCGACATTACTCAACCTGACCACGGGGCCGCTAGGTGGCAAAGTGGGGCATGGACAACGTCGAACTCATCTGGGCGGACGCCCGCGCCGAAGTGCATCGATTCGTCGTCGGGCCGATCGAGAACAACGTGTACGTCGTTCGTTGCAAGCGAACCGGCGAGGCGACGCTCCTCGACGCCGCCAACGAACACGACCGATTGCTGCGCGTGGCCCGACGCCTCGGCGTCACCTCGGTGCTCGAAACGCACGGCCACTGGGACCACATTGGCGCCGTCGAACAGGTTCGCGAGGCCGGCATCGACGTGTGGGTCCGGACCGAAGACGCCGGCATGTTGCCGAGCTACGACCACCTGCTCGACGACGACACGGTCCACCAGGTCGGCGACCTTCGACTGCGGACCCTCCACACGCCCGGTCACACGCCGGGGAGCATCTGCTTCGCGCTCGAGGAATCCCCCATGCTCTTCACCGGCGACACGCTCTTCCCCGGTGGACCCGGCAACACCAACAACAACGCGACCGACTTCGCAACGATCATCACCTCGATCGACGAGCGGATCTTCGGCGCCTTCGCCGACGACGTGACGATTTGGCCCGGTCACGGCGTCGAATCCACGATCGGCAACGAACGGCCCCACCTCGACGAATGGGTCGCACGAGGCTGGTAGGAACAGGTCCCTTGTCAGAATCGGGCCGTTAGGCTCGTCACCGTGTCGACGCCCCTTCTAGAACTTCGCAACCTCCACGCCGAGGCCGACGGCGCCTCGATACTGCGGGGCGTCGATCTCGTGGTGCGAGAAGGAGAAGTGCACGCGTTGATGGGTCCCAACGGGGCCGGCAAGTCGACGTTGGCGAACATCGTGATGGGCCACCCGGGTTACACCGTGACGAGTGGTGAGATTCTGCTCAACGGCGCGAACATCGCCAAGTGGACGCCCGACGAACGTGCGCGCGCCGGGATATTCCTGGCCTTCCAGTATCCCGAGGCCATTAGCGGTGTCTCCGTCGTGCAATTCCTGCGCCAGGCGATCGCCGCTCGCAAGAACCTCGATGAACTCAGCATCCTCGAAGTCCGACTCGACCTCGCCGAGTGGATGGACCGGCTCGGGATGGACCCGGCCTTCGCCGAGCGCCACCTCAACGACGGCTTCTCCGGCGGTGAGCGCAAGCGCAACGAAGTTCTCCAGATGGCGCTCTTAGAACCGATTATCGCCTTTCTCGACGAGACCGACTCGGGCTTGGACATCGACGCGCTGCGCGTGGTCGCCAAGGGCGTGCGCACGGTTCGCGGCGAACACCCGAACATGGGCATCGTCGTGGTCACCCACTACGTGAAACTGCTCGAGGAGATCGAACCCGACCAGGTGCACATTTTGGTGGACGGTCAAATCGTGCACTCCGGGGACGCCGAACTCGCGCAGCGGATCGAACTCGAGGGCTACGACGCCTGGCGACCGGTCACGACGTGACGAGCTTCAACGCCAAGCGCGTGCGCGCCGACATTCCGCAGTTGAATCGCGTGGTCTTCGACCATCCGATCACCTACCTCGACACCGCCTCGACGTCGCTCCAGCCCAACGCGGTCATCGACGCCATGAGTCGTTACTACCAACTACGTCACGCGAACGTGCACCGCGCGGTCTACCAGACGGCCAGCGAGGCGACCGCCGCGTACGAGGGATCTCGAGAGGCGGTCGCGCGCTTCATCAACGCCCCCGGCGGCGCCGGCGAAGTCGTGTTCACGAAGAACGCGACCGAGTCGTTCAACCTGCTCGCCAAGTCCTGGGGCGCGAAGAACCTGAGCGCCGGTGACGTGGTCCTGGTCAGCGAGATGGAGCACCACGCGAACATCGTGCCCTGGTTCCAGTTGCGCGAACACACCGGCATCGAGGTTCGCTTCATCCCGACGACCGACGACTACCGACTGGACACGTCGCGACTCGACGAGTTGATGCAGGGTGTGAAGCTCCTCTCGATCACCGGCATGTCGAACGTCCTGGGTTCGATCAACCCGGTGAGAGAACTGGCCGCCGTCGCGCACCGTCACGGCGCGTTGATCGCGGTCGACGGTGCGCAGTCGGTGGCGCACGCGCCGACCGACGTCGTCGCGCTCGACCTTGACTTCCTGGTCTTCACCGGTCACAAGATGCTCGGACCGACCGGGATCGGCGTCTTTTGGACCCGCGAGGAGATCTTGGACGCGATGCCGCCATTCCTCGGCGGTGGCGGGATGATCGCCGACGTACGCCTCGACGGCTACTCACCGGCCGATGGTCCGACGAGATTCGAGGCCGGCACGCCGCCGATCGCCGAGGCGGTCGGACTGTACGCGGCCGTCCTCTATCTGGAGGGCCTCGGCATGACCAACGTCGTACGCCACGAACACGCGTTGGCGGGTGACGCCCTCACGAGACTGGAGCTCGAATTCCACGGTCGCGTGCGCGTCATCGGTCCGGGCGACATGACGGAGCGTGGTGGCGTGATAAGTCTCGACGTCGAGGGCGTGCATCCCCACGACGTCGCCCAGGTGCTGGATCAATTCGGCGTGTGCGTGCGACCGGGTCACCACTGCGCCAAACCACTCATGCGCCGCTTCGGACTCGCCGCTACCGTGCGCGCGTCCTACGGACCGTACTCGAACACCAAGGACACTGACGTGTTGATCGAAGCGCTCGGCCACGCGGTGAAGATGTTTGGGTAGCGGCGTGTCGAAACTCGGCTCGAACCTCGACGACCTCTATCGCGAGATCATTCTCGACCACTACCGCTCGCCTCGCAATCGTGGCGAGCTCGAATCACCGCCCGCGATACGCGTCGAGGGATTCAATCCGTTGTGTGGTGACGAGATCGTCGTGTACCTCGACATTGAAGATGGTGTCTTGAAGAACATCAAGATGGTGGGCAGCGGATGTTCCATCTCCCAGTCGTCGGCGTCGCTGATGAGCTCCGCCGTGAAGGGCAAGACGCTCGATCAGGTGCGCGCAACCATCGCGATGTTCAAACAGCTCATGACGGTCCAAGAGTCAACGCTCGCCCACGACGGAGAAGCGCCCAAGGTCGACCTGCGTTCGCTCGGTGAACTCGCCGCCTTGCAGGGTGTCATCAAGTTCCCCGTTCGCATCAAGTGCGCCGCACTCGCGTGGAACGCGCTGGTCCAGGGACTCGACGAAGCGGACTGAACCCTTAGGGCGTGCAGGGAACGGGGTCGAAGGACGGGAGCGCCAACGTGGGGTTCACGGTCGTCGTCGGCGGTGCGTGGTGGTGTTTCGTGGTCGTGGTCGTGTGCACCGTCGTGGTCGTGGTCGGCGCGATGACCGGCGGCATCGGCGTTTGACCGGCGCTGTTCGGCGGCGCATTCGTTGGGCGAAGCAACGAACTCCCGAAGATGTTCACCAGCAACTGCTCAGCCTGGGGTTCTTCGACGACTTCGACGTCGGCTCCGTTCACCGTGGCGGGAATCTCCGGGAGGGTGTAGGTCTGCATCGATGCCGAGTTATAGCTGTGGAATTTGAGCGCGAGGCCGATGAGCTCATTGAGCGAAAAGGTGTTGTCAATGACGATGCCCTTGGGCAAGTTGGAGAGGAATCCGTTCATTGCAATCGGGTTGTCAAGTTTGCTCTTCACGCGACTGAACATCGCACGCAGGAATGATGTCTGGCGATCGATGCGACCGAAGTCACTCGTGCCGTCATAGGTAAAACCGTCGTTCAAGAGTTCATTGTTGATCGCGAGGTCCGACATGTGGGCGAAGTCCTTGCGATTCGGCCATACCGGATGGCCGTTGAGCGCGTAGTAGTAGTGGCGGCTACGCGCGACCGCGAGCGCCTGGAATCCATCGACCAACTGACAACCCGTGTGCGTGATCTCGAGACCAGAGTTCGGATCGATGGCCGGATAGCGGAAGTCCAGATAGACGCCCCCGATCGCCACGGCGGAATTGATAAGGCCGCCGAAATTCACTTGAATCACGTGATTAATAGTGATGCCGAAGTTCGCCTTGATCGTTCGGACTAACAGCGCCGGTCCGTTGGCGTAGTTGACGTTGATGCGGTTGAAATTGCCGTAAAGCGCCTGATTGGCCAGCAACGTCACTTCAGTGTCGCGAGGTATCGACAAGATCGTGATAGTTCCCGCTGTCGGGTTGACCCGGACGATCTTGATCACGTCGCTGCGTTGCCCGCCGACCGAACCGCTGCTCGCTCCAGTCTGCGCCGCGACGGCGCCCGTGAGTCCGGCGCGCGAGTCCGAACCGACGGCGAGGATGTTGAACGGCTGTCCCGGTACGGGATAATTGATCGGCAGACTTGTGAACCTGGGGATCGCGTCGAATCGCCAGTTCGCGTACAGGTAGCCGCCGCCCAGGACGCCGACGATGAGCACGATCACCGAGACGCCCGCGATGAGCCACGTTCGTCCTCGTCGACGACGACGATGGCGTTTGGGTGTTCGTCCTGACTGGCGGTCGACGGCGTCGCCCAAAGCCACGAGCCGACCCTCGTTGGCGAGCGCGCGCCGTTTCGCCGCCGACGATCTCTCCGAAGGGCCCCGAGGAGCGCCGTTGCTTCCGTCAGCCATCCGACGAGTTTATCCTTTGGTCAATCCAGGTCGGAATCACGACGACGTTGCACGGAACGGTTCGTAGCCATCTCGCTCGAGAATTTCTGAGAGTTCGGGGCCGCCCGTCGCCACGACACGGCCCTCACTCAATACGTGAATGGTCGTCGGCGTGAGTTCTTGCAACAGTCGCTTGAAGTGCGTGATCGCCAAGATGCCGCATTCCCATTCGTCGCTCGCGAGCGAAAGTCGTCGCGCGACGGCGCCGAGTGCGTCGACGTCAAGGCCCGAGTCGATCTCGTCGAGTACGGCGAACTTGGGACGCAGAATTCCGAACTGCACCATCTCGGCGCGCTTGCGCTCACCACCGGAGAGGTCGACGTTGACGAATCGATCGAGGACCTCGGGACGTAGTTCCACGCGCTCGGCCTCGTCGCGCATGCGCTGACGCAGATTGGTCGGATCGACACCCGCGGCGACCAAGAGATCGAACGGACGAACGCCGGGAACCTCCAGCGGCTGTTGCATCGCCAACAACAGTCCGTGTCGCGCGCGCTCGGTCGGTGACATCGTCAGGAGTTCCTCGTCGTCGATGCGCACCGAACCGGCCAACACCGTGTACCCCGGGTGACCCGCGAGGGCGTGGGCCAGCGTGGACTTTCCGGATCCGTTCGGGCCCATGATGACGTGGACCTCGCCCGTCTTCATGACGAGGTCGAAGCCCCTCAGGACCTCTTTGCCGGCCACCTCAACGCGCAGTCCCTCAATCGTCAGGGTCGAGGTCACGGAAGCACCACCTCCAAGCGGCCATCGAAATTACGCACGTCGTAGTGCGCCACCGGCCTCGTCGCGGGGAACGACACTGGTTCGCCGTCCTTCAACCGAAACATCGCGCCGTGGCGAGCACATTCGATCTCGGCCGTCTCGCAGTTCACTTCGCCTTCGGCGAGGCTGAAGTCCTCGTGACTGCAACGGTCGTCCAAGACGTAGACGTCATCCTCGATTCGCACGACCACGAGGATCCGGTTCTCGACGCGGACCTGACGCGGCACGCCACTTTCGTAGTCGCTGAGCTGTCCGATGTCGGCGACGGTCACGGCGTCACCACGTTGACCGCGGCGAGGACCGACGTCACGTCACGCTCGACCAGTTCGGCCAACGCCGGGGGCAGGTTGGCGAGCATTTCGTAGAAGAAGCCCTGGATCATCAATCGTTCGGCGTCCTCACGGCTCACGCCACGCGACTCCAGGTACCAGCGCTGCAGTTCATCGAGCGGTCCGACGCTCGAGGCGTGGGCGCACATGACGTCATTCTCGCGGATGTCCAGATTGGGAACGCTGTCGGCGTGCGCCGCGGGCGAGAGCAACAGGTTGTGGTTGGTTTGGCGTGCGTCGGTGCGTTTGGCGCCCTTTTCGATCTCGATGAGTCCGGTGTAGACGGAGCGGGACTGATCAGCGACCGCGCCCTTGGACAGGAGCGTCGAACGCGAACGTGCGCCGGTGTGCATCTGGTGCGTTCGAAAATCGTGCACCTGGTCGCCCGAGCCGAGAAACGTCGTGCGTAGCTCGTTCTCGGACCCGGCCCCGCGCATCTCGGCGTCATTGCGCGAACGGTTGTAGTGGGCACCGATCCCCACGACCGCTTGGCGCAGTCGCGCGTCGCGGCTCACGAAACCCGTCGTTCGCGCTATGTGCCAGGCGCTCGCGTCCAGTCGCTGGTACGTGATGAGTTGGAGGGACGCGTTGTCCGCGAGAGAGTACTCGCTGAGTGGCACGACGAGGGCGTCGGCGCCCCCTTCGAAATACTCGACGATCGTCGCGCTGGCGCCGCGACCGAGTTCGATCTGCGTGCGCGAGAACGACGCCGTCGAGTTCGACACGTTGAGCACCACGATGGGCTCCTCGACGTTGACCCCGGCGCCCACGCGAATAACCGTGGTCGCGGGAGCGAGCGCGGCGTTGAGGACGGCGAAGGTATCACTGCGGTAACGATCCGCGAACGTGGTTCCGGCGAGCGACTGGGACGACTCCACGACGTCGACCTCGACGCCCTCGATCGACGTGCCGGTACTGACGCAGAAGCCGTCAACGACGCGCACCACGAGACCAGCGCGCTCACAGAGTTGCGCGGCGAAGGCCGAATCGGCCCGTTTGGTGGGTTCGGCCACGACGACGAACCGGTCGAGGTCGAAGTCCTTCAGGGGGGCGTAGCGCCAGACCTCGTCATTCGTGGTGGGGAGACCGGCGACCTCAAAAGCCGCCCAGGCCAATTGACGAGGGGCGGCGTCGGGTCGCTCGACAATGAAGGCGGAAGCTGAATCAGCGAAGATTTTCATAGATATCGGGACCAAGGCAGTGTACTGGGCGCACTTCATTCTCCATCGAGGACGGTCCTAGGCTGAGGGCCGTTCGAACAAGGAGAACGCGTGGAATTTTCGTCGGATGTCTTAGCCCTTGAAGTCGACGGTCACGTCGCCACGTTGTGGCTCGACCGCGAAGAGGCTCGCAACGCCATGGGCAGCGCCCTGTGGCGTGATCTGCCACTGGCCGCGGCGGCGGTCTCGAGTGATCGCGAGATCCGAGCCCTCGTCATCGCCGCCAAGGGTCCGCACTTCAGTGTCGGATTGGACTTGAAGGAGTTCGGGGGCGGCTTCACCACGTCCGCGCCGTCGGCGTCGAAGGCCGCGTCCAGTGCCCAGTCCTACAAGGCGGTGCGAGCGATGCAGGCGTCGGTGACGTCAATCGCCGAGCTGGCGATTCCCGTCATCGCGGCCGTCCACGGATACTGCATCGGGGGCGGCGTCGATCTCGTCAGCGCCTGTGACGTGCGACTGTGCGCGAGTGACGCCAAATTCTCCGTGCGTGAGACCAAGGTGGCGATCGTCGCGGACCTCGGATCGCTCCAACGACTGCCCAAGATAATCAGTGCCGGCCACTTGGCTGAGTTGGCGTTCACCGGCAAGGACATCGACGCGCAGCGCGCGCTCGCCATCGGTCTCGTGAACGCGGTCTATGAGAACAGTGACGACGTGCTCGCCGGCGCGCGAACCCTCGCGCTCGAGATCGCGCAGAACTCCCCGCTGGCCGTCCAGGGCACGAAGGCCGTGCTCGCGGCGAATGACGGTCGAAGCGTCGAGGACGGTCTGGAATTCGTGGCGCGCTGGAACACGATGTACCTACAGAGCAACGACGTGCGCGAGGCGATGACCGCGTTCATGGAGAAGCGACCACCGGTCTTCCGGGGCGATTAGCGCTTCCAGAACTTCCAACCGCGCTGCCTGCGCTCCATCTCGTCGAGGTCCTTACGCCGCTCCTCGTACATCTCGGGCGCGACGTTGTTGACGATCTCACTGGCCATATTAAGTATCTCTCGTCGTTCGTCCACGCTGGCGCTCGTCTCCGGTGCGACCTCGACCGGACGATCGACGAGCGATCCGTGGGACCAACCCACGTCGGCCAGTCGGCGCTCGTAGGTGACACAGTTTTCGGGACAGGACCACGGTTGGTCCGGGGCGTTGCCGAGGACGCAGAAACGCGCCACCTCACCGGACTTGTAGGTCCGACTCTGAAAGTGCTTGCACTCTTCACGCATTCCCATTTTCGTATTCTTCCACGTCAGACCGGCGACTTTGATAAAAATTACCGGTGACGCAACGCCGCATCGACGAAAGGCCAATGGCCGCAGAGGAATTGGAGGCAATCATCGCTCTGTCCAGTCGAGCGTTCTTCGATGATCCGTTCTTCACGTATTTGCTTCCCGAGGACGCACTGCGACGTTCGCGTCTTCCGATCTTCTTTCGCTCCGTCTTCACCCACATGGGCGCGCGCGGTCGCATCGTGACCGTGCGCGACGAGACCGATACGGCGTTGGGGGTCGCCGCGTGGTTGACGACCGGCGGCTATCCGCTCCCCGTGATGCTGCAACTGCGTCAGATACCGTCGGCGACCCGCACCTTTTATCGACGGCCCCGCCTGCTCCTGGCCGGCAATCGGTACGTGACGGCGCTGGCGCGCGCGCACCGTAAGGATCCTCAGTGGTACTTGATGGTGCTCTGCGCCGACCCTCCGCATCAGAGGAGCGGCGTCGGGACGATGTTGCTCGAGCACGCGCTCGCCCAGGTCGACGCCGAGGGCGTCGGGAGCCACCTCGAAACACCGCGCGAAGACAACGTCGCGTACTACCGGCGCTTTGGATACGAATTAACCGAGACCTTGACCCCGGTCGAGGGCGGCCCGGCGTATTACTCGATGTGGCGAGCGCCTGTCTAGCCGACGGAGCCTTCCATCTGCAGTTCGATCAGGCGCGACCACTCGACGGCGTATTCCATGGGCAGCGTGCGCGTGACGGGTTCGATGAAGCCGTTCACGATCATGCCCATCGCCTGGCTCTCGGTGAGTCCGCGACTCATGAGGTAGAACAACTGGTCGTCACCGATCTTCGACACCGTCGCCTCGTGACCGATCGACGCGTCTTGTTCACCGACTTCCATGTAGGGCTTGGTCTCGGAGATGGACTGCTCGTCCAGGATCAACGCGTCACATCGTACGAAGCTCTTAGCGCCGGTCGCGCCCTCTTCGACCTTGACGAGGCCGCGGTACGTCGTCTGGCCCCCGTCCTTGGAGATCGACTTCGAGATGATCGTCGAAGTCGTCTCGGGCGCACAGTGGATCATCTTCGCGCCGGCGTCTTGCATCTGACCCGGTCCGGCGTAGGCGACGGAGAGGACTTCGCCCGACGCCTTCGGACCCATCAGATAGACCGACGGGTACTTCATGGTGAGACGCGAACCGATGTTGCCGTCAATCCACTCGACGTGCGCTTCGGCTTCGGCCCGTGCGCGCTTGGTCACGAGGTTGTAGACGTTGTTCGACCAGTTCTGGATGGTGGTGTAGGTGATGCGCGCGCCGGGCAGGGCGACGAGCTCGACGACCGCGGAGTGCAGGGAGTCGGTCGAGTAGACCGGCGCCGAGCAGCCCTCGACGTAGTGGACCTGCGAACCCTCGTCGGCGATGATGAGCGTTCGCTCGAACTGACCCATGTTCTCAGTGTTGATACGGAAATACGCCTGGAGCGGCTGGTCGACGTTGACGCCGGGCGGCACGTAGATGAATGACCCGCCACTCCACACCGCGGAGTTCAACGCGGCGAACTTGTTGTCGTTTGGCGGAATGACCGTGCCGAAGTACTTTCGCACCAGATCGGGATACTCGCGTACCGCGGTGTCCATGTCACAAAAGAGGACGCCCAGGCGCTCGAGGTCCTCGCGGTTGCGATGGAATACCACCTCGGATTCGTACTGCGCGGTGACGCCGGCTAAGTACTTGCGCTCCGCTTCGGGGATGCCCAAGCGTTCGTAGGTGTTCTTGATCTCGTCGGGGAGGTCCTCCCAACGGTCGACCTGATTTTCGGTCGGCTTGATGTAGTAGTAAATGTCGTTGAAGTCGAGGTCCGGCATCCGATCGGCGAACCAGGGCACCATCGGCTTCTTTTCGAACTTCTTGAGCGCGCTGAGACGAAAGTCCAGCATCCATTTGTCTTCGTTCTTGATGCCCGACATCTCACGGACGATGGCTTCGTTGATGCCCTTCTTCGGCTTGAAGACCGGAATCTGATCGTCGGACCAGCCCAACTGATACCGGCTGAAATCCAGATTGTCAACAGACATCGCGCTCCTTTGGAATAATCCCTATCCCCATAGTACTAACTCGGGATCGAGACATGCCAGCAAATAAAGCAAAATGGAGCGGTGCCCACTCCCCCTACCGTCCCGCCACGTCCCTTTGCTATCTCGCGTCACGGCGACGTCCGAGAGGACCCCTATTACTGGTTGATGGACCGCGAAGACGAGTCCGTCCTGGCCCACCTGCGCGCCGAGAACGAATTCCTCGCCGAGAGCTTTCGCGAGCTTAAGCCCCTCGAAGACGAACTGTTCGAAGAGATCAAGAGCCGCATCGAAGAGACCGATATCTCCGTGCCGGTTCGAAAAGGGGCGTGGTGGTACTTCGAGCGAACTCGCGAGGGACTGAACTATCCGCTCAGTTGTCGCGTGCGCGCCGTCGGTGAGGATCTGACGCCACCGGACATCGATCCCTCGACCACGCTCGCCGGCGAACAGGTGATCCTCGACGAGAACGAAGAGGCCGGCGACAGTGACTACTTCTCGGTTGGCGTTCTCGCCGTGAGTCCCGACGATGACTGGGTCGCGGTCGGGACCGACTTCGACGGCGACGAGCTCCACCGTGTCACGGTGCGACCCTTGGCCGGGCAAGCCGGCGTTGACGACGAGCTCGAGGACGTCTACTACGGCTTCGCGTGGGCGACGGACAGTCGACATTTCTTCTACACGCGAGTCGATGACGCCCAGCGACCGTTCCAACTCTGGCGCCACGAACTCGGCGCCGACACGAGCACCGACGTGCTCGTCTTTCAAGAGGACGACGCGCAGTTCAATCTTTCGGTGGGGCGCAGTCGCGACGACGCGGTCATCGTCGTGCAACTGGGATCGTCCACGACGACGGAGATGCATTATCTCGCGGCCGATGATCCGACGAGTCAATTTACCTTGCTCGAGGCCCGTCGTCACGGCATCGAATACGGCGTCGAACACTTCGTGGATGAACGCGGTGTCGCGTGGTGGTTGAAGGTGACCAATGAAGGAGCCACCGACTTTCGACTCCTGGCCCGCCACGTCGACGGCGACCAGTGGCGCGAGGTGATCCCCGAACGTCCCGGATCGCGCCTCGACGGAGTGGACGCCTTCAAATCGTTCCTCGCGATCAGCGAGCGACACGACGGCAGCGCGGCCGTCCGTTACGTCACGACCCTGAGCGACGCGGACCCATTCGGCGACGACCTGCTCGGACGTTCGAACGTGGTCGAGGGACCGACGAACCCGAGCACCGTGTCCCTCTCGGCGAACCCGAACTTCGACACGCCCCAACTTCGGGTGTCGATCACCTCGCTCGTCACGCCTCGATTGGTCGCCGACGTCGTGATCGACAACGGCGAGGTGATCGTTCGCAAGCAACAAATCGTCCTCGGTGACTACGACCCGGCGCAGTACGTGACGGGCCGAGTGTGGGTGACGGCGAGCGACGGCGTGCGCGTACCGGTCTCCGTCGTCGCGCGCCACGACCTCCTCGACGTGGGCGCTGACGGAGCACTTCGGGCGCGCACGGCCTCACCGTTCATGCTCTACGGCTACGGCAGTTACGAGATCTCGATCGATCCCTCGTTCTCGTCACTGCGACTCTCGCTGCTCGAACGCGGCGTCATCTTCGGAATCGCCCATATCCGCGGGGGCGGCGAGATGGGACGCTCCTGGTACGAGATGGGCAAACTGTCCCAGAAGCCGACGACCTTCAGTGACTTCGTGGCCGTCGCGCGACAACTCATTCGTGACGGCTGGACGACGAAGGAGCAACTCGCGATCCGTGGCGGATCGGCCGGCGGTCTCTTGATGGGCGCCGTCATGAACTTGGCGCCCGAACTCTTTCGCTGCGTCATCGCCGACGTCCCGTTCGTCGACGCCCTCACCACGATGCTCGACGCGACGCTCCCGCTCACCGTCGGTGAGTGGGAGGAGTGGGGCAACCCCGACGCGAGCGCCACGGCCTATCGCACCATGAAGAGTTACTCCCCCTACGACAATGTTCTGGCCGCGAACGTCGACGGCACCCCGCGGGTCTACCCGCACCTCTTCGCCTCGGGTGGACTCAACGACCCGCGCGTGGGATTCTGGGAACCGACCAAATGGGTCCTGAAACTTCGCGACGCCAACCCCGAGAACGTCGCCTACTTGAAGACCGAGATGGGAGCCGGCCACGGTGGCCCTTCCGGACGCTACGACGCCTGGCGCGACGAGGCCCAGGTTCTCGCGTGGACGTTGCGTGAGATCTCGGCGTTATGAAGAGACGAAGGACAACACCAGGGTCGCGGGCAGCGGTGACGGGAAGACGACCGGTTTCCCGTCAACCGTGACGCTCGCGTTCTTGGGCGCGCCGATAGTGATCGTCGAATCGCCGATCATCCGTAACGATTCGTGCGCGCCTTGTTGCACCGTGTTCTGCCATTCGAGGGTGCTGTGCGGACCCATCTTGTACACGGCCCAGGTCGGTCCGAGGGCACCGTTGACCGTGACCTGATAATTCGGGAGCGGCACCCGATACGTCGCGGTCTCGCCACTCGTCGACGTCGCGACGAACGACGCGGGCGTCGCCACGGTGGTCGTGGTCGTCGCGGGAGGTTTGGTCGAGGTCGTGGTCGCGCTCGAACCAGGATTCGAATGCCGGTGTTGCAGGTACAAACCGAGTCCGCCCACGACGACGACGATGACTGCGGCGATGATGGCGACGCGAAGACCCGTGAACGATGCTTGACGGCGCGCCGATTTGGAGAGCGCCCACTGTTCGCTGTGACGCAGGTGCGTCGGCACCACGTCACCATCGCCGGGCATCTGGGACTCGCTGAAGACGTAGTCGCGATCGGTCTCCAGTCGCGGTCGAAGTGGCTCGGGCCGGCGTGGAGAATCGAGCGGGCCGTCGAGGAGGCGAAAGCCCTTCGACGGGGCGTAGGGTGACGGCGGCGGCGACATCAGACGTCGCTCGACCGGTCGCGAGAGTTCCCGGATTTCGTCACGCCGGAGCTTGCGGATTCGCAGCGCCGCCACCGCGACGACCAACACCACCACGACGACTACGGCGATCTTGAGCGCGAGCGCCATCAGCGTCTCGTTCGAAGGTCAACCGGACTGACGAGAGTCATCACGCCACGAAGCGTACCGAAGTCTTGAATCAGTCGAGGCTTGTGAATCCACCGCGATAGAAAACGAGCGGTACGCCGTGATGACTCAGGGCGTATTCCACGGCCACCACGACGACGTCGTGGTCACCTTGGGTCGAGACGAATTCGATCCGACCTTCGAGATGCGCGAGCGCCCCGTCGATGAGGGGCGCTCCGTTGGGAGCCGGTGACCAGCCGATCCCGGCGAATTTGTCGGTCCCGGACTTGCCGAAGACTCGGGCCACCGCTTCTTGATCGTCGGAGAGGATGTTGACCCCCACGACACCAACGTCACGCGCCCGGGGCCACGAGTGGCTCGCTGACACCGCCGAGAACGAGATCAACGTGGGCTCGAGCGAGAGCGCGCCGAAGGTCTGACAGGTGAATCCGACGGGCCCGTCGGGGGTCGCGGCGGTTACGACGACGACGCCCGTCGCGAAGTGTCCGAGGACTTCTTTGAAGCGCGCGACGTCGATGGAACTCACGAGGTCGACACTACCGATGAGTCCGCGCACGCCGAGCGGCGATCGTCAGTCGCCGCTCAGGCGCACGACGCGTCCTCGTTGTTCGATTAGACCATCGGCGACGAGTCCCGCGATGAGTGATGCTCCACGATCCACGTCGACGCCCACGAGGCTCGCCAACAAGTGTTGCGTCGAGCGGGGACGCTCTCGAAGTTCCGCGAGGACTCGTCCGCGCGCTTGACGATCCGATCCACGAAAGGTTGGCTGCGGTCGCGACACGCCGGCGCTTCGCGGCGCGGGGTCGGGGCCGCCTTCACGGTTCCATTTGCACACGCGTGCCACGGGACAGGATTCGCATCGCGGTTTCGACGTGCAGTACTGCGCCCCAAGGTCCAACATCGCTTGATTGAACGACGCAGTGTTGGAGCGCGGCAAGAGGGCGTTCGCTTCGACGCGCGCGTCGCGCACGCTCAGCGTTCGATTCAAGAGCGCGCGAGCGAGGACTCGACCGACGTTGGTGTCCACGACCGCGACGCGGTGGCCGAAGGCGAAGGATCCAATGGCGTTCGCGCTGTATTCACCAATTCCGGGAAGCCGTCGCAGGTCCGTCACCTGAGACGGCACCTCGCCGTCGTACTCGTCGCGAATCATTTTGGCCGTGTCGTGCAGAGACTTCGCTCGTCGGTGATAGCCGAGACCGCTCCAAAGACGCAGTACGTCAGATAATGATGCATCGGCACACATGGTGGGCGTGGGAAACGCTTCGAGGAACCGTGTCCAGGGATCAATGACGCGCGTTGTCTGGGTCTGTTGCAGCATGACCTCGCTTACCAAAACGGCCCAAGGTTCCGCGTGGTGGATCCACGGCAGCTCGCGCGCGAGAGTCGCGGCGCTTCGACGCAGCGCCCTTCGGAAGGACGCGTGGTCGCTACGACCAGACGTCGCCACTGTACGGACGTTCCCGCGGCGGGGCGAACTCTCGCTTCCACACCATCACCTTGCGGCGGAAGTAGCAGACCTCGAGACCGTCCTGATTGAAGCCCTTCGTCTCGACCACGACGATGCCCCGGTCGTTCTTGGACGTGGAAGGAATCTTTTCCAGGACCCTCGTCTCGGCGTAGATCGTGTCGCCGTGGAACGTCGGGTTGCGGTGGACGAGTGTTTCCACTTCGAGATTCGCGATCGCCGACCCGGAGACGTCCGGCACGCTCATACCCAGGACCAGGGAATAGACCAGGTTGCCGACGACCACGTTCTTGTGGTGCACGCTCTCGTGTTCGGCGAACCAGGCGTTGGTGTGCAGCGGATGATGATTCATCGTGATCATGCAAAAGAGGTGGTCGTCGGCCTCGGTGATCGTCTTGCCGGGCCAGTGTTTGTACACGTCGCCGACCTCGAACTCCTCGAAGTAACGACCGAAGGGACGTTCGAATGAACTCACGGGTCCAACCTCTCGCACGCCACGACCATGGCGACTTACTCTTCGACGCTGACTTGTAGTGCCGGACGGGTCGTGAACGACACGGTCGCTCCCGGCAACGAGTCGCCGTCAATCACCATCCGCCACGTGAAACGAGCGCCGTCCTGCAGGGGTATCGGCCCGAAGTTGACCGCGATCGGGACGTCGACGGGGGTGCCGACCGGCACGCCCTCGGGCGCCACCGCCGAGAAATCGCCTCGCACCTCGATGGGCTGCGGCCCGTCCGGCGTGTCGAAGCGGACCGGTGTCCCGTCGGCGTCTTCTAAAAACAACTCCCAGTGATGGCTGGCGTTGAATTCGTGCCAATCGACCATGACCTTGATCGCGACGGCCGACGGCGTGGGATCCGGCCCGGTCACCGACCAACCACCACCCAGGATGTAGAGCTTTCCGTCGGCCACTTGGGCCGAATCGGCGAGGAGCATCGTCACATTCACGCTTCGAGCCTAGGTCGCAACGACGTATTGCTCCCACCCGTTAAATTTCACGTATGACGGCTCCCCCACTCGATCACGCCCGCACCACCGAACTGGTCGCGCGGGCGCAGTCGGTGATCGACGGCGCGGTCGCTGCCCTGGGACGAGGCGGCGGCGTCGACGCGAACCAGAGCCTCGCCTACGACGTCGCGCACGCGTCGAGTGCGCTCGCCACGGCACGCGCGTCGCTCGACTACGCCCTCCGCGGCGAGGTCGAGTCCCAACTCGTGGCGGCCTTCGTCGCCCTCGCGTTGAGTGATCTCGCGACTCGCATACTCGGACGCGAATCACTCTGGGTCGTTCACGACGACTGGTACCGTCCCTTCGCCTCATTCGTTGCCACCTACCGTGATCCGAAATTCGTCGCCGACCTCGCCGAGAGCCCCGGTCCCCGTCACCTCGGCGAGGACTACCAAATGGTCGCCGACACCTTTCACCGCTTCGCCTTCGAGCAGGTACGTCCGCACGCCGAACACGTGCATCGGGCGAACGCCGACATCCCCGAATCCGTGATCTCGGGACTCGCGGAACTCGGCGGGTTCGGTCTCTCGGTTCCCGAAGAGTTCGGCGGCTTCGCGACCGGCGGTGAGTCGGAGTACCTCGGAATGGTGGTCGCGACCGAGGAACTGTCCTGGGGAGCCCTGGGTGTCGGTGGGTCACTCATCACGCGACCGGAGATCCTGACGCGCGCCCTCGTGAACGGGGGCACGCAAGATCAGAAGGAGCGATGGCTGCCCCGTCTGGCCTCGGGCGAAGTCTTGGCGGCCGTCGCCGTGACCGAACCGGATTTCGGCAGCGACGTCGCGGGGGTCACGACGAGCGCGACGAAAACGGTGGGCGGCTGGCTGATCAATGGCACCAAGACGTGGTGCACGTTTGCGGCGCGCGCCGACGTCTTGATGCTGCTGGCGCGGACCGACGCCGATCGCGGTGCGACGCACCGCGGCCTCTCGTTGTTCTTGGTGGAGAAGGAGCGAGGCGACAGCGAAGGCTTCGTTCTCGTCCAGGGGGCGCACGTGGGTCCGGGCCACGGCGGCGGTCGACTCGAGGGCCGACCCATCGACACGATTGGTTATCGAGGCATGCACTCCTACGAACTGGCCTTCGAGAACTGGTTCGTGCCCGACGCCGACTTGGTCGGTGGTGACGAGGGTCTCGGTCGCGGCTTCTACTTCCAGATGGCCGGATTCGAAAACGGGCGACTTCAAACGACCGCGCGGGCCGTCGGTGTCATGCAGGCCGCGTACGAAGCGGCACTCGAGTACGCGCGCAATCGGGTCGTGTTCGGCGACACCATCATCAACTATGAACTGACGCGCGTGAAACTCGGCACGATGGCCGCCATCATCCAGTGCGCCCGTCAGTTCTCGCTCGAGGTCGCGCGCGAGATGGGCCGCGGCGGCGGCGCCCTCGAGGCGTCGATGGCCAAGGCCTACGTCTGTCGCGCGGCCGAGTGGGTCACGCGCGAGGCCATGCAGATCCACGGCGGGATGGGCTACGCCGAGGAGTACGCGGTGAGTCGCTACTTCGTCGACGCGAGGGTTCTTTCGATCTTCGAGGGGGCCGACGAGACGCTCTGTCTGAAGGTGATCGCGCGCCGGTTGCTCGAAGAACTACCGGCCTGAGGACCTAGTCGGCGGCGAAACCGTAGGCCGGGCCCCCGTAGTCACCTCGCGGATCGTCGTCGCCCAGGGAGCGCTCGGCACCGTCCAGGATTGCGATTTCGGTCGGTCGCAGCTTCGAGCCCCACTTCTCCTCGACGTGGCCGTAGCGCCAAAAGAGCACGGCGCCCAACCACGTCACGACGAACATGCCGACGATGATCAATCCGGCGGTGTTGATGTTGAAGCTCGACATCGTTCGCCAGAACGCTCCCTTCCAGTGGAGCTCGTGGGGCAGGAGACCTAGGACCTCGATCGCGCCGATGAAGAAACAGATCGCGACCGACAGCCCGGTGATCGCGAGGTTGTAGAAGATCTTGCGCACGGGATTGAAGAAGGCCCAGCCGTAGGCGACGTTCATGAACAAACAGTCGATCGTGTCCATGAGGACCATGCCCGCCGTGAAGAGGATCGGCAGGCACATGATCGAATACCACGGCAGATGCTGGGCCGCGTAGAGCGCCGTCGTCGCGAGCAGCGCCACTTCGGTCGCGGTGTCAAAGCCCATGCCGAACACGACTCCCACGGGGTAGAGCTTCCACTCCTTGTTGATCGAGCGCATCCAGCGACCGAAGAATCGGAACATCAGCCCACGATTCTGCAACTGGGCCTCGAGTTCGGCTTCGTCGTAGGTACCGTCGCGCATGGAACGAAAGACGCGCATGATCGCGGCCAGGATCACGAGGTTCATCGCAGCGATCAAGAAGAGGAACGAGGCCGAGACGACTGTGCCGAAGACGCCACCGAACTGTTCCAGCCCGGAGTTGTTGTGCGACACGGCGTGAAAGACCGCCCGTTCGGCGAAGACCAGGCCGAGCCCGATCGCGACCACGATCGTCGAGTGGCCCAACGAGAAGTAGTAACCGAGGGTGAGTGGGCGACTCGTTCCTTCGACGCCGTGACGCTCGTTCAGGAGTTTGCGGGTGGTGTTGTCGATCGCCGAGATGTGGTCCGCGTCGAAGGCGTGGCGAAGGCCCAAGGTGTACGCGAGGATTCCGAGGCCGATGCCGAAACCCTTGTAGTGCCCGGGCAAGACGAAGGCGAAGAGGATGCCGAAGCCGATCACGTGCAGAGCGACGATGCTCGACAACATCCAGGTGATGGTGCGCCATTCGCGTGCGCTGAACGCGCGCTTCAGAGTTTCGTAGCGACTTCGCGGAGCCGTCAGTTCAATGATTGCCATGCGCTCGGAATTCCTTTATCACTTGCCCGGTGTTCGAAATTTCCTTGTTGCGAGTCACTCCTAATAAGGAATCTAGCGCCGGATGACGTGAAAAGATAGAGCGTCTTAGTTGAATTTCTGGTGATGCCGGTGAAACCAATGCCCTACTTCGGCGTGCGCTGCATCCCCGAACGCTCGCCCCGGGCCACGAAGGAGTTGGCTATCTTGGCCGAGGCTTCGTCGATCATCTCGTCGCCGAACATGACCGCTCCGGTGTGATCGGTCTCCGTGGCGACCCGGTAGGCGTCGAGGATGTCGAAGGACTTGTCGAACAGCGTCTGGCTCGGCGAGTAGACCTCGTTCAGGACGATCGCCTGGTCCGGCGTGAGCGCCCACTTGCCATCGAATCCGTACGAGGCCGAGATCTCGGCGGCGTAGCGCAGCGCATCTAAGTCGCGCACCTTGAGGAACGGACCGTCGATCACGTGGAGGCCGTTGGCGCGCCCGGCCATCAAGATCTTGGCGAAGACGTAACTAAAGGGATTCGAAGGGTTGTCATGAATCGTCTCGTCGATCGTCGTCACCGGCATTCCGATCGACGCCGCGAAATCGGCCGGTCCGAAGACGATCGACTCCAACCGAGGCGACGCCGCACATATCTCTTCGACGTTGATGAGGCCCTGGGCCGTTTCGATTTGGGCTTCGATGCCGATATGGCCTGGCTCCAGGCCCGTGGTGCGTTCGACCTGGGTGAGGAGGAGGTCGAGCGCGATGACGTCCGAGGCCCGTTGCACCTTGGGCAGCATCACCTCGTCGAGACGGGGGCCGGCGTCGGCGACGACGTCGATCACGTCGCCGTAGGTCCAGGGGGTGTCCCACGCGTTCACCCGAACGCACAGCACCCGGTCATCCCATTCGAGGGTTCGGACCGCCTGGGCGACCTTGGCGCGTGCGGCGACCTTTTCGTTCGGGGCCACCGAGTCTTCGAGATCGAGGAACGAGAAGTCGGCCGTCGCGCTCGGCGCCTTGGCGAGGAAGCGATTCGAAGAGCCGGGGGTCGAGAGACAGGAACGACGCGGCAAACCTCGAGAACGTTTCGACATGCGCCGAGCCTATTCTCGGGCGCGAATCTGTCTGACCACGCGTCAGAATTACCTCATCTGTCACATTCCGGAACGACCGCTGATCAGGTCTTAGGGAATTTCGTAGCGACTCGGGGCAACACGGGAACGGCGGTAACCGGTAGCCTTAACCCGTGACTGACGTCGTGCGCATGGCGCCTCCGACGCTACGGCCAGCAAGGGAACTCAGGCGCTTCCGATGGATGTTTTCCATTTTGGCTGTGGTCGCAGTGTGTCTTGGCACTGTGACCTTCTCTTCGCATCTCGCGTCGGCCTCGACTTTGAGCACCGACCGCGCCCGCGCCAACCAACTCCTCAAGCAGATCAATCGGATCGGCGCCCACGTCGACTACCTCGGCCAGAAGTATGACCTCGCCAAAATCAAGCTGAACAAGATCGCGAGCGAGATCCGTAACACCAAGGCCGACGTCGCCGTAATCAAGAAGAACGTCACCAAGGGTGATCAGCAGTTGCGCGCCGAGGCCGTATTCGCCTACGTCACCAACGGCGCGGCCGCGAGCAACAACCCCCTCTTCTCCAACAGCGCGGCCAAGATCGGGGCGACGAACGTCTACAACCAGTTGGCCCAGGGCAACGTCGCGGCCACCCTCTCGAACCTGAAGAACTACAAGATCGAACTGACCCAGGAACGCAGCATCCTGGCGGGTGAAGTGGGCCGAGCGGCCAGCCTTACCCGCGCCGCGGCGAAGTCCTTCCACTCGGCCGACGTCTACCAAGCGACGCTGAATCACGCCCTGAGTCAGGTGAAGGGCAACATCGCCACCTTCATCGCCCAGGCCCAAGCGGCCGCATCGGCCAAGACCGTGTCGTCGTTCAACGCGCAATCCCTCGCCGACGGTATCGTCAACCCGCCACCGGACTCGCGCGCGAACATCGCGATCAACGCGGCGATGCAGTACTTGGGCACCTGGTACGTCTGGGGTGGCGCGAGCAAATCCGGCGTGGACTGCTCCGGGTTGATCATGCTGGCCTACCAGGCAGCCGGCATCGACTTCCCGCACTACTCGGGCGCGATGTACCAAGACACGATGCGCGTCCCGCTCGTCGACATCGAACCGGGCGACCTTCTCTTTTACGGCTACGACGGTGACCAGCACGTCGCGATGTACGTCGGTGGCGGCAAGATGATTGAAGCGGAAATGACCGGCACGCAGGTGCACGTCGTCCCGGTTCGACTCGGATACGGATTCTTTGGTCTTGGTCGTCCGCGGGCCTAGCCGTGTCCGGCGTCCCCACTTCGTTTCACCTCGGTCCCCTCGTCTTTCACACGTACGGGTTCGGTCTCGCCATCGCGGCCTACGTCTGTTTCCTCTACGCCCGGCGGCGCCTCCAGAAAGCTGCGTTCGACGTCCAGCCCTTCGGGAAGTTTGCGTTCTCCCTGATTGTGGCGGGTCTTCTCGGAGCGCGACTGGCCAACATCGCGACCAATTGGAACTACTACTCCGATCATCTTTCGCGTTGGATCGCCGTCTGGCAGGGCGGGCTCGCGAGCTTCGGGGGCATCGTCGTGGCGCTTCCCGTTGGTCTCTATTTGCAGCGACGATGGTGGCCCGAGAGTTCGCTCGCGCGCTTCACCGACGCGCTCGTGCCCGCGCTCATCGCCGGGTGGGCACTCGGACGCGTCCTCGGACCTCAGTTCATGGTGAACGGCGGCGGCCACCTCACCCATCAGTGGTTCGGCATCCACTACGCGGGCCAAGTGGGCAAGCGCGTGCCGGTCCCGCTCATCCAGGGAGCCGAGGACTCGATCCTGTGGTTGGGGCTACTGGCTCTCGAACACCTTCGCCCCAACCGTCGCGTCGGCGTCGTGACCGGCGTCGCGATGATCATCTGGGGAATCGTGCGTTCGCTCGACGAGCGACTCCTCCTCGGCCAAGAGTCCCACAGCGGTTCCCTCGGCGTTCAGATCGCGGGAGTCGTCCTAGCGCTCGCGGGCGCGGCACTTCTCGCGCGCCAACTCACAGTTGCGCGTTCCACTCCGGGTCGCTCAGTCGACCCACACGCTCCAGCGACTCCGTAGGAGCGACGTTCAGCGCGACGCGGGCGTCATCGACGTAACACACGTGATCCAAGCCCAGACGGCGCCACGCCTGCAAGACCTTGCGCGTCGGCGCGGGACTCGAATAGATAGGGCGGATGAGCAGGGCATCAGCGCTGGCGGCCACGACGAGGGCCGGGCGCTCCTTGGACTTTTGCTCCGGCACCGAGGGATCCGTGGCGTCAAAGGGCACCTCGACGATGACGACGTTCCCGGCGAGGGGATGCTCGGAATCGAAGCGCTCGAGTTCGGCCGGCGTGAAAAGAATCCGCCGCCGCGTTTCACTCGCACCCTCGGCTTCATCGCGTCGCTCACGGGGCGCCTCGCGCGCTTTCGGCACCGGTTTGGTCTTGGTGGGTCTCGGCGGACGCTGTGACGAGGGTCCTCGCTTGCGCTTTTTCTCTTCCTCGCGTCGGCGACGGCGTTGCTCCTTGACCTCGGGGTCGGTCTCCTTCGGTGCGACCGGTGCTGAAGGGAGAGCGACCTCCGGCAGTTCGGGCAACATTAGTTCCGCTCGTTCTTCCAGAAGTCGCCGACAGTGAGGGGCCGCCGGGAACTCTTCGGCGATGGCGAACGCCAACACGGCGACGACGTCGTCGACCGACGAACCATCACTTATGACCGTGTCGATCGCCGCACTGAGTTGTTCGAAATTCGGCGTATCGGCGTGCTCCCCCAATGCGACGATGACCTTCTCCAACGGCGCCGTGGCGAGTAGCTCGAGCAGGGCAGAGACGGCGGCAATCGGCGCCGTCGCGGCGAACGTCGTGAGGTCGTGACGTTGTTGGAGATTTCGCAGCGGTATACCGACGACGGCACTTATCTTCGCGTGCCCACGTAGGTCGAGTCCGTCAACGGCCGTGAAAATCGTTGACTCGCTGATCTTCAAGAGCGCTCGACGCGAGATTTCCGCCGCATTACCCGTGATCGGGGGCATGAACACTCACCTTTCGAACGCGCCGGTGACCAGAGGACATAGTGCACGCTACCGCGATGGCTCGCAGACCAACTCCCAGACTCTCTGCTGTGCCCATCGACCTTGAGATGATCATGCATGCGTCGGTGGACCTTCGTTAGGGCGCGGCACACCTCCGAGACCGCACGGGCCGAGTGCCCAAACTTCAACCTCGCGACACGGCTCAATCCAGTCGAACCTCTGCGTTGAGTCGATCAACTGCTCACCGGCGACTGGAGCGACTAGTTCAACGGGTCGGAGCTCTACTTGCCAGCGATTTTTCGTATCTCTTCGTCCATGCCCATGAAATCTTCAAGGGACACGGCACGCTGGGTCGTCAGCACGAATGCTCCCCGACGCGTGATCGCCAACGCCGACTTGAGGGCGGCGTCCTCATTCGGGTACTCGGTCACGGTGAAGAGGCACGAGTCGGTCGTCAGAACGTACTGCGCCTTGACCTCGCCGCCACACGCGGTGACGATGCCCAGCGCGGCCACTTGTTCAGCAGTCTGATCGTCACTACTCATTGAACCCCACGCTGGCGAAAACGTCAGCTTCGACGCACTTAGATGTGCCATCTTCGTAACCCCCACTTCGTTCCGGTCGCTCTGACCGAGTATCCACTTTTAGCACCTCGTCGAAGGGTGAGCAATGGGCTGTGGTTCTATCTGATTCGAGGCTCTAGGGGTGAACTGCCACTTTCACGATGTCGTAGTAAGACGAAACCATGTGGACTGGACACGTTCGCCCGATGAGGGAATTGATTGCGTCACTCGCGATCGTTGGGATTCTCGTAACAGGTTTCGGCGTGCCCGTGTGAGCCGTTTCGAAGAATGGTCATCTCACAGGCTCCTTGAGATTGTCGCCCGGAACTGAAGTATCGGTTGCGGTGGCCGAGGCAGGGCATCCAATTGCGGGCCGCGTGGTCCTCAGGTCATCGGAAGGTCGAGCAACAGTGATTGGGGTCGGAAAGTCGGGACGGTTCTCGCTCAGCTTGCGGCCTGGCACCTCCACCGCGTTTGGGGGCCCACCGGGATGGTTCCCCGAGTGCCGTGCGAACGACGGCACTGAGTTCAAGGTTACGGTCGGTCACACCGTGAAGATCGAAGTCTGGTGTGTGGCGATGTAGTCGCGGTTGCGTCACCGTAAACACGGCAGCCGTATTCTGCAATTCCAACTGCATGCTCCGAAACCGGACGACTCACCGAGTGGAGTCGACGGTGTTATTTGAGCAGGTGCTTGGCAATCTTGCGTCCGCCTTCTCGTGGAGAATCAATTTTTTATCCTTAGAGGGCGCGAGATTCCAGGAGCGCTTTGAAATTGTCCGTAGACGTCTCAAAGAGGTTCTTGGAAAGTCGGACCATTACGGGTTCAGCGATCTTGAAGAAACCACGACTTTCACCTCGGAAATTGGACGTAATTCGAGTACCGCCCGCCACGTTCTCCAGCGTGTTCTCGACTTCAAGGTAAAACGGTCCTGATACGGACTTAGAGCTGTACTTCGTGCCCGGCACGAACTCAGTCACCTCCGAATCCGATTCAAAGACTCGCCCGAGAAATTTTCCGACATAGACCATCGTGCTGCCAGCCTGGATCGGTGCACCTTTCGTCCATCGCACTTCGATCACACTGGGATTCCAATCCGGAATTCTGTCGAAATTCACGAGCGCAGCAAAGACTTCCTCCGCCGGACGTTCGATATCGCGCACGATTTGGAATTCGTTCATCAACAACCTCCTCGATTCGTGCCCACGACGGGTTCTTCGGCGGGCAGAGCATGACCACTTGTCAACTCCACGCTCGATGCCTAGTGTGACCCATTCGAAGTGGGCAGTCGAGGTGGGTGACCACACAATCTCCACTCGTGTCAACACGACTTTTCTCAAGAATCGGAGTGGTCAGTTCTACTCATCTCGGGCCGAAAGATTCTTGGCGGAGCGCTTCACGAGAAGTAGTGGCCCAAAGGTCATAACCGCGGCGAAGCGCTGAGCGACGTGGGGACAAAGTAGGGATGAAATGGCAATTCTGGCCCGCGGGCGACGGGAATATTCCGAGGAATTACTACTTGAGTAGGTGCTTGGCGATAACCACGCGCTGGATTTGATTTGTCCCCTCGTAGATTTGCGTGATCTTCGCATCGCGCATGAATCGCTCGACCGGGAACTCCTTCGTGAAGCCGTAGCCGCCGAGGAGTTGGACGGCGTCGGTGGTGACGCTCATCGCCGTGTCCGAGGCGAAGGCCTTTGCGGCCGCGCCGAGGTAGGACAGGTTGCCGTCGGGGTCGCCGGCGTCGATGGTGGCGCACGCTTGGTAGACCAGGGCGCGCGCGGCCTCCGTGCGGATCGCCATGTCGGCCAACATAAAGCGCAAACCCTGCAGATCAGAGATCGGTCGGCCGAAGGCTTTACGACCCTTCATGTAGTTTCCCGCGAAGTCGATCGCCGCTTGGGCGATGCCGACGGCTTGTGCGCCGATCGTCGGGCGCGAGCGGTCCAGGGTGTGCATGGCGATGAGGAACCCCTCACCCTCGTTGCCGACGCGATGTGACGCGGGGACGCGAACCTCGTTGAAGACGACTTCGCCGGTCGGCGATGCTCGCAGTCCCATCTTGTCTTCGTGCTTGGGAAACTCCACGCCCGGACCCTTCTCGACGAGGAAGCACGTGATGCCGTGGGTCCGGGCCGTCGGATCGGTGGACGCGAACACCGTGTACGTATCCGAAACGCCGGCGTTGGTGATCCAGTACTTGGATCCGTTCAAGACGTAGTCGTCGCCGTCTCGAATCGCGCGACAGCGCATCGCGGCAACGTCGGACCCGGCGTCGGCCTCGGAGAGGCAGTAGCTGCCCTGGATCTCGCCCGACGCGATACGCGGCAAGTAGGCCTGCTTGATCTCTTCGGAGGCGAAGTTCATGATCGGCAGCATCGCGAGTTTGGAGATGAGGATCGTCACTGACGTCGAAGCACAACCGCGCGCCAACTGCTCGATCATGATCGCCTGGGTGACCACGTCCGCGCCGGCGCCGCCGTAGGCGGCGGGCACTTGCACCCCCGGCAGCTCCATCTTGACGCAGGCGTCAAAGCTCTCCTGGGGGTAGGTCTGATCGCGGTCGTGCTCGGCGGCGTAGGGCGCCACCTGCTCGTCAACGAAACTGCGCATGACGTCGCGAAAGGCCCGTTGTTCTTCGGTGAGGACGAAACTCATGTCACTCCTTTACGTGCTGAGAGTTATTGCGGGAGGCTCGACGGGGTCGCCACGAGTTCGTCGCCGTCCACGGCGTCGACGAAGCGGCGCTGCAAGACGTAACTGTGGGCGAGACCGCGAAACGGTTTACTCAAGTTGTGATCGACGAGCGCCACCGAACGCAGTCCGAACAGGTTCAGAGCGACTTTCACATCACCGAGTTGGGGACCGCGACCGATCAGACTCGCGCGCTTGGCGGCGATGAGCGCGACGCCGAGGGCGACGTCGTGTCGGTCGTGTTCGTGCTCGAACTTCAATTTCGCACACTCGCGGGCGGCGATCGTCAACGCAAAGCCCTCGCCGGGTGCCTGGGTCCCGCGACCCGCCTGACCGGCGGCGGGCAACGCTCGCAAGAGACCGGCCTTGGGCTTTCGAGCGAACTCGGACGTGCCCGTCTCCATGGTCGGGCGAACCTGGCCCGCGGCTGAAACTGGGGAAAACGTCGGTTGGGTCACTCAACGAGACTACCGCGAGACGATTTAGACCTTCGTGAGCCAACTCTCGTAGGCCGGTCGCGCGCCGCGAACCGCCTGGAAGTACGTCGACTGAATCTCCTTCGTGATCGGACCCGGCATTCCTCCCCCGATCACTCGGTCATCGACCGATTCGATCGGCACGACTTCGGCGGCCGTGCCGGTAAGAAAGGCCTCGTCGGCGAGGTAGAGGTCGTCGCGACGCATCGCTTCGAAACTGACGGGGTGACCGAGGTCATTGGCGATCTTCACGATGCTCGACTGGGTGATACCGCGAAGCGCCCCGGCTTCGGATGGTGGCGGGCTGATGATCATTCCGTCGCGAACGATGAACAGGTTCTCGCCGGTGCACTCACTGACCAGTCCGTCGGTGCCGAGCATGATCGCCTCGTCGTAGCCGGCCTTCACGGCTTCGAGCTTGGCCAAGCACGAGTTCACGTAGCCGCCCACGGTCTTGGACGCGGTCGGCATCGAGTTCGGGTGGTGACGGGCCCAGGACGAGATCTTCATCCGTACACCTTTTTCGAGGCTTTCGGCGCCGAGGTACGCGCCCCACGGCCACACGCCGATGATCACGTTGGTCGGTGCGCCCATCGGGTTCACGCCCATCTCGCCGTAGCCGAGGTAGATCAGCGGTCGTATGTAGCAACCTTCATTCATCTCATTCACGCGCACCGTTTCGACCGCGGCGTCGCACAACTCACCGAGCGAATAGGGCACGTTGATCATCAAGATCTTGCAGCTGCGCAACAGACGCTCCATGTGCTCGCGCAAACGGAAGATCGCCACGCCCTGCGGCGTCTTGTAGGCGCGAATGCCCTCGAAGGCGCCCATGCCGTAGTGCAGCGTGTGACTGAGCACGTGAGTCGTCGCGTTCTCCCAGTCGACCAGTGTTCCGTCCATCCAGATCTTCTTCGTGGGCGTTAAGGGCATCTACAACCTTCCAATTAGTTTCTTCGTGACACCGTCCGTGCCGAGCGCGGCGACGTCACCATCAAAGTCTGCCACCGCTCGAGCGATGCGCCGCGCGGCGTCGAACTCACCCAGGTGTTCGAGCATGAGTACGGCCGACGAGACAGCGGCCAGGGGATTCGCCCTACCGGTTCCGGCGATGTCGTGGGCGGCGCCGTGCACCGGTTCGAAGAGCGAGGCCCCGGTGCGCGCGGGGTTCAAATTGGCGCTCGCGGCGAAGCCGATACCGCCCGTGACCGCCCCGGCGAGGTCCGAGAGGATGTCGCCGAAGAGATTGTCGGTCACGATCACGCCGTAGCGCCCGGGGCTCTCGACGAAATAGATGCACGCGGCGTCGACGTGGTTGTAGTCCACCGCGACGTCCGGGAACTCCGTCGCCAACTCACTCACGACGCGCGACCACAGGTCGCCGGCGAAGGTGAGCACGTTGGTCTTGTGCACCAGGGTCAACCGCGGTGCCGCGAGTGACGTCGCGCGTTCGAAGGCGTAGCGCACGCATCGTTCGACGCCGAAGCGAGTGTTGACCGACCCCTGGGTCGCGACTTCGTGCGGCGTGCCGCGCCGAAGGATGCCGCCTTCGCCGGCGTAGGGTCCTTCGGTGTTCTCGCGCACGATGGCGAACTCACAGCCTTCGGCGATCGAGCCGGCGACGCCGCGAAACGGTCGGTAGTTGATGTAGAGGTCGAGCCCGAAGCGCAGGCGAAGCAATAAGCCCCGCTCCAAGACTCCGCCCGGAATCCGACTGTCGCCGATGGCCGGACCGACCGCGCCCAACATGATGGCGTCGTAGCCGCGCAACTCTTCCAAGGTGGCGTCATCGAGGACGAAGCCGTCTTTGAGGAACCGCGCGGCACCGAGTTCGTAGGACGTTGTCGCGAGAGCGACGCCGGAAGCGCGAACGACGTCGAGCGCGGCGGCGGTGACCTCGGGTCCGATGCCGTCGCCACCGATCACCGCCACGCGGTGGGTGCGTTCGTTGCTCACGGACCGTCTCCCTCTTTGGTCCATTTTGCTCGCCCGTCGACGGGTATCGCAAACCGGGCCGGAGTTCGATTAGGCCACATCACTAGAATCGGTATCTCTCCACTAGACGAGAAGGCTATGGCCGGCGAAATTCACCGCATCACCCAAGAGACGCTCGACAAACTGCAGGCTGAGTATGACGAGCTCACGACCGTGGGTCGAACCGAGATCGCCCGCGTCATCGAGTCGGCCCGTCTGCTCGGCGACCTATCGGAAAACGGGGACTACCACGCCGCCAAGGACTCCCAGGGCAAGATGGAGTCGCGAATTCGACAGATCGACAACGTGATTCGCAACCACGAGATCGTCGAACGCGACGAGAACTCGAACACGGTCGAGCACGCCACCATCGTCCAGATCGTCTACGAGGGCGACGAAGACGAAGACCGCCAGGAGTTCTTCATCGGGTCGATCGAAGAGAAACCCGACGGCGTCCTCGTCGCGTCCCCCACTTCGCCCTTGGGCAGTGCGTTGCTCGGTCACCGCGTGGGTGAGCACGTCGAGTACGAAGCTCCGTCAGGAGTTCTGCGCCTCACGATTGTGGGAATCCGCTAAGTGCCGGCCCCTCGGACCCTCTTCGAGAAGATCTGGGACGAGCACGCCATCGAGGCGCCCGGCGAACAGACGCTGCTCTACATCGACCTGCACCTCGTCCACGAGGTGACGAGTCCTCAAGCCTTCGAAAGTCTTCGACTGAACGGTCGCGGCGTGCGACGGCCCGAACGCACCCTGGCGACGGCCGATCACAACGTGCCCACGGATCCGATCTCGACCCCGGTGAGCGACCCGGTCTCACGACGGCAACTCGAGGCGCTCGAGGAGAACTGCCAGGAGTTCGGCATCACCGTCTTTCCCCGGGGCCACGAGAATCAGGGAATCGTCCACGTCATCGGACCGGAACTCGGTGTGACCCAGCCGGGCATGACGATCGTCTGCGGCGACTCCCACACTTCAACCCACGGCGCGTTCGGCGCCCTGGCCTTCGGCATCGGCACGAGTGAAGTCGAACACGTGCTGGCCACGCAAACCCTCCCCCAACAAAAGGCCAAATCCATGGCCGTCACGCTCGAAGGAACTTTGCGGGCCGGAGTCTCGGCCAAGGACATTGCCCTCGCCATCGTCTCGAGTCTCGGCACCGGCGGTGGCGCGGGCCACGTCATCGAGTACCGGGGCGCCGCGATTCGCGACCTCTCGATGGAGGGTCGGATGACCATATGCAACATGAGCATCGAAGCCGGTGCTCGCGCGGGACTCGTCGCCGTGGACGACACCACGATCGAGTACCTCCGCTCTCGCCCGAGCGTTCCCCGGGGCGACGAGTTCGAAGTCGCGGCCGCGCGCTGGCGAACGTTCGTGAGCGATGACGATGCGACGTTCGACACCGAGATCACGCTGCGCGCCGACGAGATCGTCCCTTCGATCACGTGGGGAACGAACCCGGCGCAGGTCGTGTCACTCGACGGCGTCATTCCCTCGCCCGATGCCGTCGCCGATCCGGACGAACGCTCGACGACCGAACGCGCCCTCGCCTACATGGGACTGACGCCCGGCACACCGGTCACGTCGATCCCGATCGACGTGGTGTTCATCGGATCGTGCACCAATTCGCGGATCGAAGATCTGCGCGTGGCGGCTGCGCTCGCAACCGGGCGCCACGTAGCTGAGGGCGTACGGGCGCTCGTGGTACCAGGATCGCACCGCGTCAAGAAACAGGCCGAGGCCGAAGGCCTGGATCGCATCTTCCTCGACGCCGGTTTCGAATGGCGAGAGCCGGGCTGCTCGATGTGTTTGGGCATGAACCCCGACCAACTCGGGGCCGAGAAGCGCTGCGCGTCGACGTCGAACCGCAACTTCGAGGGCCGCCAGGGTCGCGGCGGTCGAACGCACCTGGTGTCGCCCGCGGTCGCGGCGGCGAGCGCGGTCCTGGGACGCTTCGCGTCACCGGAGGAGCTTTCGTGAAGCCCGTTCGCGTCGTCGAGGGCCGCGCGGTCCCGCTCGAGCGCTCCGACGTCGACACCGATCAGATCATCCCGTCGGACTGGCTGAAGCGGGTCGAGCGCACGGGGTTCGGCCGCGGACTTTTCAGTGAGTGGCGCGACGATCCCGATTTCGTCCTCAACCGACCGGACTACGTGGGCGCGAGCATCCTCGTCGCCGGACCTCGCTTCGGCATCGGATCGTCACGTGAACACGCGGTCTGGGCCCTGATGGACTACGGCTTCGAAGCGGTCATCGCTCCGTCCTTCGGCGACATCTTCGTGAACAACGCCTCGAAGCAGGGCCTCGTGATCGTCGTGCTCGACGCGGCCGACGTCGAAGAGTTGACCGCTCTGATAAAAGCCGACACGACTCGACTCGTCGTCGTGGACGTCGAGCGACGAAGCGTCGAGGTTCCCGACGCCGGCTTCCAGCGTCGCTTCGAGATCGATCCACTGACGCGCGAGCGCCTGCTCAACGGTTGGGACGATATCGGTCTCACGCTACTGCGCGAGTCAGAGATCACGGCGTTCGAAGCGACCGAAAAGGCTCCGGACCTCGAGGGGATCTTCGACGACGCCGGCCACGTGCGCTGAACACCCGGGCACACAACAGATTCCGTCTACCCTTTTTTGAAGCCACCGACAGGAGACGCCGTGAGTCGCTTTCCCTACTACGACGAGTTCGAGGTTCATCGCGCGATGCCCGAAGAGGGAACCGCGCGCGACGTGATTCTCGCCATGATGAAGGAGATGGCGTCACGCGAGAACGTCGTGTGGGAGGACGGACAGTGTTCGGGCACGATGTACTGCGGTGACCACGACCACTACGACTTCTTGAACGAGGCGTTCTCAAATTTCTCGTACGTGAACACCCTGCAACGCGACATGTGCCCCAGCGCGACGAAGTTTGAGGCCGAGATCATTGCGATGTCCCTCGACATGCTCGGCGCCGGTGCCCTGGAGGGGAAGCAACCCGGTGGCCTCGTGACCTCGGGCGGCTCGGCGTCAATCGCGCACGCCGTCCTCGCCTACCGCGAAGGCAATCCGACGATCGCTCGCGCGAACATGATCAAGCCCGAGACCGCGCACCCGGCGTTCGCCAAGGCCGGGCATCTCTTTGGCGTCGACATGAAGATCGCGCCGGTCGACCCGGTGACCCTCCAAGTGGACCTCGAGTGGGTGCGCTCGAACATCGACGCCGATACCGTGGCCCTGATCGGTTCGGCCCCCAATTACGGATACGGCACCATCGATCCGATCGCCGAACTCGGCGCGCTCGCTCTGGAACGCGACATCGGACTCCACGTCGACGGGTGCCTCGGCGGTTTCCTCTTGCCCTTCGGCCGTGAACTCGGATACGACATCCCCGCCTTCGACTTCTCGGTGCCCGGGGTCTCGACCATCTCGGCCGACACCCACAAATACGGCTACGCGTTGAAGGGCACCAGCGTGCTCGCGTTCGCCGATCAGTCACTGCGCAACGCTCAGTACTTCTACCTGACCGACTGGTCCGGCGGAAAGTACTGCTCGCCGGGCATGGACGGCTCACGTTCGGGTGGTCTGCTCGCCGCGACGTGGGCCGCCATGGTCAGCCTCGGTCGCTCCGGCTACCGCCGGTACGCCCAGGCCATCTTCGAGACCTCGGCCGCGATGCAAGACGCGATCCGCTCGCACCCGTCGCTTCGGATCATGGGGACGCCGAGTTTCCTGTTCTCCTTCACGTCCGACGAGTTCGACGTGTACCTGGTGAACGACTTCTTGAGGACCAAGGGGTGGCGGATGAACGGCCAGCAGTACCCCAACGCCATTCACATGGCCGTCACCCGACCCCAGACCCAACCGGGCGTCGTCGAGCGCTGGACGAAGGACCTCGCGGCCGCCGTGGACTACGCGCAGGCGCACCGCGACGAACCGGCCAAATCGGGCGCCATCTACGGCGGCGTCGCGGGCGGCATGAGCGCCGAAGCCGACGAATTCATCCGGGCCGTCATGGCCGACATGATGGACCAACAGGCATCCATTCCCCCTGCATGAGCGAAGAACTCTGCCTCAGCATCGACCTGGGGACGGGCGGACCGAAGATCGGACTCGTGAGTCTTGACGGTGACGTCCTCGACTACGAACTCCACCCGGTCACCACGACGTACACGAGTGACGGGGGCGCGACGCAGGATCCCGAAGAGTGGTGGGCGCTGATCGCTGACGCCACACGCCGTCTCATGGACCGACCGGACGTCAGCAAAGAACGCGTGAGGGCCGTCGCCGTGACGGGCCAGTACGCGTCGACCGTGCCGGTCGACGCCCACGGACTGCCGACGGGGCCGTGTTTGATGTGGCTCGATACGCGCGGGCGCGACTACGTGCGTGGCGTCATTGGCGGACCGATCGAGGGCTACAACCCGCGCAAGATCCTGCCCTTCGTGCGCAAGTCCGGCGGCGGCCCGTCGCCGTCCGGGGCCGACCCGATCGGTCAGATCCTGTACCTGATGAATCGCGAACCGGAGATCATGGGTGCCACGACGTGGATGATGGAGCCGGTCGACTACCTCACGATGCGCTTCACCGGCGTCGCGTCGGCGACCCACGCGTCGCGCCTCGCGAGTTGGCTGACCGACAATCGCGCGCTCACCCACTACGACTACGACGACCAACTCCTGGGGATCGTCGGCATCGACAAGCGATTCCTTCCACCGTTGCAACCGATTGGCAGCGTGGTCGGAACGGTGACGCGCGACGTGGCCGAGCGCCTCGGGCTCTCCACGGACACGGTCGTGATCACCGGCGTCCCGGATTTGCACGCGGCGGCGATCGGCTCGGGCGCCACCGGTATGTACGACACGCACGTCGCGCTCTCGACGACGTCGTGGATCAGTTGTCCCGTGCCCCAGAAGAAGACCGACGCAATCCATTCAATCGCGGCAGTCCCGGGACTCACCAACGATTCCTATCTGATCATCGATAATCAAGAGACCGGGGCGAAGTCGCTCGAGTGGCTGCGCGGACTACTCGCCGGTCCGAAGGAGTCATTGCACTACGACGAGATGACGACGCTCGCCGCGACGTCGCCGCCGGGCGCGCACGACGTGCTCTTCACGCCGTGGCTCGCCGGCGAGCGTTCGCCCATTGGCAACAAACATCTGCGTGGCGGCTTCACGAATCTTTCGCTCACGACGTCGACGGCCGATTTGATTCGAGCCGTGATGGAAGGCGTGGCCGCCAACAGCGCGTGGCTACTCCCCTACGTCGAAAAGTTCGCCGGTCGTGAGTTGGCGCCCTTGCGACTACTGGGCGGCGGCGCCCAGTCCAGTGCGTGGTGCCAGATCTACGCCGACACGCTCGCACGCGACGTCGAACAGGTCCCCGAGCCGATGGTCGCGCAACTTCGTGGGGCGGCCCTCCTGGCCGCCGTCAACCTGGGTCGACACCGACTCGATGACGTCGCAGGACTCCGAGCGCCGGGCCGCACGTTCACGCCGAACCCTGACGTCGCCGAGTTGTACCGGGTGCGAAGGAAGCAGTTCCCTACTCTGTACACGCGCGATAAGAAATGGTCACGCCGCGTCAGTTGACGCCGTACACACCTCTTCGCGAGTCCACGTGAACATACGCTTGCTACGGTTCGCACATGCGATGTTCGTGGGCCGAGGGTGAGGAGATGCGCGCCTACCACGACCAAGAGTGGGGCGTTCCGCTCCACGACGACGTCAAACTCTTCGAACTGCTCACCCTCGAAGGCGCGCAGGCGGGGCTGAGTTGGCTCACCGTCCTTCGACGACGTCCGGGGTACGTGAAGGCCTTCAAACGCTTCTCCCCGAAACTCGTCGCGCGCTTCACCCCGGCCGACGTCGAGCGACTGCTCGAGGACACCGAGATCATCCGTCACCGCGGGAAGATTGAGTCGACGATCAACAACGCCGGCGCCGTTCTCGAACTGCAGCACAGTGGTTCCAGCCTGGACGCGCTCCTGTGGTCCTTCGTCGACAACGTCGCGCTGCAACGCGACTGGAACGTCGATCCCCATGTCCCGTCATCGACTCGTGAGGCCGCCCTCATGAGCAAGGAGTTGAAGAAACGGGGCTTTCGTTTCGTGGGCCCCACGACCTGCTATTCGCTCATGCAGGCGGCCGGACTGGTGAACGATCACCATCCGGAGTGCTTCCGATACGACGAAGTCCGCGCACTGCGCTAGTCCCGTTCGAGCCGATTATGTCTCTCGTCGCCGTTCGTCGAACGCGCTGCGGGCGTCTTTGATACCGCAGCGTGGCCGTCGAGGAAATACCTCGACTCTCGGTCGACCTCGCGAGAGATGCCGATCCTCGTCGATTGGACCGTTGGTTCGCGCTCGACGTGCCGGTCCCGATGAAACGTGAGAGAACGTCCCTCGCCGCCGCAACAGTCCAGTCCGTTGTCCTCACCCGTGATGCCGAGGCCCCGCGTCAAATTTCCGGGGCCGCGAAGCGCAATGTTCTCCTCACTCGCAGAGCTCGTCTCGGGAACCGAGAGTTCCGCCGCGCGCAGCAACACCGCGCTGGCGGTGCCACTCGGTTCGGTCACGACGTTCATGCACCAGTGCATGCCGTAGATCAGATAGACGTAGAGATATCCGGCCGGTCCGAACATGATCTCGCTGCGTTTAGTCGGGCCACGAAAGGCGTGCGACGCCGCGTCATTGACTCCGCCGTACGCCTCGGTTTCGACGATGAGCGCACGTTGTTCATGGTCACCGTCGTGGAGGACGAGCCACGACCCCACCAGGTCGAAGGCGACGACGTCGGGAGGTCGTTCGAAGAAGCTCCGACGAAGTGGCGCGGGTAGTTTCACGTTCCACACTGCCGATCACTCGACTCGGGTGACCGAATGGTCACGGCACCCACGGTACCGACAACGACCGTCGCATCGAAGGCCCGAGCGGTGGATGGACGAGAGGGCTACGGCGTGACGCCAGCGGGAGCAGCCAAAGACTCTTGCTGGAAGGACAACTTGTGCGCGGGCATCGGTCGACTGATGAAATAGCCCTGGGCGACGTCACAACCGAGATCGCTCAGCAGATTCAGGGTGTCCACGTCCTCGATCCCTTCGGCCACGACTCGCAAATCCATATCGTGTCCCAACTGGATGGTGGCCCGAACCAGCTCCAGGTCGCGTTCCTTTCCCCCACGACTGAGTCCGGTGATGAACGTTTGATCAAGCTTCAACTCGCCGACCGCGAGAGAACTGAGGTACGCCAATGACGTGAAGCCCGCGCCAAAGTCGTCGATCGACACGATGATGCCGATCGCCTTGAGCGACTCGATCACGCTCTTGGATCGAGGAAAGTCCGTGATGATGCTGGACTCAACAATCTCGATGACGAGCGCGCTGCCGGGCAGATTGTGCTGACGAAGAAGACTCGCCACGAGTTCGACGAAACCATCTTCTAAGAGGTTCGTCGTCGTGATGTTGACTGACACGGCCATAGTGCGACCGGAGTCTCGCCACTTCGCGCACTGCGCCAGTGCCTCCGAGAGCACCCACTTCGTCAACTCCTGCATTAATCCGGCGTCCTCAGCGAGTGGGAGGAACTTCAACGGCGGCACCAAACCGAGGGTGGCGTGGGGCCAGCGGATGAGGGCTTCGACGGCGAAGATCTCCCCCGTACGAAGGTTCAACAAGGGTTGATAGTGGAGAACGAAGTTGCCCTCGTCGACCGCAATTCGTAGCTCCTCGACCAGATTGAGCTTCTGTTCGCCGCCGTCGATGTCATGGTCGTAGAAGACGTAGGGAACGTTGCCCAGCTTGGCTCGGTACATCGCCGTGTCCGCACACCACGTGAGTCCAATCGCTTCGGTGGCGTCGGTGGGGGCCAAGGCGATGCCGATGCTCGCGCCGACACTGGCCTTCATCTTCTGCAGAGTGAAAGGCTCGCAGATCTCCTTGAGAATTCTTTCGGCGGCGGCCTCGGCCTCGACGGCGCCGGCGTCGACCAAGACCACGGCGAGCTCATCGCCCCCCAAGCGGAACACCTCTCCCGTTCCCGGCACGGCCCGAATTAATCTCGGGCCGAGTTGGCGAAGTAACTCGTCACCCGCCGGGTGTCCGAAGGAGTCGTTGATCTCCTTGAAGCGATTGAGGTCGATGAAGAGAAATGCGAGGTTTCGCGATTTGGTCCACGGATTGGCGTAGTCCGAGAAGAACGTCTCCAAGACGTGGAAGAGGTATCGGCGGTTGCCGAGGCCGGTCAATTCGTCGGTCTGGGCCAATCGATGGCGCTCTTCGGTGAGATTGCGCAAGTCGCGAGCGGACAAGGTGAGTCGAAGTCCGGCGACCAAGAGCGTGGCCGCCGACAACCACAGCGCCACCCACGTGATCGTGTGCACGTAGCCGAGCAAGAGGATGGCGAGGCCGGCCAAGGCGGCCGCACTGGGTAGTGCGACGCCGGCGACGCGCTGGCTTCGCAGGGGGTCCAGCGTACGAGGCTTCAGCCACACCGACATCGACATCAGCACGAGCGACGCGGGCCAGGCGACGGCGTTGAGATCGGTACCGAGCTTGGTCGTGAAAATGGTGGAAGACGAGAAGAGATTTGCCGTGTCGCCGATGACGTTCAGTGTGATGCCGAGCGCGAGAAGAAACCACGGTAGGTTCGATCGGCCCGAGAGCAGCACCGTGCCACCGATCACGAGGGACAGCAGCAAAAGATCACCGATCGGGTACGCCAGGTTCGTGGCGGCCGTCCCCCCGCTGCCCCCCGCGGCGTGCAAAATGCTGTGAAAGGCGAAGGCGGCGCAAATCGCCGCGGCACCGAGGCCGGCCACGACGCCATCGAGCCAGTTCGGACGCGAGAGCCGCCCCAACGCGGTGCGCAGTAACTGAACCGTGGCCACGTACGCCAACGGGTAGAAGCCAATGTAGAAGACGTCGGCGAGCGACGGCACCGACGGCGTCTTGCCGCCGAGAGACTCGATCGTCAAGAACACGTCGCCTAAGGACCACGAAAGGAGACCCAGTCCCAGGGCGAGTGGCGCAACCCGACCCGGGTTCTTGTCGAGACCACGCACAATACAGATGATTGATGCCGAGACTTCGATCGCGCACACCACCCAGCCGTCCAGCCACGTCCAGTTCTCCTGGGGGCTTCGCACGAGCAGCGAGATGAAATATCCGATGACCGTGACGCCGAGAACGCAAAAGGCGATCCACGCGTACGGCGAAAGGTCCTGCACTTTCGACGAGTACACCGGTGCCTCTTCAGCGTACGGATGTGCGGGCACCACTGCCGGTTTCGCCTTCGATGCTTCGTCTCGACGCGCGTATCTGAAATGGCTCGGGCGTATGTCGTCTTCGGTGTCGTCCAGCATTTTCCGACCTCCTGACAGCCTTCGTTCGGAAGGACCGCACAAAAATCAGCGATTGGTCGTACAAATACGGGGCCAATGCTTTTTCAACGGTAGTCCGACACATACGAAAAATTGAACATCCTCGGGAACCAGAATGCAGTCGTTTCTCAGAAAGACAATTCAAGGATCGCCTTATTTTTCTTGCGCTCCTCTCAGATTTCGAGTCGCGCGGAGTCTCGAGCACCGCGCCTCCCACGATGCCGATCGTCCGCCCGTCGAATCTCCACGGGTGAACCGCGCCCACCAATGTCCGATGCTGGACGAAATCTCACGTCAGATGCGGTACGCGCAGCCGTCCCAGTACGCCACGAGATGGGGTCGCACTTTCCCTCTCATCTCCACACTGACCTTCGTGGGCAGAACCGAGCCGAGGTGCGAGAGACGCACTACCGGTGTCGTCTCTCCCAGCGTTTCATATCGGTCGTCATCGCCGTGCGCGCTCGTCGAGGCGTCGAGGAACGTGAGTCCTCCGGAACAACATCGATTGTGGCGCACGCGCAGAAATAGAGTGCCGCCGCGCGCCGATACGTATTCGCGCGCTTGGTCACTGAGCTCGATCTCCGTACGTCTGATTCTACGGAGGCCCCGGCGGACGTATTCGTCAGGTGGACGACGGTCGGATGACGCAACGCACGAGTGCGGTATCTTCAAAAGTGTGATTGGACCCTGGAGGCGTCATGTCGTTGGATTCGTTCCCCCGCTACCCGCTGATGTTCGGCCCGTCACCGATCCATCGGCTCGACCGGCTGACTGAGTACCTCGAAGGGGCGTCGGTCTGGGCCAAGCGTGACGACGTGAACTCCGCACTCGCATTCGGCGGAAACAAAATTCGAAAGCTCGAATACTTGGTGGCTGACGCACTGGCGAAGGGCTGCGACACGCTCGTCTCCATTGGCGGCGTCCAATCGAACCACACACGCCAAGTGGCCGCCGCGGCCGCCAAGACCGGGCTGAAGTGCGTCCTGATCCAAGAGAGTTGGGTCGATTGGCCCGACGTCACGTACGACCGCGTCGGCAACATACTGCTCAGCCGGCTAATGGGCGCGGACGTTCGTCTCGTTCAATCAGGCTTCGGTATCGGATTCAAGGAGAGTTGGGAGAAGGCGATTCTCGAGATCGAAGAAGGCGGCGGCAAGCCCTACGCCATCCCCGCCGGTGCGTCGGACCATCCACTCGGCGGTCTCGGCTTCGCCGGATGGGCGCGGGAAGTCGAGCGCCAAGAGGTCGAACTGGGCGTGAGGTTCGACTACGTCGTCGTCTGCTCGGTGACCGGCTCGACGCAAGCCGGCATGATCGCCGGCTTTGCGCTGAGCGACCTTTCCCACACGGTCATCGGCGTCGACGGATCGGCGAAGCCCGAAGCGACGCGGGACCAGGTCGCGCGCATCGCTCGCGCCACGGCGAAGCTGATCGGCGTCGAGCGAGAGATCGGCGATGAAGAGATCATCTTGGACGACCGCTTTCACGCGGGCACCTACGGGATCCCCGATCACCGCACTCTCGAAGCAATGCGTCTTGGTGCGTCGCTCGAAGCGATGATCACGGACCCGGTCTATGAGGGCAAGTCCCTCGCGGGACTCATCCACATGGTCCAGGACCAAGAGATTCCGCCCGACGCCAACGTGCTCTTCGCCCACCTGGGTGGCCAGCCGGCCCTCGACGCCTACGCCAGCCTCTTCAAGTAGTCGCTATGAATACTCCGCTCATCATCTCCGTTCCCGACTCGTTGGCGCGTACCGCGATCGGTGAACTCCCGGACACCGTGGAGGTCGTGGAGTGGGATATGAAGGGTCCGGCACCCGTGGCGAGTATCGACATCGTGATTCCGCCCTATCTGCAATCGCTCGAGGGTTTGGCCAATCTCGAGGGCCTCGACATCGGGCTCGTGCAGAGTCTCTCTCTTGGTTACGACGGCGTCGCCGACGTCCTGCCCGAGAACATGACGTTCGCGAATGCCGCCTCGGTGCACGAAACATCAACGGCCGAAATGGCGCTGGCGCTGATCCTCGCTTCTCAGCGCGCGATACCGGACTTCGTACGCGCCGCCCAACAGGGCAACTGGGCACCCACCTGGCGCCCCAGCCTCGCCGATCGCACGGTACTGCTCGTCGGCTACGGCGGTGTCGGTCGCGCCATCGAGTCGAGGTTGCTGCCGTTCGAGACGACGATCGTGCGCCTCGCCAATCACGAACGAAGTGACGAACGGGGCCGAATCTACGGTCGCGACGCACTTCGTGAACTGCTGCCGACCTCCGACGTCGTGGTGGTCGCGGTGCCGCTCGACGAGACCACGAACCACCTGGTGGACGCGGATTTTCTCTCCCTCATGCCCGACGCCAGTCTCCTGGTGAATGTCGCGCGCGGCGCCGTCGCCGACACGGCCGCGTTACTGAGTGAAGCGCGAAGCGGGCGGATCCGCCTGGCGCTCGACGTGACCGATCCCGAGCCTCTGCCGGCCGCTCACCCCCTCTTCGCGCTCGAGAACGTGCTCATCTCACCGCACGTGGGTGGAATGACGTCGGCGGCCCTGCCGCGCATCGCGCGCCTCGTACGTGAACAGATCGACTTGATGCTTCGAGGAGAAGAGCCACGCAACGTGGTGCTGCGGACCTGAATCACGCTCCGTCGACGACGCAGAGATAGACATCGCAAAGATTCCAACCGGTGCGTCCACCCGCAATGAGTTGGCCCAGGTCGGCCAGCGCGGCGTAGCTGTCGCTGTTCTCCACGACGCTCGACCATTCAACACCACGTGCTCGGGCGCGCCGAAGCGTCGTCTCGTCGACCCAGCCACCAGCAATGCCCATGACGAAGTCTCGCCCATCCGTGGCCCGGGCGACGGCAATTGCGTCTCGGATGTTTCCATCGAGCACTTCGGCCATTCGCCACGCGAAGTCCTGGCATCGTCCCCCGATGCCAGATCCTTGGATTCGCAGCGTCACCTCGCCCACCCCAACGACGCACAGTGGTTCGGGCCTCGTGGACTGCGACGCCAACCGCTCTTTCATGAGATCGACGACGTCTTGCACGTCACCGTGCAGTGATCCACCGACGTCGATCACCCGATACCCGCGCCGTAACGCCTCGTCCGTCGTGGCAGAAAGCACGAGTGACGGATCGGCGATCACTCGGTTCACGTGGTTCGTGGTGATCGGTTCACTCATCACCTCGCCGCGACGCTCACGGGCTTCCAGGATCTTCGATGACAATGGCGTCGAGGTGCGCCCTACTCTTTCGAGCAGCGATTCGACGTCGTCTCGCGTCGCGTCGAAGTCGTACGTGAGGCCCGACGCGACCCACCGCTCCCCCGAGACGACGTTATCGACCATGATCAATGACAGCGAGCGAGGGGTGCGAACGCTTCGCAGGATCGCGCCTCCGGCAATGCTCGAACACGCGGCACGCAGTTGATTGAGCGTCGTGATGTTGGCACCGGATTCCAGGACCGCCTCGAAAAGTTCGTGCAGGTCACCGAGTTCCACGGGCGGTTGGGGAAGTGCGCAGAGACTCGACGCACCTCCGGACACCAAGAAGATCGTGCACTCCGCATCGCTTGGACTCTCCAGGAATTCGACCAGCCGCTCACCGGCCATCAGACTGCCGAGGCCCGGCAGCGGGTGATCGCCAATCACGAATTCGACGTCGGTATCCACGGAAAACGCTGGCCCCGCATCCACGATGACGAGTTGACGTTGCACGCGCTCCCCCAGCACGTCACGAAGCGCCGACGCCATCTCGCGCGCGGCCTTACCCACGGCGACGACGTCCACGTCACACTCGAGCATCTTCGATTCACGTAACTGCCGTTCCATCAGTTCGTGAAGATTGAGCTTCTCCAACCATGCGTCACTGATTGCGAGTGCGTCATCCAAGAGTTTCGTCACGCCAACCTGCCGTTACGCCAGGAGTACCTCTGGCTTGAGCGAATCCTACGAAGGTTTGGTCGGCGCGACCGCGACGGCACGCAACTACGTAGAGGCGGCGAAGACCTCTTGGGCGACCAGGCTCTGACGCGCCTGGTTGTGTCGCCACGTCGCGAGCAACGCAATGGCCAAGTTGGCGAGCCCGGCGAAGGCCGTGGCGGTCAGCGCGGCCCAGAGGTGCGCGCCGACGTAGTAGAGGATCCAGAGCGAACACCCGAAGGCCCCGACGAACCAAGAAGTCGCCGACACGCCCGAGGCGTCCGGGTGACGGACCAGCTCGATGAGTTGCGGCGCGCGATTGATCGACATCGCCACGCCCGTGCCGAAGACGCCGCCGGCCCAGCCCCACAGCATTGTCGGCAGGACACAACAGAGAACGAAGTAGCCGAGGGCTCTCGCCGGGACGGCCCAACGCCGCCAGGGAGCGAGACGAAAGAGGATCGACAGTTGGATCGGCAGGATCAGCAGACTGCCCAAAACCACCTCAATCGAATGGGCCGCAATGCCGTAGGTGATCCAAAAACAGCCCATGTAGACGAAGAGCACCCAAGTCGCGAGCGAGATCCCCTCGACCCCCAAATCGCGGGCCCGACGCAGTTGGTAGGAGGTCCCCACGATGCCACTCGCCACGGCCAGCCACCCCATCGAGATCGTGATCGAGTGCCAAGTCATCCCTCAAGTTTAGTGGTGACAATTTCTATCGACGGCGATTTGCGGCAGATATGACGGCCTCGAGTGATGCGTCGAGGATCGACGAACTCATCCCCACGCCCCACCACGTCGTGCCGTCATCACCTTCGGCCTCGACGTACGCCACGGCCGAAGCCGACGAACCCGAGGTCAGCGCGTGTTCGGAGTAGTCGCGAACCGAGAACTTCACGTCCATCTCGGTACGCAGTCCGTCCATGAGGGCGTCGATCGGACCGTTGCCCTCACCCTTCACGGTGACGTGATGGCCGTTCACGACCAACTGGGCGAAGATCCGCGTACTCGACTGGTCGGCCGAGACTTCGCTCGACAGCAGCTGGATCGTGGGGTTCTCGGGCTGGTACGTCGTCGTGAAGACGTCCCAGATCTCGGCCGGTGATATCTCGGTGCCGGTCGCTTCGGTGAGTTCTTGCACCTGCTTGGAGAACTCCACCTGCATCGCGCGCGGGAGGTCCAGCCCGTGCTCGGTGTTCAACAGGTAGGCGACGCCGCCCTTACCCGACTGGGAGTTCACGCGGATGATCGCTTCGTACGTGCGGCCCGTGTGCTTGGGGTCGATGGGCAGGTAGGGAACGGCCCAGACGTCGTACGTGTCGCCGATCGCACCCATGCCCTTCTTGATGGCGTCCTGGTGCGAGCCGGAGAAGGCGGTGTACACGAGTTCGCCGACGTACGGATGGCGCATGTGCACCGGCAGGCGATTGGCGTATTCCGCGACGTGGCGCGCCTTGTCGATATCACGGATGTCCAGTTCGGGGTCCACCCCCTGGGAGAAGAGATTCAACGCCAGGTTCACGACGTCCACGTTGCCGGTGCGTTCCCCGTTACCGAAGAGCGTGCCCTCGACGCGGTCGGCGCCCGCGAGGACGCCCAGTTCGGCGGCGGCCACGCCGGTACCGCGGTCGTTGTGTGGGTGCAATGAGAGCACCACACTGTCACGACGATCGACGTGACGCAGGAACCACTCGATGGCGTCGGCGTACAGATTGGGCGTGTACATCTCGACGGTCGCCGGCAGGTTCAAGATGAGTGGCCGCTCCGGCGTCGGGTCGATCACGGCGATCACCGCGTTGCAGACCTCGAGCGCGTAGTCGAGTTCGGTGCCGGTGAAGCTTTCGGGCGAGTATTCGTAATAAAACTCCGTCGTCGGTGACATCGACTCCAGCGTGCGACAGAACGCGGCGGCGTCGGTCGCGATCTTCTCGATACCTGCCTTGTCGAGGCCGAACACCACACGGCGCTGCAGGGTCGAGACCGAGTTGTAGAAGTGGATGATGGCGCGTCGTGCTCCGATTACCGATTCGAACGTTCGACGAATGAGGTCCTCGCGACACTGCGTCAGGACCTGGATCGTGACGTCTTCGGGGATCAGGTCCCCTTCGATGATGTGTCGCACGAAGTCAAAATCGGGTTGGGAGGCCGACGGGAATCCGACCTCAATCTCCTTGAAGCCCATCTCGAGGAGTTGAAGGAACATCGCGTTCTTGCGCTCGAGGTCCATCGGATCGATCAGCGCTTGATTGCCGTCTCGCAGATCGACGCTGCACCAACGAGGGGCCTTGGTGAGTCGGCGGTCCGGCCAGGTGCGGTCCGGCAGGTCGACCGGAATCGTCGGGACGTACTTGTCGTAGGCCATGGGGCTCGGTTGCTGATTGTCCTTCACCGGGTCATCCTCTCCAATGCGGTCACACGAGAAACAAAAAACCCCCGCCAAGGCGGGGGTCGGGGCGAGCGAGTGCTCACCCCTATCGAAGCAGCAGGTCGTTCTGGCCGGTTCTCATCGGAACATTCTACCCGGAATGGCGTAAATGTCCAGAGAAAGTCACCGCTAACCTCAAGTGTCATGAGCGCACTTAGAACAGTTCTCAAACTGATGTTCGTCATAGTCGTCGCGGCGAGCATCGCCGGCGTCGTCATGTTGGTGAAGCGGCCGAAGGACGCCGGACCCATCTCGGTCGATGAATGGCCCGACGTACCGCGCAATCCCGATTCGGAATAGTCCGCCCAGAAGAATCCAACTCAAGGAGAAATCATGACTGACATGCAATATCGCCGTCTCGGCCGTTCGGGACTCCAAGTGAGCCTGCTGTCCTTCGGGAGTTGGGTCACGTTCGCGAACGCCGACCAGATCGAAACCGGCAAGCAGGCGGCGGAGTGTCTGCACGCGGCCAAGGAGGCGGGCGTCAACTTCTTCGACAACGCCGAGGCCTACGCCGCCGGCGAGTCCGAACGCGTGATGGGCGAAGCCTTCCGCGAACTGGGTTGGAAGCGTCACGAGTTCGTGGTCTCGACCAAGCTCTTCTGGGGCTTGCACAGCGATCGCAACATGCGCAACACCCTGAATCGCAAGTACCTCTCCCAGGCCATCGACGGATCGCTGGAGCGCTTCGGCCTCGACTTCGTCGACCTGGTCTTCTGTCATCGTGCCGACACCAAGACGCCAATCGAAGAGACGGTCTGGGCGATGAGCGACATGATCACCCAGGGCAAGGCCCTCTATTGGGGGACCTCGGAGTGGAGCGCCGATGAGATACGCGCCGCATACGACATCGCCGATCGTCACCACCTCCACAAGCCACTCATGGAACAGCCCGAGTACAACATCCTTCATCGCGACAAGGTGGACAAGGAGTTCGTGCGACTCTACGAGGACATCGGGCTGGGCACCACGACTTGGTCACCGCTCTCGTCGGGACTTTTAACCGGCAAGTACCTCAACGGCGTTCCCGAAGGTTCGCGCGCGACACTCCCCGGTTACGAGTGGCTGAAGGGCATGCTGACCGACGAAGGACGCAACAAGAAGGTTTCGGACTTGAAGGTCATCGCCGACGAACTGGACGTGACACTCACGCAATTCGCCCTCGCGTGGTGCGCGAAGAACCCTCACGTGTCGACCGTGATCACGGGCGCCTCGAATGCCGCTCAGGTTCGCGAGAACATGACCGCCCTCGACGTTCTGCCGCTCCTCACGCCCGAAATCATGGAACGCGTCGACATCATCAGCTACTTCTAGTCGTGGCCATGACCGAAGCAAGAATTGGAATAATCGGCGGACTCTCGTGGGAGTCGACGGCCTCGTACTACCGGTACTTCAACGAACTGTACGTCGGTGCGAACGAGTGGTCCCAGCCGCAACTGCTCATCGATTCCGTCGACTTCGGAGCGATCGTGCCGTTGCAGCGTGAGGGCAACTGGGATGCGACCGGAGAGATCCTCGCCGCTTCCGCCCAGCGGCTCGAACGAGCGGGTGCGACGGTGCTGGGTATCGGCGCCAACACCATGCACCGAAATTTCGCTCGGGTCCAGCACGCCGTCGCCATCCCCCTCGTCGACGTGCGCGACGCCGTCGCTAAAGAATCACTCGGGCGCGGACATCACACGATCGCGTTGCTCGGCACAAAGTACCTGATCGAGGGCGAATTCTACTCGGACCGGCTACGCGACCTCGGCGTCACCGCCATCAAACCCACGGAAGAACAGACCGAGCGCTTGCAGTTCATCATTTTCTCGGAACTGACCCGGGGAGTCGTGACGAAAGGTTCTCGCGCGTACCTGCGAGAGGTCGCCTCGTCGTGTCTCGACCGGGGCGCGAGCATCGTCGGACTCTGTTGCACCGAGTTCGGAATGCTGATGAGTGAAGACGAGGCCTTTCCGGTGATCGACTCGACCAAGGCGCACGTTCGGGCGTTGCTCGCGGCCTAGCACCACTTTCGGCGACGCCTTATCGATCAGGGCGCGACGGGCCTTCGAAGAGTTCGACGGTGTGATCGTCGATCTCGTCGATATACGCGTTCAACTCTGCCAGGTACGGCGCACCCGACTCATGAAAAAGATGCGGTTCAATGCCCGCGAGTTTGATCGCACTTCGCGCTCTGGTGACGGCGCGCAGGGCGTTGCGTCGAAGGGAGTGTCGAGTCACCGGATCACTCGCCGGTGAGGTTCGCTCGTACTTCGCCACGGCTTCGCCGACCTGTTCCAGCTGTTGGCGGGGTCGCAACGACGGTGCGTGGAGCCACATGACGTAGTCGATACCAAGAACGATCGACGCGCCGATGGCGGTATCGATGACTCTCGGTCCGAAAAGGCTTTGGTCCGGTCCGAGCACACCCACGAAGACAAAGACGATGGGCGTGAAGACCATGACGGTGAGGGCGTGACTCCGCTGTGCGGCCCAGGGCACCGCCGCAGCCATCGCGCAGCACAGAACGATGAGCGAGATTTGTTGGTTACCGACCACCGCGACGAAGGCGGCGATGCCGACGCCGGCGAGGGTGCCGATGACCCGCGAAACTGCGCGCCGCATCACGGGCCCGAGATCCGGACGAAAGACGAACGCGACGGTCATCGGCAGCCAGTAGCCCCTGGGACCATCCAACGAGTGCGCGACAATGGTGGCGACGACGACCGCTCCAGCGAACAAGATCGCGAAACGCATCCGGTCGACCATTGGCAATCGGTGGATCGTGGAACGAAACGGCATCTCGCTTACGAGCGTCGACGTGTTCGGACTACGCAACGACGCCGCGATGAGCCGACGCGACGGCGAGGACAACGTCGTCGCGAACGTCGAGGCGGAGTGGTCCAACTGCGCAACCGCGTTGCGGCACGAGTCCTCTCGGATCGTCGTGGCCACGTCGCGAAGTGCGTGGGGCACCGCCAATTCGACCACTTCCCCCTTGCTCGCCAAGTACGAAGCGAGTTCGCCGACCTGAAGGACCACGACGAACACCTGGTGAATGGCGACCCCCTCGTCGTCGTGGGGCAATCTTCGAGCGCCGATCACGTCTTGGGCGGCGTCCAGGATCACGACAGCTCGGCTGCGAGCGTGATTGAGTCCCTCGGTGCCGATGGCCTCGAGGAGTTGCGCGAGCGCCCGCATCGCGTTCTCGAGACAGATCCGCTGATCGGCACGTCGACTGCGGCGATCGGTGAGGCTCGCGGCTGCGTACACCAAGAGTCCGCCGATCATGAGACAGAGCGCCGATTGCCAAACTCGTCCGGTGAAACCCAATCCCCCGCCAAGGATGGCGCCCAGGAGCAGGTACATGCCTTGGGTCGCCCACATGGAGGCCTCAATGAAACCGGCTACCAGCGCAACGAGACCAAAGAGAACCACCAGCGACCACGGAGCGTGGACGTGGTTCACGAAGAGCGCGCCGAGGGCGAGTCCCGGCCCACCCGCGAAGGCGACGCCCAGTATCCTCGGGGCCCGATTCCTCCAGCGGTCCAATCCGTCTTGGCTGACGCCCCATAGAGCGCCGAGGGCGACGAGTGTGCCGTACGCACGTTGGCCAGTGATGAGGCCCACCACCAGGGGCGTCGCGAGGCAGATCGCCGCTCGGAGAGAAAGGCGGACCTGTGACGAGCGTTGCCAACGCAGAAGCGGTGCGCCAATGTCGTTCACGCTGATGAGGTTAACGGCACGGCGATTATTGATTTTCGATGCAGGTTCACTCGACGAGTCACCGGGACAAACGCGATGTTCTCTTTACGTGAGTACCTTCACGGGGAGATCGACGACGACGGTTAACCCGCCACCCGGGGTGTCTTCAAAGAGGAGGCGCCCGCCTAAGAGTTGGGTGAAACCCGACGCTACGGTGAGGTTGAGCCCCGCGTTGAGTTGGGCGCCGCGGAGTCGGTCGAACGGTGCGAGCACCGCTTCGCGCAGCGCCACGGGCATGCCCGGACCGCGGTCGACGACGAGCAACTGGACGAAGTCATTGACGACGCCAGCTCGGATGGTGACCGATTTGTCCGCCGGTCCAAAGCGACAGGCGTTGCTCACAATATTGGCGATGACGCGTTGCACCAAGACCGGATCGGTGAACAGCGCCGGCAGATCACTCGGTATGTCGCGTTCCACTGAACGGCCGCGGGTGTCAACGTGGTCCATGGCAATCGTCATCACGTCGCCCAATCGGACGGTCTCGGGATGCACCGCAACTTCACCGGCTTCGAGGCGTCCGGCGTCGATGAGGTTAACCACGAGTCGAGTGACTTGACGAACTTGGGAGTCGATACCGCTGAGAACGGCGTTGCGTTCGTCAAGCGAACGGCGCTCGTGGCTGCCGGTGAGCAACGTGATGTTGGCTCGCACCTTCTCCAAGGGACCGAGCAACTCATTCGAGGCCGTCCGGAAGAGCGCCAGTCGGAGTGACTCGGCTTCGGCGATCTCTTGGAGTTGCGTCGCGTCACGCGCGATGATCTGGCTCCGGAGCCCGGCCGCGACTCGTCGGGCGAAAGCGCTGACCAATTGATTGTCCTGATCGCTCAGTGTCGCCCCAATCACGTACAGGCGATGCTCGTCGTCGATCTCGAAGAATGCACCGGTTGCGAAGACGTCGATCGCGTCGCCGCATACGACGTCACTCACCCATTGACCGTCGCGATCGACGACGAGCGCCACGCTGGTGGCCGCGAAGACCGTCCGAAGCGATTCGAGTAACGGCCGAAGGTCCTCGTGCGAGGAGGCGAGACTCGCGGCGGCCCCGGCGAGTATCTGTGCCTCGGCGCGAGCGCGCTCGGCCTCGTGCGAACTCTGAACGAAACGATTCACGATCACGCTCGCCGCTACGGCGAAGAGTAGGAAGGCAACGATTGCGACGACGTCGTCGGGGCGCGCGACTTCCAACGTGTGAAGCGGTTTCACGAAATAGTAGTTCTCGAGTCCCGATGCGAATATGGCGCCGACGACGCCGACGTATGCACCGGCCCAGGTCGTGAGGGCGAGAATCGCGACGAGGTACACCAGAAACACCGTGGAATTCGAGAGGCTCGAGCGGAATTGGCTCATGACGACCGTAAGCAAAGGCATGAGGAGCAACATGACGATCGTCGCCAAAATCTGGCGCAGCCACGTCACGCGCTTCGTTTGTCTTCTTTGGTGAACGTGAGGCGGCCGTTCTCCCCCGACCGCGATGATGTGGACGTCGAGGTCTCGCGCGTGACGCAACACCTTTTCCACGACGCCATTCGCCGGTCGCCAGAAGGGTTGCGGTCGACTCGCGCCTAAGACGATCTGGGTCCCTCGCTCACTGCGCGCGAAAGAGACGAGAGCGGTGGCGATGTCGTCGTCCACGATTTCTTGAAACTTCCCTTCGAACTCCTCGACGAGCTCGCGGGCCTCGGAGGTATCGGTCGGAACGTGACGGATCTCATCGGATTTGACGACGTGCACGGCGAAGAGTTCGGCACCGGTGCGTGACGCGATGCGCGCGGCGCGGCGCAGGAGATCAGCGTCCGTCGCGGTGCCGGTGATCCCCACGATGAGCCGTTCGCGGGTCTCCCACGTCTGATCGATCGCGTGGTCGTCAAGGTAACGCTGCAAGGAGTCTTCAACGCGGTCGGCCAACCACAACAGCGCTAATTCACGAAGCGCACTGAGGTTACCAACGCGAAAGTAGTTCGACAACGAAGCGTCAATCTTGTCGGCGGCGTAGATATTGCCGTGCGCCATTCGACGGCGTAGTGCTTCGGGCGTCACGTCCACTATCTCGATCTGTTCGGCGCGGCGAACGATGGCGTCGGGGATCGTCTCTTGCTGGTGAATGCCGGTGATCTTCTCGACCACGTCATTGACCGACTCCAGGTGTTGGATGTTGACCGTGGTAATCACGTCGATGCCAGCATCGAGGATGGTGTCGACGTCCTGCCAGCGCTTTTCGTGCGTGCTGCCGGCAATGTTGGTGTGCGCCAACTCATCGACCAACGCCACGGCTGGGTGCCGCTCCAACACCGCCCCCAGGTCCATCTCTTCCAGGACCGCGCCGCGGTATTCGCGCTGTAGTCGCGGAACAACCTCGAGATCCCTGAGTTGGGCTTCAGTGAGTGCGCGACCGTGCGTCTCCACGTACGCCACCACCACGTCCGTACCGCGTTCTCGGCGACGCCAACCCTCGTCCAGCATCCGAAAGGTCTTACCCACGCCCGGGGCCGAACCCAAGTAGACCCGTAATACCCCTCGTTGCATTGAACCAGTATCGCCTACGGACAGACGGCGGCGCGGATTCGTCGCGTGCACCGTGGGCACTGCGATCTTCCAATGCGATATCTCGAACCAGCGGGCCTAATCGAGAACGTGTTCGGGCTCGATTTACATCGCATGCAGCTCGCCGACGAGGTACGCGGCGGCGACGTCCACCACCGCGACGGCCACGATTCGTTGTTCCAACGTCACAGTTGCACCGGGCGTTGGCGTGACGACGAAGCGTCCGACGACCCGACCGCGCCACTTGGCAACTATTTCGGCCTCCGGTCCGGGTATGCCGATCTCTCGAGCCGGCCATCGCAGTCCGACGAGTTCGACGTCGCCATTGGATTGAATCTGTGCCAGCGGTGGATCCGAGAGAGCTCTATCAAATCGACACGCCCGCAATGAGAGCAGTTGAACGAGCGAGGTGGTCGTCTGGTCAATGAGGTCGGTGACCGGTGCCGAGTTGGCCGCGAGAACGGCGACGCCGTGAATCATGCCGACGTACGCCGTGGAATTGTTCGCGGCCTGCCAGTGTTGGCGGCTACGGGCCGCGAGTTCGGTCACGAGCACACCGACGACGAAGATCGCGATTGTGGTCTCGAGGTCCGGCCGATGACTTATCGCGAATCGGTCATAGGGACTGGTGAGAAAGAAATCGAACCAGAGTGCTGCCGACGCACTGGCCACGATGCCCGCAAGGCGAGGACCGATCACGGCAACGGCGGTGATGACGATCACCATCGTGAGGGCTGCCGCGGTGTTCGCGAAGGTGCCGCGGAAGGGAACGAGCACCGCCGCAACAACGATGGGCGCGAGGACCGCGGCCGCGACCGCCAGTCGATTGCGATAGAGAAGAACAAGGCGTGTCATCGCGGCCCCCAGCTCACATTGCCTCCGTCAGAGTGTGAAAATCAACGCCGGAACCGAAATCTGTCATCGCACAGACTTCGGGCATTACCACGTCGTTCACTTCTCCAGTTTCGCGAGGCCCTCGTTCAATTGCAACACGACAATGTAACTGGAACCCATGAATCCCCACTGCGCCGAATGGGTCTGTTGCGCGATCAGCGCACGCAGTCTCGCCGGCGAAATACCGGTGGCTTTGGAAACCATCGGTATCTGCACCGTCGCATCCAGCGCCGAGATATCGGGGTCGACGCCGCTGCCCGAGGTGGTCACCAAGTCCACCGTGGGGTCAACACCGAGCTTGTGCCAGTACGCAACGAGCGCCTTGGTGTTGGCGACGAGGACCTTGGAACGGGGCCCGAGGTTAGTCGCCGAGGACTCACCACTGACGCCATTGGCGACGAGGGGATTGTCTCCACCGGACACGTTGTCTTTGGGGTTGGCGGCGTAGGGTCCGGTGTCATCGGGGCGACCTTGGAAGACGCAACTGCCCAGTGGGTTTCCCGGACACTTGGTAGCGGCCCAGTTCTGGCCGATGAGCGTCGATCCGTTGGCCGTCAGTGAACCGTCGGCTTGGTGCTTGAACAGCAACTGAGACACGCCGACACCCGCGAAGGCGTAGACGAATCCGAAGAACACGAGACAGATGATTGCCAGAACGAGCGAGCGGCGAAGATGTACGAGCATGACGAACCTCCTTTTAGTAGGCGTGCAGCGCGACGAGCACGAGATCGATGAGCTTGATGAAGATAAATGGGATAACGATGCCGCCCACCCCGTAGATCAAGACGTTGCGCCTGAGAATCGCCGCCGAGTTGGCGGCACGGAACTTGACTCCTCGAAGCGCCAGGGGGATGAGTGCCACGATCACGAGGGCGTTGAAGATAACAGCCGATAGTACGGCGCTCTCGGGACTGTGCAGTCGCATGATGCCAAGCGAATGCAGCTGGGGATAGGCCACGACGAAGAGCGCGGGAATGATCGCGAAGTACTTGGCGATGTCGTTGGCGATCGAGAAGGTCGTCAGTGACCCTCTGGTGATGAGCAACTGCTTGCCGATCTCTACGATGTCGAGCAGTTTCGTGGGGTTAGAATCCAGGTCCACCATGTTTCCCGCCTCTTTGGCGGCCGTCGTGCCGGTGTTCATGGCGACGCCGACGTCGGCCTGGGCCAGCGCCGGAGCGTCGTTGGTGCCGTCACCGGTCATGGCCACCAACTTGCCGCCCTCCTGCTCCTTCTTGATGAGCGCCATCTTGGCTTCGGGCGTGGCCTCGGCCAGGAAGTCGTCCACACCAGCCTCCTGCGCGATCGCGGCCGCGGTCAACGGGTTGTCGCCGGTGATCATGACGGTGCGAATACCCAACTGGCGCATCTCGTCGAACTTTTCGCGGATGCCCTGCTTCACAACGTCCTTCAATTCGATCACGCCGAGGATGACCGCGCCGTCGGCCACGACCAGCGGAGTCGATCCGGCGCGCGAGACCCGCTCGACGATCTCATCAAGATCGCTCGGCGTCGTGCCGCCCTGTTCACTTACCCAGCGCTTGACCGAATCACCCGCGCCCTTGCGGATCTGTCGCTCGCCCATGTCCAGCCCCGACATGCGGGTCGCGGCGGAGAAGGGCACGAAGACGTGATCGGCCTCGAGCGAACGCCCTCGGATGTCGAAACGCTCCTTCGCGAGTACGACGATGGAACGACCCTCGGGGGTCTCGTCCGCCAGCGACGCGAGCTGGGCCACGTCCGCAACCTCTTGCTCACTGTGACCACCCACTGGGTAGAAGTTGGACGCCATGCGGTTGCCCAACGTGATCGTGCCGGTTTTGTCCAACAGCAGCGTCTGCACGTCCCCGGCCGCCTCGACGGCCCGCCCGCTCATCGCAAGCACGTTGCGCTGGACGAGACGGTCCATGCCCGCGATGCCGATTGCTGACAACAGCGCGCCGATCGTCGTGGGGATAAGGCACACCAAGAGCGCCACCAACACCACGACTGAAACAGAACCATGGGCGAAATTCGCGAAGGGCACGAGAGTGACCACGACCGGTATGAAGACGATGGTCAGCACGGCAAGCAAGATCGTAAGGGCGATTTCGTTGGGAGTTTTTTGGCGATTGGCGCCCTCGACGAGCGAGATCATCCGGTCGATGAAGGTATGGCCGCGCTCGGCCGTTATGCGCACCACGATTCGGTCCGACAGCACCTTCGTGCCCCCGGTGACGGCCGATCGGTCGCCTCCGGACTCGCGGATCACGGGCGCCGATTCGCCGGTTATCGCTGATTCGTCCACCGAAGCAATTCCTTCGACTATTTCGCCATCGGAAGGAATGACATCGTTCGCCTCGCAAACCACCAGGTCACCCTTCGAGAGGGACGCGGCGGGAACCAACTCTTCAGTGCCGTCCGGTCGCAGGCGTCGCGCCTCGGTTTCCGAACGCATCTTCCGAAGGGTCTCCGCCTGGGCCTTGCCCCGACCTTCGGCCATGGCCTCGGCGAAATTGGCGAAGATCACCGTCAAGAAGAGCCAGACTGTGATGGACCAGCTGAAGGTGCTTGGGTGGGCTATCGCTTCGACGAGCGTGATGATCGACCCGACGAGCACGACGAACATCACGGGATTCTTTACCTGCAACCTCGGATCGAGCTTGGTGATCGAGTCTTTCAGCGCCTGGCGCAGGATCGGTCCGTCGAAGAGTCCTCGGGCCTGGGCCACGCCGTGGGCGCTTGGCTCAGCGGTTGGCTGATTCATAACAATGGTCATTAGAAGAACCTCAAGTGGCTAAGTTGCTCGACGATTGGGCCGAGGGAGACGGCGGGGAAGAACGTCAGTCCGCCGATGATCAGGATCACTCCGATCGTGAGACCGACGAACATCCCGTTATCGGTACGGAACGTACCGAGGCTCTCGGGCACAACATCCTTCGCCGCCAGGACCCCTCCCAGCGCGAGCGCCGGAATCATGATGCCGAAGCGACCTATCAACATGTCGATTCCGCCGATAATGTTGTAGAAGGGCGTGTTACCGGTCAGGCCGGCCATGGCCGAGCCATTGTTGTTTCCCTGCGAGGTGAGGCCGTATAGGATCTCGCTGAAACCATGGGGGCCGGCATTGAGGGGTCCAGCGCGCCCTGCGGCCAGGGAGACCGCCAGGGCCGTGAGCACGAGCACGGTAATGGGCATAACGAGGGCCCCGAGGCCCGCGAGTTTGATCTCTCTCGCCTGGATCTTCTTACCCAGAAACTCAGGCGTGCGCCCGATCATCAATCCGCCGATGAACACGGCGATGATCGCGTAGATGAGCAGTGTATAGAGCCCCGAGCCCGTGCCACCCGGCGTCACTTCGCCGAGCATCATGCCCGTCAAGGGGCCGAAGCCGCCCATTGGGTTGTACGAATCGGTTGCACTGTCGACGGCACCATCGGAGGTCTGAGTCATAGACACGTTGAACAGGGCGCTGGTGGTGTCGCCGAAGCGGACCTCTTTGCCCTCCATGTTGCCCACGGGCGAGTACACGTGCGCCGCGGCAACGGCCGGGTTGTTTTGGTGCTCGGCGTTGGCGGTGAAGCCCACCCACACCCCGAAAATGATCACCATGACCGCCAGCAGAGCAACACCGTGGCGGATACTCCCCACCATCTTGCCGAAGGTGTAGGTGAGGGCGAACGGGATGGACAGGGTGAGCCAGATGTAGAGCAGGTTGGTCAACCCTGTTGGGTTCTCCAAGGGGTGGGCCAGATCGACGTTGAAGAACCCGCCGCCGTTGGTTCCCAGCTGCATGATGGAGCCCATAAATCCGGCCGGGCCACGGGCGATGGTCTGAGTGACGCCGTTCAAAGCGTCGTGGAAAGTCGTGGTTCCAGCCAGGGTGTCCACCGCCCCCTGGCCGACGAGCACGATGCCGGCGATGAAGGCGATCGGCAACAAGACGTAGAACAAGCAGCGCGTTATGTCGACCCAGAAGTTGCCGATGGTAAGCGACTTACGACGCGAAAAACCTCGAACCAGCACAATGGCGGCCGCGATACCCACGGCCGCGCTGACGAACTGCTGAACGGTGAGGGCCCCCATCTGGGAGAAGTACGACATCGCCGTCTCGCCGCCGTAGTTCTGCCAGTTGGTGTTGGTCACGAAAGACGTCGCCGTGTTGAAACTCAACGCCGGTCCGACGGCGCCCAAGTGTTGTGGATTTAACGGCAACGAGCCCTGAATCCGAAGAATCACGTAGGAGAAGGCGATCGAGACGGCGCTGAAGATGATCATCGCGCCGGCGTAGCGCTTCCACGTCTGTTCTTGTTCGGGGCTCGTACCGAGCATCCGATAGATCGGACGCTCGATGAAGCCGAGGAAGTGCACGCGGCCGTCAAAGACGGCCGCCATGTACGAGCCAAGGTAGCGCCAGGCCAAGCCCAGCGTCACCACGAGGGTGAGGATGGTGAGGAAGAAACCCATTTAGAACTTCTCCGGCTTGAACATGGCGTAGCCGATGTAAAAGAACATGATGACGGCGACGCCAAAGAGGATTATCTGGGAGAAACTCATACGCGGTCCAGTGCCCAAATGAGTCCGAGCATCACCGCGGCGAAGCCGATTATGCCAAGTGCTGTGTATAGATCTGCCATGACTCCAGTGTCACTGAAGCGTCCTTAACTCCTTCTTAAAAATGAATTGGCTGTCTTAATAATTCCTTCAATTTGCCTCGCAGAAAGCGAGTCAGGCTCTGGACCATACTGAGACCGTGCGGAAACGTCTCGTCGGATCAATCGTCGGAGTGGCCAGTGCGCTCGTGCTCGGATTCGCGATGCTGCCGCTTCGTTCACACATCAGCGTGTCAACGGCGGCCCTGATCCTCGTGGTACCGGTCGTTGTCGGATCCGTCATCGGGGGAATACGAGCAGGAATTGCCAGCGTGATCGCCGGGTTCCTCGTCTACGACTACGGCTACATACCGCCCTACAAGACACTCGATGTCGGCACGCCACAAAACTGGACCGCCCTCGCCGTCTATGTCATCGTAATGTTGGCGATCGCGAGCGTCGTGGCGAGCTTGGAATCATCGAGAATCGAGGCGAAGCGCGGCGGCGAAGCGGCGCACCGCCTCTCAGACCTCTCTGAACACTTAGTCGGTGATCGTCCCGTCGACGATTTGCTCGAGACCATCGTATTGGCCGTCCACGTTGTCTTCGAGATCCCCGGTGTCTCGCTTCTGGTCCTCGACGAGGGGCTCTTGAAGGTTGTGGCTTCCGCGGGCGAACCGCTTTCTGAAGAGGAACTCGCACGACTCGGACCACACTCGGGACAGCCAATCAGCATTGGCACGGGCACCGAATCGTACGGGGAACTGCGCACAATCGCACTCTCGGCGTCCGGAAACGCCGTCGGCATTCTCGCGTTACGCGGTCTGCCAACATCGAAGAACGACCGAGCCGTTCTCACCACTTTTGCTAATGACGCGGCGTTGGCATTGGAACGAGCGCAACTGCGAGAGCAAGCATTGCGCTCGAAACTGCTCGAAGAGGTCGATCGCTTTCGCCAGAGTCTGATGGGTGCGGTCTCCCACGACTTGCGAACTCCCCTGGCGACCATCAAGGTCGCGTCATCGACCCTGGCGAATCGCTCCGCATCGCTCTCGAGGGAGGAGTTGGCCGAACTGTACAGTCTCATCGAAGTCGAGTCGGACCGTCTCACACGTCTGGTTTCGAATCTGCTGGACATCACGCGCATCGAAGCCGGCGTCTTCACGGTTCATCCCACGCCGACGTCGGTAAAAGAGTTGGTGCGCGAAGCGGTGAACGCAATGGAGCCGACGCTCAGCACCCATCGCGTCGACTCGATCGTTCCGATGAGCTTGCCGGCTGTGAACGTCGACCCCCTCTTGATCGGACAGGTGTTGATCAATCTTCTCGATAACGCGAATCGTCACTCGCCCGTTGACGGCGTCATTACGGTCGAAGCGAGACGAGAACGGGACCAAGTGATTCTCTCCGTCACTGATCAGGGACCTGGTATCGCTGCGAACAAACGTCAGAAAGTCTTCGAACGATTCGCGCAACTCGATACCGTCGGCCGAGCCGGGCTTGGCCTCACCATCGCCAAGACGTTCGTCGAGGCCCACGGCGAAGAGATTTGGTACGAGGACGCGCCAAGTCACGGCGCGCGCTTCGTCTTCTCGCTTCCGTTGGCCGACGAGAGAGCGACGCTACGGTAAACCGTATGGCAAAGATTCTGGTGATCGACGACGACCCATCACTCAATCGTGCGCTGCGTCTTGGTCTTCAAGCCGGCGGCCACGACGTCTCGACCGCCACGACAGGCGAGCACGGCCTCTCCCAGACCGCGCTCACCGCGCCGGATGTCGTCGTGCTGGATCTGGGACTGCCCGATATGGACGGCATCGAGGTGTGTCGGACGATTCGCGGGTGGAGCGACGTACCGATCATCATTCTCTCCGCGATCGGCGCCGAAAACCGAAAGGTCGCCGCGCTGGATGCTGGCGCGAATGATTACGTGACGAAACCATTCAGCATGCCCGAACTCGAGGCGAGGATCAGGGCCGTGACCCGCGGCCGGGGTGTCGATCATGACGATTTGGCAGAGACCACACTCACCTGCGGCGCGCTCGAGCTCGACTTGGTCCACCACGACGTGTCGCTCGGAGGCGTCAACGTGGCTCTGACCACCAAGGAGTTCGAGGTATTGGCTTTCCTCGCTCGTCACTCGGGCAAGACGTGCACACATCAAATGATTCTCAGCGCCGTCTGGGGCACGGGTTACGGCGCCGAAGCCCAGTACGTACACGCTTACGTCCACCGCCTGCGCCAGAAGTTGAACGACGAGTCGGCCGACCTGATCACCACGGTGCCCGGCGTCGGCTATTCGCTGAAGTGCAACGACTAAATCGAAGCTTTCAGAATTAACGCAGCGTGATCAGGTGAATGTCCTGGATTCCTTCGGTTTCTCGCAGCCGTTCGATGACCTCTGCCGGCGTTGGGATTTCGGTCGAGAGAACCATCAAAGCCGTCTTCGTACGCTGGTCCGGACCGACCGCCATCGAACTGATCGACACGCCGGCCTCACCCAGTGCCACACCCACCATTCCGATCATGCCCGGACGGTCATCGTTGTGAACGACGAGCATCGACGCCGCCGGCGGGATCTCCACGCTGTGGCCGTCGACGCCGACGATTCGGGTCTCGAGGCGCGTGCCGATCGTGACCAACGTGCCCGACACCATGTGATCACCGGATCGAACCGAGATCTGATTCACGTACTCGGGTGATTCCACGGTCGAGAGTTCGCTGTACGTGAGATTGTGGTCCTCGGCCAACTGCGGCGCATTGACGAAGGACACCCCTTCGTGTCCGGTTGACGTGAGAAGTCCCTTCAGCGCGCAGAGCGTAAGAATCTTGGTGCCCGAACCTGCGAGCTCCCCCAAGTAATTCACTTCGAGGTCGGCCGGCTTGCCGTCGAGTAGTCCACCGATGAATCGACCGAGGACTTCGGCGAGTCCCATGAAGGGACGAACGGCGTTGGACACCTCGCCCGCCGCGACGTTCACCGCGTAGGGAACGAAGTCTCCGGCGAGGGCCAGCTGCACCTGTTCGGCGATCGTGATCCCGGCTTTGTCCTGCGCTTCGAAGGTCGAGGCGCCGAGGTGAGGTACGACGACGACCGAAGGAAGTTCGAAGAGGGGCGACTCGGTGGTCGGCTCCTTCTCGAACACGTCGAGGGCCGCACCCTGCACGTGACCGTCGCGGATGGCGTCGGCCAGATCGCTTTCGTTGACGATGCCTCCCCGAGCGACGTTGATGATGCGCACGCCCGGCTTGGTCTTCGCCAACGCCGCGGCGTCCAAGAGGTTCGTCGTCTCTTTCGTCTTCGGGAGGTGGATCGTGATGAAGTCGCTCTGCTCGAGCAGGGTGTCGAGGTCGACCAGCTCGACACCCATATGTCGCGCCCGTTCTTCGGAGATGAACGGGTCGAAGGCGATGAGACGCATGCCGAAGGCGGACGCCCGTTGAGCCACGAGGGCACCTATCTTGCCTAATCCCACGACACCCAGCGTCTTACCGTGGAGTTCGACGCCCTCCCACTTGCTTCGCTCCCACTTGCCGGCCTTGAGCGCCGAATGCGCCTGTGGAATGTTGCGAGCCTGCGCCAACAGGAGCGCCATGGTCTGTTCGGCCGCGGAGAGGATGTTCGACACCGGCGCGTTGACGACCATGACGCCGAGCTCGGTCGCCCGAGCGACGTCGACGTTATCCAGTCCGATGCCCGCGCGACCGACGACGATGAGGTCCTTCGCCGCTTCGAGCGTGGGACCGTCGACCTTGGTCGCCGAGCGAATGATCAACGCGTGCGCGCCCGCGACCGCCTCGATCAAGTCCGACGGCGAAAGCCCCAGTCGGATGTCCACTTCGTGCCCGGCGTCGCGCAGCTCTTGAAGACCGGAGTCGGCAATCTCTTCGGTTACCAATACACGAGCCACCAGGTCACCTTTCGTTGAGTCCTCACAGACTAAGGGAAATCAAACGCCGCTCAGCCCGCAGCGACGAAATTCGCGAAGCGCTCGAGTCCTCCGGCGAGGTCGGTGTCACCCAACGCGGAACTGAGGCGGAAGTAGCCCGGGGTGCCGAAGGCTTCGCCCGGTACGACGGCGATCTTTATCGATTCGAGGAGAATCTCCGCCAGCTCGGCCGACGTGTTCGCCACCCGCCCAGCGAATGGGCGGCCCAAGAGGCCCGACACGTTCGGATAGCAGTAGAAGGCTCCCTCGGGCTCTGCGCACGTGACCCCGTCGATCGAGTTCAGCATCGACGTCATGACCTTGCGACGCCGATCGAAGGCGGTGCGCATCTCGTAGACCGCGCTGAGATCGCCGTTCAAGGCCGCGACGGCGGCCCGCTGCGAGATGTTCGAGATGTTCGACGTCGTCTGACTCTGATAGTTGACGGCGGCGTCCATGACGTCGGGCGCGCTGATCATCCACCCGACGCGCCAGCCCGTCATGGCGTAGGTCTTGGCGACGCCGTTCACCACGATCCAGCGATCGCCGAGCTCGGGTGCCACGACCGGCATCGACACGAATTCGGCGTCGCCGTATACGAGGTGTTCGTAGATCTCGTCACAGAGCACCCAGATGTCGTGCTCGGCGGCCCAGCGACCGATCGCCGCAACGTCATCAGGTCGCACGACGGCACCCGAGGGGTTCGACGGCGACGTGAAGATGAGCATCGACGTCTTTGGCGTCCTCGCCCGTTCGAGTTCATCGACGGTGACCCGAAAGCCATTCGCTTCACTCGTCATGACCGCAACGGGCTTCCCGCCGGCGAGATAGACGGCCTCGGGGTACGTCGTCCAGTACGGGGCCGGGATCAGCACTTCGTCGCCGGGGTTCAACTTGGTCATCATGGCGGTGATGATCGCGTGCTTGCCGCCGTTGGTGACGAGCACTTGACCGGGGGTCGTGCGAAGACCTGAATCCCGCATGGACTTGGCGACAATGGCCTCGCGCAGTTCCACCAGTCCGGCCGTCGGCGTGTATTTGTAGTTGACCGGGTCGTAGCAGGCCTTGGCGGCGGCTTCGACGATGTGAACGGGGGTCGCGAAGTCTGGTTCGCCCGCGCCGTAGCCGATGACGGGCTCGCCGGCGGCCTTGAGGGCTTTGGCTTTGGCGTCCACGGCCAGGGTCGCACTGGGGGCCAAGCCGCCTAGAAGGTGACTCACTCTCGAACTCATCGGGGGCTCCGTTCAATTTCCGTAAGAATAAGTCTATGAGTTCTTCTGAGACATTAAAGATTCCCGCCGAGTTACTCCCCCGAGACGGACGATTTGGATCCGGTCCTTCGAAGATTCGCGCCGAGCAACTGAGCGCGCTCGTCGCCGACGGGACGTCGTACATGGGCACGTCGCACCGTCAGTCGACCGTGCGCAACAAGGTCGCGGAAGTTCGCGACGGACTCCACTCACTCTTCTCGTTACCCGACGGCTACGAGGTACTGCTCGGGAACGGAGGCACGACGGCATTCTGGGACGCCGCTTCCTTCCATCTCATCGCGGATCAGTCCCAGCACCTCAGCTTCGGCGAGTTCTCGTCAAAATTCGCGGCGTGCGTCTCCGAAGCACCGCATTTGAAGGATCCCCAGATAATCAAGAGTGACGTGGGCTCACACCCCGTGGCGGTCGCCGATGACAGTGTCGACACGTACGCGCTGACTCACAACGAAACCTCGACCGGCGTGATGATGAGCATTGAGCGGCCCGTCGGCGCCAAGGGTCTCGTCGTGGTCGACGCCACGTCGGGCGCGGGAGGCTTGATGGTCGACGCGTCGCAGTTCGACTGCTACTACTTCGCGCCCCAGAAGTCATTCTCTTCCGACGGAGGTCTTTGGATTGCGGTGTGCTCGCCGGCGGCCATCGAACGCATCGAGTCGCTCGCCGCATCGGGACGATGGACCCCGGCTTCGCTCGATCTCAAGATCGCGCTTGACAACTCTCGCCTCAATCAGACCTACAACACACCGGCCCTCGCCACGATCCACATGCTCGCCTCGCAGATCAAGTGGATCAATGACAACGGCGGACTGAGCTTTTCTTCGGGTCGTTCGCGCACTTCCGCAGAAATCCTGTACACCTGGGCCGAAGCGTCGCCGTTCGCTCGGCCATTCGTCGAGAATCCGGAACATCGGAGCAACGTGGTCGGGACAATTGACTTCAATGACGAGATTGACGCATCGAATATCGCGAAGATCCTGCGAGCGAACGGCATCGTCGATACCGATCCGTACCGCAAGCTCGGTCGCAATCAGTTACGGATTGCCATGTTTCCGAGTGTTGATTCGGAAGACGTCGCATCACTTTGTGCATGCATCAACTACATCGTGGGGAATCTGTAGCGCTGATAGTTGCGCGAATTGAAGATTAAGAGTGCGGGTTCACGTCGGGCCTCAGACACCAACACTCTCGGGTACCTTTCCAGTACTCCGCGCTAGAGGTAAGAAGTTCGTTCGTCTTGTTATAGAGGTGAGCGTCCACCGTGCCTGATGAGGCGCTAGGCCAACGCTCGGTAAATGATGTGCGCCAATGCAATGAGTTTTCCTGTGGACGGGATCGATTGAGCGTCGATGGCAACGAAATGCGTGCCTGACGTCAAGTTCAGCCAATACGCACCAGAGCCGCCGGCGTACGAGGCGCCCGCCCCAAGGCCACCAAGCCGCTTTGCGTGAAGAAATGCGCCGCCATAGGACTTCATCCAAATAGCCCTATTGTTTGCGGGATAGAGGTACACGGTGACGGAAAGGTCACCGGTGATGCCACACTCGTCGCCCCCAACAGCCTCCACTACGACCGTGCTGCCGAAGTATGGCCTCAGTGACTTCACGCTCAGTCCCATGATCGAACACCCCGTGGTAGCTGCGCGAGCGCTGACGTTGTCAGCATTCGCGGGGAGTGCCAACCCGAGCGACCCTGCGAGGCACGCAGAGACGAACACGCCAACAGACGATTTGTTCATAGCGGCAAGTGTACGTACGGACGATGGTTTCGTCAACGGCTGCCGTTAGGTGATTTGCTTGCTTACTTTCGTGTTATAGGACCGTTTGAACACCTCATGAAACACTGTGGGGAAAACGGCAGAAAGTCTGAATTCCAGTCAGCAAGCCGCCAGTCGGAGATTGTTGACGTCGGCCCACCAATGCAAATCAACGAGAACTAGAGCTAAGGACCCTCTACGCGTGCGCCGCCTTCGATCGGCGTAAGCCCAATTATCCGGTCAGCGAAGCACACGTCAACCTTCACAAGCACCGAAAGGTCGCCTTTGGGGTAGAACTTCGGATGAATTGTCGGTAGTTCGACAGTCATCAAATCGGCTTCGCACCTTGAGGCCGAGTGGTTGGGCGTGATGAAACTCTCGCCGTAACTGACGGCGAACGAATCCACTGAGGAAGGTGTCAGAACGAGGCGGCGTGGCGAAACGGTGCGGAACAACATTGATCCCTGGTGGACCACCTTGACCTTGATGGGTCCTCCAACGGAGTTCAAGAAGGAAACGCGCGCATAACCCTCGATTTCGCACGATCGCCGTGATTGGTTGGCAATCAAGACGACAAACCCATCGCTACCTCCGGCTCCAACAACTGATTCGGTGGCCACCACCAACTGTGAATCATTGCAACGAAGAGGTGTGTCGCGCGGCTGCGATGCGCTGGCGTTCAGAGTCGTCCCGTACGCGACGAGCAGGACCACGATGGTACCAGTCGCAATCCCAATGGACTTTTCCGCCAACCGTCTGGTCATGGTCAGGAAACTAGCCCGTCAGGGCGGCCAAGGCATTACGCGCCAGTCGGAGATTGTGCAGGTCGGCCCTCCGACATTGGTAATGGCCCATCAATTATTGCGAAGGTATTTTGAGGTTTACGGTTCGAAACAGTTTTGATTTTTTGAACGCGGCTTCGAGCTTCACCAAGTCCGATTTTGGTGCGGACGGCCAAAGGAAGCACGTGACCTTGTTCGTGGGCTTTCCAGGGCTATTGCAGC
>ODAK010000113.1_pt1 | contig 87100 bp, 77 predicted proteins | sample 1539591 | NCBI WGS metagenome assembly ODAK01 (sample SAMEA3539303, study PRJEB22396) | soil metagenome | biome: tundra; feature: field; material: soil | place: USA | collected 2010-05 | depth 0.15 m | reverse complement strand
TAGCCCTTGCCGTCGGGGGTGGCAGCCATGGCCACGATGGGCTTGTTCAGCGCGAGGGTGCCGGTCGAACCGTAGAACGTCGCATCGCCATAGGTGAAGATGCCGCCGTCGCTGGCCACCAGCCAGTAGCCCTTGCCGTCGGGGGTGGCAGCCATGGCCACGATGGGCTTGTTCAGCGCGATGGCGCCGGTCGAACCGTAGAACGTCGCATCGCCGTAGGTGAAGACGCCGCCGTCGCTGGCCACCAGCCAGTAACCCTGGCCGTCAGGGGTGGGCGTGATGGCGACGATCGGGTGGCTCAGCGGCAATCCGGCCGCCGATCCGTATGAGCCCGCGTTGCCGAAGCTCCACACGTTGCCTTGCGACGTGGCCAGCCAGAAGTTCGTCGCGAGCGGACCGGACGAAGAAGGGTCGGGGCCAACCGGGGTGCCGGGGGTTACCGGTGTGCTCGCTCCCGCGAGGGACGCCAAGCCAAGAGTTCCGACCGCGACAGCGAGCGCGGCCCCGAGGACGAGTCGAGAGATCCGACTTCCTGTCATGCTGATCCCGGGTTGTCCGTCACGCCGCGGCCGCCCAGACACGACGCATGCGACATGTGACCTGTCATTCGATTCCGCCTCCTCGACAACTGCCGCCCGATACACGCAGAAGCAGTCCCGCGCGCTACGTCGCGGGATGTATCTGCTCCCGGAGAGCGCGATCGCTCATCCGCGGATAGGGACGCAACCTAACAATCGAGTCTCGTAATTAGGGTGCAATCAGGTTGCGGAGGATAGTCCTCGGCTCAGCCGGAAAGAGCCTCGAGCGCCACGTGATCGAGAACGAGGTCGCCCGCCGCCAGATTCTCGCCGAGATGGTCGAGCGACGAGGTCCCGGGAATCAGGAGCACGGTCGGAGCCTGGCGTAACAACCAGGCCAACGCCACCTGGGCCGGCGTGGCATCGAGGCGCCGCGCCGTCTCCTTCACCGCCGGCGCGCTGAGTACGGGATTCTCGGGGTGAAAGGCCGAGCCCAGCGGGAAGAACGGGATATACGGCACCGCGTCGTGACGACACGCATCGAACAGAGCTTGGTCTGAGCGGTCAGCCAGGCTGTAGGAATTCTGGACACATGCAACCTGGGTGTGCTCGCGGGCGGCGCGGTACTGCTCGAGACTCACGTTGCTGAGGCCGATACTCCCGATGAGACCCTCCTCGCGCATGGCGATCATCGCCCCCAGCTGGTCGGCGAACGGCACGTCGGATTCAGGGTGGCGGCGCAAGTTGACCACGGGGATCTGGTCCAGTCCCAGTGACACCAGGTTGGCCTCGACCCCGGCCCGTAACTCCGCCGGCTGTTGTGCGGCCAACCACTCGCCGGAACCGCCGCGTGCGGCACCGACCTTGGAGACCAGGACCAGGTCGTCGGGGTACGGATGCAGTGCTTGGTGGATCAGCTCGTTGGCCACGTCGGGACCATAGAACTGCGCCGTATCAATGTGATTGACGCCGGCATCGACGGCACGACGGAGAATCACCAGGGCGAGGTCGCGGTCCTTCGGTGGTCCGAACACCCCGGGGCCGGGAAGTTGCATCGCTCCGAAACCGATCCGTCGGACGGGGCGGCTGGCGAGTACGACGGTGTCCGTGTCGTTGGGCATGCGTTCACCCTATGGCGCCGTGGCGCCGTTGCGACCCCGTGGGGATGTCTGTTTCGCCAGGTCGGAACGCCCTTGCGAAAAGGCGACGGCCCCGTTGATCCGGACAATCGATCGGGGGACGGGGTCGGGGTACCCCGACCTGTCACAGGCCTGCGCCAGAATGTCCGAGTGAGCCTCTTCGACGCACTCGGACCGACAGCCTTCGATGGCGACGCCTTCGTACCCCCTGAGCCATTGCCGATCGAGAGCCCGCGGCACGACGGAGGCCCGACCCACGCCTCGCGGGCCACTCCCCCGGGCTGGCCCGACGTCGAGGTGCGGATCAGCGCTCGCCGGCGCAAGACGTCCGAGGCCCGCTGGGTCGGCGGGCGCATCGTCGTGTCGTTGCCTGCCCACCTCTCTCAGGAGGCTCGGGAGAAGACGATTGCCTGGCTCGTCGACCGGCTGGTGGCCAAGCATCCCCTCCGCACGGCGGTCGGCGACGCCGAGCTCATGACCCGGGCCGTGGACTTGAGCGACCGCTACCGGATCGGGGCCCGCCCGACGTCGGTGCGTTGGGTGACCAATCAGTCGGCGCGTTGGGGCTCTTGCTCGTTCCACTCGGGGGAGATTCGGCTCTCCCACCGACTGCGCTCGGTGCCCGAATGGGTGCTCGATGCGGTGCTCGTCCACGAGTTGGCGCACCTGGTGCACCCCAACCACTCCCCGGCGTTCCACCAAATGGCAAACGGATACCGGCGCCACCATGAGGCTGGGATCTTTCTGGCCGGGTACGGGTTGGGGCTGGCGGCGCCCCCGGGCTAGCCCTCTGGATCGTTACGCGGGTTCGGCGGCCAATATGCGGCCGAGGCGACGCAGGTTCTCGTTCGCTCCCCCGAGCGTCAACTCGATGTGCTCGGTCAACAAGAAGAAGCGATGGAGCGGGTAGTCACGGTCCACACTGACACCACCGTGAAGATGCGCAGCCGCGTGCACGACACGCTGGCCTCCCTCGGCCGCCCAGTACTTGGCCACGGCCACTTCAGCTGACGCCGGCAGTCCGACGGAGAGGCGTGAGGCGGCTTGCCACGCCGTGAGGCGGATGCCTTCGGTGTCGACGTACGCATCGGCGGCCCGCTGCCCGACTGCCTGAAACGTGGCAATGGGCTTGTCGAACTGCACTCTCGTCTTCGTGAACTCACTCGTGAGCGCGAGGGCCGTTGCACACACTCCCGCCTCCATGACGCAGAGTGCGGTGGTTGCGAACTCGGTGATGTAGGTGATGATGGCGGCGCCGTCGGCGTCCACCCCGCCCAGAAGGCGATCAGCACCAACCGTTACCCCCGTCAATTCGACCACCGCCTCGGGGCGACCCGATGTCGTCATCTGACTCGTCATGGCGAGGCCGTTGGCGTCGGCATCGACGATGAACACGCCGCTGCCCCCGGACGAGCCGTCGGCTGCGACGCACGTGGCCGGAACGAGAATGGCGTCGGCGACCAGCGCTGCCGGCACGCAGGCCTTCGTCCCGTCGATCACCCATGTGCCATCGGACTGCGCGGTGGCGATCGTGGCAGGGCTGCCACCGCCCGGGAGGACGACCTCGCCCGCCAACTCGGCCATGGCCGCGGTGAGGATGAGCTCGCCGCTGCTCACGCCGGGTAGCCAGGCGTGCCGCTGGGCCGGGGTGCCGAAGTGCGCGATGGGGGCGGCGCCATAGATCATCGTCTCCACCAAAGGGACGTAGGCCGCGGTGCGTCCGGCCGCCTCGATCACAAGGCAGGCGGCCACGAAGTCGAGACCGCCTCCCCCGTCTTCCTCGCCGAGGTGGATGCCGAGAAGGCCGGCTCCCGCCAAGTCCTTCCACAGGGAGCGGTCGATCGGACCTTCTTCGCCCGCCGCCAGCTCGATCTCCTTGAGGCGCTCGGGGGTGGCTCGCTCCGTGAAGATCCGACGAGCCAGCTCGCGGACGGCATCCTGCGCTTCGCTGTAATTGAAGTCCATGTACGTGTGCTCTTTCTGTTGACTTAGCGCGACCGCGGCATGCCGAGGCCGAAGATGGCGATGAGATCCCGCTGGATCTCGTTGGTGCCACCGCCGAAGGTCAGGAGGATCATGGAACGGGCGTACATCTCGAGCCGCCCTGCGATCACCGCGGCCGGTGAGCCCCGGGTGAGGTAGCCGGCCTGCCCGAGAATCTCCATGAGGGATCGAAACGACCGGAGATAGAACTCGGTTCCGAAGACCTTGATCGTCGAGGCATCGGCCACGTCCAAATGGCCCTGGGTGGCCTGCCATGCCACCTTCCAGTTGATCAGGCGGAGAAATTCGAGCTCGGCGTATACCCGGGCCAGGTGCTCCTGCACCCATTCCTGGTCGACGACGCGTCGTCCGTCGGGCAGCTTGGTCGCTTGGGCCCACGCCCTGACGTCGTTGAGTACCCGCTCGACGATGCCGGGGGCGCACAGGGTCACGCGCTCGTGATTCAGCTGATTCGTGATCAACTTCCAACCCTCGTTCTCGCCGCCCACGAGCGCCGAGGCGGGCACGCGCACATCCTCATAGAAGGTGTAGTTGATGTTGTGCTCGCTCAAGAGCTTCATGGGGACGACCCGGATGCCCGGCGTATCCATGGGGACGAGGAACAGGGAGATGCCCTTGTGCTTTGCGACGTTGGGGTCGGTGCGGGCGGCCAACCATATGTAGTCGGCATTACCGGCCAGGCTGGTGTAGATCTTGGCGCCGTTGATGACGTACTCCTCGCCGTCGCGCACGGCGCGCGTCTGCAGGGAGGCCAGGTCGGTCCCCGAGTTGGCTTCGGTGTAGCCGATGCAAAAGTGGATGTCACCGGCCAGGATCTTCGGGAGGAAGAACTCCTTTTGTTCCTGGGATCCGAAATTCATGATGGTCGGCCCGACCGTGTTGATGGTCAGCATCGGCACCGGAGCGCCGCTGCGCATCGACTCGTCGAAGAAGATGAACTGCTCTATGGCCGAGCGGCCCTGGCCACCCCATTCCTTGGGCCAACCGATGCCCAGCCACCCGTCGGTTGCCATCTGCTTGACCACCCGGCGCACCGTCGGGCCGATGCCGGCGGCTTCTGAAAGCTCCAGCTCGAGCTCGGGCGTGAGGAGGTTCTCGTAGTAGGCCCGCAACTCGCTCTTGAGCGCCTGCTGTTCCTCGGTGTACGCGATTTCCATGGTGTCCCTCCCGGGGCTGCGTCACTGTGCCGGACCCTGTGCGGCGCCGCACGCCGACCGGTCCGGGACCGATCGAGTAGCTCGTAGAACACGTTACATTCCGCCCTTTCCAACGGCCAATGGACTGCGTCGGAGGGCGCCGTTCTACCAGCCGGTAACCTGCTGACGTTCTCGGGCCGAACCCGGGAGAACCAAACCGAGGAGCTTTCACCATGCCCGAAGCAGTCATCGTCGCCACCGGTCGCACCCCGATCGGGCGGGCCGTCAAAGGCTCACTGGTTGAATGTCGTCCCGACGACCTCAGCGCCTTGGTCATCAAGACCGTCCTGGAGAAGGTGCCACAGCTCAGCCCGAGCGACGTGGAGGACGTGCTGCTCGGGTGCGGGCAGCCGGCCGGCGAGGCGGGCTACAACATCGCCCGGGTGGCGGCGATCCTGGCCGGGCTCAACGACGTCCCGGGCGTCACCGTGAACCGCTACTGCTCGTCGTCCCTGCAGACCATCCGCATGGCTGCGCACGCCATCCGCGCCGGTGAGGGCGATGTGTTCATCGCAGCCGGTGTGGAGACAGTCAGCCGCTATATGCACGGCGCATCTGACATCGGCCCGCACAACAGCGCGTTCGCAGCGGCCGAGGAGCGAACCACGGCCCGGACCCCTGCGGTGACCGAGCCGTGGTCCCCGCTCGCCGGAAGCTTGCCCGACGTCTACATCGCCATGGGACAGACGGCGGAAAACGTGGCCGAGTTCGAAAACGTGACCAGGGGTGAGATGGACGAGTTCGCCGTCCTCTCCCAGACGCGCGCCGTGGCGAACCAGGAGAACGGCTTCTTCGAGCGCGAGATCATCCCGGTCACCCTGGCCGACGGAACCGTGATCGCCAAGGACGACGGCCCGCGTGCCGGCACAACACTCGAGGGGCTCGCAAACCTCAAGCCCGTCTTTCGCGAAGGGGGGACTGTCACGGCCGGCAACGCCTGCCCGCTCAACGACGGCGCGGCCGCGGTCATCGTCATGAGCGACACCAGGGCCAGGGAGTTGGGCATCACGCCCCTGGCCCGGATTGTGGCCAGTAGCGTGACCGGATTGAACCCCGAGATCATGGGACTGGGTCCGGTGGACGCCTGCCGTCACGTTCTCACGCGAGCCAACATGACGATCGACGACATCGACCTGGTCGAGATCAACGAGGCGTTCGCGGCACAGGTGATCCCATCGGCCAGGCATCTGGGCATCAGCTGGGACAAGCTCAACGTCAAGGGTGGGGCGATCGCCCTGGGTCATCCCTTCGGCCAGACGGGGGCGCGCATCATGACCACGCTTCTCAACGCCCTCGAGGACACCGGGAAGACATTCGGACTGGAGTCGATGTGCGTCGGCGGCGGTCAGGGCATGGCCATGATCGTCGAGCGCCTGAGCTGACGCCCGGAGGTCAGCCGACGAGCCTTCGCTCTCCCGAGATGTCATAGACGACGACGGTCGCCGACTTCGGCGTCACCCCACCGGGGGGCGGGGGCGGCGCCTGACGCATGCCGGCGAGGTGGGCGTCCAGCGCTGCCTGGTCGGCCCATCGCTCGTAGAGCACCGCCCGGCCTGGTTCGATCGGATCGGCCGTGACGGCGTATTCGAGGCAGCCCGCCTCCGCCCTTGCGGCTTTGATCGCGTCGCGACGCCCCGCCAAGAATTCCTCGCGTTGGTCAGGCTCGACCTCGAATGACCCTCCGACTATGACCACGTGATCCTCCTTGGTACGCCGGTCCTTCTCGTCTCCATGGGTGACGCTACCTGCTACGGCCGGCACGCCGCTGGTGGCCACTCGCTGAGGCAGGGAGCACGGACAACGGCCCAGGGTCACACGCGGCGAGACCGATCAAGTGCGTCGAGGACCGAGCGGAAGAACCACTCGCTGATTGCGAACACGGGAAGGTCGTCGAGCAGTAGGACATACGCCCGGGCCCAGGTCACCTCCGCCGCGGGTTCGCCTGCGGTGATGGCCGGAGGCAGTGCGGGGAGTCCCGGCCGAGGGAGCGCCACTCTGGTCAGACGGAACCCGTGTGCGACGACAATCCGCCCGATGGGGTCGTTCGTGCGTGCCAACTGCACACCCGCCGTCTCCGGCAGCCGTTGGGGAACGAACGTCGATTCCGCATAGAGGTACGGCTCCTGACTCGTCGAGCCCTTGAGCACGGCGATCCGGTGCGTCATCGGCTGGCCCCTCGGGACGCCAAGCGCGTTGTCGGCCCCTGCTGTGATCGCCTCCTGGCGTACGACATGCGCCACGATCGCCTCCCCGGTGAGCAGCTCGAGGATCTGCGTCACTGTGTCCGGGCTGTCCTGCAGGGTCCGCTGCAGGGCCCCCGGTTGCGATGATCGCATCGGAGGCGCCACGGACAGAACGTACTGCCGATTCCCTTCGGAGGCTCGCTCAGCCTCGGAGCGCCGACTCCACGTCGCTGAGCGCCGGGACCGGGCCCGGATCGATCCCCTCGCGGCCCGCCATGTGCAGGGACATGAAGTCACCGAAGAGCGCCAGATCGAAGAAACGCGCGAGGTCGTCGTCCCCCTCGGCCCAGACCGGGATGACGTTCGCCATCACCTCGTCGGTGGCTTCGACGACGAGGTCAAAGCGGCGCGCCACCTGGGGGTGCTCCCCACCATGCCGGAGTGTGACGAGCGAGAGCACTTGGCGTGTCACGTCCCCATGCTGGCCCCAGCCGGCGACTTCGTTATGCGACAACTCGGGTTGGACGGCGAAGAAGGCGGGGGTCTTCGCATTCTCGTTGATCTGGGTCTTCCACCGCCGGGCGGCGACCGCCATGACACCGGTCGATCCGTACACCAGTGGGATGGTGCGGCCAATGTGGCGCGCCACTTCCTCCGCCGGGGCCCCCGGGACGAGAAGGGCGTCCCGTCGTGGTTGCAACAAGGAGAGCGCGGCGCCGAGGGACGGCCCGACATCGGGGATGATCCCCACCCGGGACAGGGTCAACAGCACGGGGATCGCCAGCGAGCCCAGCGCGGTCCGAGCCGCCGGCAGGTCCGTCGGAACGCCAAAGAGCGTGAGATCCGATGCAGTCGCCATGCTCGCGAGTTCGCCGCCCCCCGAGACGATCACCATGTGGGCACCACGTTCGACAGCCGCTGTCGCGGCGGCGCACGTCTCTTCGGTGTCGCCGCCGAACGAAAGCGCGAAGGCAAGCGTGTGGGGGCCTACGAATGAGGGTGCGGCATAGCCGCTCCCGACGACAATCGGAATCGAGGCATGCGCGGCACCATGGGCCGACACCAACTCGGCCGCCGTCGCACTGGTGCCCGTACCGAGGACGACCACGGAGCGGATGTCGTCAAACGAAGGAAGCACGGCACCTTCAAGCACATCGCCCGCGTGTGCCATGGCCGCGAGGGCCTGCTCGGGTGCGCCCGCCGTGGCGTCCCACATGCCAACGGTGTCGAGATACCCCGCGCGGTTCACCCCGGTGCTGGTCCGGTCGCGCGCACGCCCTCCTTCTCCGCCTTGACAGTCAGTCGTTCATGCTCGGCATCTGCGACATCCGAAGCCTCCTCGACCAGCAGCACGGGCACGCCGTCGACCACCGGGTAGCTCTTGCGGAGGCGAGGGTTGTACAGGATCCCCTCGTCGGCGAACCACAACAGGGGTGCCTTGTCGATGGGGCAGGCCAACACCTCGAGCAACAACGGGTCAAGTGTCATGATCGGTCCTCACCTTCGGTCCCCTCATTCGCGTTCTAATTCGCGCCTGCGTACGTGGCGATGAGCTGCTCCACGTCTGCGACGTGCGCGGCACATCGTTCCGGGGTCTTCGCCTCGACGTTGAGGCGAAGCAACGGCTCGGTGTTCGACGGGCGCAGGTTGTACCACCAGTCGCCGTGATCGACCGTCAAGCCATCGAGCCGATCGACGGAGGCCCCGTTGGAACCTTCGTGCTGTGCGATCGCTTCCACCGTCGCCGCCGGATTGAGCACCTCGGTGTTGATCTCCCCGGAATCGCTGTAGCGCTGGAACGGCTGCAGGAGCACCGAGAGGGGCTTGTCGCTGACGCTCAGCAGCTCGAGCACCAAGAGCGCCGTGATGATGCCCGAGTCGGCGCGGAAATTGTCCCGGTAGTAGTAGTGGCCCGAGTGCTCGCCCCCGAAGATGGCGTTGGTCTCGGCCATCACCTGCTTGATGATCGAGTGCCCGACCTGGGTGCGGATGGGCGTGCCACCGAGCTCGGTCACGACCTCTGGCACCACATGCGAGCAGATGAGGTTGTACAGGATCGTCTCCCCCGGATGCTTCTGCAACATGGACGCGGCCACCAATGCCGTGGTGAGCGAGCCCGACACCGGCTCTGCGCGCTCGTCGACCAGGAAGACGCGGTCGGCATCACCGTCAAAGGCCAGACCTATGTCGGCCCCTTCGGCGAGCACGGCCGCCTTGAGGTCGACCAGGTTCTCCGGTTGGATGGGGTCGGCCGGGTGATTGGGGAAGTTGCCGTCAAGCTCGGGAAAGAGGATGTCGACGGAGAAGGGAAGCCGGGAGAACACGGTCGGCACCACCAGCCCACCCATGCCGTTGGCCGTATCGGCGACGACCTTGAGCGGTCGCAGCACGTCCCGGTCGACGAAGGAGATCACATGCTCGGCCCATTCGTCGAGCAAGTTGAGCTCACGCCAGGACCCTGTCAGCTCGCCGGGGGGCTCGTCCAAGAGGTCCTCGGCCGTCGCCTCAATCTCGGCCAGACCGGTATCGCGGCCGATCGGACGGGCTCCGGAGAGGCACAGCTTGATGCCGTTGTACTTCGCCGGGTTGTGCGAAGCCGTGAACATCGCGCCCGGCGCGTCGAGGTGTCCGGCCGCGAAATAGAGGAAGTCGGTGGACGCCATCCCCAAATCGGTGACGTTCACCCCCTCGGACCGCACGCCGTCGGAGAAGGCCCGGGACAACTCGACCCCCGATTCCCGCATGTCCCGAGCCATGAGGATTTCGGGCACCCCGGCAAAACGGGCCATGGCCCTCCCGATGGCCCGGCACATCGTCGCGTCCAGCTGGTCGGGCACCGTGCCGCGCACGTCGTAGGCCTTGAATACCTGGTCCATTCGAGTCATGACGGCACAACCTTAGGTGGCGGGCGAAAGGTCATCCTTCCGCCTGGTCTTGCGGTGCCGTCCGCGAAGGTTCCGCAAACGGGCCCGGATGACCACCGTGCAGAGCGCGGCCACCCCGACAATGGTCAGGCCCTGGCCCACCCGATTGGCCAGGCTGGCCCCGTAATGGAGGACCACGTTGTGTGCCGTCGGCACCACGACCATCAGGTTGGGGGTGACGCGGTACGGCCCCGTGGCCCCGGAGGCTTGCCAGTTGGGGAAGTAGGAGACCTTGACCAGTACGGGCGAACCGATCCTCGAGACATGGAAGCTCACCGTGTCGTCGGTCTCCACCACCCCGCTCACGCGCGTCTTCGGGACGGCGCGCCGCGGCGGGGAAGGATCCCCGATCGGCACGCGGGGCCACGAGGCCGGACCGCTCTGGGCCAGGAAGACATCCCAGCGGGACGGGTCGTCGTACCAACTCTCCGATGGGGGCAGCCATGACGACTGGGCCGGCCGCACGCCAATCTCCACTGCGGGGTCGTTGGCCAGCCCCGTCACCAAGGGCGCGTTCAGGACTTCGTAGATCTTCCACGTCGTGGTCGTCGAGACGCCTCCCTGGCTCGACGTCCACGGTCCGGTTTGGGCCACCAGGCGGAGGGAGGGGTCGGCGGATGCCGCCTCTTGAACCTGGGTGCTCGACGCCATGAAGTAGCGGACGCCCAGGAGCTGGAGGTGCTGGATCCCGGCCGGCACGTTCAGCGACGAGTAGTCCAGGCCGACCATTGCCTCCGACGGCGACACGGATAGCTCGGCCTGGTTGAGGAAGTGATAGGGCGTGGTGGAGGCGGACTCGAAGAGCAGGCCCTCCATGGAGCCGATGCAGCCGCTCGACCAGTAGGGCAACAACATGAGCGCTTGGGTCGTTCCGAAGCGGTTGAGGCTGGGGTCGTACTGCCACATTGCCTGCCCGCACCCATCGGTGCCGCCCACGCGCTCCATCGTCTGGACCACGGCCCGGTACTCGGGATAGCCCGCCTGCGCCTGGTAGCCGCTGTAGTTGAACGAGGACCAGTTCGCCACCTGGTTGGGCCCCGGCGTGATGCCGATCGACTTCATGGCGGACGCCGGGAGCACGAACGGCGTCGCCACCACACCCAGGGCCACCAGGAGCGCCACCAGGGGCCCGGCGACCGCCGCGGTGGGCCACGATTGCCGCCGGACGTGCGTCTCGGGCGCATCGACGACCCGGGCCGCCTGTCGCCGTCGCCACCACCATTCCCACAGGTCGACCACACCCGTCACCGCCGTCGCCACACCCCAGCCGGCCAGTAGGTAGACGGGCAAGAACCAGAGCGGGAGGAATCGAGTGTTGTAGAGACTGCCTTGCGGATCGAAGATGAGGGCGAGGGCGAACACACCCGCCAGCAGCGCCATCAGGATGCCGAAGCGACTACGGAGGGCGAAGGCAGCCAGCGCTGAGATCCCGGCCAGGATGAGGGCCCACCAGTCGGCTTGGGGAAGGAGGAGGGTGACGAACGTGTGCACGTTCACATAGCCCAACGACGTCGAATAGGCCTGTTCGGTGACGAAGGGCACCCACCAGAACGAGACGAGCAGGACCCCGATGGCCACGGTCGAGATGCCCCACCACAAGGCCTGTGGCCGGGTCAGGACCTGCGGCACGACCTCGTCCGCAGGATGGGCATGCCACGTATCTCGCGGCCTGATGCGTTGCGGCAGCATCTCCATCACCACGAGGAGTGCCGCGCCGACCAGCGCGAAAAGGGCGGGGACGATGTGCGCCAGGATGCACGCGGCCAGCGCGACCGCGGTCCAGGCCCGGTGCCGGCCGGTGCGAAGCCCCCTCGCCATCAGCCCGAGGAACACCAGGGCCAGAGCGATGCCCAGTGAGTAGGCGTACTCGCCGGCCAACGTGGAAAACAGGTTCCCGCCGTAAATCGTGTAGGTGTAGTCGAAGAGGTAGCACAGGGTCAGCGCGGCCAAGGCGCCGGGAAAGGCGCGGCGCATGCCAAAGAGCCTTCCCATGGCCCACGCCGCGAGCGGGAGCAGGACGGATCCGAGGACGGTGATCCACTTGAAGGCCAACGCGTACGGAACGACGTAGCTGAGCAGCGCACCAATGAGATCAGCCAGGACGAAGTAGTACGTGTAGAGGGGAAAGCCGTCATACCAGCCGGGGTCCCAACCGGTGAGTTGCCCGTGGTTCAAGAGATTCGACTTCAAGAACGCCGGCATGGCGTAGTGGCCCCCGTTGTCGCCACCGGTCGGAATCGAGGTCGACAACAAGAGGCTGGGGTGGAGCCGCCACAGGACGACAGCGACCACCGATACGACACAGAGGACCGTGGCCGCCTTCGGCGCCCAATTCGCGGACGCTGGGAACGACCCCTTCCGGCCATGCTGCGGTGCTCCATCTGGGACCGGCGGCGCTTCCCGTGGCGTGGCGACCCTCCCGACGGTGGTCGTCAATGGATCACGCCGCCCCGTTGGTTGAGGATCGACACCACGGCGATCAGGTTGAACGACGCGTGCGCCAACATGTTCATGCCGAGGCGCCCACTCCGGTACGAGATCGCGGCCAGGATGGCCCCGAACAAGGCGAGGCCGGCGAATTGGACCCACTCCCCGTGGGCCAGGCCGAACAGGAGCCCGTCGACGATGACGGCCAGGACGACCCCCGCGCCACGGGCCCGGGTGACCCCTGGACCCGGAGGGGTGAAGAGGCGGGCCAGCGCCTTGAAGAGCAGTCCCCGGAAGAACAGTTCCTCCATGAACGGGACCACGATCACCGTGGCCACCACCACGAGCACGATCCCTGCCCCGTGGGCACCACCGGTCAACTTCTGACCGGGTGCGTTCATGTTGTGGATGTCGTGCTGGAAGGGCCAGTAGAGCAGCGCGATCGCATATTGCGCGCCGACCCCGATGGCGAGGCCCCACAGGTCGCTCCAGCGGAAGCGCACCCCGAGATCGGACAGGAGGTGGCGGGTGCCCTGCGTGCGGCTGGCCAGCCAGGGAGCACCGATAAAGCCGACCCACAAACCGAGCAGGGTCGAGATGACGTACCACTCGGGGGGACTGGCGGCCTTGGCGATGGCCGTCATCTGGGTTGCGTTCTTCCCCGCTATGTCGCCCGCCAGGAGCCCGAAGATGCTCCCGATGATCTGCCCGGCCAGGAAGCCAAGGAACGCGTAGAAGAACCACCGCCAGGCCGCCGACTTGGTTGTGGGAGGGACACCGGCGCGGTCGAGAAAAGGCCCACTGCGACCGCCACCACCAGGGGAAAGGGAGGTGCCGGGCGCCCAGACCGGAGCTGAGGGAGGCATCTGGCCAGGGCGGATCGACGGAACGAACCCCTCGGGGACGGGCCCTGGAGGCCGAGCTGGTGCGCCATCTCCGCCCAGGCGCCCCTGGTCAGGGTCGATGTCGGTCACGGCCAGACGTTACTGGCCCTCCCGGGGCCTATTACCTGCAGCGGGGGGTGGTCACCGTCCATTGAAAGGTCCGAATAGGCTGGTCCGGTGAGTCCGCAACGTCCTGACCGTTCCCCCACCCCTCCACACGCGCCGTCGGGTGATGGGAACACGCCGTCGGGTGGCGCTCCGCAGGGGCAAAACTGGCGTTGGCTGTGGGGCGTGGCCGTCATCGGGATCATCGCCATCCTGCTCGCCGTCTCGTCGTTCAAGACCACGAATTCCCAGCAGCTCAGCTACACCAAATTCCTCCAGGACGTACGGGCCAAGCTGGTCAACACCGCCGAGATCAGCAACGGCACCGGCCAGATCAACGGGAAGCTCAAGGACGGGACCACCTACTCGGTCCAGGGGCCGAGCCCGTCGCTCCCCAACGATGTGACCCAGATGCGGGACGACGGCGTATCGGTGAGCTTCCCGACGCCGACCACGAACCTGCTGGGCGAGCTCCTTCCCTACATCTTCTTCATCGCCATCGGCGCCGCGTTCATCTTCTTCATCGGCCGCCAGACCAAGGGCCAGATGAGCGGGATCATGTCGATAGGAAGATCGAAGGCCAAGACCTTCAGCAGCGACCGCCCCTCGACGACATTCGAGGACGTGGCCGGGTACGCGGGGGTCAAGCAGGAGATCAGTGAGGTCGTCGACTTCTTGAAGACTCCCGCGCGCTTCAAGGAGATCGGGGCCAAAATCCCCAAGGGTGTGCTGCTGGTCGGCCCTCCCGGAACCGGCAAGACGCTGTTGGCCAGAGCGGTGGCCGGCGAGGCCGGCGTGCCCTTCATGTCGGTCAGCGGATCGGACTTCATGGAGATGTTCGTCGGCGTCGGCGCCAGCCGGGTCCGTGACCTCTTTCAGACGGCCCGCAAGCAAGCGCCGGCCATCGTCTTCGTCGACGAGATCGACTCCATCGGGCGCAAGCGCGGCGCGGGGCTCGGCGGAGGGCACGACGAACGTGAGCAGACGCTCAACCAGATGCTCTCGGAGATGGACGGCTTCGACACGTCGGAGGGGGTCGTGATGATCGCCGCGACGAACCGCCCCGACATCTTGGATCCGGCCCTGCTGCGTCCCGGACGCTTCGACCGCCAGATCGTGGTGCCCCTGCCCGACCTCGAAGAGCGGCTGCCGATCCTTCAGGTCCACTGCAAGGGCAAACGGATGGCCTCCGACGTCGATCTCACCGTGGTCGCCCGGGGCACCCCCGGTATGAGCGGCGCCGACCTGGCCAACCTGGTCAACGAAGCGGCGTTGCATGCGGTTCGCCGGGGAAGCCTCGACATCGCCATGCAGGACTTCGAGTCCGCCCGGGACCGTGTCCTCTTGGGGCAGCGCCGCGAGAGCATGGTGCTCTCCGACGCCGAGAAGGAACGGATCGCTTACCACGAGGGCGGGCACGCCGTGCTGGCGTACGTGCTCGAGCACGCCGACCCCGTCCACAAGGTCACGATCCTCCCGACCGGCATGGCGCTGGGCGTCACCCACCAACTCCCGATGGAAGAACGCCACATTCACCCCCGGCAGTACATAGAGGACGCGCTGTGCGTCCGCATGGGTGGTCGCGTGGCCGAGCTGCTGGTCTATGGCGACCTGTCCACCGGTGCTGCGAACGATCTCGTCGGCAATACCGAACTGGCGCGCAAGATGGTCCGCGAGTGGGGAATGAGCGAGGCCATCGGACCCATGGCCTGGGGCTCGCAGGGCCAGGTCTTCCTGGGCGAGGACCTGATGCACACCCGTGACTACTCCGAGGACACCTCGAAGATCATTGACGATGAGGTCGAGCGCATCCTCAGGGCCGAAGAGGAACGCGCCATGGAGGTCCTGAGCAAGCACCGTGGCGGCCTCAACGCCATCGCGCGGGCGCTCCTGGACAACGAGATCATCGATGGTCGAGAAGTCAGCCGTCTGGTGGACGAGGCCTACGGGGAGCCGGTGCACACCGAGGGCGCCAAGGCGGTACCGCAGTTCGTGAACGGCTCGTTGTCCAACGGAAACGGCAATGAGTCCCACCCCGCCCCGCAACCCGCTGTCGTCTCGGCGATGCCCGGCATTCACCCCGACCCGAGGATCCAAGCGTGGCCGGCTCCGCAATGGCCCCAACCGGCGGAATCGCCCACCCTGTCGGCACCGGAGGATCCGGCCCCGCCCACGCCCTGAGGCGCCCACGCCCTGAGGCGCCCACGCCCTGAGGCGCCCACGCCCTGAGGCGCCCACGCCCTGAGGCGCCCACGCCCTGAGGCGCCCACGCCCTGAGGCGCCCACGCCCTGAGGCGGGAGGGTGCGAACCAGATCGCGCCCCGCTGCGTCATAGAGGGGGATGGTGGAAGAACGGCTCGAAGATTGGCTCGAGGAGGGGTACGCGGTCTCCTACCGCACGGCCTGTCTCATCCTCGGCAACCAGGCCGACGCAGAAGAAGCCGTGCAGGAAGCGTTCCTGCGCGCATGGCGCTTCCGTGACTCGTTGACGTCGGTTCCGAGCATCAAGCCATGGCTCTACCGCGTGGTGGTGAACTCCTGCTATTCGAAGCTGCGACAAGAGATCCCCCATCGGGACCGACGAGCCGGCGACGGCCCGCTCAGCTCCCTCGCCGCGCCCGACAGTGATCCCGCCGTCTGCGCGCAACGGTCGGAGGTGGCGGACACCGTCCTGGCCGCACTGCAACGGCTTCCGGTCTCGCTGCGCATCCCCATCGTCCTGCGCTACTACGCCGATCTCAGTGAGCGCGACATCGCCGTGGCCATCGGTCGCCGCCAGGGGACGGTCAAGTCCCGGCTGCACGAGGCCCGACGCCGCCTGGCCGGGGACCCGAGCATGGTGGCACTCGCCGGCGACGGCGCCGTCGACGATCCGGTGGAGGCCTGACGATGACACTGCTCGACGACGAGGTCCTGGGCGCACTCCTCCACGAGCTCGGCGACTCCTACGCCGTGCCGGCGTCGGGCATAGCCGACACGCTCCGTCGTGTCCGTCGCGGTGATGACGAGAGGTCGGACCCGGGACCGACCGAACGCGACGACACCGAGAGCGAGAGCGATGGACCGGCGCCCCGCACGGTCAGGGGGACGATCCGCTCCCACCGCATGCTCTCGGTCGCCGCGGCGTTGATCGTGCTGCTGGCCCTGGCCGGAGGCGCCGCCGTGCTGGGAAGCACGTCCACCGCGCCAAAGGCGACGGTCGGGCTGAAGCCGCTCAACCGAGCCCTGCCGCCGTCCACGCGCCACGCTCCCGGTTCGTCGGGCAGCTCCGCGGGCAAGAGCGCCGGCTCGAGCGCGGCACCCGGCACCCGCTTCAGTGCCGCCGGCCCGGCACTCGGAGCCCCCTCGTCCAACGCCCCGGAAGCGTCGAGCACTCCGGCGCTCCCGGCGGGGGCGGTCGGGCAACCGGCGCGGATCCAGCAGACCGGTTCACTCGATCTCACGGTGGCCCCGGGGGCGCTCTCCTCGACCATGACCAAGCTGACGTCGCTGGCCTCCGCCTACGGCGGCTTCGTGGCCAACTCCCAGACCCAATCGAGCGGCCCAGCCGGGAGCACGCCCAGCGGGACAGTGACGCTGCAGGTTCCCGTCGCCGACTTCTCGGCCCTCCTCACGCAGGCGAAGTCTCTCGGAAAGACCTCGGCGCTCACCACCAAGGCCACCGACGTGACCGGGCAGTACGTCGATCTGCAGGAACGGATCACCGCGCTGGAGGCCAGCCGCCAGCAGTACCTCACGATCATGGCGAAGGCGTCCTCGGTCGGCGATGTCCTGGCTGTGCAGTCCCAGCTGGACAACCTGCAGTCACAGATCGAACAGCTCCAGGGGCAGCTGGGTGTCCTCGAGAGTGAGACGGACTATTCGACGCTGACCGTGTCGGTCAGCGAGGCCGGGCGCCATCACCACCGCTCCCCCTCACCCACCGTGTCTGGCGTCGCCAAGGCCTGGCACGACAGCCTGCACGGCTTCGCCGTAGGAGTCGACGGCATCATTCGCTTGGCCGGCCCGGCGCTGTTCGCGCTTCTCTGCCTGGCCGCGCTCGTGCTCGGCGGCCGGCTCACCTGGCGGCGCCTGCAACGCCACAGCCTGTGAGCTTCTGGTGGGCTATCGCTCCAGCGCACGGGAGAGCGGTATCCCGGGCATGGTCACAACGCCATAGGTCCCCGTCGGACCGATGTCCTCGCTCACGGCCATCGATCCGTTGGAGGTGACAATCAACGGATTGAGGCCGGCCCGAGCCAGGATCGAGCGATCGAGCGAGAACGACAGGGTGGAGCGGAGCCTCCCCGAGGCGATGGTCCGCAGACCGGAACGCCGCATCACCTCGATCACGTAGGTCTCCCGATGGGTGGACAGGTTGGTCAAGGCCAGATGAGCCGGTGCCGCGCCGGGCACTACCGGGTCGGCCGCCGAGCCGGGCGAGGGCACCACCCAGCGTCGAGCGGGCGATGTCGCGCTCAAGGCGTCCACCGCAGTGGCCGCTCCGTCTTGGGGGGCCTGGGCTGTGCTCGCGGCGGCGACGAGCCTCCCGACGATCACCCCTGACCCACCGCTCGCCTGGACGACCGCCGCATACGGGTCGTTCTTGGGAATGCGGGACTGTGCTCCCGTCGACAGGACCCAGGTCGTGTCGGGGAACACCCGAGCCCGAAACGGCGCCAGGGGGCCGGACCCCAGACGGGTATGCACCGTCACCTCCTGCGTGGTGGGCCCCGGGTTGAACACGTCGAGTGAGGACGTCCCACCGGCCACCTCCTCGCTCTGCGGAACCGCCCACTCCCGTACGGCGCGGGGCGACCCGGGGACAAGGGCGATTCCGGTCCCGTTTCCGGAGAACAGCTGGAGCTCGCCGGCCACGAGTCGGCCGGTCCGCGTAACGACGGTGGTGGCGACGTTCGTCTGGTCCTGCACGATCGGGCTCACGGGCTCTACCTGCGTCTGATCGGACTGCACCACGATGCCCTGAAAGTTGATGGGATGGACGACGCCTTTGGGGGTGACGAAACTCACGTCGACCACATCGGGAGTCGACGTCGGGTTGAAGAGAGCGATGAAGAGGGCGTTCGATCCCGTCGTCACCCCGGTCGGGAAGTACCACTGCTGTGCCGTGCCGCTCTGGCAGGGCGCCTCAGCCCAACCCGACGCTCCGTGCACCGCCTGCGAGACGGCCACCCCACCCCCGGTCAATGTGACGGATTCGGAGAGCCACGTCCCCGACTTGGGCGTCGGCACACTTGCCACGAGCTGCCCCCGACCCGGCACCGAAACGGGTCTCTGCACCTTTGCTCCCGTATCCGTCACCCCATCGATCGTCCCGGTGACCGCGCCCTTTCCCGTATTCGTGAGAACGAGTGAGCCCGGAGCCAGCTGGCCGGCCGCGGTCGTCTGCCCCGTGCAGTACCACGCCGACGACTCAGCGTCGGGCGCGCCGGCAATGGCCGCCGGCCTCAGGGGAGGTCCCCCCGTCACGCTCTTTCCCGGCGAACGGGCGGCCACCCCAACGCCGACGAACACCGCCAGCACCACGACGATCGCCACCCACCTGCGTTGGCCGGGGCTATGGGCGGGGCTCACGGCTCGCCGCCTTCCCGGCCGCGCCGCCAGCGCGAGCCCGGCCATCCGAAGAGGGCCAAGGCCACCACCAACCACACCAGGACCTCGACCAGGACAGCCAGCGGGCCGAAGGGAAATCGGCGCAACGACAGGGTGGCCGATCCGGCCGGGACGTCGGGATACTGCCGGGCCCACCCGAAGACGGACTCACCGGAAAGCGGTCGGCCGCGCACGGTCAGCGAGAAGCTCCCGGCCGGGGCGTAGCCCACGTAGAGGGCGCCCGATCTGATCCCACCCGTGGCGTCGGCGTGACCCGCCAAGGCACTGAGCACCGGTTGCCATCCCACGACGTCCTGCGGGCCGGGCCAGGTCAGACGGGTCGATGGCGCCACCGGTCGTGTCCGCTGGGCGGTGATGGGAATCGCTTCAGGGTTCTCGAACACCTGGACACCCAGCGCGCCGGGCACGCTCCGCAGGTCGTTCTGATCAAGCAACGCCTGCTGCAGTCCCCGAGGGGGCGGCGCCACGGCCGACTCGGCCACGCCGGGCTCCGACGGGGCGAGCCCGTCCACGATCACGACGTAGCGCACGCTCTCCGCGGCGAGCAGGTGCCCCAAGTGGATGGTGCCGCCGCTGATGGCGAGCTGGATGGCGTGCGACACGATGCCGGCTGGTCCGGGCCCGGCAGGAGTCCAGACGTCGCCCGAGTTCGGGAGCTCCTGGTCGGTGAGCGCGTAGGAGAGCCCGGGCTCCATGCTCCACCCACCGACGGGGAGGGCGCGAGGGTCGCCCAACCACAGCGTCCGGTACGACGCAGTTGTGTTCGTCCGAGCCAGGAAGCTGAGCGGCTGCTCCACCCCGTTGGCGGGCAGACCCCAGCGTCCGTTGGCCGCTCCCGCGAACACGGGCAGCAGACCCACGGTGACGGCAGCCAGCGCCAACCCGCTGACGACCTGGCGCCAACCGAAGGCCATGCCCACGAGGTCGTTCTCGAAGGACGAGATCCCGAGACCGATCCCGGCCGCCACGGCGATGGCCGCCGGGACCAGGACCACGGATTCAGAGGGCGTGAATCGGCCGGTCCATCCGTGCGTGGCGGCAAACGCGAGTACCCACGAGGCAGAGGCCATCGCCCACAAACGGGCGGCCCACACGAGACGGACGCCCTTCCCGAGTAGGAGCGGCAACGCCGCGCCAGCCAGCAACAGCCACACGATGGGCGATCGGACCGTCGGGCCTATGGCGAAGCGCGTCACTTCTCCCCATCCCGGAGCGGCCGCCGCGGAGATCGGGAGGCCGAAGATCTCCACCGCATTCTTCCCGGCCAGAACCGTCCCGACGGCCCAGGGTGCGCAGAGCACGACGGCAACGCCCACGGCCTTGACCGCCTCCCACATGATGCGCCCCGCGTTCTGGTGGTGTCCGGCCATCACAGAGCCCAGGGCCATGGCGACGGCCACGGCAAGGGTCATCGGAAGGACGGCCGGCGCGAACGAGGTGGCCAGGGCGATGATGGCGCCGAGCGCCACCGTCTGACCGAACGGGGTCGCCCTCCAACCTCGGCCGACGACGTGGTCAAAGGGTGCGATGGAGGCACGACGGGCCAGGCGCGCCACGATGAACGGGAGGGCGGCGTAGGCCACCACCCCGTCCCAGCGACCTGCCCCCAAGGCCTCATACGGCAGAGGCAGGCCGACATAGCAAACCGCCGCCACCACCCGTGCCCGTGGTGACACCAGGGGACGCATGAGCCGGGACAGGCCCCATGCGCCGAGCGGGAGGCACCCCAACAGCAGGACCTTCTGCGTGAGGCCCATGGCGCCGAAGAGCACGGTTCCCGCCAGGCCCAGGATCCCGAAGGCCGGTGAGGCGGGGGCGGTGGTGCCGACGCCTGCCGGCTGCCACCCGGCGAAAAAATGGTGCCAACTGGCCGACCAGGGCAGCAATGGCGCCATCTGGCCCACCGTGGGAAAGGCTCCGAAGAGGATCCCGCGGGTGCCCACAAAGATGACGAGGGCAGCGACGATCCCGGCCACCGCGCGCTGGCGACCCGTGCTGAGGAACGAGCGGCGCACAGGGCGACCGAACCGGTCACGTCCCGAGCGGTGGCCAAGGTCGTCGAGTTCGTCGAAGTCCGAATCCTCGCTGAACGCCGTGCCCACGCTGCCGGTGAGAAGGGGCCGGAAGGGTCGCTCATGGCGCGGTGTGATGCCGTGCGAGGAAGCCACCGCGTTGGCCGCATCAAATCCCTGATGGGAAAGGCGCGAGAAATAGCTGGTGAGCCGCGCGCTGCCGCGGAGCTGCAATCGCCGCACCTCGGCGTCGGGAAAGAGACGGTGCGCGGCCAGTTGTCGCCGTGGCGCCCGCAATTCGCGCAGATGCCGGGCATTCCAGAACCAGGCGCCCGCCACCGCCCTGGCCCGCTGGCGGTCCCGGGCCAGCAACGCCACGACGACTTCACCCAGAGCCAGGAGCGCGGCCTGCGGCAGGACGCGCACCAGGTGGAACCAGGTGTAGCACTTCAAGACGACGCGCAACTCGTGGCGACGTTGCAGGGCCTGCAAGGTGACGTGGCGCCCATCGACCTCCACCCCGGCCACCGCGAGCGGCAAGGCGCCGCTGGCGACCGCCTCGCGGTGGCGCACGCGCGCATCGGGTGCCACCACGACGCGGGATCCGGCGACCTGGCTCCGCCACGAAAGGTCGAGATCCTCCCCCATGGCCAGGATGCCCGCATCGAAGCCATCGAGCTCCCGCCACAGGTCGGCCCGTATGAGGATGCAGCCGCCCGGCGCTACGAAGACGTCCCGGACTGCATCATGCTGACCGTGGTCGACCTCGCCGTCCCCGATGCGATCGACCACCGCCCCGGTCTTGTCACAGTTCTGGCCCACGTGCTCCAGGATCGAGGGGTCGTCCCAGTTGACGAACTTGGGTGACACGACACCGGCATTGGAGCGGAAGGACTCCTCGACCAGGTTGTGCACGGCGTCGGCGTCGAGTGCGCAATCGTCGTGGCAGAGGAGAAAGAACGCGGCTCCCTCGACCATGCCGAGGGCTTCGTTGCTTGCCGCGGCATACCCCGGCCGGCCGGGCAGGAAACGCACAAAGGCCTCGGGGAGGATCCGCCCGACTCGCACCGTCACTGCGGGCTCGTCGCCCGTGACCAGGACCAGGACCGAGAGCTCCCCGTAGTGCTGGGCGGCCAGGGAGGCAAGCGTCTCCTCCAGCCACGGACTCGCCCCAGTAGTCACCACGACCGCCACGACTGCCGGAACCTGGGCGTCCATCAGGTGTTTGAGGCTAACCGTTCCAAGGTCCGCCATCCGGTTCTGCTCGCACGTCGAGCCTGCTTGCAACTGTTTAACAAAAGTGATACTCTTGTAGGCGAACGCACGCAACGACCCGATGCATATGGGTATCCCCCAGCGCTCGTCCAGCGTGGCCATTTGACCGCAACATTGAAGAATCAGGAGGAAACATGCCTGAAGTGACCAACATCAGCACGATCTCGAAAGGCGTCACCGACCTGGCCCGCGACGCGGCCTACGTTGCCGTGGGACTTGGAGTGCTGGGCTACCAGCGCGCACAGGTACAGCGTGTGGAGCTGCAGAACCTTCTTTCGAAGGACGTCTCACTGGACCAGCGTCTCGGCGGCGTCCGCAACGAGTTGACGAAGGGCATCGCGCAACTCGACGAGCTTTTGGAGAACGCGACCCAATTCATCGAGACCAGCCTTCAGCCGCTCGAAGCGCAGCTCCCTGCCTCGGTCACCCAGTTGACCACAAAGGCCTTCGAGCAGGCCCGAGAGGTGCGAAGCCAGATCCGCCAGCGGGTCGCCTCTTCCTGAGCAGTTCTGCGTCGCTCGCCACAACGCTCGCCGTTACTCCGCCTCCCACGAGGCCAGGACATCGGCGAGCGTTGTCGCGAGCGGAATGGAAGGGGACCACCCCGTCGTCGTGTGCAGCAGGGTGGCGTCGCCGCGCAGCACGGGCACATCGACCGGACGCACCAATTCCGGATCGATCACGAGCTCGAGCTCGGCATGGGCCAGGGCGAGAAGCTGGTCCGCCACGTCCGAGATCGCCACATCCCGACCCGAACAGACGTTGTAGGTGGTCCCCGCCACTCCCTTGAGGATGAGTGACCGGTAGGCCACCACGACATCGCGCACGTCGGTGAAGTCCCGCCGGGTGGTCAGCGTGCCCACCCGCAGTGAACGGGTCCCGGCCTTGCGTGCCTCCACGATTCGCTTGGCGAGGGCCGGTACGGCGAAGTTCGGTGACTGTCCGGGCCCGATGTGATTGAACGGCCGCACGACGATCACCGGCTGGTGATAGCCGCGCCACGCCTGCAAGGCAACCGCCTCGGCCGCCAACTTGCTGGCCGCGTACGGTGTGGCGGGGGCAGTCGGCGTGTCCTCTCGCAGGGGGAGCTGCGCCGGACTCACGACGCCGTACACCTCGGCGGAGCTCACCACCAGGACGACGGGCGGGGTTTTCAGGGCACGGGCGGCGGCCAGTAATTCGGCTGTCCCCAACACGTTGACCTTGAGCACCTGGCTCGGGTTCTCCCAGCTCTCGCCCACATGGGTCATCGCGGCCAGGTGGTAGATCGCCTCGGGCGAGGCCTTCGCGACGACCTTGCGCAGGGCCGGGCCGTCGGAAATGTCCGTCTCGATGTCGATCGCCACGACGTCGTCGCCGCAGTCCTTGAGGTGCGCGGCCAGCCAGTGGCCCACGAATCCTCTGCCCCCTGTGATCAATGCGCGCACCCGTGAACCCTACTGCGAGGTGCCGATGGCCATCTGAAAGGCCGAGACGTGCATGGCCACGCTAGCCGACCAGGTGAAATGCGAGGCACGGGTGAGCCCGAGCTCCCTTCGCCGCGTGATGTCGGGATCCGACTTCCCCCCCTCGAGGGCCAGCCCCAGGGCATCGGCCAGCATGGCGTCGTCACCGGGCCGGACGAGGCACGCTGCGTCCTGAGCCATTTCGGCCATTGCCGTGCCCTCGGTCGTGATCAGCGGTGCACCACAGGCCAACGCCTCGAGGGCGGGCAATCCGAACCCCTCCTCCAACGCCGGATAGGCCACCACGGTGGCCTGACGGAGGAGTGCCGGCACGGCTGGGTCCGGCAGGTAGCCCAGGCGCACGATCCGGTCGCCGTGGCGGGCCCTGGCCAAGGCCTGCTCGGTCTCGGCCAGGCCCCATCCCGTCTGCCCGCAGAGGACGAGGAGGGCGTCGCCCTGCGTCCCGGCGACGCGGTCGAAGGCGGCGATCAGCGATGCCACGCCCTTGCGGGGCTCCAACGTGCCCACGAACACGACCAACGGCCGGTCCGGCGAAATCCCGTTCTGCTCGAGGACGGCCCGATCGGATCCGGGAGAGGGTTCGAGCGGCGTGAAGCGCGCATGGTCCACCCCGTGGGGCGCGACGACGATCGGCGCCCGCACCTCGCAGCAGGCCCGCAGACGAGTCGCCGTGACCTCGCTCACGCAGAGCAGTGCCCCGGCGTGCAGGGCCGCCTGCCGGATGGCCCGGCGGAAAAAGAGCGCCTTCGATCGCACGTGCCACTCGGGATGATCGAAGAAGGTGCAGTCGTGAATGGTGACGACGCAGGGCACGGGAGCTCGTGCGGGCATGGTGTAGTGCGGCCCGTGGTGGACCTGCACGCCGAGCGCATCGAGCAGGCGGGGAAAGCGAACCTGTTCGAAGGCCAGGCGGGCCGGACGAGAAGCGGGAACGGCACCCACGACGTGCGCCACGCCGGGTCCAAGCGCGTTCCAGCGTTCCTCGTCACCGCGCCGCGCCACCATCGTCAGTGCGATGTCATCCCGGGCGCGCAGGCCGCGGGCGATCGCCATGGTGTAGTAGCCGGCACCGCCTGGACGCGTCGGGACGGCTGAGACGTCAAGGGACACGGCCAACGTGGCGGTCACGCCAACGACTTCCAGAGTCCGATGTGCTGATGTGCCGCTGTCTTCCACGTGCGCGAGCGCGCGTGCGCCTCGCCGCGCGCCGCCAAGTCAGCCCTCACGACATCGTCGGTCAAAATGGACATCAGCCCGGCCGCGATGTCGTCGACATCGAAGGGATTGATGATGCGCGCCGGCGGTGGGCCGGGCTCGTCGAGGTCGACGACGCTCGGCACCTCATTGGCGATGACCGACGGCGTTCCCGTCCGCATCGCCTCGAGCGGGGGAAGCCCGTAGCCTTCAGTCAAGGGGATGTAGGCGAAGGCCCGGGCGCGGCGGTACAGGCCGGTGAGCGCAGCGTCGGTGACCGCCCCGGCGAACACCACTCCATCTTGGTCCGGCGGACCCGAGAGGCCCGGCCCCCACCCGGTCGGCCCCACGATCACGAGCGGCCAGGGCTGGGGAAGCCCGGCGCGGATCTGACCGTACGCCTGGAGCAACCGGTCGACGTTCTTGCGGGGCTCCAACGTGCTCACGGTGAGAAGGAACTCCCCGCGCACGCCCAATCGAAGGAGAAGGGCCTCCGTCTGCGCCGGATCCTCTGGAACGAGGTGATCACTTCCACCGTGCACGATGGTGATGCGGTCACTCTGCACGCCGTCGCCGAGCAAATCGGCAGCCACGAACTTCGACGTCACGACCAACGCGGCATCGGAGTCGCGGGCCCGGCACAGCGCCGCCTCGTGCCATTTCGCACCCCGTGGTGTGGTGGCCTCGGGGTGGCGGCGCCATGCGACGTCGTGCACCGTGACGACGTGCTGCACCGGGCGGTCGGGTGCCGAAGGGGGTGAGGCGAGCGAGACCGAGTGCACGACATCGAAACCGGCCGGTGCGCGCACCCAGCCGTGATCCCAGGCCCGCGTCAGCAGCGGACCCGGGAGGTGGGACACGAGGACGGGCCGTCCAAAATTGGCCAAGGGATCAGCCCTTTGCGTCCCTCTCGGGAAGAGCGGGCCGGGAATCCGGCTGGCCAGGAGCGAAAGGTCGATGTCATCGCCGTCGACCGCACATTGGGCGATGCCGCCCAACAATCCTCGGGCGTACGCGCCGATGCCTCCCGGGACGGCTCGCCGCAACTGCTCGACGGCCATCAGCACCCTCGGATGTTGTGGGTCAGTCACGGCCGGCGTCCCTCACGTCGTGGTAGAGCCGGTCCAGGCCTTCACCACAACGATCCAAGCTGAACGACGCCGCTCTCTTTGCGCCGGCGATGACGAGGCGACGACGAAGCACGTCGTCACCGAGCACATTGTCCAATGCCTCCACCAACCCGTCGTGGTCGCCTACGTCGACCATCGATGCCCCGTCCCCCAGCACCTCGGGGAGCGATCCCGCACGCGTCGCGACGACAGGGACGCCAACGGCCATTGCCTCGAGCGGCGGGAAGCCGAAGCCCTCATACAGGGAAGGAAAGGCCAACACCGAGGCCTCCCTCAGGAGCGCGCCCAGCGCGTCGGGCTCGACCCAGCCCGTCCGCACCACTCTCGCCTTGGCCCGGGCACCAGCGATGGCGGCATCCAATGCCTCCTCGCCCCACCCCGGAGGCCCGGCCAGGACGAGGGCAAGGTCGCGATGACGATCGGCCAACTGGTCGAAGGCGCGCACGAGACCGGGGAGGTCCTTGCGCGGTTCGGCGGTGCCCACGGCCAGGATGTGGCGACTCACCCCCGGGGGGAGGAACGACGCTGCGAGCGCACGCGTCGTCACACTGTCCACCTCCGTCGGGGGCGGCACGCCCGGCGCCACCACGCGGACACGAGCCGGATCGGCTCCAAAGGCTTCGATCACCTCACCAGCCACGAACGCCGAATCCGTGTGCACCCAGGCGCCGCGCCGAAGCGCCTTTCGAATGAGCCCGGGGTAGGCCAGTGTGGCTTGCGTGCAGAGCTCGGGATGGTGGAGCGGCGTGAGGTCGTGCACCGAGACGACGGCACCCGCTCGTGCGGTGGGCGGCACGACGAAGTTTGTTCCGTGCACCACGTCCACGTTGCCGATGAACCACTCGATGGGAGGCGTCGCAGCTCGCCCCCACAAAGCGTGCAACGGCCGGGCCGGCATCGGCCGCTGCACCGCCGACACGTTGGGAGGAAGCATCCCCTTGATCCCTGCACGCCTGCGCCAACTCACGACGTACGCGTGGACGTCGAGGTCAGCTCGTGGCCCGAGCGCCTGCAAGGCGCCGAGGCAGAACACGCCGACACCGGTCCGGTGGCCGAGGAGAGGTGTGGCATCGAGTGCCACCGTAAGTCGCGCCGATCCGATCACGCCGTCCATGTCGTGGTCGTACTCGGCACCGATGGAGCCTTGCACATCGCTCAGGCGGTGATGGCTCCATCGATCGAAAGGATGGATCCGGTGATGTAGGCCGCTTCGGACGATCCCAGGTAGGCGAAGGCCCCGGCGATCTCATGGGGATAGGCGTAACCGAGGGGTGTCATCAGGCGCCGGATGAGGGTGAAATCGACATCTTGGGGCAGGCCGAAGGCATGGATGATCGGGGTGTCGACGCCTCCAGGCGCCACGCCGTTGACCCGGACGCCGCGGGACATGTACTCCACCGCCAACGACTTCGTCAGCATTTTGACCCCGCCCTTGGACGCGCAGTACGCGGCCGAATAGGGCTGTCCGATGATTCCGGCCGTCGACACGGTGTTCACGATCGCTCCGCCATGTTCGAGCATGCCGGGAAGCACGGCACGGCACATGAGGAACGTCCCGGTCAGGTTGACCGCAAGGATCTTCTCCCAACCGGAGAGGGTCTCCTCGGTCGTATGGGAGAAGCCCCCGATCCCGGCGATGTTGCAGAGATTCGTGATGCCGCCGAGCTCTCCGGCCACCTGCGTGACCACAGAGCCGACCAGCTTCTCGTCGGTCACGTCGCACCGCAGCGCGATCGCCCGCCCTCCTCCGGCCGTCGCCTCACCGTTGATTTCTCCGGCCACCAGATCGACGGCGTCCTCGGCCAGATCGAGGCAGGCCACTGCCGCACCTTCGGCTGCCAGGCGCCGGGCCGTCGCCCGGCCTATGCCCGAGCCGGCACCGGTGACCACCGCCACCCGTCCGGCATAGCGGCCCGGAGTGAACGCCTCGACCGCCGTGCCTCGAAGGGGATCGGCCTCGCCGACTCGGGTGGTGGGGCTCATGGGGCCTCCTTTTCGTGGGCGAATGGCCTACCACTCCAGGTCACCGGCAGATCTCACTGGCCCTTGGGCATCGGGTGGCGGATCGTAGCAAAGCACATTCGGGAACTCCCCCTGATTGCGGGCGGTGTGGTGCCTTCTATGCTCGCACCGTGCTTGTCACCCTCTGCGGCGGTGTTGGGGCCGCGCGCATGCTTGCCGGACTGGTGCGCGTCGTTCCTCCGCCCTCGATCACCGCCATCGTCAATGTGGGTGATGACACCGTGCTGCATGGACTTCACATCAGTCCCGACCTCGACACGATCACGTACACGCTCGCCGGCATGGACAATCGCGAGACGGGATGGGGCATCGTCGGGGAGACCTGGACGGTGATGGACGAGCTGGCGTATCTCGGAGGCGAGAGCTGGTTCCGCCTGGGCGACCGCGACCTCGCCACCCATCTCTTCCGCACCGAGCGCCTCCACGCAGGCGACACACTCACCCACGTGACGGCGTCCCTGGCGACGCGGCGCCAGATCGGCGTACAGCTCCTCCCGGTGACCGATGACCCGCTGCGGACGATGCTCACGTTGACGGCGGCGACGGAGCTCGGACCCGCCGGCACCGAGGTGGCCTTTCAGGATTACTTCGTCCGGCTGCACCACGACGTTGCCGTGGGCGCGGTCCGATTCGCCGGTGCCGACGCGGCCCGGCCGACCCCTCAGGTTCAGCACGCACTGACGGAGGCGGATCAGATCGTGGTCTGCCCCTCGAACCCCATTGTCTCGATCGGACCACTCCTCGCCGTTCCGGGGATTCTGGCCGCCCTCACGTCGCGACGGGAGGACATCACCGCCGTGTCGCCCATCGTCGCCGGCAAGGCGTTGAAGGGCCCCGCCGACAGGCTTTTGGAGGAATTGGGAACGGAACCTTCGGTCGTGGGCGTGGCCCGTCTCTACGCTCCCTGGGTCGGCACCCTTGTCATTGACGAAGCCGACCGGGACAAGGCGGGGGCGGTCGAATCCGAAGGAGTGCGGTGTGTCGTCGCTCCCACGGTCATGGACTCCCCCGAACGGGCAGCGGCCCTGGCTCGCCTGGTGATCGATACCGGTGTCTGACGGCATCACGCTCATTCCCCTACGCGGCATCGGTGAGATCGAGCCCGGCGCCGATCTGGCCCGGACGGTGGCGGATGCACTGGCGCCGGCAGTCCCGGACGGTCCCGCGCTGCACCGGGGCGACGTGCTCGTCATCACCCAGAAGGTGGTTTCCAAGGCCGAGGGTCGCCTTGTCGCCATCGATCCGGACGATCCGGCGGCCAAGACCGCTCTGGTCGAGCAAGAGTCTGTGCGCATCGTGCGCCGGCGCGGTGATCTCATCATCAGCGAGACCCGGCACGGATTCATCTGCGCCAACGCGGGTATCGATCTCTCGAATGTCGCGTTGGGAACGGCCGCACTGCTGCCCGAGGACTCGGACCGCTCGGCCCGCCGCATCCGGGCCGGCCTGCGTGCCGTCCTCGGTGTCGACGTGGGCGTGATCATTTCCGACACGTTTGGTCGCACGTGGCGCCGCGGTGTCACCGATGTGGCGATCGGCTGCGCCGGCGTGGCCGCGGTGATCGACCTGCGCGGCACGCTGGACGCCAACGGTCGAGAGCTCGTCGCGACCGAGGTCTGCGTGGCCGACGAGCTGGCTTCGGCCGCCGAGCTCGTCATGGGAAAGGATCGCGGCATCCCCGCCGCGATCGTCCGCGGCGTCCCTATGGAGTGGTTGCGCCGCGCCTCGGTCCGGACGGAGATCGTGCGGCCGCCGGACGAAGACCTGTTCCGGTGAACGCGGCTCAGGACAACTGTTGCCGCACGAACTCCAGCACCGCTCGTGTGCCGTCAGCCAATTGCGTCCACGGACGCCACCCGAGCTGGATTGAGGCGCGGTCGATATCGAGACTCGATCGCAGGAGCTCACCCGGTCGCAGCGGGGCCATCACGGTCGCGGGCTCCACGCCGGCCTGTGCGGCCATGGTGGCGTAGAGCTCGTTCACCGAGGTCTCCCGGCCCGTCCCGATGTTGCAGATCAGCCCGCCCCCGCGCGTCGCGGCGCGCACGAAGGCGTCGACGACATCATCGACATAGACGAAGTCGCGCGTCTGCCCTCCGTCTCCGAAGATCGTGACCGGTTCGCCGCGCAAGAGACGGTCGGCGAAGATGGCGACGACGCCGGCCTCCCCGTGCGGATTCTGGCGCGGCCCATAGACATTGGCCAGGGCGAGCGCCGAGAACTCGAGGGCGTGCAGCTCCCGGTATGCCACCAGGTAGTCGAGCACCGCCTTCTTCGCCACCCCGTACGGGGAGAGCGGCTGGTGGGGATGCGCCTCGCGTACGGGCAGATCTTCGGGCACCGGCTCCCCGTACAAAGTCCCGCCACTGGCGGCAAAGATCACACGCTCCGTTTCGGCCTGGCGCGCTCCTTCGAGGATGTGCAACGAGCCGACGATGTTCACTTCGGCGTCGAACGCCGGTCGCGCCACCGAAACACGCACATCGGCTTGCGCGGCCAGGTGAAAGACCAGTTCGGGGCGGCGGCGGACCATGAGTTCGATCACGGCCGGCGCGGTGATGTCGAGGTGGTGGATCGTCAACGCCCGACCGGCACTCCCTCGCGCATCGGCGAGGTTGGAGAGCGAGCCGGTCGAAAAGTCGTCGATGACGTCGACCTCGTGCCCCTCCACCAGCAGCCGGTCCACCAGTGTCGAGCCGATGAAACCAGCGCCCCCCGTCACCATCGTGCGCATCTGAAGACTCCTACCCCGTCACTCGTTCGCCGTCGACCAACGTGCCCGACGCGACCACGGCGCGTGCTCCCAGCACGGAAATCGGACGGACATCGGCCCGCTGGCCCACGGTGACGTGCGGTCCCAGCACGGAGCCAACCACTTTGGCGTCGGCCGCGACATGGCCACCCTCCATCAACACCGAGTCGATGACCACGGCCCCCGCCTCGATGACGGAGCCGGCGCCGAGCACCGAGCGCTCCACCCGTGCGCCTGCAGCGATCACGCAACCGGCAAAGATGACCGAGGGCCCGACGACCTCTCCCGTGATCGTGCTCTCGCCACCGAGGAAGACCCCGTTGGGGCGCTCGTCGAGCCCGGGGGCGGGCAGGCCCGGCCTTTCCCCCGACACGAGGTCACGGTTGGCCTGCAGGTAGGCGGCCGGGGTACCCGTATCGAGCCAGTACCCGTCATCGGCCCGGGCAAAGAGCACGCCGCTGCGCACCATGGCAGGGAACGTCTCGCGTTCGATGGACACGCGCCCGATGGCGGGGATCCGATCCAGCACCGATGCTTCGAACACGTACGTGCCCGCGTTGATCTCGTTCGTCGGTGCCTCGTCACGAGGAGGTTTCTCCACAAACGCCGTGACCCGTCCCTCGGCATCAGTCGGTACGACCCCGAAGGCCGAAGGGTCGGGCACGGGATGCAGGGCAATCGTTCCCTCGGCACCGCTCTTTCGATGGAATGCCACGAGGGAACCGAGATCGAGATCGGTGAGCACGTCGCCGTTGACGACGACAAAGGTCTCATCGACACCCCCGTAGAGGGCAGCGAACCGCACCGCACCGGCTGTGTCGAGCGGTTCGGGCTCGACGGCATACCTCAGCCGGACGCCCGCCACATTTCCATCGGGGTAGGCCTCCTTGAAGGCGTCCGGCAGGTAGCCCAACGCAAGAATTGCCTCGTCCACGCCGTGCGACGCCAGGTGCGCCAACACCCGCTCGATCATGGGCACCCCGACGATGGGCAACATCTGTTTGGGTATCGACAACGTGAGGGGACGCAGCCGCGTCCCCTCGCCGCCCACGAGAACAACCGCCTTCATTAGCCGGATGACTTGGTGGTGGTTGTCGTTGTCGCGGCCGACGACTTGCTCGTGGTGGTGGTGGTAGTGCCTGAGGCGGCGGTCGTGGTGGTGGTCGGCGCGACGGTGGTCGTCGTGACGGGGGCCGACGTGCCTTCGATGGCTTGGAGGAGAGCCACTTCGGTCGTCGCCGGCACCTTGGGCAGGGCCTTGGTCGCGGGTCCGAATCCGACCGTTACCAGTTGGGAGTTGCGAAGCTTCAGGCTGGCGGGCTCGGTTGTGTAATGGCCACCGACCTGCTTGGTCTCGCTGCCGCTCTTTTGGCTGCTGGTCGACAGGGTCCACGAGCGTGCCCGTACCACGCCGACCTTGCCTGCGTCGGGGGTCCCGGCGGCACATTTCTGCCCGTTCTTGTACGGCACCCCTCCGGGATACTGCACCGACGTATTGGTCAGCTGCACCGTCGCGTACTCCTTGGCGAACTTGCCCAACGTGGCATTGTTCCCAGCCTCGCTGCTGGACTTGGGCGCAATCAGCAAGACCCCGCCACCTGTCGTGGTCAGGCCGTTGGGCGAGCCCGAGGCAGTGGCGGTGAGCGCGGGCTCTGCCTTCCCGCAAATATCGAACGCCAGAGCGGCGTGCCAGGTCTGCCCGACGATCGGCGCTGTCGTCGGGGAACCCTTGGCGTAGTTGTGGCGCGCCAGGGCGACCGAACCGATGCCTATGAGCACGATCAGTACGAGCGCGGCATACCAGTTGACCGGCATTTGGCCGCGGTAGGACGTGCCGCCTCCTGTGGCGGCGGCGCGTGCGACCGACTTTCCCGTAGAGCTTCTGGCCATGGCGGGACGCAACCCTACAGCCTCGACGGCTCCCCCCTGGCTGCGGGCGACTCCCGTTGGGTGAGTTCACCGAAGAGCGCCAGCGTCGTGGGATGGACGCACGACTGCGACATGCGGCCCTCCGTGCCTGGACCGAGTCCCTCCGACCGAGTACCGCCGTCGGTGGCCAGGCAATGCAATTCCGCCATGGTGGACCACATGCCCGCCCTGTTCCCCATTTTCTCCATGGCCCACAGGAGCCCCCGGTAGAGGCGCTCGTCATAGGGGTTGGCCCGCAAACCCCGGCGGATCACCCATTCGGCCTCCTCGCCGGAACCGCGGCGCAAGAAATGTTCGGCCGCCTTCAACGCCGTGTCGACCACCATCGTCTCCAGCTGGGCCTGTGTGCCGTCGAGCACCGCCCAATCGGCGAGGTTCAGGCCCTCGAAGGGCCGGCCGCGCACCAGGGCGAGCGCATCCTTCCAACGGTCCGGATCCGGACCTTCGGCCACCCGGGCGAACCGGTCCACATCGGTCCCCACCGAGTCGGCCAATCGCAATCGCCGCCCGCCGCGCGGAAGATGCTCTGCACCGCTCCGCGATCGGCCAAGCGCTCGGCGGGCCGCAGATGCCGTCGAGTGGAGGGTGGATGGTGCGATGCATCGATCCGTCCAAAGAGCGCTGGCCCAGACATCGCTGCGTGCTCCTTGGCGGTGGAACGCCAGGTACGCCACCAGCTCCTTGGACGAGGCGCGGAAGAAGGGCTGCGCCACACCGCGGATTTCCACCGGTCCCAGAACGGCGACCTCGACCTCCGGATCCGACACCGCCGACCGGGGCCATCCGGACTCGAGACGGGGCATACCAGTGAACGGTCGAGGTGGGGCCCCGATAGGCGTCCCACGAAATGTGATCGGGCGGCGCTGAGGGCTACCTTCGGAGAAGTTTGAGCAGCACGACGTCGAGAGAGAAACGCCCAGTGCCGAGAATGGCGACGACGAGGGCAAGGGCGGCGAGGGCAACGTTGAGCTCGTAGCCGGAGCCGGCGCTGTCACCGATGACACCGTTCGAGAACGTCACGGTGATCATGGCCATGACCATGTCGCCCACGAGCCCCAGCGCAGCGAGGCGACCCAGGATACCGAGCCCCACCGCGGCGGCGCCGAAGCATTCGATGATGCCGCCGAGAACGGCGAAGAACGTGCCGGGCTGGAGGTGGGCGACATGGGCGAAATACACCGCTTGGGGGTGAATGCCCGATCCGCCGAACGCACCGAAGAGGGTCCTCGCACCGTGATAGACGAAGACCCACGCCAGGCCGATTCGTGCCCCCAGCAGTGCGAGGTCGCGCGAGACGCGGGCATCCCGAGTCGATCGGATCTGCTCGCGGACATGGTTCGCCCGCTGCGTCAAGGTCGTCATGCGAGCCCATCCGTGGCAGCGCGTCGAGGAAGCGGTTGGGCCGCGACCCCCCCGGGGATTCCTGCCGCGGCAGCCCGCCCCACCAAACCACAATTGAGGTTCCGGCGCTCTGCTGTGATCGGCGTTGCGTGCGTTTTCAACCGAGTCCCCCGTGGTCGTTCATGATGCGACCTGCCTCCATAACTTATGAGGAGTACGGGCGAAGAGCCGCCGCGGATTGCCACCCAAGTCCAACTGCTTGACAGTCAACCTCGTTGACTACCAACCAGCAAACGATTACCCTCCTCGTGTGCTGAACGCTCCCGTTGACGAAGAGGTCGTGATCCCCGCGCTGTTGCGGGCGGCCCGCGGCAGCTACTCGCAGGCCATCGGCCTGCGCCTGTCCGAGGCAGGGTTCGAAGACCTTCCCCGCAACGGCGGGTTCGTCCTGGGCGGCATGAGCCACCACGGTGGTTCGGCGGTCGACATGATCCGCGGGCTCGGGGTGACGAAGCAGGCGGCCAGCCAGCTGATCGACACCCTTGTGCTCCGGGGCTACCTCACCCGGGACTTGAATCCCGAGGACAGGCGCCGGATGACGATCGAGCTCACGGAGCGGGGACGGGCCGGCGCCGCAGCCGTCCGTTCCGGTATCCAGGCCATCGATGCTGAACTGGCGGAAATGCTGACGGAGTCCGAACTCGCCGGTCTGCGTGCAGGATTGGTGGCGCTGGCCCGCATCAAGGAACGGGCACAGGAGGGCGCATGACCCAGCCACCCACTTCGTTGGTGCTCCTCCACGGCTTTGCTTCCACGTTCGATCACGGCTGGCGGCAGACCGGCTGGGTGGACATCCTGGCCGACTTCGGGTGCGATGTTCCTGAGATCGACCTCCCAGGTCATGGCTCGTCTGCTCGTGAGACGGATCCCGAGGCCTATGCCGACGTCGAGGCTCAGGTCTTCGGGCTCCTCCCGGCACCGGGCCCAATCGCCGCCGCGGGATTCTCCGCCGGCGCCGACCTTCTCCTGCGGTTGGCGATCGCGCATCCCGAACGTTTCGAACGGATCGCCCTGCTCGGTATGGGGGACAACGTCTTCGAGGTCAGCGATACGCAGGCGCTCGTCGACATGCTGGAGCCCGAGGTGGAACCCGAGGACATCCAGGCGCGCCTCTTCCACCGCTTGGCGCGCTCAACGGGAAACGACCCCAAAGCGCTTTCTGCCTTCATGCGCAGGGACCGGCGCCCGATCCGGGAAGATGAGCTGGCAGCGCTGACCTTTCCCGTGCTGGTGGTGCTGGGTGACCGCGACATGGTCAAAAGCGCGGATCGGCTCGTTGCCGCACTTCCCTCGGCAACGCTCGTCACCTTGGCCGGAGTGGACCACTTCGCCACCCCGTCGGACTTCGGCGCGATCGATGCCACCATGAGGTTCTTCGGATTGGGATGAGCCGCTCCAGGAAGGAGGATGACGGCGCACCTCCACTTCGTGGACGACATATCGGAGCGTGAGCACATCTTTGTCACTCGCGGCTCACTCGTCTCCGTCAATGTCGGCGAGTTCGCCGACCCGGGCCAAGGTTGACGGCGCCCCTGACTCAGCGCAGCGCAGACAAATGGTCGAATACGAGTGGTTGGACTATGTTCCTCACCGAAGCCTTCCGGCGTCCGAAGTGCGCCGCCTTAGCCGGAGATTACGTCCCTCAAGCCCGAGTGGGCTTTGCGAGGTCTCCTCCCTCCCAGAAAGTCGTGTGTTCGTGAGAAAGCTGACCCTAAAACTCGTCGCCACGGCAGGCATTGGCGTCGTTGTCGTCACATTGATGGGCCTCCTCGTTGTGGTGCCCGCAGTAGCGGGCGCGTCATCGGCGTCCAAGCCATCGACCAGCGTCCTCATTTCTGTATCTGCGGCCAAGGAGGCGGGGTTCACGAAGGTCCTCAGCGCTCCCTCCACCTCCACAGACACCAGCGTCACAGGGTGCCCGTTCGGCGCCCAAGAGGAGTTCGCAAGCGCGTCCGGCAAGGTCGGGCTGGTGTCTGAGGTGCTCTACTGCGCATCAGCTGCAGACGCCACAAAGCTCTTGCAGAATTTCTCATCCACCGGTAATGCGCAAGCTGGCCTGAGCCCCCCGAAGAGTCTCGGATCGACGGCCGTCGCGCGAGCCGGTTCGGACTCGAGTTACCTCATCGGCTGGCGGCGCGGCGCCGCATTCGAACTGACCGGCCTGTCCGAGGATCTGCCCTTGAGCTCGACGACGAGTACCACCACGGGTATCCAAGTTCCGCTTACCGCCCGGGACAAGCAGGTGCTGTCAAACGCAGCGACCCAACAGAACGCCAGATTCAAGAGCGTCGCGGTTTCCTCGGGGACTGGCGTATCCGCGGCTGATGCGAAGGCGCAGGCAGCCGCAAACGCAACCTCGGAGGCTGCTGGTTGTCCGAAGAATCCTGCTACCGGGCTGACCAAGCCAACGTGGAGCAGCGCACCGGCAATGACCATCGATCCCACCAAGACCTACACCGCCACCGTAAAGACCGACGTGGGCACTTTCGTCATCGCGCTCGACGCGAAAGAAGCCCCGCAAACAGTCAACAACTTCGTCTTCCTGGCTCAGCACCATTTCTTTGACTGCGTGACCTTCCATCGGGTCATTCCGGGATTCGTGGATCAGACTGGGGACCCAACGGGAACGGGGAGCGGTGGCCCGGGGTACACCATCCCCGACGAGCTGCCCGCCAAGGCATCGAATCCTGCCCATCAGTACCCGCTCGGATCCGTAACCATGGCCAATACGGGCCAACCGCACACCGGCGGCAGCCAATGGTTCGTCACTGCCGGCACACAAGGCGAATCGCTACCCAACTCGTACACGCTATTCGGACGTGTCACCTCGGGTATGAGCGTTGTCGAAAAGATCAACGCGCAAGGGAGCGCCTCAGGCGTCCCTCCCGACGTCATTCACCGGATGCTCAAGGTCGCTATCGCCTCGTCCTAGCGGTCATGGCATCGGGTTCCTCCGAACCTATGCCTGATGTGAAGCGAGATCGGTTGACGAGGTAACGCCAACTCCGTCACCGTTTGGTGAAGTGATCATCACCTTTGGACGGTCACGCCCCTGCGGCACCGAACGTTGCGGTCGGCGACCTCCGCCGCCTAGGACCTTGAGCACAGCGACAACGACTTCGTCACCGAAGACTGCAGGATGTAGGCCCTCTGCGCAGCTACGGCGGGCCGGTGAAGGGTAGAGCATGGAGGGACCACGGCCCCCCATGCTCTACCCTGCCTGGGGCAACGCGTCGAGGTCAGCGTCGAGTTGCGCTGTATCCAGTCCGAAGGTATCGCCACCCTTCTCAGAGAGCGCCTGAGTGATGATGGCCCATCCCTCATCGCAGTACTTGGTCACAAACGCCCATGTGACGAGGACGACTCCGCCCCATGACACGCAGAAGAGACCTTGTGTCGTATACCCGACAGCAACAATGCAATGGCCCCCGGCGATCGGTGAGCCCTGCACGACGGTCCACGGCACAAGGGTTCCCGTCTGGGCCTGCTTGGCGAACTGCTGTTGGGCCGACTGCGGACACGCTATGCCGAGGTACGCGCTGCCGGTGAAGGCAATCACCTGAAGAAACTCATTCTTGTTCCGCTGGTCGAAGGGCGCGTACTGGCTGATCTTGTTTGTCCCGGTCGGCATCTGGAACAGCCCATTGCCCCGCCAGTTCTGAAGGACGGTGGCGATGACGCATCCTTGGTCCTTCGGAGAGAGCGCCTTGTATTGAGCCTCAAGGACGTCGAGCGCGGGGCGGGCATCATCGGTGCCAAGAAGGGCGTTCTCCGTGGCAATCACGTGATCTGCCCCGGCAATGGTGCAGTCACCCAGCGTGTCGTTCCCATCCATGCCCCAGGGGATCTGTTGCAGATTCTCCAGGGTGTTGAAGGTGGCGGGGGGCTCCGGGAACCCGGCCGGCGCGTAGGTCATGAGATCATGCAGTCCGACCGGGCGAACAGCATCCCCTTTTCCAAGCTTCAAGCCCGAGATGTCGTAGGTGCCAAGATCGGTGTCCGCGTCAGTCATGATGTCGGTCATCGCAGTTCATTGCCTTTCTGTTGTGGTGTCATGATGGAACAACTGCCCGTTGTTCTTGTGAGGAAGGCGCTCAGGCCACGACCGTGGTCGTCGACGCCGGGTCAAAAGGCTCGAGGGTGCCTGCGGCCAAGAGCGCCTGCCGACGTTGGACTTCCAACGACATCAGCTGCACCTGCAAGCCGATCCTCTGTGCTTCAGCCTGCTCACGCTCGAGCTTTATCAGCGCAGCCTGATCCAACTCAGGATCGAGAGCACAGCAGTGAGCGAGTTCAGGGTCGTAGACGACACCATCGGTCGGAACGGACAGGACGGTCGGATGCTCGACCGCCTCGCCCACGGTGGGCAGACCCGAGATGATCGCCTCCACCGCCACTCTGTACTCCGCTTCGACTTGCCCGATCTCCGCTGGGGTCAAGACCGCGGACACATAATTTCCCGCTGTCACCTGATAGGTCACCGAGGTCACCTTTGTCGTGCTCGCATAGACATCGAGCACCTTGCGGACGAAGTAGTTGACGGCGTAACAGAGGTTGTTGTTGACCAGGGTCCGCTGGGTGGTTGAGACCGTCTCTGCGTCCTCGTAGCTACTTATGGTGATGGAGCGTTGGAGATCGGTATATTGCGCGGCCTGCTGCGCCAGGGACACGAACTGGTTCGCGCTCGATTGGGTCGACAGATCCTGCGCGGAGCTGGAGCCAGAAGATTGTTCGCTGCCCCCACTGCCACCCAGACTGAAGCCGAGCAGGTTGACACCGCCGCCCCCTGAAGCGCTGGAGCTCTGCGACTGGTTGTTCAGCACTTGCACCAGGGCACTCGAGTCATTCGAGTTCTGCTGCTGGTACAGGGCAGACAAGAATTGGGAGAAGGTCGTCTGCACTGAGTACCGTTCAGTGTCCGTCGTGGTTCGACGGTAGCGGTCGCTCTGGAACAGGGTCATTTTCTCACCCGGCAGAAGCGTCAGCGTGTACGCCAACGGTCCATGTTGCTTACCAACGAGGCACAGCGTGTGGGTGTATGTCACGTTGATGCGCACAAACCCACGGGCCAGGTCGACCGCTGCCGGTTTGCCAGCGAGACTCACCACGGTGGTCTTGGTCTCGGTGTAGGTGACGCAACTCGGTTTGGGTAGCCACACCGGATCGCAAGGACTTTGGCAACAGGCGTCCTGCGTGGGCAACGTCACGGGCGTGGTCCCGTCGGTTGGGTCGAACGTTGGTGTGCTTTCATCAGACACGTTTTGGACTCCTTCTCGATGTTGACTGCTGGCGTGGGGTCAGACAATGGCCACAGTGATCACCACGTCGGTGTACGGAGTTCCGGGCTCATCCCCGCACCACCCCGTGTGCACAGGGTCCGACGTCGTGCCGCCCGCTGAATTGAAGGCTCGGGTGTCGGCGTACAGCCCGAAGCTGTAGCACCCTGCCGGCGCCCCAGCCGGCAGGTAGTAGACGCCGCTGAAGCTGTACGACGTGGCGGATGGGTCGGTGCTCGCCGTGTACCACTGCGAGTCTGGAGGATTCGTGCCCGCCGGGACAGGCGCAGCGCCTCCGCACCCCGCGGCGCTCACCCCCGCTTGACGGAGATGCGGCGAGCTCACGCTCGCCGTGAACTGCAGTGCTATCGCGCTCCCCATCGTGTCGATGAGCGCGCAACCGGACGAGGGTGGATATGCCGTCGTCCACGCCAACGGGTCAATCGGTCCGCCCACTCCTGTCGTCGGTTGCCAGTTCAATGTGAACGGAGTCGCCGCCAGCGGGGCGGAACCGTCGACGACCAACAGCAACGTTTGGCTCGGGCTCAACGGTATCGGGTTCATCGCCGCATCCGCGAGCTCGAGCGTCAGCAAGTAGACGCCGTCGGCCTTGACATCGCTCCAGTCCATGAGCATGTCGGTGTACGGTCCCGACTCGGTTGCCAATGCGGAGATCGCATACCAGCCGCTGGGATTTGCCGGCTGAATCACCACGGGGAGCGAGGGAAATGGCTGCGGTACCGACCACGTGTCAAGCAGCGGCGCAGCCGGGCCGAATGACCCTGGGGTGGGAATCCCGGATCCGGACGCGTACTGCGCCATGATCCGGTAGTAGGCCGCCCCGGGATAGGACACCCCGCCGTAGAGATACAACTCACCGTAAAAGGGTGCCGTGGCCGGGCATGACGGCAGGTGGGTGAGATCGATCTGGTCGCAGGTGCACCCCCCCGGCGGTGGAGTCACGGGGCGAGGCTGATTGACCCTGGTGGCGAAGCCAGTAGATCCGTCGAACGTGCCGCCCGCCGCATAGGGCGGCGAGACCGGCAACAAACCGACATATTGGAATCCGAGCTCGTCGGAGTTCACCTGAGGCGGGGGGCACGGGACCTGCGACGCCAGCGCGAGCGGGGAAGCGTGCAACGTCACCGTGGGAATCGGATTGGTTCCCCAGTCAATGTCGAAAGCGCCGTCGTAGATCGTCTGCACACCGCTGGTGAGTGCCTGCGTCACGGAAATGCTCACATCCGGCGTCTCGAGGATCTCGTACCACTCGGGAACAAGCACGTCGATGCAGCGAAGGAAGGGGCCGAAGTAACGGTTGGGGTCGATCGCTCCGAGCGCGCCAGCGTCGACTTCCTGGTCGTCCGTTCCGGACAGGGACGGCAAGGGTGGGGCCACCCGTTGCGTGAACGCCGGTGCCTGGAGGAGATCGGCCAGCTTCCGTACATTGTCGCCGAAACCGACAGAGCTACGGGCCGCGTTGAGAACTGCACCCGCCCGGGTACCCAGCGTCGCCGCAAGATCTCCCCCGGCCCGAAGCCGGCCGACCAGCGTGGCCGGATCCGGCGGATTGGGCGCCGGAACGTGCGGGGCAAAGAGGTCGGAGATCGACGGCTTGGTGAAGAGCTCCGCGAAGCACAGCCGCTCCTCCCGCCAGCGCAGGATCCATTCAATCTCGAAGCGCGGTATCCAGAAGCAGAAGTTGCCGCACGCATCGGTTGTGACAGTGGTAACAAGCTCACGTTCACACCGGACGGGAAACAGCCACCCCCATGGCCACGGTTCTGGGAAATATCCCCAGTAATCACATACGGTGTCGAACACCTCCACCGTGGCGTTGGCAACAGGGAGATCAGCGCCGGTCGTAGGGTCGGTCTTGACCACCTGCCCGCACACCCGCCGGAAGAGCCATAGCTCGGGGTCGACGACCCAGCGCAGACGCTCTGAGAGGGCAGCCGGCGTTTGCCCTTCGAACTCCGACGCGGGGAGTCCGGTCAGCCCTGAGAGGCGTGAGGATTGAAGGGGGCCGAGAAGGCGCTCGTCGGGGGTTGTCGTGCCGTTGTCCATCTTGCGCTCACCTTGCTTTCGTGGTCGTGTCGTGGGCTTTCGTGCTCAGCTGTGGGAGGTCATCTCGAGGAGTTGCGCTTGGCCAGGGCGCGCCCGAGAGCGCGCCCGAGGGCAGTGGCCGGTGCGGCCGCCGTCGGTGCCGGGGCAGCGGTCTTCATCAGGGACGGGGGCGCAAGCGGGTGGGACGACGACCTCGCCCCCGTGGCGCCGGGGCGCCCTGTGGGCCGAGGCTGGGTGAGTGCCCTCCTGCCACGGCCGCAGCAACTCATGCCACCGACTCCACAACGAGGCACCGCGGGTCCGCCGCGACATTCCACTCCTGGTGCGGCACGATCGGCTCGTCGAACGGCGCCCCGGTGACGCCCGGTTCGGTTGCCCGCTCGAGCAAGCAGGCCGCTCCCGAGAGCGCGCACCATGTTGCGACGCTCTCCAGCGAAAGCATGCGACGAGACGTGCCTCCACGCCACCACGGGACGTTCGGCGAAGGCTCGCGCATGAGCTCGACCGCGAAAGGAAGCGCCACCCAGAGACTCGCGCAATAGAAACAGTCCATTACCTGTCCGAGCGCGCTGGATCCGGCCCGACGACGCATTCGCAGTACCACGTCGGCTGGTCCATCCTCGTCGACCAGCAGATGCGTGACGCGCCACGTTGCCACTGCGAAGAATGCGAACGCCACCATCCGCGTGCGGCCGTGGGCTTCGATGCCAACTCGAAGGCGACGCACTCCGGGATCCCCCAAGAGTGTCCTCCGCACTGGCTGAAGCCGACCCGCCTGCCGCATGTTGCCCTTTCACCGCCAAGAAAAACGGGCGCGGAAAGTCAGCGATGCGGTGCGTGCGCTTTCGGCGGCCCGGCGGACTCAGTGAGTCCCGTAGCTTTGCGTCCCTCCCTCACGAGAGGTATGCCTTTTCGATTGCTTCCAAAACCTGACACTGAACTTTTGCACCTCACAAGTCAAGGGCTGTGTCAAGTCACCCCGAGCTCCAACCAATCCGCAACCACTTCGCAACCGAATGAGGGTTGCTGTCACCTTCTGATGTCGAAACGTTCACAGAAGGCCGCTGTCTCCTACAACGAGACAGAGGGATCGAGCTGCGCTATCGCCTCTTCGAGAGCGATCTTGAGGTCACCCGGGCTGCGAGGACAATGTGGGGACGGAGGTGGGGACGGAGGGATTCGAACCCTCACTGGAGGCGGTTTAAGCGCCCTGCCTCTGCCGATTGGGCTACGCCCCCCGAGACTGGTCTCCTCTGTGGTGAGGTGATCATAAGCCGTTCCGATCACGCACTGACTCCCCTCCTGTCGGTACGCTGACAACGTCACTCATCCCTTCACGCGCCCTCGTGGTTCGGTCGATCCTCGGCCCCAGCCGGCGAGGCATCGCTCCGTTGCCGCCACCGTGCTCCTCTCGGTTGCCGCCATCGCTCTCTCCGCGTGGCAAGGGGGGCTGTCACGCGACTCTCTGGGGGCGCACCGAAGCGTCGCGCTCCTCGGCATCGCCGCCCTCGTGGCCATGGTCGTGCTCGGGTGGGGGCGTCAACGGCAGGGCACCCGCATGTGGGCAATGGCGACTGTCCACCTGATCCGGAAGTGGCGCAGCCAGCCGAACGCGAACGTCGTCTCGATACTGGTCTGGTCCGTCCTCATCGTGGGCGTCATCGGTTGGGACCTGTTGAGTTTCGCCCTCCAGTCGCCTTCGTTTCCGACGCTCAGCACACTCGTTGGCCACGTGAGCCGTTACCCCGTCGGGCGAGGCTTGCTCTTCGCCGGGTGGTTGGCTGTGGGTTGGTACGTGGCGGCCGGATGCCGCGCCGGGTCGCGGCGATGACCATGCTGGCGGTGGCGCCCGGCACGGTCGCGTGGTCGGTCCTGGCGGCTGGCGCGACCGCGTGGCTGGCCGTTCTCGCCTTGTCCCCGCGGGCCCTCCTCGGCCCGAGGAGGCTCGTCCGCTGGACCCTTACGTCGTGGCTGTCTCGCTTCGGTTGCCTGGCCGCGTGGTGGGTTGTCGGTTGGCATGTCTTTTGCCAGCGCCCCTGAGCGCCGCCTTGGCAGCGTGATCAGGCGCGCGACGTGACGGGCAACGGCCGGTACCGCTCCCAAATGGAGAGTTCCTCGTTACGCGGTCCAGCGACCGCGGCGGTCCCAGGGCCGAACACCATTGTGGAACGCCCGCAGGGTTCCCACCTGGGCCACTCCAATCCGCCGTGTGTCGGATCCCCCGACTCGGCGAAGGCGAGCCACGCCCGTTGCATCTGTGCCGAGAGCGTCGCCACCTGGCGGCCGGCGCCGGTGAATATCTGCACGGCGGGCACATGGACCACGCCAAAGACGAATGGGAGTTCCAGGGCGTGGCAAGACCCGAGCACCCCGCCGAACACTGGGGACTCCCACTCGAAGAGATAGACATACGTCGCCGCTTCATGGGCGGCCTGGGCGGCGGCCAACTGGAGGCTGGGCCAACGAAAGACGCCGTCGCTCCCCAGGGCGATCACGAGGGCGTGGGGATCGGTTCCTTCGTCTCGGGACGAACGAACCTTTCGATAGGTCTCCACCAATTCTTCGGTCGGCACGTCGGGCACCGCATTGGCAGCCCATCCGACGACTCCGTCCTCATCGAGCGCCGCCAGTTCGGGCCTCCCGAGCGCGAAGAGCGCCAACTCATCGCGATTCGTACCGATGAGCAGGTCGACACCCGAGGCCGCGCCCTGCCCCACCGCGGCAAGCGGGTGCTGCGGCAAGAAGACACCGTCGACGACGGGGAGAAACGGCAGGGGTATCAAGCCAGGATCGGGTTGGCGCGTCGCCATCTCCTCGGTTGCGGCCAAGAGGTCCGCAAAGGGAATCGGACCCAACGTCTCCCGAGTGCACGCCGGAACTCCCAACACTGCGGCAAGCCGATCAGCCGCGCGCTCGGCCTCGTCGACCGAATGCACATGCACACCGCCGCTCTGCACGATGGCGCGACGAAACAGGCCGGCCGACGCAGGCACCCCCATCAGAGCCGCCACGCTGAAGGCGCCGGCAGACTCACCGAAGAGAGTGACGTTGGACGCGTCACCACCAAAGAGCGCGATGTGGTCGCGCACCCAGGCAAGTGCCGCGACCTGATCATGGAGCCCCCAGTTCCCGATGAAGCCGTCAGGATCGCTCAACCCGCGGTGTCCGAGAAACCCGAGCGCGCCCAGCCGGTAGTTGATGGTGACGACAACCACATCACCATTGCGGACGAGATGATCGCCCCGGTAGAGGAACACGGAACCGCTGCCTGACGTAAATCCCCCTCCGTGAATCCACACCATGACCGGACGGCCGACTCCCGGCGTCACGGTGGGGTTCTCGGCAATCCCCCGCGTCCAGATGTTGAGGGTCAGGCAGTCCTCGCTCCGCGCATCCTCAGCACCGGGATCCGACGGGCTGGCGATGCCTCCCGCGGTCACGATTTGCGGCGCGATCGGTCCGAACGAAGTTGCGTCACGCACTCCTTCCCATGGCAGTGGGGGTTGCGGGGGCCGCCAACGCAAGGGACCCTCGGGCGCCCTGGCGTAGGGGACACCTGAGAACGACCACTGGTCACCTCGCCACGTCCCACGGACCCGTCCACCGGCGACCGTGACGACTCCGTCCATGGAAGCACCATATGAAGTGTTTCCCGTCATGGTCAACCACAACCCAATGTATCGGTGGTTCGAATTGTCCGCCCATGCAACCGTGTTGCAACCGTTGACGGAACGACGCGCACGCTGTCGACGGAACCGAGAGGTTACTGTTTCACTGTGTCATCAGTGCATTGTCGGAACACTGGACGCCGGCCTCGACGCGCGCTCTTCGCTCGCGGCGCGCCCGTCGTGGCCATACTCGGGATTGCGGGGCTCTTCGCGACCGGAGCAGGTGCTGTTGGATCGACGACGCCTACGACCACGCCGGGGCCCGCACCGAATCAATCCCAAATCAACGCGGCAACATCGCAAGTGGCCGCGATCGAGGCCACACTGACGAAAGAGGAACAAGCGACATCGGCCCTGGACAACCGTTACGACACCGCCGTCCAGAACCTTCAAAACGCGCAGAACTCGCTCCAGGCGATCAACACCAAGATCTCCCAGACGAAGGCGCAAGTGGTGGTGGATCGCAAGCACCTCACCAATGACGCGGTCAAGGCCTACATCTACGCCACGCCGCAATCGAGCTTCGCTGCACTCTTCTCCTCTTCTGCCACCATGGGTGAAGCTCGAAACCAGTACACGCAGCAGATCGTGGGCAACCTCGCCAAAGCGAGAGACGCACTACAAGCCTCCGAGTCCGACCTCGTTTCGCAAAAGTCCCAAGAAGAGGCACTGGCGACCCAAGCTCAAGCCCAGGCCTCTCAGGCCAAGACACTGGCTGTGGCCAACGAGCAGGAAGCCGCAGCCACGAAGGCGACGTTGAGCCAGGTCCAGGGCCAGTTGGCACAGGAAGTGGCCCAGGCCGCAGTCGAAGAGGCACAGCAGGAGGCGCGTGCAGCCGCCCAGGCAGCCACGGCCGCGCAGGCGCAACGGGCCGCCGCAGCCTCCCAGGCCGCCACCACCGTCGCGGAGACCGTCGGGGGATCCGCCAGCGGAGCGGCCGCAACCACCGCGGCCAACCAGGCGGGCGGACCGGCGGGCTATTCCGGCACAGTGGGCGGGACAGGCTCGGGGACAGCCGAACAGCTCGCTGTCGTCCGTGCCGCCGAATCCCAACTGGGGGTTCCCTACGTGTTTGGCGGCGCCGGCCCATCGCAAGGCTTCGACTGTTCGGGCCTGGTCCAGTGGGCCTGGGGCCAGGTCGGGGTGTCGATCCCCCGCACGACAGAGGTGCAGTGGCCGGCCCTCACCCACGTCTCACTGGGAGCGCTAGAACCCGGTGACCTGCTTTTCTATTACAACCTCGACGCCGACAACGAGGTTGACCACGTGGTCATGTACGTAGGGTCGGGCCCCTACGGCACCGACACCGTGCTCCAGGCTCCGTTCACCGGCACCACGGTGTCCTACTCCCCCATCTTCACGACCGGACTCATCGGGGCGGGTCGCCCGTAATCCCTCCGGCGACCCCGACTCGTCAAACCTCGACGGGCGGTGGAGAATAGGTCGCATGAACGGGAGCGAGGAAGCCGTCGGCTCCCCCATCCCATGGCCAACCGACGTAAAGCTTTCCCTGATCATCCCGGCCTACAACGAGGGGATGCGACTCGAAGCCGGCATCTCCCGGCTCCTCGTTGCCATTGAGGCTGGCGCCATCGACATCGAGACCACGGAGTTCGTCGTCGTGGACGACGGAAGTACCGATGACACCACTCTGCTGGCCCGGGCCCTCTTTGAGCCGTTCCCCCACGTCCAGCACGTCAGGCTGACGCAGAATCGCGGCAAGGGCGGCGCCGTGCGGGCGGGCGTGGCAGTGGCCCGCGCCCCGATCATCGCCTTCGCCGACGCCGATATGGCGATCGATCCTGCACAGACACCCCAATTCGTACGCGCCCTTGCAGACGCCAGTATCGCCATTGGCTCTCGCTCCGCACTGGGCGCATCAGTGAACCGCCCCAGCTTCCGACGGTCCCTCATGAACCGTGCCTTCAATCGTCTGGTGAATGCCATTACCCGGGTGTCCCTCAATGACACCCAGTGCGGCTTCAAAGCATTCCGCGCTCCGGCCGCCAAGCTGCTCTTTCACTGTTCTGTCACTGAGCGATTCGCCTTTGACGTGGAGATCCTGTCCCTGGCCCGCCGGCTCGGATTCACCATCGCCGAGGTCCCCGTCCAGTGGCTGCGCGTCAAGGGCAGCCAGATCCGACCTTGGACCGACGCGCGATCGATGGCGGGTGATGTGGTCCGCGCTGGTCGTGGCGCGGCGTGGGCAGCACCCATTCCGGCCCTGGGGGTCGAGTTCCCGAGCGAGCACGTGCACGGCCCGGACGGCTCCGTATCGCGTACGTCCCTCCGGAGGGCGCTCGCTCCTTGGCTGCCTGTCGTCGACGACGGGCACGACGGACGACTGCTGGTGTTGTGCCCGCAGATGAGCGAACCTCAAATCGAGACGACAGCCGCGTGGATTTCTGCGCACTTCGCGGGCGCAGCCCTCGCGAGGTCCGCCCTCACGGTGGCCCAATTGTGCGAGATGGCCCCCCTGGTGTTAACCTGGGGCGACGACCCCAGCGCTCCCGAGGGCCATGAGGTACCCCCCATCCCCATGGCCACCAAAAGGGCAGGGAGCTGAGCGTCGCTACCATGGCGCGGTGACCGACCAGAGCCCGGCGACCGCAGTACGGACAACGACCACAGCGGTCGTGCCCATCTCGATCCCAGACGGGCCTGTGGCCACACCAGGCGACCCGCGCCGTTCCGACGTGGACGAATGGGGCCGCTCCGAACGCTTCCGTTCGTTGACCCGGACGCTCTACGAACCGATCTACTCGAAATGGTTCCGAGTCGAGTGGGATGGAATGGGGAAGATCCCCGCTGAAGGGGGCGCGCTCCTGGTGGCGAACCACGCGGGAGCCATTCCGTCCGACGCACCGGTGATCATGCACGGCATCGAAAAGGAGCGAGGGCGCCCGGTCTACGGCCTGGCCGACTACTTCTTCCGGACCGTCCCGATCGTCAGCACGCTCTGGGCCCGAGGAGGAGGAGTCTCAGCTCGCCCGGCCAACGCGTACCGCCTCCTCAGGGAGCAGGGCCAATTGGTGCTCGACTTTCCCGAAGGGACCAAAGGGCCTTCCAAATCGTTCACCGATCGCTACCAGTTGCGCCGGTTCGGTCGGGGCGGCTTCGTCGAGATTGCCATGCGCGCGGGGGTGCCCGTGGTGCCCATCGCCGTGACCGGCTCCGAAGAAGCGATGCCGGTCCTTTTTCAGGTGCCGGCCGTGGCCAAGGTGCTCGGTCTGCCGTACTTTCCGATCCCGGCCAATGTCATGGTCATGGGCCCCCTCGGGTTCGTGCTGCCACTGCCGGCCAAGTTCAAGCTCCATGTGCTCGATCCCATCCATTTCGATGTGCCGCCCGATCAAGAGCGCTACTCGAGAAGTCGGGTCATGGAGGAATCCGAACGGATCCGCAATCTGATCCAAGAGGCCGTCTTCGACATGCTGCGCGTCCGGCGCAGCGTGTGGTTCGGCTGAGGAGTTCCGAGAGGTGCAGCACCGCGTCCTCGTCACCGGAGCCGACACGTTCTGGGGCGGCCTGATGATCCAGGCCCTGGAAGAGGACCCCGGCATGGAGATGATCTTGGGAATGGGGGCGCACGCACCCTCCGTGCCATTCGAGCGAGCGGAGTTCGTGCGCGCCGACCCGAACTACTCGATCCTCAACCGCATCGTGAAGGCGACACAGGTCGACACGATCCTCCACACCTTCATGGTGACCAACTCGGCTCGGCTCTCGTCACGAGCTCTGCACGAGACCAACGTGATCGGGACCATGAACCTCCTGGCGGCGGCGGGCGCCCCGGGCTCTTCCGTGCGACACGTCGTCGTGAAATCGTCAACGCTCGTCTACGGCTCGTCGGCGCGGGACCCCAATACGTTCCATGAGGACACTCCGCGCGCAGGACCGGCCAGGCACGGCGTTGAACGAACGCTCCTCGAAGCCGAGAGCCTGGTAAGGGACTTCTCCGAGGACAACCCGGCCACGTTGATCACCGTGCTTCGCTTCGCCAACGTGCTCGGCCCACACCTGACGACCGCCATAAGCCGGAACCTGTCGCGACCGATCTGCCCTGCGATATTCGGCTTCGACCCGCTCGTGCAGTTCGTCGGAGAATCCGACGTGGTGCGAGCCCTCCTCCACGTGACCCGAGGCGGCATCCCCGGCCTCTACAACGTGGCGGGTGATGGACGCCTGGCCTGGAGCGAGGTGACCAACATCTGCGGGACCCGTCGCTTTCCTCTTTCTCCCTACAGCCTCCTGAGGATCCGCCCGGTGGCCCGGCTCTTCGACCTCCCACCCGAGCTGGAAGACCTGTTGCGGTACGGCCGTGGCGTCGACACCAGTCGACTCACCGCCACTGGCTTTAGGTACCGGGCCACCAGCGCAGGGGCGGTGGAAAGCTTCATCGCGGAACTCCGATTACGCCGCGCCGCCGGGAGAGCCGGGTCCTCCTACACCTATGAGCACGACGTCGAACAGTTCTTCCGCCATTCACCATCAGTGGTCGGGCCAGCTGATCGTTAGGTTCTCGAGGGCAGCAGCCATTCCCTCGCAAGTTCGGGTTCGCGCACCGACCATTCCTCGGACGTGATGCCGTAGCGCACGTGGTCCTCCCACACCCCGTCGATCTCCAAGAATCGCTCGGCGATCCCCTCTTGGCGGATCCCAAGTTTCTCGACGACGCGGCGACTGGCGGTGTTCCGCGGGATGATCGATATCTCCACTCGATGCAATGAGATCGCTTCGAACGCAAAGCGGAGGGTCACCACGACGGCCTCGGGCGTGAACCCTCGCCCGGCCAGCGCCTCGTCGATCCAATAGCCGATGCACGCGCTCTGAAACGGCCCCCGCTGAATGGAGGACAACGTCACTTCACCCGCGAATCGTTCGCCGACGAAGACACCGAACCCGTAGCCACTTCCGAGATGCCGCTCCCGCTCCCGTATGCCGCAACGGGCGGCAAAGCTCGGCCTGTCTTCCGAGGGAACTGGTGCTCCCTTCGGGCGAGGCTCCCAGCGGAGCAACCAGGCGCCGCAGCGGGTTCGCACTTCGTGCCACTCGTCGAAGTCATGCTCGGTGAGAGGCCGCAACATGACGCGCTGCCCATGGAGCTGTAAGGGAGGATGACGCACCGTTCTCGCCGCATTCATCAGTCGAGCACCTCCTTCAACGCACCGAGCAGGGCCAGCACGTTGCGACGGCGCGCCGTGTGGCCCATGCATCCGATCCTCCATACTTTGCCTGCCAACTGACCGGCTCCAGCGCCAATTTCGATCCCGTAGCGGCTCAAGAGAAGCTGACGGCAGTCGGCCTCGTTCGTCCCGTGAGGCAGACGGGAGGGAATTTCGACCGTCGTGAGCTGCGGCAACCGATGATCGGCTTGCGCAAAGAGCTTCAGGTCGAGCGCCTCTAAGCCGTCCTGCAACAGGTGTCCACACTCGGCATGGCGGGCCCGGGCGGCCTCGAGGCCCTCGTCGAGGATTGCCCCGAGCCCGGCATGCAACGCCGCCACCATGGTCACGGGAGCGGTGTGGTGATAGACCCTCCCTCCCTCGGCGTTGTTCTGGACGTAGCGGGAAAGAAGGTTCAGGTCCAAATACCAGCTGGAAGGGCGCTCGACCATGCGCTCCCGGGCCGCCGAGGAAACGGTCAGGGGTGAAAGGCCCGGTGGGACGCCCAGGCACTTCTGGGTGGCGCTGTAGGCGATGTCAACATTCCACTCATCGACGGCCACCTCGATCCCACCCAATGAGGTGACCATGTCGACCAACAGGAGGGCGTCCCCCTTCCCTGCGCCCAATTGTGCGATGTCGTTGCGGATGCCCGTCGAGGTCTCTGCGTGTACGACGGCGATAATCGAGGGGTTCGGATGAGCCGAGAGGAGGTCATCGGGCGGGATGGGGGTGCCCCAGGCGGATTCCACCCGGATGACGTGCGCTCCCAGACGACCTGCGACCTCACACATGCGCTCACCGAACACGCCGTTCACCCCGATCACGACGGGATCTCCGGACCGAACGAAGTTCACGAAGGAGGTTTCCATGCCGGCGGAACCGGTCCCACTGACGGGCAACGTCAACGCGTTGGTGGTGGCGAAGACCTGACGCAGGCGGTCATTGGTGGCGTCGAGAATGGCCAGGAATTCGGGGTCGAGGTGCCCCAGAAGCGGCCCGGCCAGGGCCTGGGCGACCTCTGGGTACGGATTGGAGGGACCCGGGCCCATGAGGAGGCGGTCGGAGATCGGCACCGGCGCATCGTGGCAGAACCTTGCTCGCCTGCGCCAACGCGCCCTCGATCAAATGGCGCCTTCCAGTAGATTGCCTGCGTGGAACGGGTTCTCTTCGCTCACCGGGTACTCCCTCGGCTCCCTCCCGACGTGGCAAAGGATCCTGGCCCGTACGCCGAATGGGTACAGCGCCGTGAGGAGCGGCGCCCCCTCCAGTTCGTGGTGCGGCCGGATGCCGAGCCACTCCATCTGGTGATGGTCATCACCGGAGAGCCTCCGCCGGAGACCGTCCAGTCGCTGCATGCGCTCCAGCGGCAGACGTTCACCCGCTGGAGGCTGACGGTGGTCATCGAGAATGCCTGGCAGACGGCCTTTACCGCTCTTCTGAGCGTGTCCGGCCTCCAGCGGAGCAGCCAGCGGGTGCGGGTCGAGATCGTCGACGACTCGTCTCCTCCCGCACACATGCTCCGGGTGGGGTTGGCCGCCAGCGCCGGGTCGAACATCTCTCTGCTGTTCCCAGGGGACGTCTGGGCCCCGGATGCCGTGGCACACCTGGTCAGCTCTCTTTCGCCCCGGACGGTCGTGTACGCCGACGAAGACACGGTCACCGCGGGAGGGCGGCACGTGGACCCACGCCTCAAGCCGGCCTACTCCGCCGAATTCCTCCTCTCGTCCTCCTACATGGGCCGGCCGCTGGCCCTGGGGTCCGAAGTCGTCCCGCGGCTGGCCGAGTCGACGGGCAGCATTCCCGACCTGGAGCATGACCTCGCGCTGCGGGCATGCGAGGTGGCAGAGGCGATCGTCCATCTCCCCGAAGTCCTCTGCCATCGCCTGCTCCCCGCCGCAGCTTCCGGGGGAACCGTCGATCACGTGACGGCCGCCCTCGAACGCCGGGGCGTCGCGGCACAAGTCGAACCAGGCCCGGCCAGCGGCACCTATCGGGTTCGGCGGCACTCCACCGGCTCGCCGAGCACCACCATCATCATTCCCTTTCGCGACCAGCCACGATTCATGCGAGCCTGCATCGAGTCGATCGACGCAACCAAGGGCGTCGGGCACGTCGACTTCGTGCTGGTCGACAACGGATCGGTGCAGCCAGAGACCCAGACGTTGCTCGAACGGCTGGCCGAAAGGGACGACGTCGTCGTACTCCCCGATGCGCGGCCGTTCAATTGGTCCGAGCTGAACAATGCCGCCGCCACGCTGGCGAAGGGCGACATCTTTCTCTTTCTCAACAACGACATCGAAGCCTACGAGCCCGGCTGGATCGACCTCCTCGCCACGCAGGCCATGCGTCCTGACGTGGGTGCAGTCGGCGCTCGGCTGCTCTATCCCGATCGACGGCTCCAGCACTGCGGGGTGGTCATCGGGATGGGCGGTGCCGCCGATCATGTCCTCGCTGGTCTCGGCGAGGGTGAGCCCGGCTATCTCCACATGGCAACGTCGACGCGGGAAGTTGCTGCAGTCACCGGAGCCTGCCTGGCTACCCGACGCAGCGTCTTCGAGGCATTGGGCGGGTTCGACGACGCCCTCGGCGTCGACCTCAACGACATCGACTACTGCTTACGGGCGCAACGCAGCGGGTTGAAGGTGCTGTACGAGGCCAATGCCGAGCTGATTCACCACGAATCGCCCAGCCGCGGATTCGCAGGAGGCTCGAGGGACATCATCAAGTTCATCGAGCGCTGGCGGGCCTCGATCTTGTCGGGCGATCCCTACCTGAGCCCAAATCTCACACGGATAGACTGCTCGTGCGCGCTGCGTGATTCCAACGAAGACGAATGGTGGCATCAATGGTACGCGAGGTTCTCTAAAAATTGAGCGACCACCTTTCTCCGAGCGCGCATCCCGACGATGCCACGCCGCGCATGTTCAAACGGCCATCCGATGTCAGCGATCCATTTCCTCCGCTTCGCCACAGTGCGGAGATCGCCAAGCTCCATCGTGAATGGATCGTCAGGATTGTCCCACCGGCGAAACCGTCTGCCGGGCAACGGGCCATACGCGTGGTCCGTCGCGTGGCGAACCGGGCCGGCAGCGTCGATCGAGAGATCATCGCTGACGTGATCAGAGCCATTGACGCGCTGGCGAACCGCTGCGACGAATTGTCGGATCGCCTGGAGCATCAGCACATCGTCCTGGACGATGCGGTCACCATTCTCGGGGAAGAGATCATGCGCCTCCGGGCCGAATCGAGGCCGCTTGTCGGCGACGACGTGGGGGCTACCCTCCCCTCGTCGCTGCGCCATGAGTGATGTGACAACGGACAGGATGAGCCTCTTCCTCAGTCGATCCTGGAAAGCGTCCGAATCAGAGTTGTCGTTTGTCACCCGGGCCGTGGCCGGGGCCGCATCGCGCATGAGCCCGGTGACCGTCGTGGTTCCTTCTCCTGCAGGTCCGACCGAGGCCGACGGGGCCTTCGATCTGTTCGGGACCGGCGTCGGTCCTGATGGGTCCTGGCCCGCGGCAGCCGAAGCGGCCTGGCCGACCGCACTCCCGACGGCGACGACCATCATCGTCGATGAGCCCGACCATGCCACTCTTGCCCTCCTCGATCTGCACGCCCCGGGCCACCCCGTCCACACGATCGCTCCTCCTGCCGGCGATCAAGGTCCGATCTCATCGTTGCAATTCACGGGCGGAATGGGTGATCCCGATTTCATCGGCCTGCATGTGCCGATCAATCCCCTCGCCGCGACGCACCGGCACAACGGGCTCGGGTTCACGGGCTACCTCCTCGTGCTCTCGGACCGAATCGGTGCACCTGACGTCGCTCCGCCCCCGGCACTGGCCGCCTGGCTGACGGCACGGTTTCCCACCTTGGAAGTCGTGGTCGTCGAAGATGCCACGGCGGCGGTGTGGCGAGGACGCGTCCTGCGCGGCGTCGTCTCCGTCTATACGCGCACCGATCTGTGGCGGCTCTTGGCTCATGCCAGAGCGACCATTGACCTCGCACCTGGGCGCATCATCGCCCGCGAGTGCATCGAGTCACTCCGGTTCGGGACCCCGATCATCGTTCCCGAACACAGCGCGGCACATGCCCACGCGGACGCCGGAGGAGGCATGACGTTCGCCGATGTCCCAGAGCTCTTGGCGTGCGTCTCTCGGCTCCGCGACGAGACGGCACACGCCACCATGTCTGCCCAAGGTCGCGTGTACGCCGATGCACATTACGGAAACCCGACGTCCTTCGTGGAGAGCGTGGCACGCGCCCTCAGCGCGCCGATTCCGATCGCTCGCTATGCAGAGCGGTCAGGCGCCTGATCGTCTCCAGTAGACCCCGGTCCAGTCCACCGGGACGATGGGATCGTCGATCCCGTTCGCAGCGCGGAAGTCAGTGACCGCCTGCCTGCACGCGTCGATGCATCCATAGTCATCGACGATCACGAATCCGCCCGGAGACACCTTGTGATACAGGGATTCGAGGATCTGAATGGTGGATTCGTAGTAGTCGCCATCCAATCGCAGCACGGCCAGGGCATCAACCGGAGCTGTGGGGAGGGTGTCCTTGAACCAACCCTCGAGAAAGAGGACCTGGTCGTCGAGCAAGTCGTAACGGGCGAAATTGGCACGCACCTGCTCTTGACTCACGGCCAGTTCTTCGAATATCGACTGATCGATGGGCACATCCTGCGGAAAGTGGACCTCGTCCGGAACCGGCAAGCCACGAAATGAGTCAGCGACCCAGACGCGCCGGTCGTGCACCCCATAGGCGGCGAGCATCCCTTTCATGAAGATGGTCGCTCCGCCGCGCCACACCCCGGCCTCCAAGAAGTCACCGGGGATGTCATCTCGAAGAACCGTCTCGACGCATTCTTGGATGCAGTCGAGGCGAAGCATCCCGATCATGGTCTCGGCGTCCTCGGGCCAGTCCTTGCCGATCATCCGGATATCTCTCTGCTTGGCCAGTTCGTAGGGATCCCGGCCGGGTTCGTCGTTCATGAACAGCATCCGGGTCAGGCACGCCTTCAAGAGCTCGAAGTAGCGGGTCCGGGCGTGCACGGCGGTTGGGCCGTCCGCAGCGACCCCGGTCGTCCCGCTGGACCGCACGACAGCAGGCAGAGGGGGGCGGCTCGCCAGGAGCCTCTCGAGCTCCGCCATCCGCTCCGCCTGGAGGGCGAGCATGCCCTCGAGTGGCGCCACGATGCCGGCCAAGCGCCGGGACTCTTCCCGAGACTCGGCCAGCTCCTCCGCGAACGTGTCGCGCACGGCCCGCAGGCGACGATCGGAATAGGAGAGAAGGCCGCTGGTCGTTGCTTGCAGCTCGCGGTATCGCGTCGAGAGCTCGGCATAGAGATCTTCGACCGTCGAATTCGATGAAGCCACATCCGGGCCGTCCAGCGGCCCGTCTGCTGTCATTCCGGTACGACGTTCGACCACTTCTTTGGTTGCATGCAGGTAGGCGCGACCCCGTACTGCGTCGGGTTCGAGACAGGCACCGTTGGCCCAATCGTTCCAGGCGTTGACGACGACGATACCGTTGGCGCCTTCGGCCTTCTGCTGTCGGTCCAACGCAGTGGCCAACCATTGTCCGTACCGCTCGGGCGTGGAGTCTTTCCAGACAGAGGCTCCGCCCTCGGCATGGTTGGGGGTGTCGTCCCAAGCCGGAGCGACGGATGGGTACTGCGTCCACGAGGGGGTGGCGCGTCCCAAGGCCTCAGAAACCATTTCGCCGTAGGTGACGACAGTCGCCGGGGCTTCAGAGGAAGGAGGGTGCGGCAGTATTGCAATGGTGGCGTCGAACCCCACTTTTGCCGGGTCATCCCCTCGCGCGTCGTCCTCGAACATCACCAGCCAGGGCGGCTCCACGCCGGCACGTAGACACTCGGCTTGCCACCGTTCGACTGTGCGCGACGGTTCGGGGAAAAGGTGCGGGGAGGAGACGACCAGGAGGGGACGACCGTGGACCCTGATGTACCGCGGGTCTTTGAAGTACGCAATGAGCGAGAGGATGTGCGCCACGTCATCGTCCTCGTCATAGGAGTGCTCGAGCAGCACATCACCGGCGGAGGCCTGGCGCACCCTCTTCCAGCTCTCGTTGGCCCAACACACTGCGAACGGGAAGTGTGGCGATCCCGAGGCCAGCACCTCACGGAGCGGTCCCTCGAAGAGCTCGTGGCCATGGAACCAATAGTGCAGGTAGAGGAACCCTGAGATCCCGTGTTGGCGGGCGAGGCGTGCCTGTGCGTGACGCGTCTGCGTGACGCGTTGGTCGTAGAACCCGAGCTCTCCGGGGAGGTGGGGCTGCCGATGGCCCGGGTACTGCGGCTTGGCCCCGGCCACGAGGTTCCATTCTGAGAATCCCTGCCCGTACCAGGCGTCGTTCTCGAGCACCTGATGGAACCGCGGCAGGTAGAGCGCGAGGACGCGCGGGGCCCCTTCGGACCCGCCAGCTTCCACCATCAGCTCCCTTTCGGGGAGGCCAGGGAACGCAGGATTCCGTACACGCGCCGGAGCGGCGCCATCATCCGAAAGGATTTGGTCGCCAACAACGCGCGTTGGCGTTGCTCGCTTTCGGCCAAGGCGCCATTGAGGTGCGCGATGATCTGATCCAACCCAGCCACGTGTCCATCGAGTGCTTCGACGTGCTTCAAGAGATTGGCGACCTGCTCGTGCAGGGCCGTGTTGGCGGCGGACGTCTCGCGTACGTCCTGGCGCAGGATGGCGCTCCGCACTCCTTCATGATCGAGCTGATCGGTCAACTCACTCACCCGCCGGGCCAGAGCAGCCACGGCCTGCGTCCCGTTGTCACGAACCGCCCTCATGACGAATTGGTAGGACTCGGCTTCGGGATCGGCGAGGATCTCATCCACCGTCGACTGGCGCACGTTCTCCCGTTTGATCTCCAGCTCGGTGCCGAAGAGCGGCACGATCACCCGCTTGGTGTCGACGACCAGCAGGCCTGCCTCCTCGAAGAGCTCCCGGATCGTCTCGAGCGTGAAGAAGCGCATGTGCGTGCGGTCCAGTAGTCCCAGGTCGCGGTAGGCGAAGTCTCCCTGCAGGAGTGACAGACGGACATCGCCATGTGCCACGTTGGGGAACGACGCAACGACCACTCCATCAGGCTTGAGCTTGTGCACCGCCGACCTCAAGGCACCGAGTGGATCCCGGAGATGCTCGAGCACGTCGCCGCAAAGGACGACGTCGAACGATTCGTCATCCACCTGATCCCACACCTCGCTGCGGTCGATGTCCCCGACCACCACCCGCTCCGCCCATTCCTCAGCCAACGCTGCCGCGGCAGGATCGATCTCAATGCCGACGACCTTGCACCCCCGCTTCACCATGGCCTTGGTGAAATACCCGATGGCGCACCCGACCTCGAGAACTGATTTGTTGTGACCGACCATGGCCAGGGCAAACGCATGCGTGTTGTTCGGTGCGTCCGGATCGACTGTCATGTCATAGACGAAGTCCAACGAGCTTCCCTTCGATCGAAAGCAGATGGGTGAAGGTGCCGGAAACGAGTGCGGCGCAGCCATGATCACTATAACTTACGGCCCGATTCCCCCCGGGCCCTTTCGTCGACGAAACCCCAGCATGGCTCTATGATCGGATTCTCGTTGCGTCGCGGCACCGCCGTCCGGCGGCGGTGCCGCCGGCGAACCCGAGGTCTCGACGTACGACGGAGCACGGAAAGGTTCGACATAGGCCCCAGGTGAGAGGTCCATCAATCGGGGCAGCGTCACGTGCTGGGGCCCCCGCACCACCGCGGCCCACTCCTCGACCGACCGGGCCAACTGGACGCGGCCCGGAAGAAAGTCGACCGGGACATAGCCGAGCACCGTGTCGCCCGAATCCGACCCCAACTCCTGAGTGACCTTGTAGGTGACGTCGTCCGTCGAGGGATCCACCGCCGACGAGAGGCACGCGGTCCCGGGAAATGGCAGCTCCCATATCTGCCCGACACAGAGGCGCGCCGGGCCTCTGGCCGTGGCGCGCACCGACGCTGCACGTGGGCTCGCCGCTGTCTCCAACGTGGCCTGACCGAAGACGTCGACCAGCAGGTGGAGTTCGAGCGACCGCGGAGGCATCCAATCTGACCAGGCCCGCTCCACGATCGCGCCCAGGCCGTCTTGCGACGGACCGGGGGGATTGGGAAGGCGCCCGATACCGGTGGCGGGCATGAAGAGGGGCAGCGCTTCGTGATGCCGAAAGCCTCGCTCCACCTCGCTCGCCGTGGTCTCCAATGGCCCGTTCGGGGGCTCGGGAGGAGGGAGCGGTGGCCGGAACTGAGCCAGGGGAATGAGGGCTTCGGGGGGCGTTCCACTGGCGTACGCCCACCTGTCGGGGGGTCCCGCAGTGACGTCGAGGTAAGCGCAGTAGGCGGCAACGTCGGTCGCCCCGGCGTCGAGCCCTCTACTCCAGTCCAGGTAATAGTGTCCCTCGGCTACGACCCCGAATGGCTCCGCTCCTTGCTCCACCAAGGGGTGCCAGCCTGCGCTCCCGGCGTGAAGCGCAATGGGCGCAGACGGCGACCGGCCGCTCGCCAGCCGCACCACGCGTTCGACGAATGTTCCATCGCGCAACGCGCGCAGACCGTCCCCCTCGAGCATGAGCACCCATCGTCCCCTCGTGCGGGGGACGCTCGTCTCCCCGCGGACGACGATCTCGAAGTCGTCGCAACTCTGGTCGGCCACCGAGTGCTGTCCGGACATGGGCACGACGACACTCAGCGCTGGCGCCCACACTCTCTTGATCTGGACCAGGCGGCCACCCACATCCAGTTCGGGGTGGAGATGCCTGGCCGCGGTCAGTCCGCTCTGGTGGACACCATCGGACCGGGAGTAGCCCCACCGGCGATAGTGGAGCGGCGAGCTGTGCAGGGGTCGGCCGAATATCCCGTTCACACCGAGCCGGACGAAGAAATCCCAGTCCTCGTGGCCCACCGATTGCTCCGATCGGAACGAGAACCCGGCTTCGAAGACGGCGCGGTCGACCAGCCCCCCCATGCCGCAGAAGTTGCGGTGCAACAAGAGATACAAGTTGTACGGGGGCATGACCAAGAGGCGACTCTCATTGCCCGTGAACTGCAAATCCGGATAGACGAACCCGACGTCGTCCGGGGCGTCGGCCAGGGCGGCCAACGCGAGCTCGACATGGTTATCCGCCACGGTGTCATCACTGTCGAGAAAGAGAAGAGCCTCACCATCCGTGTGGGCCACCCCGAGATTCCTTGCCGACCCCGGGCCCTGGTTCTGCTGACGGACGACGTCCGTCCCGTCTTCCTTGAGACGAGCGAGCACGGACAGACTGAAAGGATCGGTCGATCCGTCGTCGATGACGACGATCTTGTCAACCGGTCGGGACTGCCGCCGGATGGACCGCACGGCCTCTTCGATGATCGCGCCGTCGTTGAAGAACGGGATGACCGCGCTCACCTTCACGTCAGCCCCGGCTTTCACTCGACGGATCACGACAGTCCGTTACCCGACCAAGCCGGCCAGAAGTTGCCCGTACACTTCCGCGTGGCACGCCGCCGCCGCCTCGTCCCCGTGATCGGCGCTCCATTCGTAGATCCTCGACGCGGACACGCCCGACGACTGAAGTGTCGCCGCGACAGCGGGCTGCGGTGTGCAGAACGCGTCGATCACATTGCCGTAGCGCGACGTGACGTAGGTAAGCCATTCCTGACCCGGCGCCCCCTCGCCGCCCGTGTCGACCACGACCTGGATGGATGGATAGGCAGCCCGGAGAGCCGGCACCAGATCGACCCCGAAGCACGACGCGGCGATCTGGACCAGATCGATCTCCCGGCTGGCGATGAACTCAATGATGAACTCGGCCCACCCACCACGGTGCATGATCGCACTGAGGTGCCAGATCTCACCGGCACACGCGGGTGAAAACCGGGCGAATGCCTCACCACTGATGCCGACCGCGACGACATGTTGACGAAAGCTCTGGGATGGGATGTGCGACATCCAGGTCGGGATGTCCTCATCGGCGGCGAGCGAGGAGACGATGTACAGCACGCCGGCTGGGCGCGGCACCAACCCTGCACCGCGTTCCTCCCATGAGTAACCTCGTGCGATCAGCTCTCCCAGCCGTGCCGTGGCGAGTTGGTTCTCCGCATGGTCCGAGAACGAGCACCGGAATCGATCTTCGGGCTCGCGTTGATCGATCTCCCAGAGGAACATGGCCCACTCCTCGGCCGGGAGGGAGAGGGAGATGTGTCGAGTCTCCTTCTCCGAGGTCACCGCGGACGATCGTAGCCGCCGCCCGGAGAGCCTCGACCGTATGGTCAGGGCGTTTGCGGCGTCCTGCCGCGTCGCCGGGCCACGTCGCCCAAGGCACGCAACGGGGCCGACGCGCGCCAGCTGGTTGAGGACAGGAGTTCTGCGACCCGGTCGAGCGCGCGCCGTTCCGCCTCGGCATGGGCGCGGCCAGCGTCTTCGGCCTGGCGTAGCTGCGCACGCAGAAGATCCACCTCAGCGTGGAGCTCACGCAGCGACGGGGTGGAAGGATCCAAGGACGAGAGGAAGTCTGGCCCGATGGTCAGACCGCACCGACCCAATGCTTCCAGCGCTGTGCGCCGATCGCTGATCCATTGCACCTCGTCGAAGGATGCGCCGTCCGCGGGTGGTGGCGCCAGGCGATGGAGGTATGTGACCTCTCCCGTGTCCACAATGCCGCAACTGAGGCCGACCGCAAGCCGAACGGTCCATCCTTCTGCGGCCGGAGGTACCTGCTGCACGATCACCCGTTGCACGGCGAGGCGGGGCAGCGCCAGGCCGCGCAGTTGGAGAGGAGGCGAGGCCAGATGCTCCATCAGATCGAAGGGCATGGGCCCGGAGACCTTCGGTCGCTCGACGGTGGTCACGAACCGTCCGTCGCCCGTGGTGGCCGCCTCGACCGCCTGGACACCCACCAGAGAGGACAGGGCTCGCCCCCCGGCACGCCGGCCGTGGCCGGCAAATGTCTCGGCCCAGTGTGCGAACACCACGTCATCGGGATAGAGGGCCGCCACATACGAGGAGCGGGCGCAGGCCACACCCGACCCCAACGGCGTACCCGAACCGATCTGCGTACGATCGACCACATTGACCCTGGTCGAGAATTCGGTATCGAATGCTCCGACCAGCTCCCTCACTTCGTGCATCCCTGACGGTTCGCCGTCGGCCACGATGACGTGGATCTCAAAGTCCCGATAGGTTTGTGCCGCCAGTGACAGGAGGGTGTCGGCGATCCGCGGTGCATCGGACATCCGACAGAGCACGAGCGCAGCCAAGCCGAAGGCCTCGTCAGTCACCGTAACCGAACCTGTGGCGCGCGTAGTCGTGGCCGATGAACTGCGACACGCGTCCGGCAGGGTCGAGTGGAGTCGGCAGCCGATTGCCGGCCCGACGTTCGTCAAATGCTTCCACGGCCCTGCGCTGAGGTTCGGACCCCGAAGCCGACAGCGCACGTCGCCCCATCTCGAGCAATTCGGGCTGCGACCACTTCCACGCCATCATGAGCGATGCTTCGGCCGAGTAGTACACCTCCGCCTCCCCGGCCACGATCTGCCCCTGCGCATCCAGTCGTTTGTCGTGGAACACGCTCGCCGCGGGCGCGTAGATCACGCGATACCCCTCGAGGCGGGCCCGCCAGCTGAAGTCGACGTCATCGCAATACATGAAGAAGCTTTCCTCATCAAAGCCACCAAGGAGCTCGACCACCTGGCGGCGGATGAGCATGCACGAGCCCGAAGCCCAACTTGTGTCACCCGTGCGACGGCAAAACTCCTTCGGATGCTCGAGTGGTACCTGCCTGGCCTCCACGATGCCGGCATCGGGGACATCCATCGCGGCGCAGAGCGTGCGCACGAGGCCGGGGCTGGCGTAGCAATCGGGATTGATGATCAGGACAAGCTCACTGCCCGAGCAGCGGAACAGATCGTTGTTACCGCCCGCTGATCCTCGATTCCGATCGAAGTAGTGGTACGCCAACCTCTCCCCGCCGCAGCGAGACACGGTGCTTGCAAGCTCCGCCACCTGGGCCGGGCTCAACACCGGAACGGGCGAACTATCCCCTATCAGGAGCGTCGTAGACCCGAGAGAGCCATCATCCTGTGCCTCGGCCACGGAACGTTCCACGCTGCGCAGCAAGGTCGCAACGCTGTCCGCCGTGTGCCGATACAGGACCACGTGCACGGCAAGTGCCGGAGCGGACGATTCCACCTCAGTCAAGCGATGTCCGGGGAGGCCAGGCCAAAGAGAGCGACTCGTGTGCCAACGAGAGGTTGGGGTTGTACGCGGGGTCGTTCAGGACCCATGCTCCCCAGCGTTGATGGAGGTAGCGAATGTCGCGGTCGAAACGGACGGCGTCTGCGCCCATGAGCGGCCCACCGTCATCGGGATTGACGTGGCGGATCAATTCGGCGTGCGGGATCCACGCCGTACGCCAACCGGCCTCGCGCAGGCGCAGGCAGAGATCGACGTCACCGAAGACCCCGGTGAAATGCTCCTCGGAGAATCCACCGACCTGGTCGAACGCCTCCCGCGTGACAGCGAGGCAGGCCCAGCTGACGGCGGACGGGCAGCGCGCCAGGCGCAACAGCCCCGAATACCCGTGGCCCAGGCGGTGGTCGCCCGGGCGGTGGGGATTGCCGACGGTGCCCCCGAGGCCGATGACAAATCCCGCGTGGTGCACCAAGAGGTCCGGATACAAGAGCTTGACCCCGACGCAGCCGATCCCGGGATACGTGAGGGTACCGACGATCTCGTGCAGCCACGAATCACTGAGCACTTCGATGTCGTCGGCCACGAAACACAGCACTTCCCCGGTCGCCGCCTTGGCGGCAGCGTTGCGTTGGGCCGAATCGCTGAGGTCTTGGGAATTCTCGATGACGGTCAGCCACCCCGTGCGCTCGACGAACATCTGTCGCATGGGGGGACGAAAGGCACCATCGTCGACGACGATGATCTCCATGTCGGGGTAGGGGGTCAAGATCCGAATGCTCTCGACGCAGCGACGAAGCCGTTCACCGGTACGCGGCAGGACGATCACGCTGACCTTGGGCGGGACCTTTGGAAGCGCCCAGCGGATGCGGTTGTAGCTCGTGCCCCACATCGTCGTGATCTCGGCGTCAACCCCGATCCGCTCCAGGTGCTCTTGGACCACGAGGCGCGAGGCTTCGACCACATACGGTTTGGCCGACACGGAAGAGGCGGTCGATTCGGCGTGCACCCTCCAGTGGTACAGGACGTGCGGAAGATGAACGACCTGATCCGGTCGGACGTGTTCGAGGACCCTGAGAACAAGGTCCCAGTCCTGGCTGCCCTCGTAGCCGACCCGAAAGCGGCCGACCCGTTCGACCAGATCCGTGCGCAGCATGCACAGATGCGAGAAATAGTTCTGTCCCAGGATGAGAAGTGGATCGAAATCGGGTTTGAAGTAGGGCTCATGCCTGTTCCCGTGCGTATCGATGTGATCTTCGTCGCTGTACACAATGGCTGTTGCGGGAGCCTGGTCGATGGCCAGGACAGCCAGTGCGAGAGCGTGCTCAGCCAGCAGGTCGTCATGGTCCATGAGGCAGAGCCATGTGCCGCGCGCCAGGTCGATCGCTGAGTTCGAGCACTCCGAGATATGCCCGTTGACCTCTCTTCGGTGCACCAGAATGCGCTCATCGAGCGCGGCGTACTCATCGAGCACCTTCGCCACATAGGGCAAGGTCGAGCAGTCGTCGGCGACGCAGAGCTCCCATTTCGTATAGATCTGTGCACGCACCGAGTCGATGGCTTGCCGCAGGAACTCCTCCGGTGGGTTATAGACCGGGAGGATGATGGAGACCAGGGGCTGTTCGTCGACCTGCGCCAGCCGAGCGAGCAACGCGCCTCGGCGGGCGTCGTCGATCGTGTCGTAGAGCTCGATCCACAGTGCGTAGCGCGCGTCATCCCACACGAACGCTTCGTCGAGTTCGGGCGACGCCACATGGTCGACGACGTCGCTCCGCACCGCGACCCGCCGATTCCGGGGCAACAGTCGACGAACTCGCTGCTTCCCCGCACGTGCGATGCCACGCCACCCGGCGGCGCGACGGGCGGCGGTCAACTCCTCCTGGACCCTCGCCAACTCCTCGCGTGCCTGGTTCCTCGCGCCCGTCGCCGCAGTGAGGTCATCGACCAACGTCTCCTGGTTGCGCAGTGCGTCCAGCAGCGATTCGACGGTGGCCTCGGTCCGCCGCAGGCGCTCGAGGGTCTCCTGCGCGTCGAGCGGAGGGTCGGAGATGGCACCCGCGCCGGTCGGATCACTCATTGGCATCGCACGTGCATTATGTCCACATCGACCTCACGGAGGAGCGATGTGTCGGCCAGCCCGCGGGGGACGCTCCACACCACCAAGGCGTTCTCCCTGCTCCGGGGTGCTCCAGGCGTTCAAAGAATGCTGAGGACGATGCCGTCGAGGATGTCCTTTTCCGAGGCGATCACCTCGTCGCATCGATAGCGGTCGGTCACTGCTTCGAGGACCAGCGCTCCGGCAAGGAGCACGTCCTCACGGCCCGGTACCATGCCCACGAGCCCGCTGCGATCGCGGATCGACAGCGAAGCCAGCATGTCGCACATGCCCCGGATTTCCTCCAGGGTCAGCGTCGCATGATGCAACTTCTCCACGTCGTACTCCGCAATGCCGAGTTTGAGCGAGGCCAGCGTCGAGACCGTCCCGGCCAGACCGACCAAGCGCCGGGCGCGGTCGAGGTTCACCAGCGCGGGCAACGCTTCTTCCCCCCCGATGAGCGCATCGGTGATCGCCAACCGCGCCGCCGACACTTCCGCAACCGTCGGGGGATCGCCTTTGAAGAAGCGCTCCGTCAGCCGCACGCATCCGAGCTGGAGGGACACGGATGACACCGAGCCCGCTCTCCCGAGGGTGATCTCGGTGGAACCGCCGCCGATGTCGACGACGAGGGTGTCCCCGTCGAAGGGATCCAGGTCGGTGCTGGCCCCTCGATACGCCAGGGCTCCTTCCTCGGTGCCGCTGAGGACTTCTGGGTCGGCCCCTATCGCCGCCTTTGCGGCTTCGGCGAAGGCCGCCCCGTTCTGCGCATCCCTGACCGCAGAGGTGGCCACCATGCGAATGCGTCCGACGCCAAAGCTGTCGATGGAACGGCGGTACTCCTCGAGCACGCTGACCGTCCGGGCGATGGCTTCGGGTGCGAGCACGTTCGCCCGGTCCACGCCCTGGCCCAACCTTGTGATGCGCATGAGGCGCACCAGTTCGCGTCCTGTGTCATCGGCCACCAGGAGGCGGGTCGAATTGGTCCCACAGTCAATCGCCGCGACGGCTGATGGCGTCACGGCACGACGAGATCCGCCACAGGGATCTCCACCTGCTCGCTGACCCACCGGCCCACCGGGTCGTCGCCCCCGGCGAGCCACCACGCCACATGGGCGTGCAGGCACTTGACGCCGTTGCGCGTTCCTCCCACTCCACCTTGGGGCCGCGGCCCGTGCCAATCGACGGGGATCAGTGCGTCGCGCTCTGCGGCATAGCGAGCGTGGGCCAGCCGCAACAACTCGGCGTCCACTTCGCCCTCGGCCCTGCGCACGCCGCCGTGCGACTCCAGTCGCCCTACCACGGAGCGAATCTCGGGATCCACCAGCCAGTACCGGGTGGGCATGGGCTCGCCGTCGCGCAAGTGCGGATCGTTGGCGATCACCGCAGGCTGGCCCCCCCTCCGACGCACCACCACGGCGAAAGACCCGTTGGGCACCCGACCGAGCAACCCTGTGACGCTCTCGAGATCGGATGCGGGTGGGACCGGAGCAGAGGGGGCTCGGCGGTCGGTCGTCAACGCCAGAATTCGAGCGAGTTGACGATGCGACCCAGCATGCCGCTCGACTGCGTTGCGTGGCGCGCCTTCGACGTCGGATGCGCGGCGCCGGCGGCCGTCGTCGTCGCTGGCTGTGTCGTGGCGGTCTCGGCCCCCGGAGGAAGCTCGGACGCCGAGGACGGCGCAACCGGCGCGCTCAGCGCGGGATCGCCGGCATACGGAGAACCCGCCTTGGATGCACCACTGGGAGGCAACACTTCAAAGGCTTGCTGGCCCGGACTGACCAGCTGGTCCTGTTCACGCGCGATACGGGCGATCTCGGCCGAGTTGCTCAGGTTCTTGCTCTCTTGAGCCAACGCCGCGTCCTGCTGGTGGAGCTCGCTCAGCTGTGCGCTCGCGCTGGCCAGGCTCGCGTGCTGATGGTAGAGGGCGTTGGCCGGGAACCACGCCCCGAGGATGGCGGCCGACAGCAGCGCCCCTCCGATCAGCAGGAATCGCGAGCGGCGCGCCTCTCGAGAACGCCGGTGCTTGGCACGGCCCCGCGTGGTCCCCTTGGGACCCTTATCCGGAGACACCGAGATCACCACTTGTCGCGGCCAGAGCAGACCGACCCGGAAAGGTGGCGGATTGACCGAGATCCTCTTCGATGCGCAGCAGCTGGTTGTACTTCGCCACACGATCCGAGCGTGCCGGCGCTCCCGTCTTTATCTGACCGGCGTTGACGGCGACCGCCAAATCCGCAATGGTCGTATCCTCGGTCTCGCCCGAACGATGGGAGATGACGGACCGGTACGACGAACGGTTGGCCAATGCCACCGTCTCGAGTGTCTCGGTCAAGGTGCCGATCTGATTGAGCTTGATCAGCACGGCGTTCGCCACGCCCTCTCGGATTCCCCGCTCCAGCAACGTCACATTGGTGACGAACACATCGTCCCCTACGATCTGGACCTTGTTCCCGAGGGCCTTGGTGAGTGCCGCCCAGCCATCCCAGTCCTCTTCGGCCATGCCGTCCTCAATGGAGACGATGGGGAAACGGTCAACCAGGTCTACCCAATAGTCGACCATTTCGGCCGAGCTCAATGTGCGACCTTCTCCCGACAGCACGTAGGACCCGTTGTCCCAGAATTCGCTCGTGGCCGGATCCACGGCGAGCGCGACTTCTTCGCCCGGTATGCGGCCGGCCAGCTCGATGGCCTCTACCAGCAATTTCACCGCATCCTCGTTGGCTGGAAGGTCCGGTGCGAAGCCCCCCTCGTCTCCCACGGCAGTGGCCAATCCGCGCTCGGCGAGGACGGACCGCAAGGCGTGATACGTCTCGGTCCCCCAGCGCAGCGCCTCGCTGAACGACGCGGCGCCGACGGGCATCAACATGAACTCTTGAAAGTCGATCGAGTTGCGGGCGTGGGCCCCGCCGTTCAGGACGTTCAACATCGGCACGGGCAGGGTGTGCGCGTTGGTCCCACCGATGGAACGGAAGAGGGGCAATCCCAGCTCGTCCGCCACCGCCTTGGCGTTGGCCAGGGACACGGCCACGAGCGCATTGGCGCCCAACCTTCCCTTGTCCGGTGTCCCGTCCAGATCGATCAGGGTGAAATCGACACCGCGCTGATCGAGCGCGTCCAGGCCTTCCAGCGAGTCGGCAATGTCCCCGTTGACGTTGGCCACCGCCTGCAACACACCCTTGCCGCCAAAGCGGCTTCCCCCATCGCGCAGCTCGACCGCTTCGTGCATCCCCGTCGACGCGCCCGATGGAGCAATGGCGCGGCCCCGGGCACCGGAATCGAGGATCACCTCGGCTTCGACGGTCGGGTTGCCGCGAGAGTCGAGGACCTCCCGACCGATCACGTGCTCAATGGCGCTCACTACGTCACTCCCTCGGCATCGACCCTGGTGGGATACCGGATCACAAGACTAGTGGGTGCGCCTGTCGGGGATGGGGAGGGCGGCTGACGCTCCTTCGCGCGCGACCACCTCGTCTTGAAGGGTCAAGGCGCGCCACCGCAATGCCAGCTCAGGGTCCACACCGAGGCGGCGGGCCAGATTGGCCACGTCAAAGAGCACATCGCCGACATGTTGCGCAATGGCCTCGCGTCCTCCGGGCAGGGTCGCCTCGGCGCCACCCACGACCGGGTCCGCCTCGAGACGCGCCAGAGCATCGAGACGTGCCGTGAGGTCCGTCGGGGTGGCGCCGAACCCGGGCAGGCCGACGGAAAGGGCCTTGCGTTGCAGCTTGGTGGACAACAAGAGGGCGGGTAGGTCAGTGGGAATGCCCTCGGTCACGCTGGAGCGACCCTTCTCCTCCTTCTTGATCTCTTCCCAGTTGGCGACCACCTGCTGTGCGCTCCCCGCGATGACACCGGCAAAGACGTGAGGATGGCGGTGGACGAGTTTGTCGTGCACACCCCGGGCCACGTCGGCCAGGGTGAAGAGACCCTCTTCCTGGGCCAGCCTGGCATGAAAGACGATCTGGAAGAGAAGGTCCCCCAGCTCTTCTTGCAGATGTTCGCCGGGCACCGTCGCGGTGGCCCCGGCAAGGGCCATATCGACCTCTCGCAACGCGTCGAGGACCTCGTAGGACTCCTCCAGCAGGTGGGGCATGAGGGAGCCGTGCGTTTGTGCGTTGTCCCACGGACACTGCTCGCGCAGGGTCTCCACCAGGCGCGCCAGGCGTGCCATCTCATGCTCGGGTTCGGCTCGGCCAGAGATTTCGGAAATGTAGAGGGAGGTCAAGTGGTCGGGCTCGAGCGTGCGATCCAGGTCCCACCATCCGACCTGCCTCACCTGTTCGTCCTCGAGCCCGAGATGATGCAAGAGCACCACGTCGGGCTCGGGGCCGTCTCCGTCGTAGAGATGCGACAGCTTGATGTCGGAGAGCAACGACTGGGACCAGCATTGGGCCACCAGGAAAGGGCCATGGTCGCTCGACACCTGCAGTGCGAACTGTTCGGCATCGAGCAATCGAACGCCCCGGGCAAGAGGATCGATGCCGAGTCGCTCCCACGCCAAATCGAGAAACGACAGGCTGGGGATGATGGTCAGATCCACCCGCGGGTCGTGGCGCAACAGCTCGACGGTACGTTCGGCCACCAGGGGTGAGCCCGGAACCGCGTAGACGATCATGTCGGGGGCGTGGGCGGTGGCCGCGGCAACGAGCACTTCCACGATGGCGCTGTACACCTCGGCGAAGGTAGCGGCGGACTCGTAGAGATGATCGAGCGCGACGAAGCCCGACAGGCTTTCCACCGCGGGATGGCGCGCCGTTCGCAGGAATGTGTGCCCTGCACCAGCCATCAGGGCCCGCACCTCGCTGGTCAGATACGCCGACCCGGCGGGCCCGAGACCCACCACCGTGATGCGGGGACGGGAACGTCCCACCGCTTATGGGGTCTGTCCGGTCGCCGTACCGGGGCTGTCGACCGCCGCATTCAGCACGTCACCCGGCAGCGGCGAGGAAGGCGGGATGACCTGGGCCTTGGCAGGCGTCCACTGGCCGTAGCGCTGGTCCACCGAGATCGCAGCCGTCTTCTCCGCTGCGTTGATCACCGACCGCGCCTTGTTCGCTCCCGCATTCTGCACGGCGGCCTGGACTTCGGACTTGGCCTGGGCGAACGGGGTGGGCGTCCGCTTCGTGATCTGGATCAGGAGGTAGTTGCTGTTCACCGCGATGGGGCTCGAGACGGTTCCCAACGGCAGGTTCTGAATGCTCGAACCGGCCGGCAGCGACGAGGAGATGCCATAGAGGATGTCGCAACCCTGTGGACCACCGCCCGTGGCTTGTGCCGCCACCTGCGCGAAGGGTGTGCCCGACGACACCGCGGCGGCAGCGGCTCGGGCTGCGCTCTCGCTGGTGTACTCGGCCACCGTGAAGCATGCGGTATCGAAGGTGGAGCTATGCGCCGTGAAGTAGTTATCCAGGTCAGCTGCGCTGGAGCCGACGCCGGCCTCTTGTTCCTCGAACACGCTCACCGTGGCATCGAACTGCAGGGTCCGGTCGACGAACGAGGTGGGCATGGTGGCGAGGACGTTGGCGGCCGTGAGGGCCACGGATCCCGTGCCACAGGCGTACTTGGTCCCCGCCACATCTTGCAGGATGGACGTCATCTGTCCGAGGAGCTCGGTGTGTGCCGCCGTCAGGTCGGCCGGGTTGACGTATAAGTGCTGCTTCGCGGCCAGCTCGAGCACGAGCTGGTGCCCGATCAGCGTGTCGAGATAGTTGGACGCGAATGACGCGGACGCCGTGGGATGCGCGCCGCTCCCGGTGGGCTGGCCCACGCCGTCGATGGGCGGCAGGCCCGTCTGCCCACCGGTTCCGACCAATTCCTCGGCATTGAGGAAGCACTGGTAATCGGAACTGTGCGCAATCGCCGTGAGGTCGGAGTTCACCTGGTCTTGGCTGATGGCAACGCCGTTGACCGTCGCGGCATTCGACGCCACGGCGAATGCAGCTGCCGCGAGTCCGCCGGCCAGAACAATGAGGAGAACGATGAGTCGCTTCACGCGCCGCGCATGTTACAAGGTGTCCGGTCGAGACCCGGTGTCAAGCGGAGGTATTAATTCTTCGAGAAGCTGACGCAACACGTCGGCGGGAAGCTCACCGGAGCGGATCGGGATGAGAAGTTGGGCCAGGTCTTCTCGATAGACCGCTCCGGGCACGAGGCGCCGCAATCGCACTTCCGCGCTGGCGGCGAGGTGCACCGGCAGCACTCGAGCCACGGGTTGCGTCGAACCGCCCGGACGAACGCTGCTCATGGTGACCTCGCGAATGCCTCGCGCCATGGCGGCGACCCGCAAGCGGGCCAGGGCCAGGAGTCCGAGGGCCGGCGCGGGCAAGGGCCCGTAGCGGTCTGCCCACTCGACCCCGATGTCCTCGACGTCGGCGTCGGACGACACCGAGGCCAGGCGCCGGTAGGCCTCGAGCCTGGCATCTTCGGCCGTGACGTAGTCCTTGGGCAGGTGGGCATCGCCAGGGACGTCGAGGGCCACGGTGGGAGGAGTCGGCCGGGGCTCGCCCCGCGCTTCGGCCACCGCTTCGGCCACCAGCTGGACGTAGAGGTCATAGCCGACGGCGGCGATGTGCCCGGACTGATCGGCGCCGAGGAGGTTGCCAGAGCCGCGAATCTCCAGGTCACGCATGGCGATCTTGAATCCCGATCCGAGCTCGGTGTGCTCGCCGATCGTACGCAGCCTCTCGTAGGCCTGTTCGCTGAGGACCCGATCGGCCGGATGGAAGAGGTACGCGTAGGCGCGTTGTCCACCCCGGCCGACCCGCCCCCTGATCTGGTGCAGCTGACCGAGCCCCAACAGATCGGCGCGGTCGACGATCAGCGTGTTGACCGAGGGCATGTCGATGCCCGACTCGATGATGGTCGTACAGACCAACACGTCGTAGCGACGTTCCCAGAAGTCGAGGACCACGGTCTCGAGGCTGCCTTCGTCCAACTGTCCATGCGCAATCGCCACGCGGGCCTCTGGCACCAGGCTGCGCACCTGGCGCGCCACGGCGTCGATGTCGGACACCCGGTTGTGCACGTAGAAGGCCTGGCCCTCACGAAGGAGCTCTCGCCGCAGGGCTTCGCTGATTGCGGCCGGATCATGTTCGCCCACATAGGTCAGGATCGGCCGTCGGTCGGCGGGAGGGGTATTGACCATGGAGAGATCGCGTATCCCGGTCAGCGCCATCTCGAGGGTGCGCGGGATGGGGCTGGCCGTCAAGGTGAGCACATCGACGCCCTCGGCCAACCGCTTCACGGCCTCCTTGTGGGTGACACCGAAGCGCTGCTCCTCGTCGACGACGAGAAGTCCGAGGCGCTTGAAGACCACGTCCTGACCCAACAATCGGTGCGTCCCGATGACGACGTCGATGCTGCCGTCGGCCAGTCCCTCGACGACCTTCCTCTGCTGCGCCGTGGAAAGGAATCGACTCAGGAGCTCGACGCGCACCGGATACGGGGCGAACCGGTCGGCGAACGTCTGTGCGTGTTGGCTGGCGAGCAGTGTCGTCGGGGCCAGCACCGCCGCTTGCCTCCCGTCCTGCACCGCCTTGAAGACCGCCCGCACCGACACCTCGGTCTTCCCGAAGCCCACATCCCCGCAGATGAGGCGGTCCATCGGCCGGGGCTCCTCCATGTCCGCCTTGACGTCGGCGATGGCCTTCAACTGGTCTTCGGTCTCGACGAATTCGAACGAAGCCTCCATCTCGGTCTGCCACGGGGTGTCCGGGCCGAAGGCATGACCCTCCACCGCCAGGCGGCGGCGGTAGAGCTCGACCAGCTCCTCGGCCACCTCACCGGCTGCGGCGCGTGCCTTGGCCCGGGTGCGTTGCCAATCCGCTCCCCCCATTTTCGAGAGCGTGGGAGTCTCGCCGCCGCTGTACGCGGTAATGGCCTCGATCTGGTCCACGGGAAGGTACAGCCGATCGCTGCCGCGGTACTGCAGGATCAAATAGTCACGAGTGGTCCCACCCATCGTCCGGGAGGTCACCCCGTCGAACCGGGCCACCCCGTGCTGGCGATGGACAACGAAGCTGCCGACGGCGAGGTCGTCGAAGAAGCCGTCGGTGGCGCGGGCGCGGGGTCGCGCCCGGCGATGCGGCAGGCGCCGGCCCGTGATGTCGGATTCGGACAACACGGCGACCTTGCAATCAGGAAGGATGAAACCGCTCGACAGGGGCGCAGTCACGATGAACGCACCCGGAGCCGTGCCGCGGACGTCGGCCACAGGGACGTGGACGCCCTCTTCGGCCAGCACCGTTGCCAGGCGCGTCGCCCCGCCGGTCGTGGCCGCGCACAGGGTGACGGCGTAGCCGTCCCCGACGAGCTGCGTCACCTGGGTCGCCAGCCGGTCCGGGTCTCCGGCGACGGGGCCGAAACCGCGCACCGTCAACGCACGCGTGCCCGGACCCTCGGGAACGGACGGGAGGGCGAGCACCCCGGCCTTGCTGTCCTGCAACAGGCGGTCAAAGGGCAGATGCAAGCGGGGGAACGCACCGTGCGCCTCGTCAGCGACGCCCCAGGTCAGTGCCAGCGTCTCGGCCAGTGCCGCCTCCTCGTCGAGGAGCTGGACGGCACGGTCACGGATGCGCCGAGGTTCGACGAGCACCACCTGCGAGCCGGTGGGGAGGAGGTCTGGAAGCAGGTCCTCCTGCGGGTGGACGTAGGGCAACCACGGCTCCATGCCGTCAAAGCTCTCGCCCTCGGCCAGTCGCTCCCACTGACGCGACCCCCAGGGCTGACTGAGGACCAACGAAGCTGCGACGGCCCGGACATCGGCCGTGGGGACGAGTTCCCGGCAGCCGAAGAACACCGCGGCATCCAGATCGGTCTGCGAACGCTGATCGTTGACGGCAAAGGCCGTCAGACGGTCCACTTCGTCGCCCCAGAGGTCTATGCGCACCGGCACGTCCGCCGTGGACGGGAACACGTCGATGATGCCGCCACGCACCGCGATCTCTCCTCTGTGCTCGACCTGGTGCTCACGCCGGTATCCGGCGGCGACCAGGCGGAAGAGGAGTTCGTCCGCCGAGAGCTGCTGGCCGGGACGCACCGTCGTGGGCGCATCGGGAGGAGTTGGACCCAGCCTTTGGAGGAGAGCACGGATCGGGGCCACGATCACGCGCGGTGGGAGGAACAACGGGTCGTCGACGGGGTGCCTGAGGCCCCAGAGCAGCGCGAGACGCCGGCCCATTGTCTCGACCTCGGGGCTGACCCGCTCGAAGGGGAGCGTCTCCCAGGCCGGCAACACCGCAACAGGTCCCCCCACCGCCCCCACGACGGTGGCGTCCGCGCCGTCATCTCCGCCCGGGGGGAGAAGGCACGCCAGGTCGTCCGCCACCCGATCGGCGTCGACACCGGTGGCGGTCACGACGACGATCGGCGATCTCTCGGTGAAATGCGCCAGCGCGGCCACGAGCACGGCCTGGGCCGGGAGGGCCACGGCCAACGTGGCGTCGGCAGAGCCCAAGAGGGAGGGCAGGACAGGGTCGGCGCGCAGGAGCGAGGAGACGGCGCTGAGCGCACCGGGGCGTGGTCCGGTCAAGGCAGGACGAATTCCGGGCGCAAGGTAGCGGAGGAGTCGAAGACGCCGCTCACGCGTTCCACACTACCGGCGAGTCCGTCAGGCTCTTCAGGGCGAGGAGTGACACCATTGCATGGCGGCGTCGACCCCGTCGCGAGCGATGCGTTCCACGGTGTCCGCTGCCATGGCCACCGACGACTCCAGGATGGCTCTGACGTCCTTGGGGGGTCGATGCAGCACGTGAGCCGCCCCTTGGTCCGCACTGGGCGGCTTGCCCACGCCGATCCGTACCCGTACGAAGTCCGTGGTGTGCAGGTGCGCGTGCAGAGACCGCAGTCCGTTGTGGCCGGCCAATCCCCCACCCGCTTTCACCCTGACCGTGCCGGGCGGAAGGTCGAGCTCGTCGTGCACGACGACGATCGAGGTCGGATCGTCGATCCCGAACCGCTTCGCCAGACCGCGCACAGCCAGACCGGACTCGTTCATGTAGGTGGTGGGTACCGCGAGCGCCACCAACTTGTCGCCCAGGGAGGTCAGCGCCATACGGGCGTGCACGCCCTTTTCGGCGCGCAACGTGGTACCGGCTCTGGCGGCGAGAAGGTCGACCGCTTCGGCGCCGACGTTGTGGAGCGTCCCGACGAATTCGCGTCCCGGATTTCCAAGCCCGACCACGAGCAGGTCAGCCGCGGTGCCCCGCCGCTCGGACCGGGGAAAGATGCCGCGCAGGGCTTTAGCCCTCGTCGGCTGGCGTTTCGGCAGCCGGAGCCGCCGCCACGGCCGCCCCGGCACCTTCTTCGCCCTCTTCCCCTTCCGCCCCGAGCGTGACGACGCGCGGCGGTTGCCCGATGGCGATCGCGGTCTCGGGATCGATGTCGGTCGTGACGCCGGGCGGCATCGTGAGGTCGGAGATGCGCAGCTGCGCCCCGATGATCAGCTCACTGATGTCGACCTCCAACGAAGTCGGGATGTCGGCCGGCCGCGCCTTGATGGCCAGGGTGAACATCTGCTGTTCAACGAGGCCATCACCGTGGTGCACCTCGAGCGCTTCACCCACCAGGACGATGGGCACGTCCGCCGCGATGACCTCGTCCCTCCGGACGATCTGAAAATCGACATGCGTGACTGTCTGCGCGATCGGGTGGCGCTGCATCTCGCGGGCCAGGGCGAGATACGTCGTGGTGCCGGTCTCGAGCGAGAGGAGCTGGTTGGCTCCCGCCTCGCCGTTGAGGGCAACGCGGAGCTCCCGGGCGGGGACCGCCACCGCGACCGGCTCGGTCCCGTGCCCGTAGATCACGCCCGGGATCTTCCCCTCACGGCGTAGGCGGCGAGTGGCCCGCGAACCAAGGGTGCGCCCCACTTCGGCGGCAAGGGTGACATCGGCCATAACGGATCTCCTCAAAATGGTGCAGAACGGTGGCCCGCGGACACCCAGAGGTCTCCGGCGAACGGCCCATCAGCGTAGCCGCCCCTTCGGGTCCGCCACCAGCGGGGCCCGGTAGGCCTCAGACCAGGTTGTCTCCCCCGAAGAGCTCGGATACCGAGGTGTCCTCGAAGACGGCATCGATGGCGTCGGCGATGATCTTGGCCACCGAGAGGACTTCGAGCTTGTCGAAGTAGCGATCTTCGGCCACCGGAAGGGTGTCGGTCACCACGACCCGGGAGATCGGGGCCGCCTTGAGCCGATCCACGGCCGGGTCCGAGAGAAGGGCGTGGGTGGCCATGACCGAGATTTCGGCCGCCCCGGCTTCGGCCAGGAGCTCGGCCGCGGCACAGATGGTGCCGGCCGTGTCGATCATGTCGTCGATCAACACGCAATGCCGGCCCTGGACGTCACCGACGACGTGACGCGCTTTGACCTCGTTGTGCGACCCACGCGGGCGCGTCTTGTGCACCAGTGCCAGATCCACACCCAGATGCTGGCTGTAGCGCTCCGCCACCTTCACCCGTCCGGCATCGGGAGCGACCACGACGACGTCCCCCCCGAGGTGCTCCTTCATATACGCCTCGAGGACGGGAAACGCCACGAGATGATCGAACGGCGTGTTGAAGAATCCCTGGATCTGCCCGGAGTGGAGATCGACGCTGACCACACGGTCCGCGCCGGCGGCGGAGAGCATGTCCGCCACCAACTTGGCGGTGATCGGTTCCCGCCCCGTCGTCTTGCGGTCCTGACGGGAGTAGCCGTAGTACGGGCAGACGGCGGTGATGCGCTTGGCCGAGGCGCGCTTGGCGGCGTCGATCATGATCAGGTGCTCCATGAGCGAGTCGTTCACGGGGCCGCTATGGGTCTGGATGATGAAGACGTCACATCCCCTGATGGAGATGTCGTACTTGCAGTGGATCTCGCCATTGGCGAACTCGCGCAGGTTTGCCTCGCCCAGCTCGACGCCGAGATGCCGGGCGATGTCTTGCGCCAATTTCGGGTGAGAACGGCCGGAAATCAGCTCGAGCCGGCGATGCGGGATGAGCTCCACGCCTCCAACGCTACTGCGTCCTGGGGGGCGCCGTCTCGGGGCCCGTTACGACTCGGGCGCCTCGATCACCGCATGCGGCGGCAGCACGGCCCCGTCGGGCACCTCGGCCCCTGGTCGCACCACGCAAAAGGGGCCGACGTGGGCACCGTGGCCGATGATCGCCCGGTCACAGGTGCTCTCCGACACGCTCGCCCGGCGGCCCACGGAGGTGTCCGTCAAGATGCAGTTCGGGCCGATCTCGCTTCCCTCTCCGATGACACAACGACCTCGCAGGATCACGCCCGGAAGGAGGGAGACGTCGGGAGCCAGCCTGACTTCGGCGTCGACGTACGTGCGCTCGGGGTCCCACATCGTCACACCGCGACGCATCCATCGCTCGTTGATCCGATCCCTCAGCTCGGCTTCGGCCACCGCCAGCTGCGCCCGATCGTTCACCCCGGCGGCCTCTATCGGGTCGGCCAGGACGAGCGACTGGACCCGGTACCCCGCGCTGAAGAGCACGCTCACGGCGTCGGTCAGGTAGTACTCGCCTTGCGCGTTGGCCGGTGTCAGTCGGCGGAGGGCGGGTGCCAGAATACTCCGGCGAAAGCAGTAGATGGACGTATTGACCTCGGTGATGGCTCGCTCTTCATCGGTGGCATCGGCTTCCTCGACCACCCGGCACACCACCTCGTCCTTGCCGTGCACCACACGTCCGTAGCCACGAGGGTCCCGGAGCTCGGCCGTGAGGAGCGTCGCTCCGGCATCCCCGGCCCGGTGGAACCGCACCAGCGCGGCCAGCGTCTGCGGGCGCAGGAGTGGGGTGTCGCCCGGCAGCACCACGACGTCTTCTTCTTCGTCGTCGTCGTCGGGCAAGCCGGTCAGTCCGACCGCCAGGGCGTCGCCCGTGCCCGACTGCGTCTCCTGCTCGACGAATTCGATCTGCATGGTGGACGGAGCGTGCTGCACCAGCGTCTTGGTGACCCATTCCGCCCGGTGACCCACCACGACGACCACCCGCGTCACGGCCACCTCGGCCATGGCGTCGAGAACGTGCAGGATCATGGGGCGGCCACACAGGAGATGCAACGGTTTCGGCCGCTCCGAGCGCATGCGGGTGCCCTCTCCGGCGGCGAGCACCACGGCAGAAAGCCGGCGTTGTTCCATGCGGCCATTCTTAACGCCTCCGGGGGGTCGTCGGGGGGACACGAGGTCCGATTACTGTGCAGGGGCGTGATGCCCTACGACGAGTTCGGCCTCTTCTCGGAGAACGCAGCCGAGTACGGCCTCCCCTATGCAGGACCTCCGGCCGTGCGGCGGGTCGAGGTCGACGTCTCCCCGGGACGCAAGGTGAGCAGCCTTGTCTGGGGGACAACGACTCCCGAGCTCGTCCTGATCCATGGCGGGGCCCAGAACGCCCACACGTGGGACACCGTCGCCATGGCGCTCGATCGGCCTCTCGTGGCCATCGATCTCCCCGGGCACGGGCACTCCGACGGCGGCCCCGACGGATCGCTTTCCATCGCGAGCAACGGGAAGGACCTCGCGGCCGCGATAGCCGTGCTGGCTCCCGAAGCCGTCGGCGTCGTCGGGATGTCGCTTGGCGGCCTCTCCTCCATCGCGCTGGCCGCGCATGCCCCCGAACTGGTCCGCGCCCTGGTCCTGGTCGACGTGACGCCCGGAGTGAATCCGGAGAAATCCGCTCCTATCACCGCGTTCGTCGACGGGCCGGCCAGCTTCGCCAATTTCGACGAGTTACTGGCACGCACCATGGAGCACAATCCGACGCGTTCGGAGTCGTCCCTGCGGCGCGGCATCCTGCACAACGCGGTGCAGCGCGAAGACGGAAGTTGGGTCTGGCGCTACGCGCGCTTCCGTTCGGACGAGAAGGACCGCGCAACCCAGTTCGGCGATCTGTGGAGTGCCGTCTCGGATCTGACCATACCGATGATGCTCGTTCGAGGACTGGCGTGGTCGGTCGTCGACGACGCCGACGTCGCCGAACTGCTGCGGCGGCAACCGACCTGCAAGGTGGTCGGCGTCGAGGGGGCCGGCCACAGCATCCAGGGAGACCGACCGGTGGAATTGGCCTCCATTCTGTCCGACTTCCTCTTCTCGAAAGCTGGGTAGCGTGACCTCGTGAGGCAGACGTGGTGGTCGCGTCGAGCCATCGGTCTCCACGTGGTGATCATCATCGTGGTCCCCACGTTCGCCGGGCTGTGCGCGTGGCAGGTACGCCGTGCCCTGGACGGCAATCAATTGAGTTGGGCCTATGTCTTCGAGTGGCCGTTCTTCGCCGGCTACGCCATCTACATGTGGTGGCGGTTCCTGCACGAGGCGCCGGGGACGGGCCGACAAGCCCAACCGGGCGATGCCATGGAGTCCCGCGAGCTCGATGCGGGGGCACCCGATGCGGGGACACCCGATGCCGAGGCGACGGAGCGCGAGGCGTACAACGAGTACCTCTCCGCGCTGGCCACGCGGGGTAGGCGGAAGCAATGGCGGTGAGTGAGAGCTCCGGGGGGAGGGCTCGAACCTCCAACATCCGGCTCCAAAGGCCGACGTTCTGCCGATTGAACTACCCCGGATCGCTGCCGCGTCGCTCCTTCGAGGACCGGTGCCAGGTAGAGGTTAGAGGCCCCACGTCCTCTCGTCGGGCGAAGTCGCCGCGGTAGGCTCAATTTCCCGTGCGCATCTTGGTGGTGGACGACGATCTCGCGGTCTGCCGATCCATCGATAGAGCCTTGCGCCTGGAAGGTTACGAGGTGGTCACGGTGGCCACCGGACACGAAGCGTTGGAAGCCGTGGCACAGAACTCCCCCGACGCCCTCGTGCTCGACCTGCAGCTTCCCGACCTGGACGGGCTCCAGGTGTGCCGGCGCATCCGGGAGGCCGGGAACGACACGCCGATTCTCATGTTGACGGCGCGCCACGGCATCGACGACCGGGTCCAAGGGCTCGACGCCGGGGCGGACGACTACCTCGTCAAGCCCTTTGCCCTGGAAGAACTGTTGGCTCGGCTCCGCGCCCTCTTGCGGCGACGCTTCGAAGGCGAAGGCGGGCTGCTCCGCTCCGGGGAGCTCACCTTGGACCTCGCCTCCCGGGAGGCGCACCGGGGCCAACGCGCCTTCGTCCTGACCCGGATCGAGTTCGATCTCTTGGAGCTGTTCCTCCGCCACCCCCGCCAGGTGCTCACCCGGGAGGTGCTGCTCAACCGCGTCTGGGGCTTCGACTTCGATTCGGGAACCAATTCGCTGGCGGTATACGTCGGCTATCTGCGGCGCAAGACCGAGGCGGGTGGAGAGCCGCGCTGCATTCACACCGTGCGAGGCGTGGGATACGTGCTCCGGGACACGTGACCTTTCGCACACGATTGGTCTTGGCCACCACGGTGGCCGTGGTGGCCGCCGTGCTCGTGGCCTCGACCGCATCATTCCTCGCGGCCCGCAATTCGTTGCTCGGCGCGGCCGACAACTCATTGACGGCAGCGGCCACGAAGATCACGGCCGGACAGCAGATCAGCGCGACCACCGCCACGTTGGGCCAGGTGATCGATTCGGCTGGCGCCGTCGTGTCAGGAGGTGCGCTGCCGGTGACTCCCCAGGTGCGCCTGGTGGCCGCCGGGTTGGCTCCGTCCTTCTTCACCACGGTCACCGTGGGAGGCGACCAGCTGCGCGAGTTCGTCGAACCCCTCCCGGCGGGGACCGCCGTCGAAACGGGGATCCTGGCCGAGGGCGGAGCGCTGCAAATCGCCACGTTGCTCAACGTCGAGTCCGTGCTGGCCCGACTGGGGATCGTCCTGGGCGCGGTGGCACTGACCGGCGTCTTGCTGGCCGTCGTGCTCGGCTGGCTGGTGGCCCAGACCGCACTGGTGCCCCTCAATGCACTCACCGCGACGGTGGAGGACCTGGCGGAGACCACCGACGTCACCCGCCGCCTCTCGCCTGGCGGGCCGGACGAGCTGGGGCGCCTGCGCCGTACCTTCAACCGTCTCCTCGAGGCACTCGAATTCTCCCGGAGGGCCCAGAGTCAACTGGTCGTGGACGCATCGCACGAGCTCCGCACCCCTCTCACCAGCCTGCGCACGAATCTCGAGGTCATACGCCGGGTCGACGAGCTCTCGGAGGCCGATCGTTCGATCCTGGTCGATGATGTCCTGGTCCAGCTCCAGGAGCTGACCGATCTCGTCGGCGACCTGGCCGAACTGGCGCGCGGCGACCAGATGCCCGTCCGTAAGGAGCCCCTCCGGCTGGATCTGCTGGTACGTGATGCGGTCGCCGTGGCTGCCACACACGGGCGGACCCAGGGTGTGACGTTCGATCTGAGCGAAGAGGAGTGCTGGGTCTCGGCCGATGGGGACCGCTTGTCCCGTGCCGTCGGCAACCTGCTTGACAACGCCCGCAAGTGGAGCCCCCCGGGGGGAGTGGTCTCGGTGCTCTGCCACGACGGCGCCGTGGTCGTGCGGGACGTCGGTCCGGGCATCGCCCCGGAGGATCTCCCCCACGTCTTCGATCGCTTCTACCGGGCTCCTTCGGCCCGCGGCCTGCCGGGTTCGGGTTTGGGGCTCGCCATTGTGGCCCAGGTCGTCAAGGCGGAGGGAGGCACCATCCGGGCCGAGGTCGACCCGGGAGGTGGCACCCGTATGTCCATGGAGCTGCCGACGATTCCTCCACCCGCCGACGCACCGGACGAGGCGCCGTTCACTCCCTCGTAGTCGATCCCGCTCCGGCCCAGTCGGCGTCGATCAGCTCGATGCGGTTTCCGAATGGGTCATCGACGTAGCACCCCGTCCCCGGGGGCTGGTCCGGGTTCGGGCGCACCTCGATCGCCGCCTCCGCCATCAGGGTCGTGAGCCCGCCCAGATTCCGGACGAGCAGGGCCGGGTGCGCCTTCCTGGCCGCGCTGAATTCATCCTCCAACCCCAGATGGAGCGCGACGGAGCCCGACACGAACCAGCATCCACCCCGGCTGGCCATGGGCTCAGGCTTGGGAACGCGCGCCAATCCGAGGAGCCCCGAGTAGAAGGTTTCCGCCGCAGCCTCGCCCCCTCGAGGCATGGCCAGCTGCACGTGGTCGAGGCCGATTACCGCAAAGCCCATGATCACGCTCCTCCCTTCCCACGAGGCCGACCTGGCAGTGGACTCACCGGACCGCTAGCCTGCCGCACGACATGGGATCACTGATCAAGAAGCGCCGCAAGCGCATGCGCAAGAAGAAACACAAGAAAATGCTCAAGGCCACCCGTTGGCAACGCCGGGCGGGTAAGTAGCCTCCGGCCTCAATTCCCGTCCCATCCACTAGGCACGGTTCGTGCCCGGATGAGGTGTGCCCGCTCGTCGCCCTGGTCCAACCAAGGGGGCGCATCGGTGCCGGTAGGGGGGCTGACTTCGACGAACCAGGTCGACCCGCTCCCGGCCAACGTCGGTTGCCGGCCCGTCAGGTCGCGCAGAGCGTCGCGCCACCGGACCAGTCGCGGCTCGACCACGAGCGCCGCTTCGGTGAGCGCATTGACCCCGTCGACCGGTTCCGCCTGGCCCAACTCGTCCCAGGCGGCGTAGACCAGCGCCGTGTTAACCCCGAACGGGGGGATCAAGAGCAGGAACTCTCGCGGTTCGAACGGCAACGGCGTGACCCTCTCGCCGGTTCCCTCTACCAGGGCCCGCCCGCCGACCACGCTGAAGGGAACGTCAGAGCCAAGCGAACGGGCGATGTCGGGATCACTGCACCCGGCCCAGCGCAGCACCGCCGCGGCGTCCGTCGAGCCCCCACCCAACCCGCCGCCCAGGGGTATCCGCTTGACCACATGCACTGCGGCCCGTCGTCGGACGGCGGCCAGCGCCCGCGTGATGAGGTTATGCCCTTCGTCCCCTGCCAGTGCTTCGGCCCGCGTCCCCGGCTCGGCCACCAGCGTCAGCCCCTGCCTCCCCTCGCTGAACGTGAGCTCGTCGCTCAGACTCACGCTGACCATCTCGGATCGAAGCTCGTGATAGCCGTCCGCGCGAACTCCCGTCACGGCCAGGGAACGCGTGAGCTTGGCCGGAGCCATCACGCGGATCATTGCGCCAACCTTCCCCATTCTTCGACGGTCAGCTCTTCGGCGCGTGCCTCGGGCCGTATGCCGGCGCGGGCAAAGGCCTCGGGATCGACAACCCCGGCCAAGGAACTCCGCAGCATCTTGCGGCGTTGCCCGAATCCCGCCTTCACCACCGCGGCCAGGCGTTCGTACGAGACCAGTTCGAGCGGAACCGCCGGCTCGTCCCGCCGCTCCATGCGCACGAGCACAGACTCCACTCTCGGGCGAGGGATGAAGACCGATGCCGGGACCTTGCCGACGACCGATGATCGGGCGAAGTAGGCCACGCGCACGGACACCGAACCGTAGGCGGCGTCCCCCACCTTGGCCGCCATCCGCTCGCCCACTTCGCGCTGCACCATGAAGAGCAGGCGGTCGATCGCCGGCACCTCGACCAGGGTGCGGAGCACCAGGGGGGTAGCCAGGTTGTAGGGCAAATTGGCCACGAGGGACCACGAACCTCCCCCGCGATCGACGAGGAGCCCGGCGACGTCGAGCACCATGGCATCCGCCTCGACCACCTCCACGCCAACCGGTTCGACGACACTGCGCAGCACGGGCAGCAGGTGGCGATCCAACTCGACCGCCACCACCCTGGCTCCGGTTTCGGCCAGCGCCAAGGTCAGAGAGCCCAAACCGGCCCCGAATTCAACCACCGAAGACCCCGGCCCGATGCCGGCCAGGCGGGCAATGCGCCGCACCGTATTCGGATCAGCGACGAAGTTCTGACCGAGTGCTCGGCTCGGACGCAGTCCGTGCTCCGCCAGCAGCGAGGCGATGCCAGCTCCGGAGTGGGTCACCAAGAGATTGTGACGTCCACCACTCCCTGGCTGGGATCGGCCAACTGTGCGAAACCCGACGGGGACATGTCGACGACCCGCGGGTATCCGGCTTGCTCTCGATCATCGACCGTGCATGTCGTGGTCGCTCCCGTGGCGACGTTGGTCACCGTCAAGACCGTTCCGAACGGAAGTGTCGGGCTGGCACATCTTCCGGGAGAAGCCGCGGCGTACCACGTTGCCTGACCTCGCTCGTAGGTTCCAGACGTTGTAGGCCGCGACACGGTTACCGGCATCACCTTTGGCGCGACGGTGGTTGTCGTCACCGGAGCCGAAGTCTCTTCCACCCTCGAGGTCTGTTCCGGCGCGGCAGTGACGGCAGGTGCAGTGGTGGGTGTCGTGGGTGTCGTGGGTGTCGTGGGTGCCACCGTTGTCGGCGTGGTGGCATCGCCCGCAGCCGCTTCGTACTTCACCATTTGCGACGGAAGGACGACGCTGTAGAACGACACGGCACTGCGCGCGGCGTGCGATGCCACGCGACTGCCCCCGGTCGCCACGCGTGGTGCGTGTGCCGATCCATGCTGCAGCAAGAGGAGAGGCGCTGCGAACACGCCACCGCAGAGGACTACGGCGACGCCGAGGCGCCTCCCCTGAGTGCTCTGTTTCCGCAGGGCTCCACCCTTCTCCGGGGACAGTGCACCCGCGCCGACACCAGGCCGGCGTGGGGGGACGGGGAGAACATACGTACTCGACCGGGGCCTGTGCAAATGAAAATGGAGGACAGCGCAATCAAGATTTCATTTCCCCTGGTCAGAGCACACCTCTCGTGTGTCATTTCCATGAATTCCCTGGTCACAGGCGATTTCTGTGGGGCCTTATGCCTATATTCCCAGGTCAGCGGGTTCTCGAATTCCCCCCAACACGCCGCGTCTCAGGCCGGGATGGCAAAGGCGTTGGCGGCCGCCGCCGCCGTACTGGCGGCGATAGCTTCCACGGCGCATCCCTTCACCGTGGCCACTGTCGCCCCGACCAACGGCAATAGGGCTGGTTCGTTGGCGCGTCCCCGGTGCGGCACCGGCGCAAGAAACGGACTGTCGGTCTCCACCAACAATCGGTCAAGCGGGCAGCGCGCCGCAGCCTCCCGGATGGCGGACGCGCTCTTGAAAGTGATGATGCCGCTGAAGGACACGAACATGCCGGCGCGCACGCAACGCTCCAGTTCATCCGGCCCACCGGTGAAGCAGTGAAGAATCGTTCGCTCGGGAACTCCCTCGACGGCCAAGACATCGAAGAGATCGTCCCACGCGTCGCGGGCGTGAATAACCAACGCGAGGTCGCGCGCGTGTGCCAGTGCAATCTGTTCGGCGAATGCGGTGCGCTGCACGTCGCGCGGTGAGTGCTCGTAGTAGTAGTCCAATCCGCACTCGCCGACCGCTACGACGATGCCATCGCCCACTGCGATCTCTTGCGCCAACAGTGCAGCCACGTCGTCGACGCCGGCGGTCGCCTCGTGCGGGTGCAGTCCCACCGACGCCCACGCACAACGTTGGGCGCCTTCACGAGACACGTCCCGGGCCAGGGCCACGGCTTGCGACGAGGTCGACACATCCGTGCCGATGCAGACGAGGCGGTCGACGCCGGCCGCCCGGGCCCTCTCGAGGACGAGCGAGAGGTCTGTGTCACCGTTCCCTTTGTCCCCGCCACCGAGGTACTCCTCTTGCACGTGGCAATGGGAGTCGAACCAGCCGCTCATCCCTTGCGCCGTGGGAAGAGTGGATCTCCCTTCACGACGGGGACCCCACCGGGGTACGCCCCCCAACCTGCGGCTTCGGGCAGCCGGACCGCCGACGGATCGCCCTCGACGCCGATCCGGCGCCAGATCTCCGCCGCGGTGCTCGGCATGGCGGGAGAGATCAGAATGGCCACGATCCGCAGCACCTCGAGGGCGTTGCCGAGCACGGTGTCGACCACGGGTCCGGGATCCATCTTCCAGGGCTCGGTGGCCTCCAATTCGGCATTCGTCGCCCCTATGAGCCGCCAGGTGGCCTCCAGGGCCTCGTGGGGTGCCCAGCGGGCCCAGGCATCACTGGTGGCGTGAAGCACCTCGGCGGAGCTCGTCGACAGGGAGCTGTCGGGGCTCGGAGCCGGTCCGACGCCGTTGCACTTGGAATGGACCACGGTGGCCACCCGCGACACGAGGTTGCCCAGGTTGTTGGCCAGGTCGGCGTTGTAACGCGCCACGATGCCCTCGTAGGAGAAGTCGCCGTCGCCGCCCAACGGCACCTCGCGCAGCAGGTGGTAGCGCAAAGGGTCGACCCCGAACTCGTCGGCGAGGGCCAAGGGGGAGACTTCGGTGATCTTGAGCGTCCGCGCCTCGTCGCCCTGTCCGGTGACGCCGGACTGGATCATCGTCTTCCCGAGCTTCTGCCCGCCCATGAGGAGGTACCCGTGGACGAAGATCTCCTGTGGTGGGTCGATGCCGGCCGCCATGCACATGGCAGGCCACCACACGCAGTGGAACTTCAAGATGTCCTTGCCGATCAGATGGTGTGCCGATCCCCAGAGCGTCGCGAACCGTTGTGGATCGCTGCCGTAGGACGCAACCGTGAGGTAGTTGATCAGCGCGTCATACCAGACGTAGAAGACATGACCGTCGTCCCACGGAACAGGCACCCCCCACCGAAACGAAGTACGGGTGATCGAGACGTCGTTGAGGCCGCCGCGGATGAATCCCAGCGCCTCGTTTCGCTTGGAGGTGGGGCGAACGAAGTTCGGATGGCTCTCGTAGAAGTCAAGGAGTCGTTGTTCGAATGCGCTCAGGCGGAAGAAATAATTGTCCTCCTGCATCTCGACCACGGCGCGGTCATGCACCGGGCATCTCCCGTCAACAAGTTGGTCGGCCGTGTAGTAGTCCTCACACGACACGCAGTACAGGCCGGTGTAGGTGCCGAGCTCAATGAAGCCGTTGTCGTAGATCCGTTGGAGGAACTCCTGCACCACCGCATGGTGCCGCGGCTCGGTCGTGCGAATGAAGTCGTCGTTGCTGATCTCGAGACGCTTCCATGCCTCCACGAAGCGGGCCGAGGTGCGGTTGGTCCACTCCAGCGGAGAGGTGCCGTGGGCCTCCGCTGCTTCAACGATCTTGGCCCCGTGTTCGTCGGTACCCGTCATGAAATAGACGTCGTCTCCCAGGAGACGGTGCCAGCGGGCCAAGGCATCGGCGTTCACCGTCGTGTACGCGGTTCCCACATGGGGGGCGTCGTTGACGTAGTAGATGGGTGTCGTGAGGTAGTAGGGCGCCACCGAGGTAGCGTACCGGCGGCACCGGTCCACCAAACTCACGGGTCCGAACGACGCTCCCCGTCCCCCCTCAGGCGTAGCACTGCCTCGTAGACCTTGCGCCGGGGGACTCCTAACTCACCCGCCACTCTGTCTGCGATCTGCCGGGGCCCGTCACCCGCACCTTGGCCCAGTTGCTGGCGCACCGCGTCGTCGATGGCCTCGTCGCTCACCGGCCCGGCCTCAGGCGCCCCCTCGATCACGAGGACGACCTCGCCCCGAACCGGGCGCTCGGCGAACGCGGCGGCCGCCTCGGCCATCGTTCCCCGCCACACCTCTTCGT